>Ga0302275_10000994_pt1 | contig 31126 bp, 18 predicted proteins | sample III_Bog_N2_2_FD_200229 | JGI IMG/M metagenome (GOLD analysis project Ga0302275, IMG submission 200229) | Peat permafrost microbial communities from Stordalen Mire near Abisko, Sweden - III_Bog_N2_2 | ecosystem: Environmental > Terrestrial > Soil > Wetlands > Peat | place: Sweden: Abisko... | reverse complement strand
GTTGTTCCCCCTCCGCGGCGAGCAGAATCTCGATGAGGTAGGCGTTATCGCGGAGCAGCACAACGATTGAAATGAGCGCAAAGGATATGCCCACGACCAGAGGGAAGAGGACGAACCACATTGGCGGAATGCGAATATGCTTTCTCTGCTTTATGAAAGAACGAACCGGAAAAATGAGGTCAACAAGCGCCAATCCCAACGTGAAGCCCAGCGCACAGAGGAGGAAAAACAGAAGGGAAGCTGGATCGAGAAAGAGGAGATCGGGCTCGTGAATGTAGCTTGAATAGAGGGATGGGGGAAGTGTATAGGCAACCAAGAATAGCAGGACAGAAGCCAGCGTCATCCCGTATGGAGACGCGATATTGCGAATCGCCAGATTACGAATGCACATTCAGGATACCTTCCAACCTGGTTGAATCGCATATTCTGTCAGGAGTTCCTGTACTTTGTCAGCCGTGCTAGCCCATGAGAATTTCGCAGCCCGTGTCAGCCCCTTTTCCCGAAGCTGTTGGCGCAGGGTCGAATCGCACACGATTCTCTTCATGGCCTCGGCGATCTGCTCGACCGAAGTTGGGTCTACGAGCAAGGCCGCACCTCCGGCTACCTCCGGCAAAGCGCTGGTGTTTGAGGTCACCACGGGAGTGCCGCAGGCCATTGCCTCAAGAACCGGGAGCCCGAAGCCCTCGTAGAGAGAAGCGAATACCAGCGCCTGAGCGCTACGGTAGAGGGACGGCAATTGAGCGTCTGGAACCATGCCCATGAAGTGAACGCGATCGGTCACGTGGTTTCGTTCGATGCAATCCGCGAGTTCGGCCGTCTGGTCGCCGGTGAGGACGAGCCGCAATCCGTCAGCCGCGCCAGACTTTGCAAAGGCCTCAACCTGCCGGAATTCGTTTTTATGCCGCTTACGGTTGCCGACGCATAGAAGGTAAGGGAATGGAAAATCATACGGAGGAACTTGAGGGTGAAACTCTGGCCCCACCCCGCAGTGGACTTTGACAACCTTCTCAGGGGACACCCCAGACCATTCGACGATCCGGGCGCGCGAAAATTCCGAAACAGTCACAATGCGGGCGGCGTGATGGCACGCTCGCTTCAGGACCGTCGCGTAGTACAGCCGCTTGGGGAGACTGCTGTTTTCCGGGCGGTCGATATGATTGAGGTCGTGGATGGTGAATACATAGTGTGCGGCGCAGAACAGTGGGGAGTTGTAGCCCGGCGAAAAGAACAAGTCGTCCCGAGTGAGTTTGCGAAGCACGCGCTTGAGCCGCCAAGGGTCGAGCGGTGAAGCCGGATGCGATGCAAGCGGAATTGGTCGATAGTCGAGCCCGGCAAGCACATACCGCGCAAACCGGCCTATTCCGTGATCTCCAATCCATCTTTGATCGGCATAGATCATAAACAAGTGTTCGATCGCCGGAATGTCGCTTGCAGATCATCAAGGCGCCGACTCTCGTCCGGGTTGGTCCTGAGACGCATGAATCCTACGGCGACAATGCACCACCCGCAGGCGAAGAAGAACCCGAGCAGCGCGGCCAGGATGACAGTGATGGTGCGCTTGGGAAACGATCTTTTGTCCGGAGTGACGGCCGCGTCGACCACCTGGATCACGGCGCCCTGGCGGGCCTCGTCGAGCTTGGCCATTTCGAACTGCTTGGCGATGAGCTCGGTGATGGTCTCGTAATATTTCACATCGCGGAGCTTGCGGACGTATTCCATCCCTGCCTGGGGGATGTTGCCTTTGGGGACGATGATGTCGGAGCTTGAATTCTCATCCGAACCGGAGAGCCGGACGAGCTGGGCTTTGAGAGCAGCGAGCTCCTGGCTGGCTGTCACCATTTGAGGGTTATCCTCCGTGGCGTAGGAGCGCATGCCCTGGAGCTGGACTTCCTTGGCGACGATCTGGCCGCGGAGGATGGCGGCTGACTCAATGAGGGACTTGGCCTGGCTGTCGACCTGAAGAACGCCCGTGGATTGCTCGGTGCGCTTCATGGCCTCTTCGGCCGCCGCGAGGTTCTCATTGGCCTCAAGCAACTGCTGCTGGAAGAAGATGCGGCGCTGCGAAGCCTCGGTGATGGCGAGGTTGGCTGAGAGCTTTCGAAACTCATCGACATAGCCGTTGGCCATATTGGCGGCCATGTTGGGGTCGCGATCCGTGACGCCGATGCGGATGAGGCCGTCCTTGACGCCGAGGACCACCGTGGAACGATCCTCAAAGGCACGGCGCGCATCGGTCATGTTCTTCTTCCCGTATCTGGCCATCAGTCCGAAGCGCTGAACGACCGAATCTTCGACCGTTCGGCTGCGAATCAGCGAGACATACATATCGCCGGGGTTCTTGATGCCGAGACTCGCTCCGGCGGCAGAGGCCAGGGCTCCTGAGCCGCCAAGCTGGCCCATGAGAGCCGAGTTCATGGAGGAACTCTGGCCGGGCGGCAGCACGACTGTCTCGGCGGTGTACCTGCTGGGGATCAAGAGGACGGCGATCGCCGTCAGGATTGCGACGGCTGCAGTGAAAAAGAAAATAAGCTTGCGGCGGCGCGAGAGAACAATCAGCAAATCGAGCAAGTGCGCATCTTGCGAGGACGGATCCTGAGTCGTTGTCTCATGCGTCTGGTCTTCAAACGGCTCCGGATTCATCCTGTGTATTCTCCCGCGGTCATTCTATCAACACTGCGTCGAAGTTCACCGTGATTGTCCGGGCCGTGCGCAAGGAGCGCGGGAGGTTCCATCGATTTTGGTTCCGATTTGTTCGCTTTTGGGATTGGTGTCAACGAATTGGAGGATGCTGTAAGTCGTTAAGTGCTTGAAAGTAATTGAGATGTGTTGGTTTAGCGGTTTGCCGATGATTCCGTGGTAAATGGCTAAGCTAAGAACATTCAAACCGAAATGAGCTTACAAGGGAAAGCGTGAATGGCTTTCCCAATCTTCTTCGGGCCATCCCCGCGGGTTCGCATGCGTGGAAAGAAGAAGAGACCGGGGCATCTCTGGCGGCGTGTCAGAGGGCGATTCCGGTTCGGAGCTGTTGCCGATTTTTTCTACGGGAAGTGCGATGGACCGTGGAACGGTGGGCTGGGAATGGCGGACAGATGGCCGAGGTGAAGCGGAAGAAGCTGGAACTGGTGGGCAAGGAGCAAGAACGACGGCCCAGGAAGAAAAACCCGTGTTCCGGGTGCGACCTGGAGTGCTCTACATGCCTTGTGAGTGGAGCGAGGACTATGCGCGAAGCGGCGTGCCGGACCGTGAAGCAAAAGAGCGCGGAGATCGCCGATTGGCTCGGGACGAATGCGGCAAACGGCGATGTGAACAGCACCAAGCTGTTGCTTTCGCTTGCGGGGCCGCAAACGGATAAAGGGAGAACCAGGAAGAGCCGGAGTGGCGGGAGCGCCGCGAACGATTTCGCGTCGGAGCCTCGATGGCAGGAGCCGGTTGACAAGCTTGACGCGGAGACGGCGAGCGGCGGCCGGGAATCGGAAGGCTGACGGCTGGGTGGAGTTTCAGAGTTCAGCATCCAACCCATCAGCATGGATGAAATGCATAAGAAGCCGGGGTCCCAGGCGACGAAGCGGGCGCCCCCTAGGCATCGCCTGGGACCCCGGCTGTGGGCTACCTTACGTTGGCAATGAGCGGGACGGGATCGATCAGTGAAGTCTTTTGCAAGGCAGCAAGTTAGCCCCCGGATTCCGGAGATGGCGGGTTGGCAAGTTTGCAGATTTGTCGGGAATCTCTGCGCAAGGTACTATTGGCGGCAAACAATGCCCAGCGGTTTAAGCCCGCGTTGATTTTGCAGGATTTGGTTTACGACCAAAGCCGCGCCTCGACAGAACCTCGATTTGTGAAGAGATTCAAATGGCGTTACTGAGATTGGAAGAGCGGCCACTGTAGCAGAAGATTGCGCCGCGGCCGGTTGCGAATGCAAGTGCAGACGGTTCGGGAAACCGAGTTTTGCGGCGAGCGCGGCGAGAGACGATTGGAGTGTCTCGGGCGCTCCCCCGAAAAGAAGGATGAGACAGGGATGAAGCTCACAAGAAGCGAGTGGTTGTTCGGCACCGGCAGATGGATCGAAGTTGGACTGGGACTATTGTTTCTGTCGTTTGCACTGCGCAGCGTTGCCAACGCACAGGCAGTACCCACGACGACGGTTCAGGGAACTGTGTACCAGGCGAATGGACAGCCTGGAGCTGGAACCGTCGATGTGAGCTGGCCGGCGTTTACGACTGCGACTGGTCAGGCGGTTGCGGCCGGGCGGACGATGGTGACGATTCCTCTGGATGGATTTGTCAGCGTGAATCTAGCGTCGAACGTGGGGGCGACGCCTGCCGGGCTTTATTACACAGCGGTCTATCAGATGAGCGACGGTACGACGAGCACCGAGTATTGGGTGGTGCCGGCTGCGGCCCAGGCGGCCCTGGGGCAGGTGCGGGCGCAACTGATGCCGGCCGCGCAGGCTGTGCAGGCGGTGAGCAAGGCGTATGTTGACCAATCGATTGCGCTACTGACCGGGAGCCTGCTGACGGCGTCGGGCGGCACACTGAGTGGCCCGCTGTATCTAAATGGGGATCCGACGCAGCCTTTGCAGGCGGCGGATAAGCATTACGTGGACACGACCTTCAATATGGAGGTTCCGATCACAGGCGGGAATATGACAGGGCCTCTGTGGGCGCCTGCGGTGAATGGGGTGCAGTCGCCTGTGGCGGGAAGCTCGCAGACGACGCTTCAGGCGGCGATGAACTCGGCGGGGAGCAACGGAGCCGTGGAGATTCCGCCGACGTATGCGGGAACCGATAGCTTCACGAATCCGAATGGCGTGTATGTGTCGGATCTGCGGGCGAAGGGCGCGCAGCAAATTGAACGGAGCGTCAAGGAATTCGGCGCAGTGTGCGATGGGACGACGGACGACACGAATGCGTTGCAGGCGGCGCTCAATTATGCACAGACGCATGGGGTGGCGTTGACGATTCCTCAGGGAACCTGCAAGACGCGGTCGCTGAACTGGGTAGGCCAGTCCATCGGCGGGCTGGGCAAGCAGGTGTCGGCGCTGAAGGGATTTCCTGGGCAGGATGTGCTGGTGACGGCGACGGACAGCAAGAGTCTGCTGAGCTACACGCGGATCCACGATCTGACGATTTATGTGGATCAGAGCGTGGATATTTCGTGTTCGGCGGCATCGGGGCGCGCGCCGGCGGGAAGTTGCGGAGCGAGCCGCCTGGTGGAGAGGAATTCAGTTTTTTCGCCGGGCGGAAGCGGGCTGACCGGAACAGTGGGAACAGGCGCGGGATGGGCGGTAGGCAATTGCGCAATAGCGATGCCCGCGGCTCTGGGAACGGGCGGCAACGGGTTGCGGGTTGCGCAGATTGAGAACCTGGAGATTGCGGCAACGGGCGCTGACCCAATGGCTGCACTCTATCCGGGGGCGCATTCGACGCACACTTGCGGGCTCTATTTTGCGATGTGGCCGCAGTGGAGCGAGTTTCGCAATATCGATATTCGCGGGCTGAATACGGGCATTGCGATTCCCGCGCTGCCGGTGACGACGCCGGCGGGGCTCAATTCGGATTCAAACCGGTGGGAGAACATCACGATCCAGGCGACGCACGCATTCACGGCGGCGGCAGGCTCAAACAACGTGCTGGATAACGTGGTGGGGATGGCGGGAAACTCGTCTGCGACCGGCGAGACACCGACCGGGCTGGTGCTGGATCTTTCAGGTACGCAACAGGGCTGGACGGTGCGCAATGCGGTGGTGCTGCCGGCGTGGAACGCTGTGCAGCCGCAACTGACGGTGACGGCCTTTGGCGGCGCTGTGACGGGAGTGACTGCGGGTCTGGAACATGGGCTTGGGTTCGATCCGTATGGGGCGCAGGTTCCGCTGGCGTTCAGCGGGAGTTGCACAGCAGCCGCAACAGCAAATGTGAACAGCGACGGATCGATCGGGACGGTTGCGGTGACCGCGGGCGGTGTGGGCTGCTCGGGAACGACTTCGGCAAGCGTGAACGTGGCGGGAACCTGGGACACAGCCGCGCCGGTGAACCTGATTGCCGGAAAGAACATGACGTTCTTCGACGGGAATCTGCTGAAGGGCAACGGCGGTTATACGATTTGGAACGCGGCGCAGTCCGAGAGCTATGGAACACAGTTGGACGGGGGCGGCGGGAATTTGCCGGGTGGCGGAAGTTATGCGGCACTTTTGGCTAACAATCCTGTGGGAGCCGCTTACGCGGTGGACCAGTTCCTTGGAGCGGACTTTGGTGCCAAGTTACAAGCGTGCCTGGGGACGGTGAGCGCGAGTTATGGCGGCACGTGCGACGCGCGTAACTTCACAGGCACTCTTTCGATGGCGTCGAACCTGACGATTTCGACAGGGAACACCACAGTATTGTTGCCCTGCGCCACGATTTCGACGGCTAACCAGGTGATCGTCACGGCTGGAACGAGGAATGTGTCGCTGCGCGGCTGTGCCTTGCGGGGAGCGAGCGCGGCGAGCGGAAGCCAGGGCGGGACAGTGTTCCTTTACTCGGGTTCGGGCGCGATGGTCCAGGTGGGAGATCCGACCTATGCGGCGAATACGTCAGGCTTTCACCTGGACAACGCGGTGATCAACACGACCACGTCTGGAAGTGCTACGGCGCAAGGGCTGGTGGCCTATCGCACGCAGGAGATGGATCTGGAGAGCTTGTACTTCCTGGGAAACCAGAACCAGACAGGCATGACGCTGGATGGGACAGGAAACTACACGGGTGGAACGTTCTTCGACAATGCATTCAGCGGATTCCAGACGGCGGTGAATGCAGTTGGGCACCAGATTCCGAATGCGGCAACGACGGACTGGCTGAATGCGAGCACGTTTGTCCGGTTGCATATCGATTGCCCTGAGAGCACGGGAAGCCCGATCGCCGGAACATATGGCATCAACTTGCAACAGGGGGATGGAAACACGTTCACGGGCGGAGACGTGGAGGGCTGCTCGACGGCTCTTCACCTGGGGCCGAATGCGCAGGACAATACGATTCTTGGACTCCGCAACGAGGTCTCGACCAATCAGGTAGTGGCGGATGCAGGCAGCGCGTACAACAGTTGGATCACCGGCGGGACGATGTTCACGGGAGCCTTGACCGACAATGGCACGCGCAACAGCTTCCTTGATACATTTCACCGGAGTTTCAACGGCTTGAACGGTGATTGGTACGGAAGCCAGAAAGACGCCACGGTGACCAATCACTTCCGCATTGGAATTGGCTCGGGGAATGAGCGCGGGCTGCTGAATAGGTATCAGACTGACTACGGTTACCGCTGGACGATGGGCTTGAGCGATGCCTCTGCCGGCGAACAGTTCTATCAGATATTGGACGAACTGAACGGCGTATACCGCTTCTCGATCGGGCAGTACAACAATGGGCAGTCGAGCACCAACAACCAAACGGTTATCAACTCCGCGGGCACGGGCGCCATCGTTTTGAACGGCTCAAATAATTCAGGAACCGGAGGGTTGGTCCTCGGGTCGGGAGGAGCGAGCGAGACAACGGTTGCGACGATCAACAACGCGGGGAACGCGCAGTTGAACGGGACGCTGCAGGTGGGCGGGACATCGACATTTACCGGGTCGACTATGGTGAAGAACCAGGCGGACGCGGAGATCGACCAGTTTCTATGGGCGGGGTTGACCACGAGCCAAAAAGAATCCTTCACTTACAAAGACTGGAATGGAAACAGCCAGTGGTACATGGTTAAGGACCAGAATAATAACTGGGCGCTGAACTCGGCCACGGGCGGGCTGGATAGCTTCAAGGCATACCAGAGCACCAACAGCGGCGACACCTATATCAATGCGTCGAATCCAACGGGAGCCGTGCGAGTCAACTACGAATCCGGGTCCGGGACGGGGTTCAATATCTACGGCGGCGGTAGCGGCACACTTTACGCGAGCTTTACGGCAGCGAACGCGATCAAGTTTCCAGGGCTTGCGGCGAGCAGCGGCCTGGATTGCTTGCAGGTGGATAACTCCGGCTATGTCTCGAATACCGGGTCAGCATGCGGCAGCGGGTCAGGAAGCAACGGCACTGTTAGCTCGGGAACAAGTGGGCAGATAGCCTACTACACGGCGAACGGCACGACAATTGGCGGCATGAGTTCGGTTCCTGTTACTACAGGAGGAACCGGGGCCTCGACCGCGGCCGGCGCCCTCGCGAGCCTGGGCGCGGAGCCGATGTCGCTGACGGGCAGCGGAGTTCCTTCCGCCGCATGTTCAAGCACCGTGAACAACGGAACATTCTATACATCCTCGGCGCTGAGTCTTTACCAGTGCTCAGGCGCAACGGGGACTTATCAATGGAACGCCGTGAGCGGGGGCGGCAGCTCCGGCGTATCAAGCGTGAACTTGCTCAATGGCGCCGTGAATGTGATTGCGGGCGCAGGTATTTCAGTCACTTCGGCTGGCTCCTCCATCACCATAGGAAACACAGGAAGCGGCGCGCCAGCCGTTTACTATAACGTGCTCAGCTACGGCGCCAAGGCGGACATGCTTCCATTGAGTGGATACATTGGCGCATCCCTCACCGCAGGCAGCTCATCGGCGTATGTCGGCGGCGGTAACTTTACGTCCACCGACGCGGGCAAGTATATAACTCTCGCTCCGAGCGGAAGCTGGACGGCCCCTTTCGCGGCTACCGGCAACTCGCCTGGAAATACGGCTCAGATTGTATCGGTCACAAACGGGCAGACTATTGTATTGAGCAAAAGTTCGACCGTGACAGAGTCCGCGTATATCTCGTGGGGCACTGACAACGTTCCGGCCTTCAACGCATGCTCGACAGCAGCGGCCGCTGCCGGTGGGGGTACGTGCGCAATTCCTGCTGGAAATTATCTGCTGGCAACGTCTCCCTATTACCTGCTGAATGGGATGGCACAGGACTCCGGCGATTACGGCAATCCTGGTGGCGGGTTCGGCGCTGCTATCTCCTGCACGGTGGCGGCAGGATCATTGAGCGGATGCACAGTAACGAGCGGCGGAAGCCTCTATGTTCCCAATACGACGCTGACGTTAAACTTCCCGCAATCAGGCTATGCCAATAGCGGGTGCCCCGCTGTTTACAGCGGGGCATGCGGGCAGGAGTTCGCGACAGTCACAACAAACGGCAGCGGCCAGGTGCAGAATCCGGTCACGATCGTCTACAAGGGCTTTGGCCTGGCTTCCGCGCCCATTCCGACGGTGAATGCAACTGGCGGCGACGGCGCCGCGGCGACCTGCGCACTAACAGGCGGCACTTGCGGAACTCCATCCATCACAGCTGGCGGTGGTGGATATCCGGCATCGTCGTCTAACTTCCTTGAGGTGTGGGCATTCAATGCCCCCGGCGGAACCTGCGCAGGTGGAAGCGGGGTTGTGGGCAAAGGCACCGCTTCAAGCAACTCGTCCGGTGCAATCAGCAGCGCCACCTGGACCACGGCGCCTACGGGCTGCGGAACCACCCCGCCACGTATTGTGTTTGGCGATTCTTCTTGCTGGAATGCGAGCACATCTCTTTTTACAGCGCAATGCACGAACCTTGCCCCACTTGTTCCCGCTGCGATTCCCGTGCAGGTGATGCTAGAGCTGGGTGTGAGCTGGTTTGGGCCGGCAGGTGCGAGCCAGGATGGCGTCAACTTACGGGGAACATGGGATGGGACGACTGTAGACACAGTTACGCCCGGAATCATGCTAACTCAGCCCGCGATGTTGGGCGGTCAAATGCAGAATACGGATCTACGCGGAGTTACCATCAGCGGCGGATTTATCGGGATATTCGATCCGTACAACCTGAACAGGACAAATATTCAGGATGTTGGATTCAGCGACGGGATCGGAATGCTGACGGGGGCGTTCGATCTCAACTCGCAGGTAAACAATTTGTGGTTCGGAGGTTACGCGGGGTTTGTGAACGGTGGTTCCTGGGGCCATAGGAGCGACTTCCCACTGGGCGGGGGAGGATTCTTCGATGTGGCCTCAGTGAGCAATATCGTTACCGAGCCGACTGGCTATAACTCAGTGGCTGCGGCCATCGACACCTGGTTCGATGAGGAGTTCTGGCATTCCGATTTCTCGGCTTACGCGACAGATATGGATGAAACGTGCGGATTGCCTTTGGCCGCAAGCCAGCGTCAAACCTCGCACAGCTTGAGTACTCCGCAGGGTGCTAACACAATGTGCTACAAGGGGATCAGCGGATTCGGGATGCTCAATTTGACGCGAGACAATCGGGGCGCGGGCGGCCACCCAATTACGAATATCACCGGTAAGTACCTTTACCGGCCCATTTATTATGGCTCGCTGGGACCAAGTAACCTCTTCGATGCAAGTTGCGAAGGTTGCAGCCAGGTAGCCAGCGATCCATACCGGGCAGAGCCGATCCAGGAGGGCGCCATTGAATTCAATGGCGGGAGCGGAGCGCAAATCAACGGAGTTCAATGGAGCGGCAGTCAAGTTGTGCAGCCAATTTACGATTTGAGCGGCGCCAGCTATAGCGGCACGCCCGGAGCGCCACAGGGCCTGGCATGGCAGAACATTGGCGCCACCTCCACAGTGAACCCTCAGGCAGTGCAAAACCTGAATATTCAAACCTCCATCCAGAACTCGTTTGGAGAGGCGATTGGATGGAATGGCGCAACTGGGATAGAAGGTGCGCTAACCTTTGCCAATCAGCCTGGCAACGGGCCGACGCCTGTCGTTGCTGGTGGTCTCAAGGGCGATGGCTATCAGTACAGTTCATTCGGACTTTGGGGCAATGGATTCACGAACAAGCTGATGGACTTTGGAACGAATCAGGTGAACTTGCTGGTCCCGCTTTTTGACCCATATATTGCGCCTGCCTCAGGAAGCTCTTGTCTGCAAATCAACAGCGCTGGGCTTATCACCAATACGGGTGCGCCGTGCGGCGGCAGCGGCGGCATAACTTCCTTTGCAGCGCCGCCGGGAAGCTGGCCATCCTGGCTGGTACCCACGGTGACGAACGCGGCCACCACTCCATCGCTGGCAGTTGCGGCTTCATCCACTGGCACTGGGAACGTGGTGCTGTCGAATGGGCCGACGTTCACAGGCAATGCCACGACCTTTGCGAACAGCGCGGCGGCAGAACAGGATGTGTCCATTCAGCCTGGATCGGGCGCGGACCAGATCGGCGCATTTGCGTGGAACAATTACGCTGGCACACCAGAGTGGAAGTTGAGGAAGGATTCCAGCAACTACCTTCGCCTGACGGATATGGTGAACTCGCTGGACCGGGAAGTTCTCTATCAGAATGGGCAGACGCTGATCAACGCCGGGGCGGGGGCGAATGCGGTGCTGATCAATAGCTCGACGAGCAGCGGCACGGGGGGATTCTACGTGGAGAGCGGCGGGTCGAGTCCGGCGGCGGTGCTTTCTGTGACGGCGAGTGGGAATACAACGGCTACGGGATTTGTGTCGGGCAAGTTCATGATGGGCTCGGGCACGATGTCTATGGGAGCGGGTGCGGCGGCGGGGACAAGCCCGGCGATTGCGTGCGCGAGCGGCCACGTATGCGACGGGGTGAGTGGAGCTGTGACGCTGACAACGGGAACGAGCACTACGACAGGGACACTGGCGACGCTGAGCTTTCCGAATACGCACACCAACTCAGCCAACTGCGTGGTAGATGTTTTGCAGAGCGGGGTTGGACGGGTGACGACAGCATCCTGGAGCGAGAGCACCACGGCTCTGACGCTGACGGCTAACTCTGCGTTGACGGCAAGTACGGCCTATCAGATCCGGTACTGGTGCGGCGGGAACTAGGGCCAGAGACAGGTGAGCAACCAGTCAATAGACCGCGCGGCCGGGGCGCGGGAGTGGAGTCTGCGCCCCGATGAGCTGGACCGGGAAGAGTTGGAACGGTTCGGCAGAATTCTGGACCAGCGCCCAGCCAGCTTGCGGGGGCTGACGGTAGGGATGGCGCTGGCTGAGCGGCTGCTACTGGTGAGGACGCGGGAAGGAAGGCCGGCTCCGCTGCGGGCAAATGCGGCTCAGAGGGCCTTCGAGCGCCAGCGGGGGGAACGAAACATCGTTCTCAAGGCGCGCCAGATGGGGCTCACGACATGGGCTGCGGCACGGTTCTTCCTGAAGACAATCACCCAGCCAGGCACGCTGACCCTGGAAGTGGCGCATAACCAAGAGGCGGCGGAAGAGATCTTCAGGATAGTGCATCGGTTTGTAGACTGGCTGCCGGAGGAGTTGCGTGAAGGTCCGTTGAAAACCTCGCGAGCCAACGTGCGGCAGATCGTATTTCCGAAGTTGGATGCGCAATACAGGGTGGTGTCTGCCGGAGACCGGAATGCGGGACGCGGTTTGACGGTGCAGAATCTGCACTGCTCTGAACTGGCGCGCTGGCCGGGCGATCCTGCGGAGACCCTCGCAGGGTTGCGGGCATCGATGACGCCGGGGGCGGAGCTGATTCTGGAGTCGACGCCAGACGGTGTGGGCGGATGCTTCCACGAGGAATGGCAAAAGGCGAACGAGACCGGGATGGTGCGGCATTTCTTTCCCTGGTGGATGGAGCGGCGCTATCGGGCCGAAGCGGTGGACGAAGCAACGCTGACCGGCGAAGAACGCGATCTGATGGCGCGGAAGCGTTTGGACCGGGAGCAGATCGGCTACCGAAGGCAGATTCGGAGAGACTTTCGCGGGCTGGCGCGTCAGGAGTATGCGGAAGACGAGGCTAGCTGTTTTCTGGCCAGCGGCGATTCCGTGTTTGAACTGGCGGCGATTGAGGCGCGGCTGGCGGAAGCGCCGGAACCTACGGCGCGCCGGCGAAATGGGGAGTTGGAGATTTGGCTGCCGCCATTGAAGGGCAAGGCGTATCTAGTTGCAGTCGATCCAGCCGGAGGCGGCAGCGAAGGTGACTATTCCGCCGCCCAGGTGATTGAGATGGAAACAGGCTTGCAATGCGCGGAGTTCGCAGGGCATGTGGGCGGGTTGGAACTGGCACGGATTGTGACGGCATTGGCTGCCGAGTACAACCAGGCCTGGCTGGTGGTGGAACGGAACAACCACGGCAGCGGGGTGCTGGCGCTGGCTGAGACATCTTGCAAGTACTCGCGGATCTACAAACGCGAGGGTCAACTGGGTTGGCTGACTACGTCGTTGAGCCGCCCGGCGGTGTTGAGCCAGTTGGGCGCCGCGTTGGTGGAGGAGCCGGAGCGCTTCCAGAGCCGGAAGCTGCTCGGCGAATGCAGGAGCTTTGTAAGGCTGCCCAATGGCGGGACGGGTGCGCAAGCCGGAACGCATGACGACCGGGTGATGGCGATGGCGATTGGGCTGGGAGCGCGAGCCGAGCTGTTGGGATGAGCGGGGCGGGCTTGGTCAAGCGACGAACATGCAGTCGCCGTAGCTGAAGAAGCGGTAATTTTGTTGAACCGCGTGGCCATAGGCGGCCAGCACCGGTTCGCGTCCCGCAAAGGCGCTGACCAGCATGAGCAAACTCGATTGCGGCAGGTGGAAGTTGGTGAGCATGGCGCCCACCAGGCGGAATTTGAAGCCGGGCGAGATGAAGACCTCCGTTTCGCCCGAGTGCGGCACGAGTTCGCCGCCGGCGGCTTGAAGAGCGCAGTGCTCCAGCGTCCGCACCACCGTGGTGCCGGCAGCCACAACGCGACGGCCTTCTCTCACGGCTCGGTTGATTGCTTCCGCGGCGGACGCGGGGAGCGTGTAACGCTCGCGATGAAGGTGAACATCTTCCAGATTCTCTACTCGCAGCGGCGCAAAGGTGCCCAGGCCGACATGCAGCGTAACGCGCGCGACCTCTACTCCCTTTGCCTCCAGCGTGTGCAGCATTTGCGGAGTAAAGTGAAGCCCGGCTGTGGGCGCTGCCACGGAGCCGGGTTCCCGCGAAAAAACAGTCTGATAGCGATTGCGGTCCGCATCCGCATCGTCGCGGCGGATGTAGGGCGGGAGCGGCATGTGGCCGATGCGTTCGAGGGTTGCGAAGAAATCTTCCACCGGCTTGAAGCGAAGCAGCCGCTCGCCGAACTCCCCGCGCTCCAGCACCTCAGCCTCAAGCTCGACCAGCCCCGGCGACCCCGGAAAGACAAGCCGTTCGCCGATAGCGACCTTTCTGGCAGGGCGCACGAGAGCGCGCCAAAGGCTTTCGCCAGTTGGTGGAGGATTGGGGATTGTGGTCTCCCAGGTCCGAGAATCGGGACCTGGGGCACCCGGCATTTGTGGAACAACTTGCTCGGTGAGCAGCACCTCGATCATTCCGGTCGGCTTCTCCCGGTCGCGCACCGTGGTCCGCTGCGCATAAAGCCGAGCGGGAATCACACGGCTGTCGTTCAGCACCAGCACGTCGCCGGGCGACAGCAGCGCAGGAAACTCCGCAAACTGCGCATCGCGCAAAAGGCCTGTCGCGCGATCCATGACCAACATGCGGCTCTCGCCGCGCGTGGCGGGAGGCTGTTGCGCAATCAACTCCGGCGGCAGGTCGAAGTCGAAGTCGGAAACGCGCAGGCTGGTCATCCTGCAGCCTTCTTGAAATAGTCCAGCGCCCGCAGACGCGCGCACTCAATGGCCGCATTGAGCTCCGCTCTCTTGCGTTCAAAATCCTCTGAGGGCAAATCTGCGGGAACCCGCGTCCAAGGCCCCCAACTGACGACAATCCGCGTAAACGGCTTGGGCACCAGAAAGCGGTCCCAGGAGCCTATAACCCAGGCGCGCTCGGGTTGCAGATGAAACGCGCCGATGGGCGCGCCAGTCATTTGCGCGAGCTTGATGGGGCCCATCTTGGTCTGATAGATCGGCCCGCGCGGCCCATCCGCGGTGAAGATGGCCGGTGCGCCGCTCTCGATCACTTGCTTGAGCCCCAGCAGCCCTTCGCGCGCTCCTCGCGAGCTCGACCCGCGCACGGCCCTGAAGCCGAAGAGTTGCAAAATGCGCGTAATCAACTCTCCATCGAAGCTTTGGCTAATGAGAATAGTGGCATGGGTCTCGCGGAAATATGCGGCGCAGGGCAGCACGCATTGATGCCAGAAGCAAAAGACCTGCGGCCCCGCGCCCCGGCCAAAGAGCAGCGGTTCAACGCCCTCGTCGGCAATCACTTCAAAACGCCAGGTGCGGCTCACGACCCACAATAGTGCCCATACCGCGCGCGGCACCACGGCCAGCACAAGGCGCTGCGAGAACGTGAATTTTGGGGCGTCGGTCACTCAAATGATTCTAGTGCAGCCAGCCAAAGCAAACGCTCCACAACTCCGCTCAAGAGTAACGCAGCCAGCGGAGCAACTCCGGCAGGGTAGCGCGCTTGCCATACATGAGAATTCCCACGCGATAGAGGCGTGAAGAGAACCACAGGACGGCCCATATGCTCAGGAACAGGAGGCTGATGGAGGCCACAAACTGCCACAGTGGCGGCATCTCCAGGCCCATGCGGGGCAGCATGACAAAGGGCGCGGTGGGCGGGAAGAGCGATGCGGCAATGGCCCATTTTGAGTTGGGATTGTTCAGGATGAGAGGCAGAATGCCGAAGCTGATCCAGACGGGCACGGCCGCGAGCGGCATATACATTTGCAGTTCCTGGGCTGTCTCGCAGGTGGCGGCAAGGCCGGAAAAGAAAGCGCTGAAAAGAAAGAAACCAAGCAGGAAGTAAACCGGAAACAGCAGGCCCTCAGCCCAAGAAAAATGCAGCGCAAAATCACCGCTGAGCAAGGTAGCAACGAGCGACGAGCCCGAGAGCAATAAAGCTGCGAATACCCAGATGGCAATTTGCGTGAGGCCGACAGCTCCCACGCCGAGCAGCTTGCCGGTGAGCAGATCGTCGGGACGGGCAATGGCCAGCATGACCTCAAAGATCCGCGAGTTCTTTTCCTCCACCACGGAACGGGCCAGATCCATGCCATAGAGCAGGATGGGCATGGTGAGCAAAAATGCCATGATCGTCGCCTTGTAGAACGAAGCCGTTCGATTGCTTCTGGATGCCTTGCCCTCACTGTTCACCTGGAGAGTGTCAATGGAGACTTGCTCCAGCAAGGCATCGGCTTCGGTCTGCTTCATGCCAGTGGCGGCCAGGCGCTCATTCAGAAGAGCGCGATTCAAGGCACTCTTCAGGCGCCCAGTGGTCGTGAAGTCGCCACCGGACTGAGAGGAATAGGTAGCGGCCGGCACTCCATTCGAGGAAGTCTCGATGGAGAGCAAACCGTCGATAGCTTTGCTTTGGACCCGCTGCATCAGGATCGCTCGATCCTGTTCGCTTGCAGGGGCCACCACATCCACGGTGTACTTCGCCTCCGTGTCTTTCAGCAATTGGCGGCGCATATCGTTGGCCAGCGACGCGCTGTCGGCGGCGATAGCCACATGCTTGGCCGTAGTTCCGCTGCGGGTGGTGAAGTAGCTTACGCCCAGCAGCGCGGCAATCAGCAACGGCAGCAGCACGGTGGAAAACCGGAAGGCACGGCCGCGAATCTGCTCAAGATACTCACGCCGCGCAATAAGAAGCACATTATGCATCGGCCTTGCCTCCTACGGTCTGGATGAATATCTCTTCAAGCGAAGGCTCGACCAATTCAAACCGATAGATTGTCGCCATGGCCGCGGCTTCGTGCAGCAGCTTCTGCGCGTTGCCATGCGGCTTGAGCTTGATCTCGGCATGGCCGGAGAAGTTTCTGGCTTCGGCAATCTCACTGCTGTTCAGGAACGCCGAGCTTCCCTCAAATTCGACGATCACGTGGTTGCGCTCGTAGCGGCTCTTGATCTCGCGCAGATTGCCCCCCAGCACGGCTTCGCCGTTGTTGATGAGGCAGATCGAATCGCACAGCTTCTCCACCTGGTCCATGCGATGGGTAGAAAAGAGAATTGCCTTGCCCTGGCCCTTGAGTTCCAGCAGCGTCCGCTCCACGAGCACGGCGTTCACGGGATCGAGGCCGCTGAACGGCTCGTCCATGACGATCAGTCCCGGATCGTGCAAAAGCGTAGCGATGAACTGAATCTTCTGCTGCATTCCTTTGGAGAGCTCTTCGGTCTTCTTATGCAGGGCATCTGCGATCTCCATGCGTTCGGCCCAGGCAACGGCACGTTTATGCGCCTCTTCGGCCTCAAGCCCGTGCAACTGGCCGAAGAACACGAGTTGGTCCAGGACTTTCATCTTTTTATAGAGGCCGCGCTCCTCGGGCAGATAGCCTACCCGTTCCAGGCTCTTGCGCTCGAAGGGCTTTTCGAAGAGCCCGATACGCCCCGAATCCGGAATCGTAATGCCCATCATCATACGAATAGAGCTGGTTTTCCCTGCCCCGTTCGGTCCCAGCAGCCCAAACATCTGGCCTGCTTCGATCGATAGGCTCAGGTTGTGGACGGCAACCTTGTTCTCGTAAGCCTTTGTCACTCCCACGAGTTCGACTACTGGCATGGGCTCTCTCACCGCTTTGTTATGGAATTCTGCTCTGGCCAAACTGGGGAAACGGTCTCTGAAGCAGTGTAGCAAAACCTGCCTTTCGCCCACCCCGTCGCGATGGAGAAACACAGAATTGCTCCTGACCTCTTCAATCGCTTCGTCTACTCTCGGCTTAGCCAGCTCCCTGCTCTGTCGCAAGGCTGGAATTCTTGAAGCGGGCCCTTCTTTTCCTGCTTCTTCTCCCTCTAGCGATCAAATCTACAACTAAAGCGTTACGAAGGTACTCTAAAGTCTGACCGAGACTGAGCAAAAAGAACAAGTCAAACCACCTGCCGTGAAGGTATATTGGCAAAAGAATCGGCAGGGCGAGCGCGTCAAGCCCAATCAGAGGAATCTGGCGCGTTTCAGCCAGTCGCGATTCTTGATGGAAATTGAAGGCACGCTGGAGAGATTCCGTCAATTCCCATGCTCAGGCGGAGCGATATTGTTTGTGTGGCAACCAAAAAGGGAGAGCGCGGCCTCCCGAGGCTGCCAAAATAACGTTTTCTCGTGTAGAATTGTCGTTCGTGCAATTGTCTCGGCAGAAACAATTTTCTGACAGCAGCGTGGAGAGCAACATGGCGACTTTATTGAAGATGTACGACGGCGACTGCGACTTTCTCAAGTCCGAGCCCGTTTCCGGGCCAGAGCATAAGCCCCAGGCACTGTCGGAACTTGATGTGCCGCAGGGAGTTCTTGAGGATCTTGCCTTAAAGACTCTCTATCTGTCCGGTTCGCTCTCCGTCCTTCAGCTTGCCGAAAAGACCCGGCTCAGCTTCGGCGTTGCAAACGAGCTGTTTTGCCGCATGAGAGCTGAGTTGCTTTGCCAGGTCACGGGAATGACCGGCACCGTCCCTCATATCGCCATCACATCCCAGGGCAGGACGCGGGCCATGGACCTGCTATCGCAGAGTCACTACTCGGGCGCTGCGCCTGTGACTCTGGAGAGCTACGTCCGGCAGACGCGGAAGCAGAGCGTGCAGAATGTCGAGGTTCATGAAGCCGACGTCAATCGCGCCTTTGCTCATCTTGTCATGGACAAAGAAACGCTGAGGCAATTCGGAACAGCGCTCAATTCAGGATCGTCAATTTTCCTCTATGGTCCGGCAGGCGTTGGAAAAACCACCATGGCCGAGACCATGTCCCGTGTGCTTGCTGAGGATGAGGTTTGGATCCCGTACGCGGTGGAAGTGGATTGCCAGATTATTACCGTCTACGATCCGGCCATTCACAAGCGTGTGCCGGAGTCGGAACCCGAGAACCATGACGACCGCTGGCTGCTGTGCCGCCGCCCCGGAGTTCTTGTGGGTGGAGAACTGACGGCCGAGATGCTGGATCTGCAATTCAACACGACGACGAAGTTCTATGTCGGCCCGTTGCAGATGAAGGCCAACAATGGCGTCTTGATCATCGACGATTTTGGCCGCCAGAGGCTTCGCCCGGAAGAGTTGCTTAATCGCTGGATCGTTCCGCTGGATCGCAGAATCGACTTTCTGACTCTGGCTGGCGGAAAGAAAATTGAGATTCCCTTCGAGATGCTGATCGTCTTTGCTTCCAACATGGATCCTGCTTCGCTGGTGGACGCCGCATTCCTGCGCAGAATTCAAACCAAGGTGAAGATCGGCGCGGTTTCAGACGAGCAGTTCTGCGAGATCTTCCGCAGGGTTGCAGTCGATAAAGGAGTCGACTTTGACCCAGGCGTCTTTTTTGTCCTGATCGATTTCATTCGCACCACTCTGAAACAAGAGTTGCGCTCCTGCTATCCGAGGGACATTGTGAACCAGATCATCTGGGCGGCCCGCTATGAGGGCAAGAAGCCGTACCTCGATCACGCAGCCATTACGCAGGCGGTTGCGGCTTACTTCCTGACCAAGTAGAGAAATAGGAATTGAAACAAGAGCGCGGCGGCCTCGGTCGCCGCGCTCTTGTTTTTGCGGCTGGGGTGGGATAGCGTGCAGAGGGAGCTGGGGCCTTCAGGCCCTGGATACTGCGGTTCGATAGGGAGGTCTTTTAGGCCCGGATCTTATCCACTGCCAAAAACCCCTGGCTGAAGCCACTTTGATTGCAAGCCTGCATTCAGGAGCCTGAAGACTCCTGCTCCCTCCAGAAGAATCAAGAGCGGCATTGCCAGGGCATGAGCCTCACCGGTGGGTTTGTACCTCTGCACGCAAGCCATGTAGCATCCGTACTGTGCCCGGCCTCGATACTCCTGTCATGTATGTGCGCGGCGTTGGTCCCAAGGTTGCGGAGATGCTCGCGCCTAAAGGAATATTGACGGCTGAGGATCTGCTCTACCACCTGCCTTTCCGCTATGAGGATCGCCAAAACCCGCGCAGCCTTGACGAGCTGAAGGTTGGCGAGATGGCCAGCGTGATCGCCGAGGTGCGCGGCTCGGCGCTTTTGCGCACCCGCAAGGCGCCCATCTTCGAATTGGCCGTGGGCCAGGGCCGGCTGGCGCTGAAGTGCATCTGGTTCAACGGCAGCTATCTCGAAGGCAAGTTCCACGCCGGGCAGACGGTGGCCGTCTTTGGCAAGGTCGAGCCGTCGCGTTCGAGCAGCAATCTCAAGATGATCCAGCCGCAGTTCGAGATACTGCCCGACGCCAGCGCCGACGCTGAGACGCGGCTGCTTGAGGTAGGGCGCATCACACCGGTTTACGAATCGCTGGGCGGCGCGCGGCTGGCCTCGCGCTGGCAGCGTAAGACCATCTTCAATCTGCTTGAGAGCGTGCGCGGCGCGGTGCCCGAGTGCTTGCCCAGGGAGATGCTGGCCCGGTTTGACCTGCCGGATCGCGAGACCGCTTTGCGCGAAGTTCATTTTCCGCCGGAAGGCACTCCCTTTGCCCAGTTGCAGGCCTCCGCTACGGCGGCTCACCGGCGGCTGATCTTTGAAGAGCTGTTTTTTTTGGAGCTGGGCCTGGAGCTCAAGCGCCGCCGCATGAGAGAGCGCGTAGGCGTCGGCTTTGAAACCAACGACAAGGTCCGCGAGGCCATCCGCGAAGTGCTGCCCTTTCATCCCACCAAGGCGCAAAAGCGGGCGCTGGGCGAGATTGTGGCCGACATGCGCAGCCCCAGCCCCATGCGCCGCCTGCTGCAAGGCGATGTAGGCTCAGGCAAGACCATCGTCGCCTTGCAGGCCATGCTGGTGGCCATGGAAAACGGCTACCAGGCGGCTCTGATGGCGCCCACCGAGATTCTGGCCACGCAGCACTATCTAGCCGCGCGCAAGCTGCTCGAGCGGTCCTCCCGCCGCTACCAGATCGTGCTGCTGACCGGTTCGCTTGACGAAGACCGCAAGCGCCATACTCGCGCCCTCATCAACCGGGGCGAGGCGCAACTGGTCATCGGCACGCACGCGCTCATCGAAGAGAAAGTCGAGTTCGACCGGCTGGGCCTCGTCGTGGTCGACGAGCAGCACCGCTTCGGCGTGCTGCAACGATTCAAGCTGATGAAGAAGCCCAATCAGGCTGAGCCAGACATGCTGGTGATGACCGCGACGCCGATTCCGCGCACGCTGGCCCTGTCGCTCTACGGCGATCTGGATTTGAGCGTACTGGATGAGTTGCCGCCCGGACGCACGCCCATCGCAACCCGGCGGGTTCCCGCCGAGCGATCCCCGGAAGTGTGGGATTTCGTCCGCAAACAGGTCGGGCTGGGCCGCCAGGCCTATATCGTCTACCCGGTGATCGAAGGGACCAAAGAAGATGAGCCGGAGCTGGACTTTTCGCATGACGACGCTGAGGCCGGTCTTGAAACACCGCCGGCTTTCATCGCTTCCCAGGTCCGAAAATCCGGACCCTTCGACAGGCTCAGGGCAGGCTCTGGGGCACCCAAGCCAACTCGCAAGGGAAAGACCGCCGATCTGTTCCCCAAAGCCGCGATCGACGCCAATCCGGCAGCAAAATCCGGCCTCAAATCCGCCGTCGAAATGCACGACAAACTGCGCACCGGCCCGCTTGTCGGCCTGCGCCTGGCGCTGCTGCACGGACGCCTGGACGCCGACGAGAAAGAGATCGTCATGCGCCGGTTCCAGCGCGGCGAAATCGATGTGCTGGTGGCCACCACGGTCATTGAGGTCGGTGTGGATGTGCCCAATGCCACCGTGATGGTGGTTGAACACGCGGAGCGATTCGGACTGGCGCAGTTGCATCAGTTGCGCGGCCGCGTGGGGCGTGGCGCGGCCAAGAGCTTTTGCATTCTCATGACCGGCCCCCGCGTTTCGCCGCTGGCCGAGGAGCGGCTCAACGCCATGGTCCGCACCCAGGACGGATTCGAACTGGCGGAGCTGGACCTCACCCTGCGCGGCCCCGGCGAGTTTTTCGGCACGCGTCAGGCCGGCCTGCCCGACTTTCGCGTGGCCAATCTGCTGCGCGACCGCAAGCTGCTCGAGCTTGCCAAGATGGAAGCCGCCCGCTTTGCCAACGCTCCCGCCCCCGACAGAGAAGCGCAAAGCGAAGTAACCGAGGCCGAGCGGGCGCGCGTTTGGGCGCGGCTCAAAGAGGCCTGGCAGCGCCGCTATGGGCTGGTTGAGGCTGGGTGACCGGCGCGCGGCCCAAGTCTGGCCGCATCCATGCTACTGCAGTTTCTTCGTGCGATGCGCCGCGGCCCGTTTCAGAAACTCCATCGCTTCGTCCAGACGAAACGACGAAATCTGCTGTTGCGCATGCGCCGGCCAGTTTGCGCGGTCTGCCCACGCCTTGATCTCGCCGGCTTTGGCCTCCTCGTCTCCACCGGTCGATCGCTCGAATAGCTCCATAAACCGGGTCAAGAGAGCCTGAGCGCGTTCGCTGGCTGGGTCTTCGTCGAGCGCATCGACAACCTCCAGCAAATGCGCCGTCCAGGCGGCGGAGAGTTGCGCGTTCTCGTCGTGCGAGCGCCCCGTTACTTTGGCCCACGCCGCGTCGCTGTAGTATTTCTTCTTGTGCGCAGCGAGCGCTTGCCCGATGAACGCCACGATCTTGTCGAGAGGGTACATTTCAAGGCGCTGCCGCATCGCGGCCGGCCAATTCCGACGGTCGGCCCACACCTTCATCGAACCGCTGCGCACTTCCGTATCGCCGCCGGACGTCTTCTCCACCAGATCCATCCAGCGTTTACAGAGAGCCCGAGCGCGTTCGCTGGCTGGGTCTTCGTCGAGCACTGCGCCAACCTCCAGGAATAGCGCCTTCCACGCGGCAGCTATTTCCGCGATCTCTTCCTGCGTACGCCCCGTTACCTTGGCCCACGCCGCATCGCTGTAGTATTTCTTCCTGGACCCGGCAAGCGCCTGCCCGATGAACGGCACAATCTTGTCGAGATGGTACTCTTCAATGCGCTGCTGCATCGCAGCCGGCCAATTCCGGTGGTCGGCCCAGGCTTTCATCGCGCCGACGCGCACCTCCATATCGCCGCCCGAATTCTTCTCCACCAGTTCCATCCAGCGCGCGGCCAGCGCCTGCGCAATTTCACCGGCGGGATCTTCGCCCAGCGCGGCTTCCACTTCGTGATACATCTCGATCCATTCCTGCGAGGGGCCTTCCGCATACCGCGGTCTCATCTTGACCCATGCCTCTTCGCTGTAATACTGCTTCATCGCGTCGATGTCATTCTGCATTCCAATCACCTCAATCAGTCTTTTCAAAATCGCCGGATCGGCGGCCTTGCCGTTTTCCATCGTCTTTTCCACGGCCCGGATTGCGTTCACGGCCCGCCACAACAGCTCCTGTTTTTCTGCCAGCGCCTCCCGCTGCATGTGCAGGGCCTCCGGTAATTCGAGCGCGGCCCGCTCCAGCACTACCTTGATCTGCTTCAGAGGAAGCCCCAGAAACTTGAGCGCCACAATCTGCTCCAGGCGTTCCATGTCGCGTTCCGCATACAGGCGATATCCGGCCGCCGTCCGCTGCGGCTTCAGCAATCCCAGCCGGTCGTAGTGATGCAGCGCCTTCACCGTGACACCGGTGAGCGCCGCGAACTCCTGAACTCGATAGTGCCTGGCCATTTCCGCCCCTCAATTGAAATGCTCAACCCTGACGTAAGGTAAGGGTCAAGGATTATTTGCAAATATTTTTCGTTCCTAGGAATTCTCGGTTTTGGGAAGGTCGGAACTCATCGCCACCCGGCCTTCAAAAAAACGAGAAAGCCCAGGGGCGGCTGCCTCATTGACTGGGGGAGAATAGGTGAGTGGGCTTTAAAGCGCTGCTCGAATGTCCAAGGAGGTCGAAGATGCGCCACTGGGGCGGATGGGTGTTTATTGTGGGCGGATGCCTCTTAGCCATTGAGGCGCTCAGGGCCAAGCATGCATTAAATGAAGTTGACTACCCGGTCAGCGAGGAGGAAAGAGGGAGGTATCCCGCTCCAACCACTCGGCAGCGATTATTGGTCGTTGCAGTAGGAGTTTCCGCCGCTCTCTTCGGGCTACTTTCCTTGCTTTTTGGGCACTGAGAATCATAGGAGCCCGCCTCACACCGACCCACGCGCAAATGAGCCCTGCGCCATCTCCACCGGAAAAGTCTGGATTTCCAGGTCGATGCTTGCGATCTCCGCACCGCACTCCTGTATTTGGCTGCGGGTGCATTGGCAGAGTTCGGTGAAGCGGATATGCCCGTTCTGGCTCAGCTCCAGCCCGGCGGCAATCATCACGCTGTAAATATCCACACAGGCCTGCCGCTCAAACTCAAACAGCATGCTCACCATGCCGGTGTCGTTGGCGCCCCGGCTCAAAACCCACCCGCCACAGCCGAGAATTGCGCCCGTGAGCGTCTGAACCAGCCGCGACGGATCCTCAATGGAGACAGCCTTCATCTGCATCGCCCAAGGTATGCTTATCGATTGCCCCGCGTTATGGTCCGGCATCTTCAGCCTCACACCGGTCCTATCGGAGCCTGGCGGGTCAGCATAACGTGTGTGCGGGAGTCGCACGGCGCTTGACCGGCTTTGAAACATCCGTGTGCAGCCTGGCTCTGGTGCGCTCTGCGCTGGTAATTGGAGGCGCGCTGTGCGCCCGATTCAGACCACCTTCCAGTTTGGGAAGCGGCAATCCCGAGCCTCGCAAGCGCAACAGAAACAGAATGATGTAGCCTTGGAGCATGATTGTCGGCTCAGGAATCGATCTGGCGGAGATCGGGCGCATCCAGAAATCCGTCGATCGCTATGGCGGGCGCTTTCTCGACCGCGTTTACACCGCCGCGGAACAGGCCTACTGCCTGAAGAAGCGCAACTCCGCGGAGAGCTTTGCCGCCCGCTTTGCCGCCAAGGAAGCAGGAGCAAAGGCCCTGGGAACCGGCATCAGCCACGGCGTAAGCTGGTTGGAGATCGAGGTGGTCCGCGAACCCAGCGGAAGGCCAACCATCCAGTTCCACGGCCGCGCCGCGCAGATTGCCGCCAGTCTGTGCGTAGTCCACGCCGCTCTTTCCATTACCCATACCGCCGACCTGGCCATGGCCAGCGTGGTGCTTGAAGACGGACGTTAGAATCACTCGATCTGCTATCCTCAAGGCGTCTGCCGAATCGTTTCAGCGAGAGGAATGTCGTGCCAAGCCGCAAAGAGATTCAGTGGTCGCAACTGAGAGTGGGAAGTTTGGTGCTGGCGGCTACGCTGGTGCTGATCGGGATCATCTTCCTCATGTCTGGCTCCTCTGGCGGGCTGTTTGCTCGCAAACTCCTGCTGCGCTCCTACTTTGAAAACGCCGCCGGGCTCAAGGATGGAGCGCCTGTCACGCTGGAAGGCGTGACCATCGGCAATGTGATTCATGTTCGCGTGATTCCCAATCGCGATCCAACGCCCGTTGAAGTGACTATGCAAGTGGGCCACGAATATCTGCGTCTCCTGCATACCGACACAACCTCCTCCATCAACCAGGCCGGCGTGCTGGGCGACAGTTACGTCGATCTCAGTTCCGTTCACGCCGTAGGCCCGCCGCCCGCGAACGACGCCGAGCTCAAGGCCTCCGGCTCGCCCAGCATTCAGGATGTGATCCGCACCAGCCAGGTCTCCATCGAGCAAATCACGACGCTGATGAAAAAGGTCGAGACCCTGGTGGATACGCTCAATACCAAGCGCGGCACCATGGGCGAACTGATCAACGACCCCGAGCTTTACAAGAAAATCAACATGATCGCCGGCGACCTGCAAACCATCACTGGCTCAATCGCCGGGGGCAAGGGATCGCTGGGCAAGCTCATCACCGACGACACGCTCTACACGCGCGCTAATTCCGCCGTAGACCGGCTAGACAAGATCACTACCGATCTTGATGCTGGCAAGGGCAGCGCTGGCAAGCTGCTCAAAGACGATCAGCTCTACAACAACCTCAACTCCGCCGTTTCCAACGCCAATCAACTGGTGAGCGAGATCAACGCCGGCAAAGGCAGCCTGGGCAAGATCGCCAAAGACCCCGCCTTCGCGCAGAAGCTGGACGACACGGTGACGCGCCTCGACTCCATCCTCAAGGGCATCGACGAGGGCAAAGGCTCGCTAGGGCAGTTGGTCCAGAATCGATCCCTCTACGACCACGCCGACCAGACCCTGGACCAGACCCAGCAGTTGGTGAAGAGCATCCGCGAAGATCCGAAGAAGTATCTGGTGATCAGGATGAAGGTGTTTTAGAGCAGAATTCGCAGATAGTTTTCCAATTCCACCGAGCTGTCATCCTGAGCGAAGCGTAGTGCAGTCGAAGGACCTGTGGTTGGGCGTGGCCCACGCCTGGCATATTGAAAAGGCGGGTGCCCCAGAGCCTACCTTGAGCTTGTCGAAGGGGCTCTCCCTTGAGAGCAGGAATCGCACGCATCGAATCAACCATTCGCGAGCGCAGGCGCGACAGGTTTTACCTGCGTTAAGCCGGGGTACAAACCGCTGCCCGGAAGCGGTCGCAATGAATTGAGGATTGAATGACCGATAAGCTCTATTGTCCGCAAGAAGACATCGTGACCTTGATGAAGCAGTTTAACCAGCAAGTGAAGGAATCTCCGGAGCTTCCCGGTCCAGGCACGCGCCTGCTTCGCGCGCGGCTGGTCTTTGAAGAGGCTCTTGAGTTCGTCAAGGGCTGTGGCTGCACAGTCAGCATGACCCATGCCGGATCGAGTGGCGAAGAGGGCACCGCAGTCATTGACAACATCAGCGTAGAGCTCGACCCCAGCGGCAACCCTGACCTGGTGGAATATGTAGACGGCTGCATCGACCAGCTTGTGGTTACCTATGGAGCGCTCAACGCCGCCGGTGTGAAGGCTCAGCCTGCCTGGGATGAAGTGCAGCGGAGCAATATGAGCAAAGCCTGGCCGCATTGCAGCGCTTGCGACGCCGTACTTGAGCGGGGCGCCGGCCTGGAATTGGTCCATCCGGAAGACCCCGGCGCACATGATGGCGATTGGAACCCGATCCTGAAGCTTCATAAGCGCCCGGACGGCAAGGTGATCAAGTCGCCAACCTATTCGCCCGCGAATTTGAAGCGCACGATTGATGAGCAGATCCAGCAAGCAACCGGCAATTGATCTTCCCGATGAGTAACCAGGCGAAAGGAATCTCAAACAACCTCTCCATGGCCGGTTCTGTTCCTATATGCGGCGAACCCAGGCGCGGTGGCTGCGGTCTCTTTCATCGGTTTCTCTGACCCCATTGTGTACCGGCGGTGGGTAATATTGCGCAAAGGGCGGTGAGTCGTTCTGGATTCCCTGGACGCAAAATCGGGACACTCGCCGATCAAAACTGCTGGGTCGGAACACGGACGACCGAGGTCTGTGCCGTCCCACCCTTGTACTTTCCGCGATAAAACTGCGGAAGGATAGGGTACCCGGCGCACCCAGCGATCGCAACCAGCACCAGAGCAAAGCCGGCCCCTGGCTGGAAATGAGCCCATTAACGCAGAACGCGGCGCAAGACAACCGGGATGCCCGGAGGGATGCGCGAGGGCATATTGAACGACGGATCCGATCCATCCGGCGGCGGCCCGATGGCTGGGCGTGACCCCGACGGCTCCTTGGGCAAGCGCGAGAGCCAACGGCTGAAATCGATCGTTCGCAGGAGTTCGAGCTGGTCCCCTTTCAGCGTTCCAGAGAAGCTGCTGTTGCCGACTTTGAATGAGACGTTCTGGCCATCGACCTTGCCCTCTGCAATTGGGACGGCTGCATCGCTGCCGCCAAAGAAACCGCCTCCCATGCCCTCGACGCTTCCGGTGAGGCTGCTTCCATCCTGGAGCAGAGAAAAGATTGTAGTGCCGTCGCCCACGAGGAATGCCATCATGCCGGTGGCGCCTGGGGCTCCCGGCGCAGGCCTCCACAGACCGGTGACACCCGCGCCCACAGGCGACTTGCGTTCCCAAACCGCGACCTGGGGACGGAGTGATGCCGCTTTCGAGGCAACAGTGGCGCTCATCGGCGCGAGTCCGGGAGAGGCTGCTTCCACGGTGATCTTGCCGGCCACTTTCGTTGACTGCACGATGGCCATGCAAAGACCGGAGAAGGCTTTGCGCGAGGTTCCCTTGTCGGGTTCCTGATTGGTAGGGTCGCCGTTGCCCGTGCCGATCAGAATTCCTTCGCCGATGACCTTGAAGGTTACCCGGTTATCGGTGACAGGCACGGCCCTTCCCTGTGCATCCTGGACTTCGACGGCGAAGAAGGCTACGTCTTCGCCATCGGCCGAGATCTCGCGGCGGTCGGCACTCATGACGAGTTTCGCCGCGGGGCCTGTGGTCTCGCGCTTTGTGGTCATGGCCTGCTTGCCGTCTTTCCACCCCCGTGCCTCGATGGCTCCGGATGAGTACTTGACGATCCACGCCAGGTGCGAATCCTTCTTCACTTCCTTTGTTCCTAGGCTCTGGCCGTTGACCAGCAACTCCACTTTGTCAAGGTTGGAATAGACCCAAACCGCAATCTCTTTTCCTTCCATTCCCGGCCAGTTCCAGTGTGGGAAGAGGTGCAGAACCGGTTGCTCGGTCCACCAGGACTGATAGTAGTAGAAGGAATCCTTGGGAAAGCCGCAGGTATCGATGATGCCGTACTGGGAGCTGATGTTGGGCCACCCATTCGGCGAAGGCTCGCCGCGATAATCGAATCCTGTCCACACGAAGCCGCCAGAAAGCCATGGCCGCGCATTGCAGAAGCTCCACCAGCCTTCAGCCGAGGCGCGGCCGGTGGTGGTATACGGATCGTAGGAACCCACATATCCCTTGCTGGGGTCAGTGATATAGATGCCGCGGGTGCAAACGGCGCTTACGGTTTCAGTGCCAACAACAGGCCTCTCCGGGTGGGCCTTGTGGAAGGCTTCGGCCTCCGGGTCCATGTAGTTGTAGCCGACCACGTCGCAGACCGCGAGTCCGCCGGTTCCAATGGCCCCGGTGGGCGCAATCGACACCGGCCGCGAGCCATCGAGCTGAGTTGCCAGCGCTTTCATCGCCGACAGGATCAGCGTCCCCTTTTCCCCGTTGGCCTGGCCTTCCTCGTTCCCCATGGACCACATGAAAACGCTGGGGCGGTTGCGATCGCGCCGAACGAGGTTGGCGAATTGGCCAAGGCCTTCAGAATTCGACGACATCATGCGCGTCTCGTCGAAGACCAGCATCCCCAGCTCGTCACACGCATCGAGCAGTTCCGGCGTGGGAGGGTTATGCGAGGTGCGCAGCGAATTGCAGCCCATCTCCTGTAGCTTGCGGACGCGGTAGTACTGCACAGCGTCCGGCAGTGCGGCGCCCAGCCCGGCGTGGTCCTGGTGATTGCATGTCCCCTTCAGCTTGACCGGCTTGTCGTTGAGGAAGAAGCCCTTTTCCGAGTCGAAACGGATGCTGCGAATGCCGAACGTGGTTGCGTAACGATCGACGACCTCGCCTTTGGCCTTCACCTCCGTCACCAGCGTGTATAGGTTTCTCTCATCGAGAGACCAGAGCTGCGGCTGCTTGACCACGATCTCCTGCTCCCCGGTGTGTTCTTCGCCTGCTGCAATGGAGAACGGGTCTGTACCGGCTTTCCCCACCTCCCGGCCTGCGGGATCGAGGATGGTCGAAGTTACGCGCGTAATTTGCTCGGTCTTGCCATGGTTGGCCAGTTCGGTGCGGATGGAGAGCACCGCTTCGTTCGCCCGCACCTTGGCGGCCACGAAGGTTCCCCACCGCTTCACATGGACCGGATTGGTCTTCACCAGCCACACATGCCGATAGATTCCAGCTCCCTCATAAAACCAGCCATCGCTCGAAGTGGCGTCAACGCGAACCAGCAGCACGTTCCTGCCGCCGGGGTTGGCAAAGTCAGTCACGTCAAAGCTGAATGGATCGTACCCGCCGCTGTGACGCCCGATGTAAAAGCCGTTGAAGACCACCATGGTTTCGCGGTAGGAGCCATCGAACTCGAGAGTGATGCGCTTGTCAGCGTCGGGGGAAAGCTCGAAGACGCGGCGATACCAGCCGACGCTAGTCGCCGGGTAGGTCCGTCCCAGGGGGTAGAAACCTTTGCTCTGTAGCGCGGGGTCGTTTTGGAACGGCAGCTCGACCGCCCAATCGTGGGGCAGATCGACGCTCCGCCAGTCGCCATCGTCGAAGGCAATGTTCCCGGCGGGAAGGAAATTTCCCGTCTTCTGGAAGTTGCCCGTGCGGCCGCTGCCGAAGCCGAAATCTTTGGCCGGGTCGTTGGCGTCGCCAAAGTGGAAGCGCCAGCCGAAATCGAGCAGCAGCCGGTCGCGTCCCGCTCCTGAAATTGAGAGATCGCGTCTGGCGTCCGGGGGAAGGGGACTGGGCGTCTCTTCCACAGCCCGAATTGCCGCTTTGATCGGACTCATTCCATGAGCCGCCGCCACAGCAGGCGCCAGCAGGCTGGACTTCAACAGATCGCGCCGTGATAAGGTTTTCATTTCTACCTCCCTTAAAGGATTCCGCAGCGCAGCCCCTGTGAAACCTTTTACAGAGGCCCAAGCTTGTCTCCGAAATCCCGAAGCATTTCAGTATACGCTCAACTGGTTTGTCTCGACGCCATTATGGAATCGTGGGAGTGTCCCAATTTGAAATCCATAGTCTAGTCCTACGATTGTGGCAACCTGATCGTTTTCGAATCACAGAACCAATCCCTTTTCCCAATACCCGCCGCAAAGGCGCAGTTCATAAGGCGTCTTCCGCTCGCACTGCCAGGTGAATGCGTCATGTCTCGATTGATGGATAGCGTTTCTCGTTGCTGTCCGATGGTTGGGAGTGCTCCGCAAGGATCGTGTTTTGCCGAGACCATCGATCTATCGAATCCCGTTAGGGCGCTGGAGGCGGCCTTGCCTAGAGCCTGTTATAAACTTTCCCGCACACCCGAAAGTTCATAACAGGCTCCGGGACGGATCAGCTCTTAACGGAGCCAAGGCGCTGCCGCACCCGGCCCAACGCCAGCAGGATTCCAAAGAGCAGAGCCTGCGGGCGCGGCGGGCAGCCGGGGATGTATACATCGACCGGAATAATCGCATCCACCCCGCCCATCGTCGCATAGTTCGTTCCGAAGATCCCTCCGCTGATGCCGCAGGCGCCCACGGCTACCACGACCTTCGGATCGGGCGTCGCCGCCCAGGTTTTGCGCAGCGCAAGTTCCATGTTGCGCGTGACCGGACCCGTGACCAGCAGCATGTCTGCGTGGCGCGGCGACGCCACGAAATGAATGCCGAAGCGCTCAATATCGTGAACCGGGTTGTTCAATGCAACGATCTCCTGCTCACAGCCGTTGCACGAGCCGGCGTCCACCTGCCGAATCGAGAGCGACCTGCCCAGCATGGTCTCGATAGCGGCTGCGATTCGCTTT
>Ga0302275_10000992_pt1 | contig 31156 bp, 22 predicted proteins | sample III_Bog_N2_2_FD_200229 | JGI IMG/M metagenome (GOLD analysis project Ga0302275, IMG submission 200229) | Peat permafrost microbial communities from Stordalen Mire near Abisko, Sweden - III_Bog_N2_2 | ecosystem: Environmental > Terrestrial > Soil > Wetlands > Peat | place: Sweden: Abisko... | reverse complement strand
CTGCTGGTTAACCCGCCGCTGCGTGATCCAAAAACTGATGGCCGAGGTGACGAACAGCGTGACAACAATCGTCAATACAATCTTGGCCGTCAGTCGGGTTCTCTTCAGCATCGTTTCCTCGGGGCAATGTTCAGCCCATTTCCATTCGTCCGCAGGCTCGAAGCGGCCGTAAGAATTTCATCGGCGCCAGGCGGAAGGCTCATGAACCGGAAAGGCCGCGTCGCTGTCGCCGTTCCTTCAATAACCGCCTTTAATAACAGCTTTCAATAGCAGCTTTAGGAGCCGGCCCGGGCCGCCTTGCTGCGGACTGCGCCGCCGGTCGCGGCATTGTCTTCCGCACTGATCTTGAACTGCTCGACCAGGTGACGGAGCTGGTTCGAGGTTTCGACCAGTTGCTGTGAGGCTTTTTGGGTGTCGGTCGCGCCCCGGGTTGTGCCCTGCGCCGCCTCGGCGACGCCGCCAATGTTGCTGGTAATCTCGCCACTGCCCTGGGCGGCTTCGGAGACATTGCGCGACATCTCGTTGGTGGTCGCGTTCTGCTCCTCGACCGCGGTGGCGATGGTGCTCGAAATGTCGTTGATCTGGTGAATCACTCCGGAGATGGAAGCAATCGCGTCGACCGCTTCTTTCGTGTCGGTCTGGATGGCTTCAATCTTTCGGCTGATGTCTTCGGTGGCTTTGGCGGTTTCTTTGGCCAGTTCCTTGACTTCGTTGGCGACGACGGCAAAACCTTTTCCAGCTTCTCCGGCGCGGGCGGCTTCGATGGTGGCGTTGAGCGCGAGGAGGTTGGTCTGCTGCGCGATGGAGGTGATGACCTTGATGACCTGTCCGATTTCAGTGGAAGATTCTCCGAGTTTGGAGACGGTGGCAGTGGTGGACTCGGCGACTTTGACGGCGCCGGTCGCGATCTTGGCCGCTTCGGTCGCGTTCTTGGCAATCTCTTTGATGCTCGCGCCCATCTCTTCGGCGCCGGTGGCCACGGTTTGCAGATTCTGGCTGACGGTCTGGGCAGCCTTCGAGACGACGTCAGCCTGGGCGGAAGTTTCCTCAGAGTTGGCGGTAATCTGCTGGCTGGTCGAGTTCAGTTCCTCGCTCGCGCTCGCCACCTGTATGGCACTCTCATTGATGTCCAGAATCATGCGCTTCAGGCTGCCGCTCATTTTGTTGATGGCCACAGTGAGGTCGCCAAGTTCGTCGTGGCTGCGGACTTTGAGATCCTCGCGCGTCAGATCGCCGGCGGCGATGGCCTCCGCCTGAACCAGCACGGACTGCGTTGCTCCGGCAATACCACGGCTCAGGAAAATGGCCACGAAGATGCCGATGCCGAGGGCGGCGAAGGTGGTGACTGATAGCGTAAGGACGAGAGAGCGGTTCGCCGCAGCCAGGGTTTCCTGGTTCTCCTTCAGCAGCCCTTCAAAGCTGTCTGCCATGTCCCCAAGCGATGCCTTGATGGCATCGTTGACGGGGATGGCTTGGTCGGAGAAATCGCTTCCCGCTCTGCCGATGGCATCCCGCTCGCTGCCCGACGCTTGCTCGATGCCCCGGTCCTCGAACTCATGGAGTTTGGGGAGTTGCTTCTTCAGTTCGGCTAGCCGGTCACGATTCGACTGCACCGTCCATCCAGCCTGCAACTGATCCATTTTCGTAATGTCTTTCTCGATTGCATTCCAGGCTTCCCCGAGAAGCCTTTTGCCATCGGTTCTTCTGGTTGTATCGGTCCCGGCCAGCATGGCTTGGCGAGCCTTGCTCGCCGACTGATTCACGTCTCTCTGCAGTTCCCGGATAGTGGTCAGCGTGGGCACTCGAGTAGTGAGTATAAGGTCCTGAATCTGTCTGATGTCGGACGACTTCAAGTAGGTCATCGCAGCGCTGAGGACCATCAAGGCTAGAATCACGCCAAAGCCCAGTCCCAGTTTCTTGCCAAGTGTCAGTTTCATTTTTTTCCCCAGCTTCCCAAGCTCAAGATCGGTAAAACCATGGCCGGAAGACCGTCCCCGGCGCGAACATTGCATTGCTTAGCGGTGGCAAGCCCTGCTATAACCCCGCCGCCGCATCCGCCGCATCCGTCATCTGGCAGGCCTTTTCGATATCCAGCACATGCAGAAGGCGATCTTTCAATTTGTGGACGCCGAGGATCATGCTGCGCACCGAGCCGCGCAGAGTTTCTGGCGGAGATTCGAAACTGTCTTCCTCGACTTCGACGACATCGCCGATTTCGTCGACCAGCAGGCTGACTGCCCCGTCCTCGGAGCGCACCACGACGTTCATGGGACGCGCGCCCGACGTATCCGGAGGCAGGCCGAGGCGCCGCCGCAGATCGACGGCAGTGACGATCTGTCCCCGCAGGTTGATCAGCCCGCTGACCACGGACGGGGCGAGCGGAACCTTGGTCATTTCGAGCGACCGGATCACTTCCTGAACGCCCTTCAATTCCACTCCAAAGAGCAGCTTGTCGAGATAGAAAGTACAAAATTGTGAGCTGTGCGCCATGATTAATTCGCAACCTCCGCTGTTTTGGCCAGAGGAACGGGCCGGACGGCACCGAGGTCGGCGCCGCGCAAGATGGCCGGGATATCGAGCAGTTCCGTGATGCGTTCACCGATGACCACCGAATACAGAACATTCGGCCTCGTGGCCGCCGACTGCACGTCCGCCCGGTCTTCGACAATATCCAGAATCTGGTCGACAACCAGTCCAAACAAACGCCCTTCCTGTTGCAGCACCAGCACCTGAATGGGGCCGGAATCCGCCGCGGGCGGAACCTGCAGCGCGCGCAGCCGGTTGCGGCGCTCTTCCATGACGACATTCAACCGAATCAAGGGCAGGATTTGCCCGCGATATTGGGTCACCCACTGGCTGCCCGACATTTCCACCTGGGTGACGGGAAATTCTTCGAGGCGGGCGAGGGAGCTGAGCGGGATCGCCATGCGCGAGTCGCCGAGGCCGGCAAAGAGCAGAAAGGTGCGCTTGTTCTCCGCCGTCGAGCCCGCCTGCTGCGCCTTCTCGGTCAACTGGCGGTCGCGAGTCTCGGTCACTACGTTTGCCCGCTGGGCCAAGCCCAGCACGTCGAGAATGAGGGCCACGCGGCCATCGCCCATGATGCTCGATCCGGCAAAAGTTTTTACCGTCTTCAGTTGTTTGCGCAAAGGCTTGACCACAATCTCTTCGGTATCGTTGATCTGATCGACCACCAGCCCGAACTGGCGTCCATCCGCTTGCAGAACTACGATGTTGACGGCGGCCCCGGCTGCGGCCTCGCCGGGGGAAGCGGGGTCGTTCGCGAGTTTCAGTTCGCGGCTGAGATAGACGAGGGGAAGAAGACGTCCGCGAAGGCGATGGACGGGCGCGCCATGCACCAGTTCGATGCCGGTCGAAACTTTGTCCGCCTCAATGCGGACGAGTTCGAGCAGGCTCACCTGCGGGATGGCGTAACGGTCGCCGGCGCAGGTCACGACCAGCGCCGGAATGATGGCGAGCGTCAACGGTATCTTCACCCGCACCGTCGTACCCCGGCCGGGCGTGGACTGGATGTCTACGGTACCGCCAATGCGCTCGACATTCGTTTTGACCACGTCCATGCCCACGCCGCGGCCGGAAACATTGGTCACTTTTTCGGCCGTGGAAAAGCCGGGAAGGAAGATCAGATTGAAGACCTCGCGCTCCGGCATGCGCGCCGCCTGTTCGGCGGTAATCAGGGCGCGCTCGACTGCCTTCCTGCGGATGCGGTCGAGATTCAATCCGGCGCCATCGTCGCTGATTTCAATGTTGACTTGCCCACCCTCATGAAAGGCGCGCAGGATCAGGCGTCCGGAGGGATCTTTTCCAGCCTGGGCGCGATCGGCGGGGAGTTCGATGCCATGGTCGACGGAGTTCCGCACGAGATGGGTAAGCGGATCTTTGATGGCCTCGATGATGGTCTTGTCGAGTTCCGTCTCCTTGCCTTCCATCTCGACGCGTACTTGCTTGCCACAGCCAAGCGCCACGTCGCGCACCGTGCGGGGAAACTGGTTCCAGATATTGCCGATCGGCTGCATGCGGGTCTTCATCACCGCTTCCTGCAGTTCGGTTGCGATCAGATTCATGCGTTGCGAGACGGCCTGCAATCCGGTGTCTTTCATGGTGCTCGAAGTCTGCAGAAGCTGGTTGCGCGCGAGCACCAACTCCCCGACCAGGGTCATCATCTTGTCCAGCACATTGACGCCAACCCGAATGGTCTCGGAGGAGGCTTCGCGGGGACGCCCCTCGGAGTCCGTGGGCGCGGCTTTGTTGGCCGTGGGCGCGGCGGGCGCGGTGGGATGGGGCGCCGGAGGGGATGGAATTTCGCTCGGCGGCAGGGAACTGGCCGGTGAGGGACTCTTCAGCGCAGCGGTCTCCGCCGTTGTCTCCGCGAGAGCCGCCACGATTGTCTTTTCTGCTTTGTTTGCCGAGGCGACGTTTACCTGGTCAATGTTTACCGGAACAATGTTTACCGGTGCTGAACTCGCCGAGGGGGCGGGTGCGGCAGTCGTCTGCAGGCGTTTCAGGGTCTCGCGCAGCTCGGGATAGTCGACCTCGCCATCGTGCCCGGAAGTCTCAATCACTTTGAGCATCTGTCGAACCGCGTCGACCATACCGAGCAAAGCGGTGGTGATTTCGGGATTGAGGGCCAATCTGCCGTCGCGCAAGAGCGTCAGCAGGTTCTCGCCGGCGTGCGCAACCTTTTCTAATTTATTGAAAGCGAGAAAACCGCAAGTGCCCTTGATGGTGTGGATGGTGCGAAATACACCCGCCAGAGCCTCTTTGTCGTCGGGATTTCTTTCTAAACCGACGAGGTCGCGATCCAGGCGGTCAAGGTTTTCATAACTCTCCACCAGAAAATCTTTGACAATTTCGTTATCGTTCATTGCCCTCCCCTTCCCGGTGTGGAGGGATCGGGTTAGAGGAATCGTCGATCCCGTATCTCTCCGTAGAGACTGCGCGCTTCGCTGCCCTGGCGGATAAGTAAATTCTCATCATGCTGGTAGACCGACCATTCGTCGCCTTTATCTCCATCGTCATTGGAGCCACGGTCTTTAACCCACTCCAACGAAAAGGGGTTGCCCTATCGCTATAAGCAAGCTGGGGGCCGTGAGGGATTAGAAATTCTTATGTCGGATTAAAAGATGCGAAAGGACGGGCTAGCTGGGAAAGCTCCTGGCAGGAGAAAGTGAGGATGACGGGCCGGAGGGCGAGCACGGCGCTTGCGGACGTTGCAATTGATGAATTTGCTCTCGAAGAACTACGATAGCTGACATGCCAGTTGACATTGAATCTCCGACCTCTACTTACGCACCGATCCGCGCGCCGCGCGGCAACACGCTCTCCTGCAAAGGATGGCAGCAGGAAGCGGCGATGCGGATGCTGATGAACAATCTGGACGAGGACGTAGCCGAGCGCGCTAAGGATTTAGTCGTCTATGGCGGAACGGGTAAGGCGGCGCGCAATTGGGAATGCTATCACGCGATTGTCCGATCGCTAAAGGCTCTGGGGAACGACGAGACGTTGTTGGTGCAATCGGGGAAGCCGGTGGGCGTGTTCCAGACACATGAATACGCTCCTCGTGTGCTGATTGCGAACTCGAACCTGGTCGGGCATTTTTCCAACTGGGAGAAGTTCAACGAACTGGAGCGCGCCGGGCTGATGATGTACGGGCAGATGACGGCGGGGTCGTGGATTTATATCGGCTCGCAGGGGATCGTGCAGGGAACGTACGAAACCTTCAACGCGGCGGGCGAGAAGCATTTTGGCGGCGATCTGAGTGGAAAACTGATTGTGTCGGGCGGCATGGGTGGGATGGGCGGCGCGCAGCCGCTGGCGGCTACCATGACGGGCGCGGCGTTTCTGGGGATTGATGTCGATCCTGAGCGCATCAAGAAGCGGCTGAAGACTGGGTATTGCGATTTTCTGGTGAACACGCTCGATGAAGCGTTACGCATCCTGAAAAATGCGGTGCGCAAGAAGGAAAATGTTTCGGTTGGCTTGGTGGGCAATTGCGCCGACATCATTCCGCAACTTGCGGAGCGAGGCGTGGTGCCGGACATTCTCACCGATCAGACTTCGGCGCACGATCCGCTGAACGGGTATGTGCCGAACGGAATGACGCTGGAGGCAGCTGTGGAGTTGCGGAAGAGCGATCCGAAGGCGTATCAGGAGCGCTCGCTGGATGCGATGGCTCGCCATGTGGAAGGGATGCTGCGGCTGCAGAAAATGGGCTCTGTCACGTTCGATTACGGGAACAATATTCGGACGTTTGCGTTTCGGCGTGGGGTTAAGAATGCGTATGATTTTCCGGGATTTGTGCCGGAGTATATACGCCCGCTATTTTGCGAAGGACGCGGGCCGTTCCGCTGGGTGGCACTTTCGGGCGAAGCTTCGGACATTGCGGTGACGGACGATCTGGTGCTGGAACTTTTTCCGGAGAATCGCAGTTTGCGGCGCTGGATTGAGCTGGCGCGGAAGCGCATTAAATTTCAGGGACTGCCGGCTCGTATCTGCTGGCTGGGATACGGGGAGCGGGCGCGGTTTGGGCTGGCCATCAACGATCTAGTGAAAAAAGGCACGATCAAGGCACCGATCGTGATTGGACGCGATCATCTGGATTGCGGATCAGTGGCTTCTCCGTTTCGGGAGACGGAGAGTATGAAAGATGGATCGGACGCGGTGGCCGATTGGCCGCTGCTGAATGCGCTGGTGAATACGGCGGCGGGCGCGTCGTGGGTTTCGATCCACAACGGCGGCGGCGTGGGCATTGGCTACTCGCTGCACGCGGGACAGGTGACGGTGGCCGATGGCACCGATAAGATGGCGTCGCGCATTGAGCGCGTGCTGACTACCGATCCGGGGATGGGCGTGATTCGGCACGTGGACGCGGGGTATGAGGAGGCGAAGGAATTTGCGGGGAAGAACGGCGTGAAGGTGCCGATGAGCGAGTGAATGAATGGTCAGAGCATAAAAGTCCAATACCGAGGCCTAACGAACGAAGGGCCGACGCTTGTGCGTAAGACGACTGGGCTGCTACTCGTCAACATCGGCCAGTTACTCACGCTGCGATCTGCGGAGGAGGGTCCCCGGCGCGGCGCTTTTCTTTCTGAACTCGGCATCGTTCCTGATGCTGCCGTGCTCTGCCTGGGCGGGGAGATCGTTTCGGTTGGAACGGCCAGGGATGCGCTGCGCGACGCGTGGTTGAAGAAAAATCGTAAGAAAATTACCGAGATCGATTGCGGCGGACGGGTTGTGCTACCCGGATTTGTCGACTCGCATACGCATCCAGTATTTATGCAGCCGCGGCTGGTGGACTTTGAGAAGCGCATTTCTGGTGCCAGTTACGAAGAGATTGCGGAGTCTGGCGGAGGCATTCGATCCAGTATTGCTGGTGTGCGAAAGGCCAGTAGAAACGCGCTCATTCAACAAGTTTTCGCCGCGTTGACGGAGATGGCTCTTCATGGCACAACCACCGTGGAGGCGAAGTCTGGCTATGGCCTGAGCTACGACTCTGAATTGAAATCGCTGGGAGCGATCCGATCGGCATCCCGGCAGTGGCCTGGGACAGTGGTTCCTACTTTTCTGGGTGCGCATACGGTTGCGCCTGAGTTTGGCGGGCGCTCGCGGGCGTACGTTGATCTGGTGTGTAACGAAATGATTCCGGGGGTAGCGAGGCGTAAACTCGCAGCGTTCGTGGACGTCTTTTGTGAGCGCGGCGCTTTCAGCGTAGAGGAAACCACCGAAATCTTCGAGGCGGCCAGGCAAAATGGTCTTGCCGTCCGCGCTCATCTAGGTCAACTGAGCGAGACGCGACTGGCCGCCGTGCTGCGATACCATCCCGCATCGCTCGACCACATGGACTACGTGAACGACGCGGACCTTCGATCACTGGCCGAAAGCGATACTGTGGCAACCCTGGTACCTGGCGCGAATTATTTTCTTGGGCTGTCGCGCTATCCCAACGCGCGCCATTTTGTCGAAGCGGGGGTGGCCGTGGCGCTGGCGACGGATTATAACCCTGGATCTTCGCCGACTCTCAGTATGCCAATGGCGATGTCGCTGGCGTGCACTCAGATGAAGATGTCTCCAGCCGAGGCCATCGCGGCCGCGACCATCAACGGAGCGTATGCGCTTCGATTAGCGGACCGCAAAGGTACCGTCGAATCCGGCAAAGACGCCGATCTCGCTGTATTCGATGTCAAGGACTATCGCGAGATTCCCTACTGGTTTGGCGCGAATCGATGCGTGCTGACGGTTGCGAATGGTGTTGCAGACGGGTTTGTGGAGTTCTGATTTGAGGTGTTGGTGAGAGTGCAGGCGATCGAGCGGTAGAGGTACGGGACGAAATTTTCGCCATTCGCTTTGAGCGAAGGGCATCGCGTTGTTATAATTCGAGGGTTCCGCACGTTGCAGCGCATCGGCTGTTTTGCCTCGCGGCATCCCGCCCAGTGAGAGAGCGCAAGTGCACGACCGAGATCTCGCCGGTCGGTGTACGGATTGACGTGCATAAGAAGTGGCCAGGTAGCTCAGGTGGTAGAGCGCAGCCCTGAAAAGGCTGGCGTCGGGGGTTCAACTCCCTCCCTGGCCACCATCATTCTAAAGAACTTGGCCATTCCCGGCCACTTTCCTCAGCCCAAAGTCCAGCCCAAGATAGCTCACTGGATTGCATCCGTGAGCAGGTGAGCCTTGTCCCCGAGTAGCAGTGCCAAGAACTTGCCCTGTGCTTCGAGTCTCGATTCCTGGTCGGACTGCGCATAGAGTTGCATGGTCGTCCTGACGTCTTCGTGACGCAGTATGCCCTGTACCGTCTTCGGATCGCACTTCAGTTTCACCAGCGAAGAAGCCAGCGAATGTCGGAAGTTGTGAAACCCGAAGCGAACTCGCTCGTCTTCTCTGATGACGCCGGCCTTAATGGCAGCAGGGCGCAGATACTTCTGAACCATGATTGAAGCCGACAACGGCTTCTTGCCCTTAAGCCGGAAGCTCGGGAAGACGTAATCGTCATCCTTCGCATAAGGAGTTCTCTCCCTCCATGCCATCAGAAAGCCGGCAAGCACCGGGTGCATCGGTACGGGTGCCTTCGAGGCCTTGGACTTGGGCACTTTGAACTGGGCCCAGACGTAAGCGCGCTTCACTTCGATCACCTGATCCGAGAAATCCAGATCCATCCACATCAGGCCGAGAATCTCCGATACTCGCAGAGCTGTCGCCGCATCCGTAAGAACCAAAGTGCGCCGTGGCTCTGGGATGTTGAGCAGAATCTCGAACGCTTGCTGTGGATTCATGATCACCGCCGTGTAGTTGCTTGTTGTCTTCTGACGAACCCAATTCATGGGATTAGCCGACTCATCTCGAGGGATAAGCCCATAGCGTTGCCCGTGTTTGTAGACCAGATTCATCACCCGCCGGATTTTGTCTAGAGTAGGATTCTCCAGACTCTCCGCCTTCTTCACTTCTTTCAACCACTTCTCGATTTCCAGCGGTTCGATTGCCAACGGTGACTTCCTGCCAAAACGGGGAATCACTCTCTTACTCAGAATCCGCCTGTAAGTTTCCGCGGTTGTGAATGCCTTCTCGATAGTCGCCTCTGACTGATCTTCCTGCAGCTCGTTTTGAATGTAATGCTGACAGAGCTGCCCATACGTCGTTGGGTTCCCACGGAAGGGTTGATATTGGTTTGCGTTTTCCCTGAGACGTTGTCGATCCACTTCCCGCCACGCATCGTTCTCGCTCGGGCCGACATCTCGCACGAGACCAACTGCTGTCTTGTGTTCGACTCTCTTTCCATCAGATCGCGTTACCTGAAAGCGATAGACCCACGTTGGACCATCCGATCTCTGTTCGATACGAACAGAGCCATTCTGATACCTGGCCATCAAATCCTCCTATTTGCTGGCTCAGGTGGCTGCAGAACGGAGTCTATCGCAGAGCAAAGATAGCGGTCCAGTTCCGAGAGTTTGAATCGCCATTCCTTTTTTTTCGCGTCACGATCCAGAGCGTGGCCCGGAATCTTCCCCGCCCTCACCTTTTGAAGCAGAGCACGGCGTGTGATGCCGACAAAGGCTGCGGCAGTATCGGGATCAACGAACCGCTCGGGTTGAACGGGAGCTGGTAGAGCTGAGATAGGAACTGGATGGGCTGGCATACGGGCTCCAAAGTTCTTGACAATATCCCATTGGTTACATAGAGTCAATATGTAACGTTACTTATATTTTCACTGTAACCATCCGGGGAGGGACTCCATGGTAGAGAGCGCATCGACACCGCAGCAGCCAGTGATCTCCATTCGCATCTCTGAAGCGTTGCGTACAAGGCTTGAAACCTTGAAGGTTCTCATGTCCATGAAGAGCGGCGAATCTGTTTCAACATCGGAGGCGGCAAAACAGCTTCTTGAGTCCTCGAAAGAAGAGCGACTGGAGCTGGTAAATCTGCTTTCCAAGCCGACAGATTCCCTGTTGAAGATTCGTCGCAAAGCAGACTCAAGACTCCCGCTCTCGCAGGCGGAATGGACACTGGTGGCCTACTACTGTCTGCACGGCGCAGAGACATTTGCCAATACCGCGCAGACGGAGATTTCCTATGAATCTCTTGCGGGAATCCTTGAGGCTTTCCGGGCGGTGTACGAACTTCTTCGCAAGAAGAACAAGACGCATTTGGACTCCTTTTTCGTGGCACATCTCCCATCGGATCGGCAAGGCGAGACGAAGAATCCGGAAGAGGTCGGAAGCGAGGATGTGCGCCGGGTTGTGAACCACACAATCCGAATGCTGAAGAACCCCGCCGAAGAGCGGCAGAGGCCGATATTTGTCGCTCGGAATCTTTACTTTCTGCTCGACGAACTGGAGTTCCCGAATGTCGAGAAGTTGAACGAGGTCCTCTGGCCCTACTGGCCAATCCTGTGGCGGGTGTGCGCTCGCGGGCACTACTTCCATCACGCCGAGCCCTTGCAAGATCCGAACCCTTCGGCAAAGGGGTTGGATGCTCCGTTAAATCCGCCATTACCGAAATTTGAAGAAGGCGAGTATCGTCTCGAATTCGTCCGTTCCCCGACCGAAGGTTTTTCTGTTTGGTTGTACTTTCCAGGACGACATTCCGCGTGTTATCCGGTGAGCGGATACCCAGAGATCTCTGAGTTTCGGACGATACTCGAACGGCTCGATGTAAAGCGGGAGTTGATCTTCTGGGAGGGTCGCTATTTCCTCGCGCACACGGGGTACAACGAGGCGGAGGTAGTCGGGGTCAATTTTCGGGCTCGTGACAACGGAATTACGTTTAACTTTCCAGGCGAAGACTGGCAGTCCATCAAGAAGCTGTTTCGGCGCGCGTGGCAGGCGCCGGAAGTGCGCCGTCTGTGGGACGCGCTGACTCTTGAATATGGCGAACTGTAAAAACGCGGTGCTTCGCACCGGAAGAAGGGTGGACACGTCACCCCCAAACGGGAACTGTGGAGCGCCAGAAAGCGGCTTCCATGTTTACGCACGTTAACGTTCGCGGTATCAGCAGATTGGATCAGTTTTTGAAAATGTTCGTGGTAGCGAGCGAGAACTGGTTCTTGCGACAAAGCGCGGTTGGCGTCAGCGACGTAAACGCGTTGCAGCGTAAGAACTTTCTGTGAACCAGCATTTCGCCGCTGGATGGCGGCAGAGCAGGACGCGGTATGAGAAACAAGGCGGTTTTCCCAAGCAGTATTCGTCCCATTCAGGCCGCGCCCCAGTCCAATCTGCCATTTGGCAAAGAGGCGAAGCCTGGATTTCGCACAAAAATAGCCGCCACGCGGCTGACTCCCGAGGAACTATGCGAGATCGAGACTGCCGCTGAAGGCGGGGGGCAGGCGCTCTCCGAATGGCTGCGCGCGACCGCTTTGCAGGCCGCACGGACGCGTGCCGCCGACCCAGCGGAACTGGTGTTGGCCGAGGTTTGGGCACTACGTTATGCCCTCCTGAATCTCTTCCATACTGGCGCTCAGGCGGCATCGGAAGGCAGGCAAATGTTGCCCGAATCCATCCTCAAAATCCGCGACGAAGCCGATGCGCGCAAGCTGCAACAGGCTCGTAAATTGCTTTCCGATTTTCTCGCACCGCAGGGCGTGGGAGGAGGACGGAAGCCATGAATGACATACCGTTTCCCAGACGTTTTCCGTGGCTGCCTGCGATGGCAATACTGTCCTTGTCCGGGGCGTTGTTTCTGTGTAATGGGCTGGTCTGGACACCCATGCAACGCTACTACCTTGGAGCCTATTTGAGGTGCGCCTTGTCCGGGACTGAACCGGCTTCGCGTACCGAGGTCCGATGGTTGTACAAGACCGCAGCAAACGAGAAACAGGAATTGGCTACGGATGCCGACGTGGTTCCGGCAACTGCGGGCGACGACCTCGGAATCCCGATGCAGCTGTCGCCAGCGGCGCGGCAGGCCGGCTGGACTGGCCTGCTACAGGAGTCGGATGAGTTGCTTCAGTCAGCCATACTCCAGCCGTTTCTGCAGGCGCAGTTCTATGCCGGACAGAGCTTCTGGAGATTGCTATTGACGCCGCTGCTTTGGGGAGCCGCGATGTTCCTTTTTCTACTGGCGGCGGGAGGTGTATTGCGGAGCCTGAACGCCTACGACGAGTGGGATTTGGAGAGGATCAAATGGGGCGAACGTCCGACAAGTTGGCCGCAAAGATGGAGAAAAAAGATCGGCAGAACGCGATTCGGCCTTCCGGGATTTGCGAAGCGGAAGATGCCAGAGATTGCGCGGAAGGCAACGCCCCAAACACAGGACAGCATTCACTCCGAGTCGTCGAAAGTATCGATCCAGCCGGTGCTTCCATTCTTCGGTTCGCCCATCGCCGCCGACGATGACCGACCCAAAGAACGGGTTGCCTCGAAAGAGACGAAGAGAATCGAATGAGACGAAATCTGCCGAGAATACGTTTCTGCGTCATTCATGACTCGAGCGGTGACGGTTTCCCGCACAGTTGAGGAGCACTTATGCTTACAATCTCGAAGCCGCTTTCAGCCAGTCAGGCGCGAACATACCATGCGCGGGAGTTTGCCGCGCAGGAGCAGAATTATTGGAGCCGCGACCAGCAAGGCCACAGTGAGTGGCAGGGCAGACTCGCCGAGCAGTGGGGGTTGCAAGGTGACGTTGGGTCCGAGCACTTCGCACGACTGAGTGAAGGCCAGCATCCACACACCGAAGAGCAGCTCGTACGGCATCAGGTCTCGAGAACCTATGAAGGCAAATTTGGCAGAGAGGTGACCAGCGCCGAACACCGTGCCGGGTGGGACGCCACATTCTCCGCGCCGAAGTCGGTATCGCTTACCGCTCTTGTGGGCGGCGATGATCGGGTGCGGGAAGCACATCGGGAGAGTGTACGCGTGGCACTTCAGGAACTTGAGCGATACACGCAGGCGCGGATCGGCAATGTCCATGCTCCGGAGACGACCGGGAAATTTATCGCCGCCACCTTCGAGCACGACACCGCGCGGCCCGTCGATGGCCATGCTGCGCCCCAGCTTCATACTCATGCCGTGATCTTCAACATGACCGAGCGGGAGAGCGGTCCCGAAAACGGGAAACCGATGCGTGCTTTGCAACCGCATGAGATGTTCCTGTCCCAGCGCTACGTCACGGCCGTCTACCGATCCGAGTTGGCGCTGCGTCTTGAACAGCTGGGCTACGAACTGGAGCGCGGCAAATATGGACAGCCGGAAGTAAAGGGCTACTCGAATGAATATCTGGAGGCGTCCAGTCCGCGACGCGAACAGATCAAAGACCATCTCCGGGAACAAGGAATCGACGGAGCCGCGGCGGCACAGATCGCGGCCCACCACACGCGCGACAGCAAGGAACTGCTGTCGCCAGGAGAAGTCTTACAGCGGCACCGTGAGCTGGCGGCACAGTACGGCCATCAGGCCGACCGCGTCATCGCACTAGCGCGCCAACGTGGGCAATACCAGATGCCGGAGCCAGAGGTTCATGCGAAGCAGGCCGTCACCTGGGCGCGCGATCATGTCTTCGAGAGATCGGCGGTCGAGGACCGCCGCGCGATCCTTGAAACGGCGCTCGCGCGCGGCATGGGAGAAACCACCTATGCCCAGGTCCGGCAGGAGTTCGAGCGTCGGATTGGGACCGGGGAGTTCCACGAAGTCTCGCACATTGGTGCTGGCCAACAATACACAACCGCCGCGATGGTTCGCATGGAGCGTGAGGTCATAGGCCGGATGGAGGAAGGCAATCGGCGCAACTATAGCGATCCCATGCTGGTCTCGCCCCAAGTGCGCATCGCCTCGAAAGACCGTCACCCGGAACTGAATACTTCGCAGCGCCAGGCGGTAAATGAGATCTTTCTCTCCCGGGAGAAGATTGTCGGTTTGGATGGCATCGCAGGCGCGGGCAAGACGACAACTCTTTCCGTCATTCGCGAAGGCGCGGAGGTCGAGGGCTACAGGGTGGAAGGTTTTGCGCCCACGTCCCGCGCGGCGCAGAAGCTCGGGGAAGCAGGCATGGAGACATCCACACTACAGAAGCATCTGGTACGTGGACAGCAGCCGGATACCGGGGAGAAACGGCTCTATGTGCTCGATGAATCCTCTCTGGCATCGACCAGGCAAGTGCACGAGTTTGTGAACCGGCTCCATCCGAATGACCGGGTGTTGCTCGTCGGCGACCGGCGGCAACACGAGGCGATTGAAGCTGGGCGGCCCTTCGCGCAGCTCCAGGACGCGGGTATGAGAACGGTGAAGCTCGAAGAGATCGTGCGCCAGAAAGACCCAGAACTGAAACAGGCAGTTGAGCAGCTTGCGCGGGGTGAAGTCCGCGAGGCGATACAGAATCTTGACCGGCAGGGCCGCGTCCATGAGATTCAAGGTCACGACGAGCGCATCGCCGCTGTTGCAAAAGACTATGCAAAATCGCCGGACAATACGCTAGTGATTTCTCCCGACAATCGCTCTCGCGCGGAGATCAACGAGCGCGTCCATCAGGAATTGCAGCGGAGTGGCCTCGTCAGCACGGAGGAGCACAGCATCCGGACGCTGGTGCCGCGCCAAGACCTCACCGGAGCGGACCGCACATGGGCCGAGCGCTATGAGGTGGGCAACGTGCTGCGCTACTCGCGGGCATCGAAGGAGACGGGCATCGGGAAAGGTGAGTACACAAAGGTGAAGAACATCGACGCTCCGAGAAACCGGCTGACAGTCGAGCTTCGGGACGGCGCAGAGCGAACTTACGATCCGCGCAGGCAGCAGGGTGTTTCCGTCTTCCGCGAGGAGATGCGGAGTTTTTCAATCGGAGACCGCATCCAGTTCACGGCGCCGGCCAACGACCTCAGAGTTGCGAACCGCGAGTTGGGCACCGTCAAAAGCATCGACGAACACGGGCATCTGCGCTTGAGGATGGACAGTGGCCGCACCGTTGAACTCGACCCGCCCTCGCATCCGCATCTCGACCACGGTTATGCCATGACCAGCCACTCCAGCCAGGGACAGACTGCCGACCGTGTCCTGATTCACGTGGACACCGAGTTGGGCGCGAAGGATTTGCTCAACAGCCGCATGACCTACGTTTCGGTCTCGCGTGGACGCTATGACGCCCAGATTTATACGAACAACGCACAGACGCTGGCGAAGACACTCAGCCGCGACGTGTCCCATTCTCCTGCGATTCAACAAGAGCCAGTGGCACAAAAGATAGAGCCACAGCACACAAATAAGGTTGGTCAAGGCTTCGGCTTTGGCCTGTGATGTTGCATTCCCGAATGATATTCCCCGGATAGCCAGATCATAGCCGAGGCGAGGCCAGCGTCGAGGCCGCTTTGCGCGCACCGCTTTCGCGATCGCAAAACATCCGCATGGTCCTGCATTCTAGCGCCGACGGAATCGATTGTCTTTAAACCAGAACTACGCCGGGCCTTCCCGTCTGGAGTCAGTTAGCGCAATGGGGATGTTTCGCCAATGTGAGCATCGCGATTCGAGACACCCTGTTGACCTATTCATCCGCAGTTGGTCTAAACCAGCGAAGTCTTCTATACCAACGCTTATAGTCTTTCGCCTGGAGGCGCCGTGACGAGATGGATAAGCTCTATTCCTCTGCTCTTGTTGCTGGTGGCCAGCTTGGCCAGCGCTGCCGAAAAGAAGGCATCGGCCTCGCGATTACAAAATGCTGCACCTAAACCGGCGGGGGCTTGGGATTGGGAGCACGCGCAGGTCGGCCCGCTTGATGCCAGCCGCGGCATCTACATGCAAGCTACCGCTCAAGTCATCACGCCGGCAGGCAGGAGCACAGTCTTCTTCGGCAGGCCGACGGACCTCGCGCTCGATCCCGCGCAGAAGCTGGTGGCGGTGCAACACTCCCACGGTCTCATGCTCCTTGACGCGGCGAGCGGCGCCATTCTCCAGAGTTTGGCGCTCCCGCGCGATGTTCATTTTAGTCCTTTCCTGGGTGGCAACGGATTCCACGGCGTCGCATGGGAACCGGATGGCAACAGGGTTTGGCTAACAGATTCGTTCAACGGTTTGCGCAGCGCCAGTCGGCAGGCGAACGGCGGATTTGCGTGGAGCGACACTATCACGCTCCCAGGCCTGGCTGGAATTGGAGACCCTCCTGTGCCGGGCGGTATTGCCATTGATACTGGAACCCAACGCCTCTATGTGACGCTGAGCAGCAACAACACGCTCGGGGTCGTGAACCTTGCCGCGAAGAAACTCGAGGCGCAGATTCCAGTCGGAGTTGCACCCTATGGCGTGGTGCTCGCGGGTGGGCGCGCCTTCGTGAGCAACTGGGGGGGGCGGCATCCGGCCACCGGCGACGACTTTACCGCCGAGAGTTCCGGCACCGATACCGTGGTCGATCCCCGCACCGGAGTGGCTTCGACTGGCACAGTTTCAGTGGTAGACCTCGCCAAGGGCGTAGTGATCAAAGAGGTCGAGGTGGGGCTGCACCCGAGCGGCATGGCACTCGCGGCGGATGGCAAGACCATCTATGTCGCCAACGCCAACAGCGACTCGGTCTCGGCGGTTGACGTGGAGAAAGCCCAGGTCACAGCGACCATCAGCACCAAACCTATGGCGGACCTACCCGCGGGCAGTGCTCCCAACGCGCTCACGGTCTCGACGGATGGCAAGAACCTCTACGTGGCGAACGGCGGTAACAACGCGATCGCTGTTATCGATATCGCGACCCAGAAACTGGAAGGGTTCATACCGACAGGCTGGTATCCGAGCGCCGTCGCCCTAAGCGGGCAAGGACTCGTGGTCGCCAATTTAAAAGGCGTGGGTCCCCGCGGGACCGATTTCGGTTTTGCGCCCACAGTCGATAAAAAGCGTCCCGGCGGACACAACGTTTACGATTACTCGGGCAGCATTTCGATCATTCCGCCGCCAAGCTCGGAGGAACTGAAGAACTACACTCTTCAAGTCGCGGCCAACATGAGGCTGCCGAACCTCACGGCGGCGGGTGCTGCAGGCGGCGAGCCAAAGTATGTCCCGGTGCCGTCGCGGCCGGGCGAGCGTTCGCTGTTCAAGCACGTCATCTACATCATCAAAGAGAACCGCGCTTACGATCAGGTGCTGGGCGATCTGAAGGGCGGTAACGGTGACCCCTCGCTCACCATGTTCGGCGCCGAGGTCACGCCCAATCATCACGCGCTGGCTGAGGAGTTCGTGCTGCTCGATAACCTGTACTGCAACGGAACGCTCAGCGCTGAGGGCCACCAGTGGACCGATGAAGGCTACGCCACCGACTATATCGAAAAGAATATGGGCGGGTTCAATCGCAGCTATCCTTCGGATGGCACCGATCCCATTGCCTACTCGCCGGCAGGGTTCATCTGGGACGCAGCGCTGCGGCATGGGCTGACGATTCGCATGTACAGCGAGTTCTTGAAGGGGCAGCTGGGCACCGAGCCGCACAAGAGTTGGCAGGAGTTCTACGAAGCCTACAAGCGCAACGACCACTCCACGCGTTTCTTTCAGAAGACAGAGATGCAATCGCTCATGCCGTACGTCGATTGGAGCTATCCCACTTTCGATCTCGGAGTACCGGATGTCTATCGTGGGCAGGAACTCACAAACGAGATCGGCCGCTTCGAGAAGACCGGCGATCTGCCGAACCTGATGGTGGTGCTATTGGGCAACGACCACACCTCAGCTACGCAAGAAGGCGCGCCCACCCCGCGGGCCGCAGTCGCCGACAACGACCTGGCATTGGGACAGATCGTAGAAGCGGTAAGCAAGAGCAAGTTTTGGAAAGACACGGCGATCTTTGTGGTGGAAGACGATCCGCAAAGTGGCGTGGACCATGTCGATGGCCACCGTACGGTCGGGTTCGTCGTGAGCGCCTACACTCGACGCCGCTATCACGATAAAACCTTCTACAACCAGAACAGCATTCTGCGAACCATCGAGCTTATCCTGGGACTCGATCCGCTGACGCAATTTGATCTGGCCGCGAATCCCATGCTGGCGCTCTTCCAGGCAAATCCAGATCTCACTCCTTACGCGGCGAAGCAGAACCTGACCCCGCTGGATGAGTTCAATCCGAAACGCGCAGCGCTAAACGGAACCGCGCTGCGCGATGCCGAACTTTCGGCACGAATGGATTTTTCCGTCGCCGATGCCGCCGACGACGGCGTGCTGAACCTGATCCTGTGGCATGCGACCAAGGGATACGAGACGCCGTATCCGCAAAGCAACGAACGCGAGTCGCTCGACAAAGACTAGTGCCTAGACGCAGGGGCCTGCGCTTCGCCGAAGCGTTGCGCCTGGATTTCATATAGCCACCGGTGGCACAAGCCAATCGGGCCGATAGCGTCATTTGAGTGATGTAACCAGGGATTTGCGCTAAGTGAGAATTGCCGGGTTTCTGGGCAGTTGGTGAAATGGATTCCATGACAATGTCGGCTCCAGTACGCGAGTAAACTTTGGTGGCTACCAAACCAACCAAGAGCGCTCGGGAGAAAGGAGCCGAACATGATGATTATAGGATGCGATTATCACCCGGGCTTTGAGCAAATTGCTTTTGTAGATACCGAGACCGGGGAACTGCAAGAGCGGCGACTGGAGCACCGCGAAGAAGCGGAGAAGTTCTACCGTGATCTGGCGGCCCAGGGAATGAAGGTGCGCGTGGGGATGGAGGCGAGCGGACACGCGCGCTGGTTTGAGCGACTGCTTGCAGAACTGCAGTTCGAGTTGTGGATCGGAGATGCGGCGGCGATCAACGCGAAGCGGGTGCGCAAGCAGAAGACGGATCGCCAGGACGCGCAACTGATTCTGAGACTGATGCTGAAAGATGATTTTCCGCAGATCTGGGTACCGAGCTGGGAAAATCGTGATCTGCGACAACTGCTGTGGCACCGGCACCGCATGGTGCAGGCACGCACACGGATCATGAATCAACTGCAAGCGGTGGCGTTGAACGAAGGCCTGCGCTGCAAAAAGAAGTTGTGGCGAGAGGCCGGACGGGGCCAACTGGAGGCGTTCAAGTTAGCTCCGTGGGCCAGCCAACGACGGGTCGATCTGCTGGAGTTGCTAGATCGACTGAACCCGACGATCGGCAAACTGACGCAGGCGATTGATATGGAGGTGGAGAAGTGTCCCGCGGCGCGACGCCTGAAGACGCATCCCGGGGTGGGTTCACTGACGGCGTTGGCCTTCGTACTGATCATCGGGAAAGCGGACCGGTTTCAGTGTGGCAAGCAAATCGCGAGTTACTTGGGCCTGGTGCCGTTGGAGAAGTCGAGCGGGAACCAGCGCCGGCTGGGCCATATCACGAAACAAGGCAACTCACTGTTGCGCTTCCTGTTAGTGGAAGCGGCGCAAGTGACGGTTCGCAGCCTCCCGGAATGGCGGAGTAAGTATTGCCACCTGACGATAAGACGAGGACGGAAGATCGCCAAGGTCGCGATGGCGCGAAAGCTGGCGGTGCGTTTGTACTGGATGCTGCGGAAGGAATGGGATTACGAGCAGTTGAGAAAGTTCGGTTCGTACGCGGGAAAGCCCGGACATCGCGATGGTGTGAAGTAAAACACCGAGCAATTGAGTGGGTATCCCGCTCCCCTTCACGGGGGAGTTCGAAATAGTAATCATGATCGAAGGTATGACCGAAGAGATGCATGGGTCGGACTGAGTTTCTGACTTGAAACGGATTATGAGCGGACCTTGGTTGGTAGAGCAAAAGCAAGAGCAACAGCAAAAGCTTCAACGAAAGCGAAATGGCGCGCTCTTCGGAGCGGACGGCGTAGTACGCCCAAAAAGTGCTTGACAGCGCCGGCATTGTCAGAGACGCGATGTTACGCTAACTCCAGCCTGACGCTACGGCATTTGCCCGTCGATCTTACTGAGCGGTTTCGATTTCCGACAAATACTCCAACGCCGTTTTACACAGTTCGGCACTCTTGCCTTTTGCGGCCCCAAACAGAACTGCCTGCGCTTCTGCCGCATTCCCCGAGCGCATCAGAGCCGCACCGAAGAAAACTTGAAGGCGCTGCTTGTCTTCCAATTCGCTTCGCTCGAATATTTCTCTGAAAATCGAGACTGCTTCGCTGTACCGCCGCGCATCGACCAGAGCACAACCAAGTCGGGAGCCTAGCTCCAACGCGAAGTCTTCGTTCTCCGGCTGCACAAGTAGATCGTGATATTCCGATTTCAACTCCGCAAACTTCCTACAAGCCAGATCGTATTTCTTCTCTTGGGCGTACAGACTGGCCTCGGAGAGCGCGACTTGAGACATCACTGCTCGATCCACCTTTGCGTATGTCTTGGCCACTTCCAGACGCTCCCGTGATTTCGGGACATTTTGAAGCTGAGCATAACAACTCGCTTCGCCCAAGACGATGGCCGCCCGGTCGCTGTCTGTCTCAGCATCTTGCATGAGAGCCGAAAGAACCGCGAGGGCTTTAAGGTTATGGCCGTCTCGGCTCTCTTGAAGCGCGGACTGTACTAGATTCCAATCTACAGGCAAGACTTGAACTCCTGAATTGGAGCGAATGAACGCGGCATTATGATAACTGACGAGAAAAGGCGTGACTTTTTCTACAGCCACAAGCCATTACGTTGACTGAGAATTTGAGGCCCGTAATAATCTCGTGCCGTGAACGCGTGGTTTCTAATTCTCGTCTCCCACCCTGGGAAACATTTCTGCGTTTGTAAAAGTTTTCTCTCTCTCAGCCATTCTTATCCTCTGTAGATCCCTTATCCATCCGATTCGTGCCAGACCGCGCAGATGTCCTCAGCAAAATTGCCTGATTCGCACTCAGCGCTGTCCTCCCAAGTAAAGGGGGAAAGCACTGGGAGTTCTGAGTCGGACCTCAGGGCCGCGTGGAGGGCGCCTTCGAGGCCGAGAAAATGGTGGGTCTCTCTCGAGAGAGTTCATCTCACAAAATCCTCCGCTGGTCGGAACAGAAGCTAAACATCTTCCAATCAATAAGATAGCGAATCTTGCAGACTTATCTCGCGGAACATGAAAGAAAATTCTTGCTCTTTTCGTAGTGTTGTAGTTAACTACAACAGTAGAACGTCAATTAAGCGCTACACGGACGAGCATTGCTCGACCGACGAATGAAGCTGGGTTTTGATCAAAGTCGAAAAAGAACCGCAAGGAAAGAAAAAAAGGAGAACACCAAAATGAAATCACGCATTGCAACGTCGCTTCCGCACGCGGTCCTATTCGCGCTGCTCGCCGCCACCGCTTTCGCACAGTCGGACTCCCAAAAGTCCTTCGACCAGATGAAAACTCTCGCAGGCTCATGGCGAGGCCGTGTGACTACGGTCCCACCAATGTCCGAGATGGGGAATGGCTCCGACACTGAGGTCACCCTGCGCGTGACCTCCCGCGGCAATGCCATTGTTCATGAGATGAAGGCATCAGGAACGGCGGACGATCCGGCTCGCTACGATCATCCCGTCACCATGTTTTACCTGGACAGCGATCGCCTGCTCTTGACGCACTATTGCGATGCCGGCAATCGGCCTCGCATGGTCGCTCGGACCTCGCCCGACGGAAAAACCGTGGAATTTGATTTCCTCGACGTTGCCGGCGATCTGCAGTACGGACACATGCAGCACGCCATCTTCAAGGTCATCGACGCCAATCATCACACCGAGGATTGGACCTACCTGATGCCTGGCGACAAACCAATGCAGGCGCATATGGACCTGCGGCGTACCAAGTGACGCCGATTGCTCAGCCATGTATCGTGAGAAAGCCGAGGAGGCGCGGCGGTTCGGTGCCGCTCGATAGCCGGTGCGTGCCATCTCTCGCGCCTCGCTCGTAATGTTTGGAACACCCTATGGATCGTGAGTGGAACGACAGTCAGCCGATTTACCGCCAGCTTCGCGACCGCGTCGTCGCGATGATCCTCGACGGCGTGCTCAAGGAGGGTGATCCTCTGCCGTCCGTGCGCAATGTCGCGGCGGAATATCGGGTCAATCCCCTCACCGTTCTCAAGGGCTATCAGGAGCTGGTGGATGAGCAACTGGTCGAAAGTCGAAGAGGTCGCGGCATGTTCATCAATGCAGGCGCGCGCAATGTGCTCTTACGAGGCGAACGCCAAAAATTTCTTGCCGAAGAATGGCCCCGTGTCTATGCCAACATTCAGCGCCTTGGTTTGACTCCCGAAGAGCTGCTGGACGCCACCCGGAATCAGCCGTCATCTCCTGCCAATGCGATATCTTCTCCGAGCACAACGTCGCCTGCCGCACCAACGGATGCATCTTCATCGAACGTTCCAGAGAAGGAACCGAAACCATGACCGTGATTGAAGCACGCGGACTTCGCAAGGCCTTCGGCGCAACCATCGCGCTCGACGGCATCGATTTGCGTATTGAAGAGGGCCGCATAGTCGGACTCATTGGCCCCAATGGCGCCGGCAAAAGCACTGTGCTGAATGCGATTCTCGGCCTCATCCCGTATCAGGGAGAACTGAAGGTACTTGGGCGCGACCCCTGGGCGGAGCGCGATCAACTCATGCGCGATATCTGTTTTATCGCCGATGTTGCCGTGCTGCCGCGCTGGATGCGCGTTTCGCAAGCGCTCGAATATGTTGCAGGCGTCCATCCGCGATTCGAGCGCGCTAAGGCCGAGGCTTTCCTCGCGAAAACGACAATTACCCCCGCCCGCAAAGTCAGAGATCTGTCGAAGGGTATGGTTGCTCAGTTGCACCTCGCTCTGGTCATGGCGATTGACGCAAAATTGCTCGTGCTCGACGAGCCCACCCTCGGCCTCGACATCCTGTATCGCAAGCAGTTTTATGATTCCCTGCTGAACGACTACTTCGATCGCAGCCGCACCATCATCGTGACCACCCATCAAGTGGAGGAGATCCAAAACGTACTCACGGATGTCATGTTCATCGATCGCGGCCGCATCGTACTCGATTGCAGCATGGAAACATTCGAGGCGCGTTATGTGGAAGTGACCGTGAACCCCGACCGGATCGCAGCCGCGCGGGCGCTGAAGCCAATCTACGAGCGTCCGGTATTCGGCCGCAGCATTCTGCTTTTCGATCTGACGTTCGAGCGTCTCGATCGTCAGCAACTGGCCGCACTTGGCGAGTTGCACACGCCGAGCATTGCCGACTTGTTCGTTGCAGTGTTAGGCAATCCACTTGGACAGCGAACAGTGAACTCGCCTGGCCCTACGCCGAACCCTACCTGGAGCAGCCGATGAATACGCAATCAAACGTCACGCCCGAATCCTTCGACTCGCACCGGATTACACCCGCCGTGTTATCGCCGACTCGGCCTTTTTACTGGTCGGTCCGTCGTGAATTGTGGGAGTACCGTTCGATCTACATCGCGCCGCTGGCTGTGGCCGCCGTCACGTTGTTCGGCTTTCTGATCGCAACCATTGGCCGTGCTATGTCGGTGCACGACCCGGCGCGAAGGGCCGGTGTGCTCGAAGACTCGAACGGTTTCGCCGCCCTTATGATCATGGGCACCGCTTTCGTCGTCGGAGTGTTCTACTGTCTCGAAGCGTTGCACGGCGAACGTCGTGACCGAAGTATCCTTTTCTGGAAGTCGCTGCCGGTTTCCGATCTCACAACAGTACTTTCGAAGGCAACCATCCCGCTGGTCGTTCTCCCCTTGCTCTCGTTCGTGATTACTGTGGTTCTGCAGTTCATCATGCTGCTGCTTAGCTCGGCGGTGCTGCTGGGAACCGGAATGAGTGTCGCGCCCCTGTGGACGCAGGCGTCGTTTTTCCAGATGTCAATGATGCTGCTCTACCACCTCTTCGCCGTGCATGCCCTCTGGTATTCACCTATCTATGGTTGGCTGTTGTTGGTCTCAAGTTGGGCACGGCGCGCGGCATTTCTGTGGGCAGCCCTGCCCTTTTTTGCCATCGGCATCGTAGAGAAAATTGCCTTCGGTACGGCGCACTTCGTTGGCCTGCTGCAATATCGGTTGAGCGGCCCTGAGGCATACACACTCACGGCGCGCGGTGGAGACGCCATGTCCACCGTCGATCCTGTAAGCTTTTTAGCGACCCCCGGTCTTTGGATCGGCTTGGCCCTCGCCGCCGCATTCCTCGCCGGCGCCGTCCGCATGCGCCGCTACCAGGGTCCGATCTGAGTTCGTAACGCCACCGGACCTTGCAGCGGGATATCTCCGAACTAAGACAGAGATACAGCTCTAGCGCAGATTGGCGTGAATGCCGAAACCTTCCGCAACCGCGCGAAGTCGCTTGTCCTTAGTCCACGGAAGCGTCGACGGATCGATTAAAACCCCCGGCTAACCGAGAAACTGCCGCATGCGCTCCGCATCACGAAATGCTTCTGTCCCGCCGCTGGCTGTGGTGGAAAATGCGCCACAAAGATTTCCGTATTCCAGGCACTTCCCGAGCTCCGCTCCGCGCAAAAACTGGAAAAGGAAACCCGCATCGAAACTGTCTCCCGCGCCCACCGGATCGATAACCGTCACGGGCGTGGCTGGAGCTGTAAACCGGCTTCCATTCTGGGTTGCGACAGCCCCGCGAGATCCCATCTTTATCACGACCGTACCCACTTTTCGAGCGAGTTGCGAGAGCGCCGCCTCAACGTCATCCGTTCCGGAAATTTTCATCGCTTCGCGTTCGTTGGGTAACAGAATATCGACCTGCGGCAAGATGTCGTCGAGCACACCGCTCCAACGATCTTCAGGATCGTCATTCGTATCGAGTGATGTGGTCAGTCCCGCCGCCTTCATCCTTCGAAAGAGTTCCGCCACATGGGGCAGCAGTTCGCGCTGCAAGAATAACGATGACATGTGGAAGTGGCGTGCGGAAGCAAGGTACTTAAGGTCGAGATCTTCGAAGCGGAGCTCGGAAATCGTTCCGGGATAAGTGAGGATGTGCCGCTCCGGCCCATGCGGCACGATCAAAGTCACTCCAGACTTCGGACCGCGGACAACCCGGCTCAAGTCGACTGCTCGCTCGCGTAAGCGGTCCATCGCCATGGCACCGAAGGAATCGTCACCAACCTTCGTTACGAATCCAACGCTCGCGCCAATCGCGGCCAGATTGTGGGCCAGGATCGCCGACGAACTTCCCAAGGTGATCGTGAAGTCGGTGGCCAACAACTCCCGCTCTGTCGGCATTTGCAGCGGCAAGCCATAGAGGATCAAGTCGAGATTGATCTCTCCCGCAATGGTGATATCAAGTTTAGACATTGAGCTGGGACGCGACGACAATCCTGCGCTTAGTGCTGATCTGCCAATTCGACGACGCGCGTCAGGTTCTTCGGAGAGTCCGGATTCAGACCTTTCTTCAGGCCGTAGTAAACCCCGTACAGTTGTCCCCAAATCGCAAAAGCCGCACTGCGCGCGTACTCCGGCGTCGTGAGCCCAAGTTCGACGACGAAATCGGCGGCTCGCTCAGCCCGGCCCTCAACCCGATTTGCAATAACCATCGTGGCTGCGCCGAGGGCCTTCATCTCTTCCAGCAACTCGACCTCGGCATCGTAGGAGGTCTCCGACATGAGGAATGTGATCAGCGTCTCCGGACCGGCAATCGATTTCGGACCGTGCCGAAACTCGAGTGCATGAAAAACCTGCGCGTACGAGCACGAGGATTCGGTGACCTTCAGTGAGCATTCCGAGGCGATGCCAAAGAGTGGGCCTTGTGCGAGGAAAACAAAATCAGAAAAACCGTGAGCCTCGACAAAGCGCCGCAGACGCTGCGGAACATCTTGCAATAGCGGCTCGACCTGGCGCGGAAGTTCGACAAGCGCTTGACACAAGGTATCGTCCCCCGAAATGATCGCTCCCAAATACTGCAAGGCCAGCAACATCGAAGTGAACGAACGCGTCATCACTGTGCTCTGTTCGTCAGCGTCGAGCAGTTTCAAGGTCACGCTGCATTTGAATTCCAAGGGCTGTCCGTTGGCGCAGGTGATGGCTATCGTCCGCAGGTTGTAATTCTTCTCCAGCATATGCGCGGCGCGGACGGCTTCTGACGTGCGTCCCGAGCGCGATATTACTACCGGGATGTACTCGCGCCCGGCATGCAGAGTAAGTGCGGGATAGAGCAATAAGTCGGAAGCCGCAACGGCCTGCGCCGCTAGCTGCAAATGATTGAAGGTCGCCGCCGCCGCCTGGGCAAGATAGTAACTGGTGCCGCAGCCCACGAAGAGCCACTGTGCGCCCGGTTTCGCGAGTTGAGCCGCCGCTCGCAATTCCGCGCTGCTTGCCAGTTTTGCGAGGCATGTGCTCCAACACTGGGGTTGCGAAAAAATCTCGCCGAGAGTGTGTTGGCCCTGTTCCGTAATTTCTGCCGATTTCATGGGATTTGATTGACTCCGCTTAAACGAGCGTGACGCGTACGCCCGCCTCTTTCAGTGCTTGTAAGTCAGACTTAGGAATTTGCTTGTCGGTTATGACTTCTTGAACCGACGTAACCGGCATGATGTTGCACAAACTGCGCCGTCCGAACTTACTGGAATCGCAAACGGCAATGGTCCGGCGCGCGATCTCGACCATGGCGCGATTGACTTCCGACTCCAACAGGTTCGGAGTGAAAAGGCCGGCCTTGGTGTCGAACCCATCGACGCCAAGAAAGAGGACGTCGGCGCTCAGTTGCCGCAAAGTTCGCTCGGCCAGTGGACCCACCAGCGAAAACGAATTCTTGCGTAGCATGCCTCCAGTAAGAATCACTTCGATATGCGTACCAGCCAGTTCCGCCGCGATATTGATGGCGTTGGTGATTACCGTCAACTGCGCCATATCCTTCAGCGCGCGCGCGATAGCCGTGGTGGTTGTCCCGGAATCCAGCAGAACCGACTGTCCTTCTTCGACTAAACCAGCCGCCGCATCGGCGATCAAAGTTTTCTGCTTGCGATGAAGTTTCTCTTTTTCCCGCAACGAAGGATCCAGCAACGCGCCAGCCTGCAGTGGAAGGGCCCCGCCGTGCGTACGCTGCACAACCCCTTGGCCGTCGAGAAACTCCAGGTCTTTCCGGATCGTAATCTGGGAAATACGGAAGTGCCGGGCGAGGTCTTTGACAAGAACGCGTCCGTCGCGATTCAGCAACGCGAGAATCTCGCGGCGGCGTTCCTCATTCAACATCCCGTTCGAAGGCATGGGGTTTCGATTTGTTTCGAATAGTAACTTTCGTCGATGGTCGCTCGGATTGTCAAGCGATATTTGCACGCGAGCTCAAGACTCAAAAGAAGATTCCCGTCGAGTTTTCCCTGTTCCGGGACGAACCAGTCTCAGTGAACTGCGCTTGGCTGCGCCCCGTCAAAGCGCGCGAAGAGCCTTTCGGCATTGCCGTGATACACCTTCTCCAGCACCTCGTCGGGCAGCCCGAGACCGTAAATCATCCAGCGGCCTTGCTGCGGATATTGCGAGTAGGGAAAGTATTCGTCTTTTGTTTCGAGCCAGCGAAAATAATTCTGATACATTGCTTCGCCCGCACCCTCATCCGTGCCGAACATGATGCGGTCGGGATACTTCATGAAGAGCTCGCGTGTGCGCCCCGGTTGACGGCCCAACTCGCCTTCGCGCGCGCCGGTCTCGATCATTACGTTGGGAAATTTTTGCAACGTCTGCTCGACGAAATCCAGATTCTCCGGCCAGCTTCCAAAATGCAAGGCCACGAATTGCGTTCGCGGATGCTTCGCGAACATGCGGTCCCGCTGCGCCATCAATTCCGGCAGGGTAGGGAACTGCGAGCCGTAAAAACTCCAATCCGGATGCTCGATCAGCTCTTCATAGCGCTCGTTGTGCGCGTCAATGGGATGAAAAAAAGCCTCCGGATCGCCGACATGCAAAAAGACCGGAATGCCGAGACGGCCGCATTCTTCCCATACGGGATCCAGGCGGGCATCGTCAATCGTGATCAGTTTTCCGCTGCCATCGCGCACGCCGAGACCGAGTTCCTTCAATATTTTCAGGCCGCGAGCCCCGCGCGCCACCGAATCATCGAGCTGCTGCACCATGAGCTGGCTGAAGTTCGGGTCGTTGATTTTTGTCCAGTCAAACTGGGTGAAGACCATGAAACGGCCGCGATACGGTTTCACCATTTCGTCGATGATGGCCTGTAATTTGTCTCCCCACATCCCCGTCAATATGACGATGGTTTGAATGTTGAGGCGGTCCATGCGCTCGACCATTTCTTTCGGATCGACTCGCTCCCCAATGCCAACCGCATCGTTGGTATGTGTGTGTACGTCGATCACCGCGAATTTTGCGCGCCGTACTTCGTGCGCCGCGGTATGCAGAGCCGGTACCGGTTCAAAATCCTTGAGTAGGATGGTTTTCTTGGAATCCGCGTCGGGCGCCGCTTTGTAGCCGATCCCGGTTTGAGCGGAAGCGTCGGAAGTCGCCATACCAGCAGCCACGCATAGCGCCATACCGAAGAGAGGGAGTTCAAAGGATCGCAGCATAGGACGTGCGCAGGATACTACATCTCGAAAGAAAGCGAAAGAAGTCGAAAGATGGCCGGCTCCAGCATAACCCAGCGTAACCAGCGTGACCGGCCCGCCGTCGCGAGGACCCCTCCCATCCCTTACAATAGAGGTGATCTCTCCCATGAAACGTATCGCAATTCTAGGTTCCACTGGATCCATCGGCCGCAGCACCCTGAGTGTGGTCGAGAGCTATCCCGAGCGTTTTGAAGTAGCCACCCTCGCGGCGGGCAACAATATCGAACTGGCTTATGAGCAAGCAGTCCGGTGGCAGCCGCGTGTCCTTTCCGTAGCCAGCGAGCAGGATGCCGAACATTTACGAGCCAGGCTTCGCTCCGCCGGACACCCCGAGATCGAAGTGGTTCATGGCGCAGCCGGTACCGTCTGCGTCGCGAGCCATCCAGAAGTCGACTTCGTGGTGAGCGCGATCGTTGGCGTCGCCGGATTGGAAGCCACCTACGAGGCGGTCCGCCTGGGCAAGTCGGTTGGCCTGGCCAACAAAGAATGTCTGGTAGTTGCGGGTGAACTGATTGTTGCCGAGGCGCGCAAGCACGGCAAGCCGCTGCTCCCGATTGACAGCGAACACAACGCCATTCACCAGTGTCTGCGCGGCGGACAAATGGACGAAGTCGAGCGCATCTGGCTGACCGCCTCCGGTGGCCCTTTTCTCAAGACACCCCGTTCGGAGTTTGCCTCCATTACCGTCGAGCAGGCCCTCAACCATCCCACCTGGAAGATGGGAAAACGGATCACCATCGATTCTGCAACACTCATGAACAAGGGCTTTGAGGTTATCGAAGCCTGCCGCCTCTTCAACCTTCCCCCAGCGCAGGTGGAAGTGGTTGTCCATCCCCAGTCTACGATTCATTCCCTGGTTGAGTTTGTGGATGGCAGCATACTGGCACAGATCTCCGTGACTGACATGCGTCTACCTATCTTGTATGCCCTGACGTATCCCGAGCGAATTCCGTCGGACCTCCGTTTCTCCATCAGTGACTTAAGACATCTGGATTTTTGCCCCCCGGATATGGCTAAATTTCCTTGTCTGGGTCTGGCATATGAGGCAGCGCGCTTGGGTGGCGCCAAGAGCATTGCCCTGAACGCCGCCGACGAGGTTGCGGTCGCTGCCTTTCTCGACGACCAAATTGGCTTCGAGGATATTCCACGCATCATCGAGTCTGTAATGACTGCAACGCCCGTGGGACATTTGGAATCTATACATACAGTGCTCACCTTGGATATCGAGGCCCGTCTTTTGGCCAGCGAAATGGTGAACCGGTGCCAAAAGGGATCGCCCATCAGGGCCATTTCATAACAGGATTTTTGGAGTAATCTGGAGTATTATGTCCCAGCTTTTGTCCCTTCTTCATACCGTTTTTGACATGGGAATCGTTCTCGGATTCATGATTCTCATTCATGAATTCGGACACTTCGCCGCCGCCAAATATTTCGGCGTCCGGGTGGAGCAGTTTGCCATCGGATTCGGCAAGCGCCTGATCGGCTTTCGCCGCGGCGGGACGGATTACCGTATCAACGCTCTACCACTCGGCGGCTACGTCAAAATGTCGGGCGAGAATCCCATGGACGACCGTACCGGCGATCCTGGGGAGTTCCTCTCCCATCCCCGCTGGCAGCGCTTTATCATCGCCCTCGCTGGCCCCTTCATGAATGTCATGCTCGCGATTGCCCTCTTGACCGGCGTCTACATGGTGCACTTCGCCTATCCCGCCGATCTCGATGAGCGCGCTGTGGTCGGTTGGGTCAATCCCGATACTCCAGCGGATAAAGCGGGTATCCAGCGCGGCGACACCATCATACGCGTCGATGACGTGCAAAATCCTGACTGGGAGCAACTGGAAGTGAAGGCCGCGCTCAGCCCTAATCAGCCCCTGAATTTTGCTATCCTGCGCGACGGCAAGGTCATGGATAAAACCCTGACGCCGCTGCCTCTCGGTCCCAACCAGTACGGGTCGATGGGATGGCTGCCGCAAGAGCCCAGCGTCACTTTAACCACGGTCGAGCCCGACATGCCTGCCGCCAAGGCTGGAATGAAACTCGGCGACCAGATCCTGACCGTCGATGGCCAGGAGATTCCGCACGTGGCCGCGCTCATCCAGATGCTCAACCACACCAAAGATCAGCCTTTGGATATCGTCGTTCTGCGCGATGGACAAAAGAAGAGTTTTAGCGTTAAACCCGTCCTCGACGCGCGCGGCCCCGGCCCTGAACCCGTCTATCGCATTGGTGTCGCCAGTTTGCCCATGAAAGTCGTAAAGCTCAATTTCCCGGACGCGCTAA
>Ga0302275_10000991_pt1 | contig 31157 bp, 30 predicted proteins | sample III_Bog_N2_2_FD_200229 | JGI IMG/M metagenome (GOLD analysis project Ga0302275, IMG submission 200229) | Peat permafrost microbial communities from Stordalen Mire near Abisko, Sweden - III_Bog_N2_2 | ecosystem: Environmental > Terrestrial > Soil > Wetlands > Peat | place: Sweden: Abisko... | reverse complement strand
ATGGCAATGAACGCAGGACTTGGCCTCGGGCACAGCCTTGTAGATTTCGAGGTGCAGAAAGATTTCACTGGTGCGCGGGCGAGTGCCTGCGACCTGATTGCCTTCAAGATCCACGAGGCTGAGATCCTCAGGAGTCAGGTCGTACTTGCTCACCAATGTCGGCGTGCAGATGACTTCGTTGGGGCCGATTCGATAGGAAATGTTGCCGCCGTTACCGTCAACAAACTGGCGCATCCAAAGCTTGCGGCCGACCGCGCAGATTTCTTTCTTGATGGCTTCAGCCTCAGGCGTGAAAAACAACTTCGGGTTGGCTGCGCTGCGCGCCTGTGGCGCGGCACCACTGCCGTAGGCGCCGGAAGACGATGCGGCCGCAGAGGCAGTTTGCGCGAGCTTTGCAGCGGGTGCGCCTTTGGCGTTGGCGACCAGAGCGATATTGTGCTGGGCTAGGAAGTCGCGCGCCGATGGAGTGACAACACAGTTCGCAGAGATCTGTACCTTGGTTGCGCCTGCCGCATGGGCACTTTCGGCATCGCGCATGGCCAGCAGCTTTTTACCGGTGATATCGATACTCTTCGCTTCGCTCTTCACTTACACACCTCATAACTTCAAGCAATCTTCTTAAGGCTGAACGTCGATTGCGTCCACGATCAGCGAACAATACGCGTCTACGGGCACGGCGTTGGGCCAAAAGGGATTCGCCGCTTCGCGGCCCTCGGTAAACGCCACCATTTGCCCCTGGGCTGCGCCGAGCGCATCGATGGCGACGAGAGATTTGCCTCCGCCCAATCCATTCCGCGCGCGCAGGTTGTCCATCGTGACTGGCTCAAGGACAACGAGTGTCTTCCCTCGAAACGCCGGAACAGCCGGATTGAGAACCACGTGACCCCGCACCATGCCCAGTCTCATTGGCTTCCCTGCCTTGCACAATCGCTAGACTGCAACGGATCTACAATTCCCACCACTACCATGCGAGCGGGCGTGGTGTTGCCCAGCCTGACTCTGGCGATATCGCCGTCCGTTGAAACCACCACCGTGTCGCCTCTTCCCGCCCCCAGCCAATCCACAATCACAATCGGCTCCGACCCCGCGCTTCCATCGGCTTCAAGCCGTTGCGCAATCAAGAACCGGCAACCATCCAAGGTCGGATGCTTCGTGGACGAAACTACCGTGCCCTCAATCCGCGCAAGAAACATGACTACACAATCCGCAGCGCGTTGCCGACGACCATCTGCCGCTCGCGCGTAAAGGTCAACGGAGTGGTGATGCCTTCGCCGGTCGGCGTTGCAATGCTGTGACTGAAGTATCCAGGGCCGCCAACGCCCAGCGAGGCCGGCGATGCGGCGTTGTGAATAAAGAGCGTGGTATTCATGGCGCGCGCCATGCGCGTTGCCGTCTCTACGTTCTGCGTGTGAATGATGGCGGTATGCCGATAGCCGTGCTCAGCCTTGACTGAGGCCGCAATGCCCGCATCCACATCGCGGACGCGCACCACGGGAACAAACGGCATCATCTGCTCTTCCACCACGTATGGGTGGTCTTCGTTGGTTTCACCAAAGAGAAGCTGCGTGCTTGCGGGCACACGAACGCCCGCCGCGGCCGCAAGTACGGCGACATCCTTGCCTACAAACTCCTTCTTCACATGCGCTCGCGCGCAGCCCTTGCCGTCGCCATCGAAGGTGAAGGCGGCCTTGGTGAGCCGTTCGATCTGGGCTGCATCCAACTGATATGCGCCGGCGCGGCGCATGGCATCGATGAATTTGTCGGCGACCGACGCGACAACGAAGATTTCCTTTTCGCCGATGCAGAGCAGGTTGTTGTCAAAGGCTGCACCCGCGATGATGCACTCGGCGGCGCGATCGAGATCGGCGGTCTCATCCACAACCACGGGAGGATTGCCCGGCCCGGCTGCGATTACGCGCTTGCCAGACTTGCTTGCCGCCTTCACAACGACGGGTCCGCCGGTAACACACAGCAACGCGATCTTGGGATGATTGAAGATCTGCTCGGCGGCTTCGATGCTCGGTTCGAGAATTGTAGTGAGAACGTTGGCGACGCCAAGCTCGCGCTCAATCTCGCGATTGAAGAGTCGCAGCGCGTATTGCGCAACCTTAGCGCCCGACGGGTGCGGCCCGAAGACTGCGGTGTTGCCCGCGGCGAGAATGTTGATGGCGTTGGCGGCCATGGTCGGCACCGAATGCGTGACCGGCAACATCATGCCGATGACGCCCCAGGGCGCGCGCTCGATGATGCACAATCCGGTGCTGTCGCTGCGTGCGTGGCTTCCCTCGCTGCGCATGGCTTCTACGCCTTGCACAAAACGCATGTTGGTCAACTTCAGGATCTTGTGATCGAGGCGGCCGACTTTGGTCTCATCGAGTTCCATGCGGCCCAGTTCCTCGCGGCGTTCCATGCAGATGCGGCGGACGATGTCGATCATGCGCCCGCGATCTTCCAGGCTCATGGCCGCAACTTTGCTCTGCGCTTCAAAGGCCGCATTGGCGGCTTCGTCTACTGTCGCGAAGACTCCGTCGCGCGATGCGTAAGGCGGCGCGGGTGTGGCAGAACGAAATGCGCCCGGCTGTTGCATCTGGACACGAAGGCGCGCAACGACTTCCTTTGCGATCTCCGCAATCACTTGTTCCTGAATCTGCATTTAAGGCTTCTCCAGTACCTTGCCTTCGACCTCGACGGCATCGACGATGCCAACGATTACAGCATCGACGGGCGCATCTTTGGTTGTCGGTGTCAGCCGCGCCGAACTGCCCTGCGTGAACAGCACGCACTCTCCCACTCCGGCGCCAACGCTATCCACCGCGACCACGGAGCTGCCTGAGATTTGCAGCGCGCCGTCTCTGCTGATGTAGGGCTGGATCAGGAGCAGCTTCATCCCGAGGAACTTTTCGTTCTTCTGGGTGGCAACAACATTGCCGATGACTTTCGCTATAAACATGCCGTCTCACCTCGTGCGCCACGGCAGAGAGAGCTCTGCCGCCTGCGATTATTTCGGCAACACGGTTGCAAGGTTTCCGTGCGGACGCGCGATCACATGCACGCTTTGCACTTCACCCACGGCGCGGGCAGCGCTGGCTCCCGCGTCAACAGCGGCGCGCACGGAACCCACATCGCCTTGCACAAAGACCGAGCACAGACCGCTGCCGATCTTGTTCCAGCCGACAAACTCCACACTGGCTGCCTTCAGCATTGCGTCTGTAGCCTGGACGAGTGCGACCAGGCCCTTCGTCTCGATCATTCCAATCGCTTCATTGGCCATTTCGTTTCTCCAATTCCCTACTACTTCAACAGGCTGTCGACAAGCGCATCGTGAGGACGCGCAATGACATGCGAGGAGACAAGCTCGCCCACGACCTTGGCCGCGGCCGATCCCGCATCCACTGCGGCGCGCACACTGCCTACATCGCCGCGGACGATCGCGGTGACATAGCCACCACCGATCTGCACGGTCTTTACCAGTTCTACGCTGGCGGCTTTCACCATCGCGTCACATGCCTCGACCAGTCCGACGAGGCCCTTCGTTTCGATCAATCCAATTGCTTGACTCATCTGCTCTCCTCTGCCGTCAGGCTCAGGCTTTCTTGGGTGCGGCCTTGTTGTCCTGCTGGACAAACGAGGGCAGCTCATCGTGGGGGCGGGAGATCACCTGAACGCTGACTACCTCGCCGATTCTGGATGCTGCTTCAGCGCCCGCGTCGGTGGCTGCTTTGACCGCGGCCACGTCCCCTTCAACGAAGGCGGTTACCAGTCCGGAACCAACGGACTGCCAGCCGGCGAACGACACGTTTGCTGACTTGAGCATGGCATCGGTCGCTTCAAACAGCGCCACCAGGCCCTTCGTCTCAATCATTCCAAGCGCTTGCTTCATCGCTTCCTCTCTTCTTTGTCCGAGTTACTTGAAAAGCTCGATATCTTTGGTCAGATGGATGCCGCACGCGTTCGCCTCATCGGTATCCATGTGGATGTTGAGACGGGACGTGGGGTCGATGCGGACGTGAACATTGTTGAATGTGACCCCCGCCTCGCCGCCAATGCGCAGCTTCATGCGGTCGCCCTTGGCTACCCCGAAGTGCGCTGCCTCAGCCGGGTTCATGTGAACGTGGATGGCGGCGCGAATGAGGCCTTCCTTGAGCTCGACCACACCCTTGGGGCCGATGACGATGGCGCCGGGCGTGCCGGCGATGTTACCGGAGAGCCGGACCGGAATATCGGAGAAGCCCAGCATGATGGCATCAGTAAATGCCAGCTCGATCTGCGATTGCTTGCGCATGGGGCCGAGGATGCGAAGGTTTGAAATCAGGCGGCTGCGCGGTCCGACGATGGTTACTGTTTCCTTCGCCGCGAAGTTGCCTTCCTGAAATAGCGGGCGATCGAAGGTGAGTTCCGAGCCGGGTCCGAAGAGCACATCCATGTCTTCACGGCAGACGTGCATGTGCCGCGAAGAGGTCTGCACCGTGAGTACCGGCGCAGTTGTTCCCTTCCCTTTCCCAAGGTAATCGAGAGCTACCTGGCGGACGATCTGCTCCACCATCGATCTGTCGATCAATCCAGCCGAGTTCGCAATTGTTGTGCTTCCATTTGCCATGAAAGTTCCCTGCCCTAACTTGCCTGGCCCACGATTGATTGGTGCTTAGCGACTACACTTGCGACTACAGCGGCTGTTTCTCGCGCCACAATGGTTTCTTCGTTGGCCGGAACTATCAGCACCATCACTGGAGAGTTCGCGGTTGAGATTGCGCCTTCGCCTTTGATGGTGCGGTTTCTTGCCTCGTCGAGTTCCACGCCAAAACCGGAGAGATCTTTCAAGACATCGCTGCGGATATCCGCACTGTTTTCGCCGATGCCGCCGGAGAACGTGATTGCATCGACTCCGCCAAGAGAGAGCATGAATGCGCCAATATAATGGCGGATCGAACGCACGAAGACATCGAGCGCGAGTTGCGAACGCTTGTCGCCCGCGGCGGCCGCTGTGCTCAGGTCGCGAATATCTCCGCTGGCGCCGCTGATGCCCGCGAGCCCTGAGCGGCTCCCAAGCAAGCTGGCCATCTGGTCCGGATCGAGACCGAGCTTCTTCATCATGTGGAGGACGGCAAAGACGTCGATGTCGCCAACCCGGTTATTTTGCGGCAATCCGGACTGAGGGGATGTTCCGAAGCTGGTGTCAACCGCGACACCGTCGCGAAACGCAGCGATGCTCGAACTGCCTCCAAGATGGCAGGAGATGTGGCGAAGATTGTTGAGGCCTAGCAGCGATTGGGTCCGTTCGCTCGCGGAGCGATGGCTGGCGCCATGGAATCCATAGCGCCTCATGCCGAATTCAGTGCGCCACTCGTAGGGCACGGCGTAGGTGGTGGCCGCTTCATCCATCCACCGGTAAGGAGCGGTCTCGATCACCGCAACCAGCGGAACGCCCGGAAGTTCCTGGCGAAACGCCTGAATCGCCTCGATGTAGGGCGGATTGTGCGCCGGCGCGATGAACGAGAACTCCTGCATCGCAGCGAGAAACTCATCGTCAATGAGTTGCGATGCGTTGTGCGGGCCGGCATGAACCACTTTGAACCCTACCGCGCCCACCTCCGCCAAACTCGCCAAAGCCTTGCCTTGGCCCGCAATCGCCGTAATGCATTTGCGAATCGCCGAAGGGTAGTCGGGACAGCCGCCACCCGGCTGGCCGATCCGCTCTACGCGCCCCTCTGCCAATACTGTCTCGCCCGGCATGTCCACAACGCGGAACTTGAACGAGGTGCTGCCGATATTTGGAATCAGACATTTCATTGATGAACTATTTTGAACACTCTTGAATTGTTTTAAATAATACAGTACAGTTTAGGTCAGAGTCAATCGCCATTATTGACGGAATTCTGAGGTTGAGCCTGAATGTCGGGAATTGCGGGAAAGTCGCGAGTGAGTCTGGCGGGGGGCGCGTCCCAACATTCGTCTGTCGATCGCATTGAGGAACTCGGCATCGTCGGCGCTGGCGGCGGCGGGTTTCCCGCGGCGGCGAAGTTCAGAACCAAGGTTTCGCTCGTGATTGCCAATGCTGCCGAGTGTGAGCCGCTGCTGCACAAGGACAAGGAACTCCTCCAGCACCTCTCGGAGCCTTTCTTGCGCGGCCTGCGCATCGCCATGGAGCTTGTTGGCGCGTCTGAAGGCGTGATCGGGGTTAAGGAAAAATATCACGAGATTATTGAGGCTTTGGAACGGCAGGCACCTCAGGGAGTCCGGGTTGTTCCGTTGCCGGATTGTTACCCGGCCGGCGATGAATTCATCCTCGTCCACCTGGTAACCGGCCGCGTGATCCCACCCGGTGGGCTGCCTAAGGATGTAGATACAGTCGTCTCGAACGTTGAGACGCTCATCAACATTGGCCTGGACCGGCCTGTGACGCACAAATACCTCACAGTGGCGGGCGCGGTTGAGAATCCTTGCACGCTGCGGGTTCCGGTGGGCATCACGATCGGCGAGGTGATTGAGGCCGCAGGCGGGGCGACGGTTGGCGACATCGGCGTGCTGCTCGGCGGCGTGATGATGGCGAAACCGGCGGCCAGCCTCGACGAGCCTGTAACGAAGACAACAGGCGGCATCGTCGTGCTGCCGGCTACGCACAGCCTGATCCAGCGCCACAACGCACCCATGATTCAGGTGAACCGCATCGGGCGCTCGGCCTGCGATCAATGCCGGTTCTGCACTGAGTTCTGTCCGCGATTTCTGTTGGGACATCCGATCGAGCCGCATCGCGCCATGCAGTCGCTGGGCTTTGCCACTGGAGCCGACCCCATGGTGGCCACGCTCTATTGCTGCGAATGCAACCTCTGCACCATGTACGCCTGTCCCGAGGATCTCGATCCCAAAAACGTGTGCGTACAGGCCAAGCCGCTGGCGCGCGAGCGCGGGCTAACTTTCAAGGGCGATCCCGCAACAATAACGCCGCATCCCATGGCCGAATTCAGGCGCGTGCCGATGCGCAGACTGATTGCCAGGCTGGGTTTGGGCGAATTCAACAACACAGGGCCGCTGCTCGATCAGGTCTTTTCGCCGCGCAATGTCAATATCTTGCTGAAGCAGCACGCCGGCGTTCCGGCAGTCCCGGTAGTCAAGTGCGGCGACCGGGTTCGCGCGGGCGATCTGCTGGCCGTGCCGCCGCAAGGGAAGCTGGGCGCAAGAATTCATGCGAGCATCGACGGAGTGGTTACAGTAAATCGCGATGCGGTGGTGATTGAAGCGTAGTTAGCGTTGTTAGCGGAGTTTTAGGAGTTAAAGCCGTGCCTGACATCTGTTCTATCGGACTTATCGAGCTATCCAGCGTGGCCACCGGCTTCCTGGTCCAGGACACCATGTTGAAGGCAGCTAACATCAAGCTGCTCATGGCCCGCAGCATCTGCTCTGGGAAATATCTCATCGTAGTGGCCGGGGACGTAACTTCTGTATCGGCGGCAGTGCAGGCCGGCGGGGTTGCTGCGGGTCCATCTCTGATCGAGCGGCGGCAGATTGCGCGGGTACACCCGTCTGTTTTGGAGGCAGTCTCGAACGCTGTCGACATCGACCCCAAACAACTGCGCGCTATTGGCATCGTCGAGACTTTCTCAGCGGCGAGCATCATTGAGGTTGCCGATGCGGCCGTGAAATCAGCCAATGTGACGCTGCTGCGCATTCACCTGGCGATGGCTCTGGGCGGCAAGGGATTTGTGCTGATGGCTGGCGACGTTTCAAGCGTTCAGGCAGCGGTGGCCGCAGGCGCCAAGGTAGCGGGCGAGGACGGGATGCTGGTGGGCAAGGGCGTGATTGCCGCGCCCTCTCCTGAGCTGTTTCGAGATTACATATAGCGATCGTGGATGCTGTTCCAGAAGGCCGCATGGCCCCTATTCCAGAAACTCGCGAACAAAGGGGCTCTCACTGTGGAGCAGGTCGTGGAGGGAGCCATCGAAGATGAGGCGACCCTCTTCGAGCATGAGAAAAGTGGTGTTAGGATCGGTTTCGCCCTGGGGGAGCGGGACCATCCGGCCCTGCTCAGCATCGAAGCGATGAGTGCAGAGGGTGAAGGCATCCTGAAGGCGGTGAGTCACCAGAAGCGAAGGCGTGCGGTAAACGTCGCGCTCCTTCATGACCAGCTCGATGATGGTGGTCGAGGTGACGGGATCGAGGCCGCCGGTGGGCGAGTCGTAGAGCAGGAGTTCAGGCTTGCGAATGAAGGCGCGGGCGATGGCCACGCGGCGCCGCATGCCGCCGGAAAGGCTCGATGGAAAGAGCGAAAAAGTTTCTTCGAGTTCAACAAAGCGAAGGGCCTTCTTCACGCGGCGGTCAATCTCGTCGTCAGGGACTCGCTCCTGAATGAGTTGATAGGCAACGTTGTCGCGCACGTTGAGCGAATCGAAGAGCGCGCCTTCCTGAAAAACCATCCCCACGCGGGTACGCAGCGGAAAGAGCTTCTGCTCGGGCATGTGCGAGATTTCCTCGCCGAAGAGCAGGATGCTACCCTCGTCTGGCCGCAGGAGTCCGTTGGCCAGCTTGAGCAGCACGCTCTTGCCCACACCGGCGGGTCCGAGCAGGATGCGCGTCTCCGCAGGCGCGACCGAGAAGCTGATGTCGTCAAGAACCGGAGGGCCATCGAAGGCGATGGATACATTGTGAAAGGCGACAACCGGAGCGCGGTCCGTGGAGGAAAGCGAAGCGGGCTGTGTTGAAGCGAATGGCACATTCATAGCGGGGGAAAGAGAGCGAGCAGCGTCCTGGTCAGCAGGAAGTCCACAAGGATGATGAGTACCGAAGCGTTGACCACCGCCTGGATTGTTGACCGGCCAACGCCTTGAGTTCCTCCTGTGGTTCTCATGCCATAGAAGCACCCAACCGAGGCAATGATGTAGCCGGAGAAGAGCGGCTTGACGAGGCCCTGGATGATGTCGGGATAGCGGAGGCATTCCCAGGCCTTGGAGAAGTACTGTGTGCCGTCCTGATGATTCAGGAACACGGTGACGGCGCCGCCGCCGAGCAGCCCGAAGGCGTCCGCGACGATGGTTAGAAAGAAAAGCATCGAGATGCAGGCAAAAATACGAGGCGTGACCAGCTTGCGCATGGGGTCAACGCCCAGGGCGCGCATGGCGTCGATCTGCTCGGTCACAACCATCGACCCGAGTTCGCTGGCCATTGACGAAGCGTTACGCCCGGCAACCATGATGCCGGTAAGCACCGGACCCAACTCGCGGATCATGGTGATGCTGACGAACTGGCCTGTGACAGCGGTGGCGCCGAACTGGGAGAGCGTGGCCGCCGATTGCAGCGCCAGCACTCCGCCGGTGAAAAAGCCAGAGAGTAGCACGATGGAGGCCGAACCGAAACCGACAATATCGGACTGCACAAGGAATTCTGGCCAATAGCGGGGTTCGGTGAAGAGGTTGGTAAAAGCCCGATATGCAAACAGGGAGTACTCCTGCACGGTGAGCACGATTTGCTTGGCGGTTCTTTCGAGAGTGTCAATCGCCATGAGGTTCACCGGTTTGCAGAAAAAAGGGGTGCGCAGCACTCATCCTTGAGTCGCGCATGGACAGGATATAGCATCGGGGCCGGTCCGCAGCCTTCAGGTCGGCGCCCCGCATCGTAGACTGGCTTAGAAAGCGAGATTACGTGACCCCAGAAGCATCGGAAAGGCTGGACGATTTCTTTGCCCGGTTTACAGCCGGCGTGAAGCCGTTGCTGCTGCTGGATTACGACGGTACGTTGTCGCCTTTCCGGGTGGATCGGTTCACAGCGCAGCCCTGGGCCGGGGTGCGGGAGCGTCTGGGACGAATTCAAGGGCAAGGGCACACGAGGATGACGGTGATTACCGGCCGCCCCGCCGCCGAGATTGCGCCCATGCTGGGACTCGACCCGCCATTGGAGGTTTGGGGCCTGCATGGAGCCGAGCGCCTCTATCTGGATGGGCGGCGCGAGCTGGAGCAGGCGCCGGCGGCTACCCAGGCAAAGTTGGAAGAACTGCGCGAATATCTGAAGCGCGACAGCCTTGGAGGGCTCTTCGAGGACAAAGCCAATGGCGTGGTGATGCACTGGCGCGGAGCTTCGCGGCGGAAAGCGGAGCAGATCGAGCGGCGAACGCGGGATCTGTTTGAGCCGCTGGCTCGGATGGAGGGTCTGGCGCTGCTGGACTTCGAGGCGGGGCTTGAGTTGCGCGTCGGGCGAAACAAGGGCGGGGCGGTCGAGGCGATTCTAGCCGAGGCTGGAGCGGGAGCTGGTGATCGGACGGATTGCCCCGTGGCTTACCTGGGCGATGACCTGAGCGACGAGTCTGCCTTTCGCGCAGTGCGGCGGGTTGGGCGGCGTGGTTTGAGCCTCCTGGTGCGGCGCGAATGGCGCGAGACGGCAGCGGAAGTCTGGCTGCGGCCGCCGCTGGAGTTGAAAGAGTTTCTGGAGAGATGGTTTGAGTATGAGAGTCGTCTCAGGCAAACACTCTTTTGTGCCTCAACGCCTGGTGGCAGGTCACAGCGAACCCCAGAATGATCGCCCATAGGATTCCGAGGCACAGTATATTGTTCCGCTGAAGCAAGGCGACGAACGGACTGAGATTCAGCGCGGTCTCAATGCGTTTGAAATTGATGATTACCGACATGAGCACGAAGATGGCGGGGAATGGCACCCACACCGCGCGCTCCGAACTGAAGACAAGCGAAAGCGTGACGAAGAATGCGTTGTTGAGGCAGTGGTAAGTTAGGGCAGCCAACACAAGGTAGATGGTCACCCTGGGCGATAGGTCGATCCATCCGAGTGCGCGGCCGCCTCCCCAGAGAGCTAGCAAGACGCTCGTGTTCAGCCCCACCAGCAGCAGATTCACCCCAAATTTGGCAACGACAATTTCCGCGGTGGAAACCGGGAGCGTCTTGATGAACATCAGCGCGCGGTTCTTTTCTTCGGCAATCATCGTGCGGTAACAGATCAGGAAATCCCCAATGAGCGCCACGCCGTGCAGCAAGGCAAAGGCGACGCCGGGGATATGCGAGGGCATTTGCAGCGCATAGCCGAGATAGCCGGCTACTTCCAGCGCCACCAGCGGCAAGAAGAAGTAGCTTTGCAAGCGCAGATCCTTTGCGATGAGACGAACGATGTTCATGGCACCAGCTCCAGATAGTATTGTTCGAGGTTCCAAGACCTTCCGAATCGATGGCGAAGAGCGGAGAGACTTTCATCCGCAAGCACGCGTCCCCGATCGACGATGATGACCCGGTCGGCAATTTGATCTACCTCGTGCAAGTTGTGTGTGGAAAAGAGCACCGCCGTGCCGTCTTCATGCGCAACGCGCTGTAGCAGTTTGAGTGTCTCAACCCGCGCTCGCGGGTCCAAACCCGAGGTTGGCTCATCGAGAAGAAGAACGTTCGGCTGATGCGAGAGCGCTGCCACGAGACTAACCTTGGTCCGCATTCCTTTCGATAGCTGTCCTAGCTTCTTGTCCGTGGGCAGTTCGAGAGTTTGGAGCAGGCGCTCAGACAGATCCTTGTTCCAGTCGCCATAAAACAACGCAACAAAATCCACAAACTCCGCGACGGTCATCCCGTTGTAGAAGAAGCTCTCCTCTTGAACAAAGCCGATCCGCCGCTTGAATTCCTTCTCATCCCCAACGTGATCGAGACCGCCAAGACTGACGAGCCCGGAGTCCTTGCGAACGATGCCCATGATCAAGCGGAGAGTGGTCGTTTTTCCGGCGCCGTTGTGGCCCAGCAGGGCTGTCACCTGGCCCGGCTCGATGTTGAATGAGATGTCATGCAACTGAAAGCCACCCAGCCGCACGCAGAGGCGATCGACGACCAATTGGTCTTGCGCAATTGAAGCTACGCTCATGGAGTCTCCTTTCTTCAAAGTCCGGCTACGCGCAGGCGCCGCCGCGCGACGAGGTATTGAACCCACAGAATGGCCGCCCCAAACCACGACGCGGCTGCGAGCATGGGCTGGTCGCGCACAATCATGAATGTCAGGTGTCCACCGCTGAAAACGAAGGAAAAGGGGAAGGCGGTGAGCATGAGCGCAAGCGACATCGACCACTTCTGGCGCTCCATGAGCGATCTTGTCTCGGTGAGGGTCCGCAGTTCATGGTCGGCGGAAGGCGCGCCGGTCGGCTTGAACAAGTCCCTCTGGCTATCGAACTCGCGCTTCTGCGCCTCGACCGCGTGCGCAATTTCCGGATCCTGGCGAATGAACTCCTCAACAAGTTCTTTCGTATCCGGGCTGGCCTCCCCGGAAAGATAGACGGGCAGCAAATCCATGACGACGTTTTGCGTGACTTTCATTTCTTCACCTCTTGGTTGGCTCGCCATTGCGCTAACTTGAGCCGGGCCCGGTGGATCTTGACCTTGACCGCGGGCAGCGAGAGTTGCACCGCGTCGGCTATCTCCTGGTACGACAGTTCTTCCTGCACCCGCAGAAGCAGAACCGTCCTGTCTACTTCGGGCAATTGCTGGAGCTCGGCGAGCACTCGGGCCAGCTCGATCCGGCCTTCGGCAGCGGCATATGGGCTGGCCTTCGGATCGGGCATTGTCTCATCCAGTTCCGTCTGCCTGCCCCCACGGCGCAGCCTTTCCAAATAGCAGTTGCGAGCGATCGCGAACAGATACGACTTTGCAGTGACGGCCCGTATTCGACCTGACGCATTCCAGGCAAGCACGAACGTTTCAGACGCTATGTCTTCCGCCTCCGCATGATTGCCGCAGAGGTAGAGCGCAAAGCGGAAGATGTCGCGTGAATAGTGCGCATAAAGCGCTTCGAAGTCCGTCATTTGCGTTCTCGGTAATGATATGGATCGGAAAGGAAAAAGTTACCGATGGCGGGAAATATAATTTAGAGCCCTGAAGGAAATTGAGCGGTGGGAGTGGTCTGGCCTGCGAACCGCACACAAGAAGTATGCAGGCGGAGTCCGTACAGATCGCAAAACTAGGGAGTCACGGGAAGCCAATGAGACGAGGGTTTTCGATTCTGCTCTGCTCGACGAGATTTGAGAAATGAACTCAACCCCTGATCCCAGATCCCTATTCGCCGTCTACTCTCTGCCCTTCTTGCGAATCTCGATGGTGAGCCGCTTGATCTTCTGGTTGAGCGTTGAGAGCGGAATGCGGAATTGCTCGGCGGCTTCGGTCTGGTTGCCGTTGCAGCGCTCAAGCTTCTCGATAATGATGCGGCGCTCTATATCTTCGAGGATGTCGAAGAGCGAGGCGTTGGGGTTGTGTTCGAGCAGGGCGTCGCGGAAGCTGCGGCCGCTGATGTGGCCGGGCAAAAGGTCGGAGCCAATGATGGGGCCGCTGGAGAGCACAACGCCGCGTTCGATCGAGTTCTCCAGCTCGCGCACGTTCCCCGGCCACTCGTAATCGACAAGGGCCCGGAGTGCGTCGGCGGTGAGCTTGCGCGGGCTCATGCCGTTTTCGTTGGCATAGAACTCGAGGAAATGATTGGCGAGCAGAGGGATGTCTTCGCGGCGGGTGCGCAGGGGCGGCAGGTCAACGGTAATCACGTTCAGGCGGTAAAAGAGATCCTCACGGAAGCGGCCTTCGCGGACCTCTTTGCGCAGATCGACGTTGGTGGCTGCGATGATGCGCACGTCCACCTGAATCTCAGAAATGCCGCCCAGGTGCATGAAGCGGCGATCCTGCAAAACGCGCAATATCTTCGCCTGCGTATCCATGCCCATGGTGGCAATCTCATCCAGGAAGAGCGTGCCGCCGTTGGCGACTTCGAAGAGGCCCTTCTTTGAGGCCACCGCTGAAGTGAATGCGCCCTTGACGTGGCCGAAGAGCGTCGATTCAAGCAGCTCCGAGGGCATTGCCCCCGTATTGATGGGGACAAACGGCTTGTCGCGGCGCGGCGAGTTGGCATGAATGGCCTTGGCGATCAGCTCCTTGCCGGTGCCGCTCTCGCCCTGAATCAGCACTGTCGAGCGGCTGGGGGCGACCTGAGCCACCAGATCGAATACCTTGAGCATGATCTCGCTCTTGCCCACGATGTTGGCAAAGTTGTAGCGCTGCTTGAGCGTGCGCTTGAGCTGCAGATTCTCTTCTTCGGCGCGATGGCGGGCCACGGCAGAGCGAATGTCAGCCAGCAGTTTCTCATTGTCCCAAGGCTTCTGGACGAAGTTTTCCGCGCCGGCGCGGACCGCCTCCACCACATTGTCCACGGTGCCGTATGCGGTGATCATGATGACTGGCAGTTCCGGCTGGCGGTTTTTAATCTGCGGCAGCAGCTCAAGTCCGCTCTGGCCAGGAAGCGCCAGATCGAGAAGCACGAGGTCGAAGTTCTCGGTCTCAAGAATCCTAAGGCCCTCTTCGCCGTCCACTGCCATTCTGACCGTGTAGCCCTCCAGCATGAGCAGCACTTCGAGCGACTCGCGGATTGCCGCCTCGTCGTCAATGACAAGAATGCTGGCCCAGACGGAGTTCCCGATTGCGGCAGAGAGAGAGACAGGCAAAGTCAAGATTTGTTCAACCTCAGGCATGGACAGAATTCCTCAAAAGCGGAAACTCGAGATGAAACGTTGTGCCGGCGCCGATGGCGCTCTCGACATGGATCTTGCCGGCGTGCTCCTGGATAATGCCGTACGAGACGGAGAGGCCGAGCCCGGTGCCGCGGCGGTCGCCGGGCTTGGGCATGGTCTTGGTGGTAAAGAAGGGATCGTAGATGCGCTTGAGGTGCTCGGGAGCAATTCCGGAGCCGGAGTCGTTTACCAGCGCTGCGATGCAATTCTCCTGCCAGTTGGCGAGGGTGGCGACGCGCAAGCGGCCCCCGCCCTGCATGGCTTCCTTGGCGTTGAGCAGCAGATTGAGGAAAACCTGCTGCAGCTTGCCGGCGTTGCCGTGAATGGCGGGCAGTTCCTCGGCAAGATCGAGATCGACAACGATCTGAGCGGTTTTGAACTGGTGATCGAGCAGCGATAGCGTATCGCGGATCACCTGGTTCAGATCTGTATTGCGGAACTCTGTAGTCGAGGTGCGCGAGAAGTTGAGGAGGCCATTGGCGATCTCGGCGGCCCTGAAGCTTTGTTGAGTGATCTTGTCGAGCACGGGAACCAGGCGCGCATCGCCCTTCAACTGCTTGGAAAGCATCTGCGCATACGAAGAGATCACGGCCAGCGGTGTATTGATCTCATGTGCCACTCCAGCGGCCAGCAGTCCGATGGAGCTGAGCTTGTCCGCCTGGGTGAGCTGGGCTTCAAGCGACACCCGTTCGGTAATGTCGTCAACCAGGATAATGCGGCCCACGGATACAAAATCGCGCGACAGCAAAGGCGCTATGGCGATGTTGGCCATGCGCTGCTCGCCCGCCCTGGTGATGAGGCGAAACTTGTATAAATGATGGACGCCTTGCTCGTTGCGGAAGCTATCCAGAGCCTCGACAAACTCCAATGGAAAGACGGAACGAAGTTCCTGGCCCAGGGCTTCGGCGCGGCTCAGGGCGTACATGGCCTCCATCTGCGCATTCCAGCTTTCGATGCGGTCGTCGAGATCGATGGCCAGGATGCCCACGTTGATGGACTCGACGATGTTTTCGTTGAATTCCTTCAGCCGCTCGAATTCGCCGATTTTTTCTTCGAGACGGGCGTAGAGGCTTGCGTTTTGGAGGGCGATGCCAATGTAGCTGGCCAGGGACTCGAGCAGTTCCACGTCTTCGCTGGAGAGGAAGTCCCCGCCGATCGTGCGCCCGAGGCCGATGACGGCGATGGTCCGGGTGGCAGAGCCGTCCTGAACGCGGCAGGGAAGATAGTAGTTCAGGTCGAGCAGCGCGGCGGCGTGCTGCTGGTCCGGAGGCAAGTGAACAGCCTGCTGCGCGTTCTCGAAGAAGATATGGGAGTGGTCAAGAGCGTGGTCGAAATCGAGGAAACCCAAAGCGAGGGAGTCCGGGAAGACGGCTGCCTCGGCGGGCAAGCCGTGCGCGGCGGCAAGGCGCAGTGTGCCCGGGGCATCTTGGTCCTTGGACATGAAGACTGCAACACGGGCTACGAGCATCGCACTCGGGAGCCGCTCGACGATGGACTCAAGGAGGGCCTGGAGGTCGGTCTCCGAACTGAGCCCGCGGCCGAAATCGATCAGGGCTTTGCGGTAGTCATAACGCTGGCGATCGAACGCCCGGTCCACCCATCCCTGGATCCTGCGCTTGAGGGGGTCGAAAATAGCGGCAGTAACCAGGATAGTGAGCACCAGACCCCACTCGCGCACGGTGTCGGGCAGGCGTGTGTGTACAACTAGCGTGGCCAACGCAATGATGCCGAAGTAAGCGCCCAGAAGTAGCGCTGTTGCCAGCGAGTATGCAACCCCGCGCTTGAAGATCAAGTCCGTGTCCATCAGCCGGTAGCGGACAATGGCCCAACTGAAGGTAAGCGGCAAAACAACCATCGAAAAGCCCGCCAGATTGGTGAGCAGGCTGGGCATGTGCAGGTCGAAGAGAAATGGAATTGCGTAAAAGAGCGTAAAGGGGACGACAGCCAGCAGCGCGCCTCGAGTGAGCCATTTCAACTGCTGCCGCTGCAACGGCGTATTTGCCTGGCTATAGCTGCGCAGGAAGAGCATAGCGGCCAGCACGTAGAAGAGGGCGTCGTATCCGGTCCCAGTCTGGTCCAGTCGGTGCTTGAGCAGTCCAGTGGCCTCGCGCGTCTCGATCGCCCAGAGCCAGAGGCCGAGGAGCCCAACCCCCGGCGCGTAGATCAACGGCAGGAGCCAGCGCCGCGGAAGACTCTTGAACCTCTCTTCGGGGAAACTGAGGGCGAAATGCAGGAAGAGGGCCGGCTGGAGGGATTCAGCCAGCACATTCAGCCAGAATACGGTCCAGTCCAGCCAGTGTAGGTCGCCCGTGTACTTGAGCGCGTAAAGCGCGAACGAAACCAGGCAGAACAGGTAGAAATGGGTGGCGCGGGGCGCGGTCCAACGGCGCAAGAGCACGTAGATGCCGATGGCCAGGTAGACCAACCCAATAAAACGCTGCGCCTGAAACAGGCTGCGATCTACTGGCTCTGGAATAACTACCACCGGCGTGTCCAATTGCGTGCCTTCGCGGGTGATGGCATAGTTGGCCTTGCCGTAAGGCCCGGCGCGGTAAAGAACGCGCTCTAGGTCGGCCACCCGAGCAATGGGAATATAGTTCACTGCCGGCAGCAAGTCCTTGGGCAGGATGCTCTCGCGCTGGCCGGGGTTTTCCGGCAGCGGCTTGACCTCATCAAGCAGAGCCTGGGTCTGCATCTCGGGTCCATGGGTTTGCAACTCGGGCCGCTGAGCGGGAATGTCGCGCAGAACCTGAGCGCCAGTCAGAAGATCGTGCGCCTTAACGCCCCCAAGCTGACCGGGGCTGTTGGGCAGAACCTTGACCGCTTCGAGCCCGCCCGCCGCCTCGCGCCACCATACCCCGTCGTCAGGCTGCTGGAACTGAGTCTCCTGGCGCAGATTCAAAACTGCCAGCACACACAGGCCAAGGGTGGCCAGGGCTAGCAGCGTCAATTGCACGCGGTTGAAGAGGCTCGTTTCCATGGGGGGACCCGCTACTTCATTCTTGTTTGCTGCACTTCGGTTGCCAAGCAGGAGTATTGTTCGATCCGTTGAACATAAATCGGCAATCGGCTGAGAATACGCGAGATAATGACGCCCGGTCGCGCGAAACGTCAACCTGGGTGCGAGAAACTTCTGGGAATAATGTTGAAAACAGTAGGCCGGCTACGGTAAAAGGAATCTGCCTATGATAAACGGTAGCTCTCTGGCGAAATGCAGATCCATGTGGCGCAATCCACGCACAGGGCCTGTTGTTAGACCTGGCCGTAGGTGGCTTTTGGGCCGTGCTTGCGCTGGTAGTGATGCTCTGAAACGTAGGTCGGAATGCCGGATTCGGAGGCGCCTAGCAGTATGCTGCGGAAAGCTAGGCGGGCAATGTATTCAAGGACATCGGCGTGCTCGACAGCATCCGAGGCGGTCTTGCCCCAGGTAAAGGGAGCGTGTCCGGCGACAAGAACGCCGGGGACGGCCAGGGGGGCGAGGTTCTGCGAGCGGAAGCGGCGGACGATGACCGCGCCTGTATTGCGCACGTAAGCCTCGGCGACTTCCTCGGCGGTTAGGGGTTCAGTGACGGGCACGGGGCCGTGAAAGTAGTCGGCGTGGGTGGTGCCCAGGCAGGGGATGGGGCGGCCGGCCTGGGCCCAGGAGGTGGCAAACTCGGAGTGAGTGTGGACGACGCCGCCGATTTGCGGGAACTCGCGGTAGAGATACGTGTGTGTATCCAGGTCGCTTGAGGGGCGTAGGGAGCCTTCGACAATCTTGCCGTGGAGGTCGGTAATAACCAGGTCTTCGGGGGTAAGCGAAGCGTAGTCCACGCCACTGGGCTTGATGACAACCAATGGCTGAGGGCCAGAACGGTCAATTCCGCTGGCGTTGCCGAAGGTGTGAGGCGCGAGGCCGCGGCGAGCTATCTCCCGGTTGGCGTGCAGCACTTGTTCGCGAAGCGAAGCGAGGAGCATAGCAGGTTTCCTTGCGGAGAGCACGGTGGTGGAAAGCGTTTGCCGCGACCACAGTTTACAGCTTTCAGCGGATAGTTGCCAGCGCTGGGATCAGAGGTCAAGGGCTTGAAGGCAGCGGGTTGGGAGTTGGCGTAGACCCACCCAGAGCAATAGAGGCGCGGCCGGGGATTGGGCTTCTGTCGCGGAGTTGAGCCTGAGTACTTATTCGTAAATAGGTAGCGCTGATCTCCAGGTCGGCTGTCGTGCGGGCCTCCTGGCCCGCGCTGGGATACTGGCGCCGAACTGCGCAAGGGAAAAAGGTTCTGGATGGGAATTGCAGTGGGGCTGTAAACTTGGAGCCGGAGAGGGCGTCTACCTGAGTGATGGCAGCCGGCACAGCGATGGAACCGATGATTCGGGGCACGGCGAAGGAGAATGCCGCGCGGGAGCTGGAGCTTGCCGCAGAGGAGTTTTCGCAGGTCGTGGAGCGGCACCGGCCGCAGATTTTCCGGTTTCTGCTGGCATCGACGCGCGACATCGATTTGGCGGAGACCCTGACCCAGGAATGCTTTCTGAAGGCGCACCGGAATTGGGCTAGCTTCAGAGGCGAATCAAGCGCGATGACTTGGTTGATGCGAATCGCCATCAACCTGCAGAAGGACCACTGGCGGAACCGGCGGATGCAGTTTTGGCGGCAGACGCAGACGAACTCGGTGGATATGGATGAGGCCGGCGAGTGGCTGGCGAGCGGCGAGAGTTCCGTGGAGAAACAGTTGCTGGCGCGGGAGCAGGTGGGCCATGTCTGGGCCGCTGTGAAAGGGCTGAGCGAGCGGCAGCGAACGGTTTTTTTGCTGCGTTATGTGGAAGAGCAGGAGTTGAGCGAGATTGCGCGAGCGACCGGATTGAACGAAGGCACGGTGAAGGCGCATCTTTCGCGGGCGGTTGGGAAAGTGCGCGCGGAATTGGGGGGGATGCGATGAATTTCTGGAAGAAACGCGAGGGAGAGGCGCAGGGCCGGAGGCTGGAGGCGAATACAGGCGTCGGCGAAAGCGGAGATATCGAGCTGGAGCAGGCTTTGGAGAACTTCCGCATGAGCGTTCATGCCTGGAGCGATACAGCGTATAGCCGGCCGCGGACGGTGGCTCGGGTTGTGCGGCATCCTAGCTGGCGGCTGGCGGCGGGTTGGGCGCTAGGGTGCGCGCTGGCGGTGGGAAGCGTTACAGGCGCTTTGCATGAGCGGAATCGGCGGCAGGAGACGGCGCGGATTGCAGCGGCGCGGGTGGCCGAGCAGCAGAGGCTGGTTCGCGAGAAGCAGGGATTGCTTCGCGAGGAGCAGGCTCGGGCGGAGGAAGAAGATTTGCTGGCCAAGGTGGATAGCGATGTATCGCGTGAAGTTCCGAGCGCCATGGAGCCTTTGGCTCGACTGATGGCGGAGGACGAGCGCCAGTAGGCAAACCGGGCAAAGGAACGTAACGAAAAGGGGCAAACCCCGAGAATAATCGGAGGGGGAGGAGAAGGCGATGAAGGGAAGCATGGCGGTGCGGTTGGGATTGGCGATTGGGGCGGTCTTGTTGGCTGGATCGGCGTTGGCGCAGGCGCCGATGGGAGGCGGGCCGGGCGCAGGCATGGGACATAGGCCTCCGATGGAACGGGCGTTTGGGGCGCAGGGCGATCGTGGGCGCTGGTGGAACAACCCGCGGGTCATAGAGCGGTTGAAGCTCACCGATGATCAGCGCAAGGCAATGGATGGCATTTTGCTGGAACATCGCGAGAAGCTGATCGATCTGCGTGGAACCTTGCAGAAGGCAGAACTCGAGTTGGAGCCGCTGATGAGGGACGACCAGCCCAACGAAGCCCGGATTGTCGCCGGAATCGACAAGGTGGCGCAAGCAAGGGCGGATCTTGAAAAGGCGAATGCGCGCTTCCTGTTGGCGATTCGCGGCAAGCTGACGCCAGAGCAGTGGAAGCAGGTGCAGGCTTTCCGCGCAGGCGGCGGGCAGGAAGGCCGCGGCTGGGGACGGGATGGACAGGGCCGGGACGGTCAGGGACGGGAAGGCTGGAAGCCGGACGGTCAAGGACCGGGTGGCCAGGGACCGCGCAACCAATTCCGCCATGGCCAGCCGCCTCCGCCGGGAGCGCCGACGGCCCCGGATGGCGCTGCTCCTGTAGTTCCAGGACCGCAGAGCCATGCGGACGAGAGCGGAATCGCGGATGCGCTGGCGATGCTGGATGGAGCAGAGGCCCAGCAGTAAACAGGATTGAATACAGGTTTACAGGCAGAGAGCAAATACGGTTGATGTCGACACCGATGGCGGCAAGGGGCGATCCTCTTGCCGCCGTTTTTTTGCAGTGCTGTAACCGTGCTGGAACGGCAATCCGCGCGGTTAATCTGCGTTTCAAGCCACGTTTCTGGCGCGGGAGCCGAATCCCCGCTGCATCGAATCGAGACAAACTCGTGGAGCGCATCGGGACACTGGCTGGAGCGCATTGAGACAGCGTTTGAATCGTCCTGGCACAGCTTGTGAGCCGGTTCGGCACAGCTTGAATCGGAGTGCGACAACGAGGGGCGTGAAGATTCTTTGGTTGATGACTAAAGTTATTCTGGCCTGGACCGATGAACGGGGTGGATGCAGGAACGCTCAACCGCAATTTGCGGAGGGCCTGGCGGAGGAAACGATGCACCGCGGGCAAGAGCGCGATTGAAGGCATCCTGAAAAGGAGTAACCTTCCATGGCCCTCGGTGTTTTGAACAATCTTTCGGCGATTCAGGCGGCGAACAACCTGAACAACACGAACAATAGCTTGCAGACGGTCTTGCAGCAGTTGTCGTCGGGGTCGAGGATCAACTCCGGAGCGGACGACTCCGCGGGCCTTTCTCTGGTGAACGGCCTGGAGGCCAACCAGACCGCGCTGACCCAGTCCAAGACCAACGCCACAGAGGGCGTGGGCCTGCTGGATGTGGCTGACGGCGCGCTGTCGCAGGTGACCAACCTGCTGGACCGCGCCATTACGCTGGCGACCGAAGCCTCCAACGGCACCCTCAACAGCACGCAGGGCGCGGCGGCCAATCAGGAGTATCAATCGATCCTTTCGGAAATCAACAACATTGGATCGACGACGACCTACAACCAGGAACAGGTTTTTGCCGGCAACACGATCGCGATCTACACGGGCGACTCATCGACCACGGGCTCTTCGATCGACAATCTCTACATTCGCACGCTGTCTTCGGCCAATGTGGGCGACTCGAATGGAGCAATCTCATATAGCAGCGGCGCAAACAACGTGTTCATCAACCTGTCGAGCGGAGGCGCCAACGCGGCGGTAACAGACAGCCTGAACGCGAGTGGGTCGACGACGATCACCGTGAACTATGTGACCAACGGAGCGAGCGGTCCGGCGACGAATGCAACCGCGAATATCTCTGTCGGAACCGGCACGACCTATGCCAACACCGCGCAGGGGCTGATCAACGCCATCAACAGCGCTGGACTGGGCTTAAGCGCCACCTTTGCGACCGCGGCCCAAGCTGGAAGCGCAGCGGTGAGCGCGGCCAAAGCAGCCAATGCCATCGGCGGGAGCGCCAGCAACACCGGCATCGAGATTTCAGGGATAGGCGTGGGAACAGGCACCAACGGCGCGGGCGAAATCGGCACGCTGACGGTGAATAACGACACCGATACGCTGGGCGGCAGCATTACGATTGTCGGCCCCGACGGCAAGAGCAACGCGATTGTCCTGGGTGCGGCGAATTCTACCGACACGCTCGCCAACCTGGCGGCTACCGTGAATTCAGACAACTACGGAGTCACCGCGACCTACAATGCGTTGAACAAGGACATCGTGTTTACGGCGGCCAATGCCACGGTGACAATCTCGGGAACCAATATCACCGATACTCCCACGAACACAGCGCCGACGCTGGCCGCGGTCGTCAACAACGCTCCCGCCGTCGCATCCATCGGCAGCACTCTGTCGGTGGTCAAGAGCACCGACATCCTGGGAGGTATCCTAACGCTGACGGATGCGGCTGGAGCCGGCCATGCTCTTGTTCTCGGCACACCCGGAGCCACCGATACGCTCGCCAACCTGAAAGCCACGATCAACGGCCTGGGATATGGCATCACGGCCAATTATGTAGCCAACGCCACGACGATGACGTTTACAGGAGCGGGCTTGAACAATGTGGTTGGCATGAACCTCACCGACACCACTCCCGGCATCGATGGCACGCTGTCTGTTGCACAGAGCGGCGACATCCTGGGTGGAAACCTGTCGGTTACCGACACAGCTGGGGTTGTGCACACTTTTGCTCTCGGCACACCCGGCAGTACCGACACGCTTGCCAATCTGAAAACCTACATCGATACCACCAATGCAGCCTGGGGAGTGACGGCCAATTACGTAGCCAACGCCACGTCGATGACGTTCACCGAGACAAACTCGAAGAACAACGTCGTTGGCTCCAACCTTACGGACACGAGCGCCGCAGTGAATATTGCCATGACCGGCACGCCCACCAGCAGCGCAGTGGCTTATCACGGGCAGGTTGGAATACTGGCCATCGGAGGCGCAGGGACCGCGACGGATACACTGGGCGGCACGCTAACCATTGGCTCCAATACCATCACGCTCGGCACAGCTCTCGGCGCCAGCAAAACCGACACTCTCGCCGACCTGGCCGCCACCATCAACGCCGGCAATTACGGGGTCGCTGCTACCTATAGCGCGGCCAGCAAGGACATCGTCTTTACCTCGGCAAATACGGCAATCAACTTCAGCGGCGCGCCCACGGATGCGGTGGGCGGATCGACCATCACGGCGACAACCAATGCGCCCTACCCCGCGCAGGTGGGAACGCTAACACTATCCGGTGCAACGGCAGCCGCTGGCGATACGCTTGGCGGCACGCTGACAATCGGTCCCGCCTCCATCAATCTCGGGACCCCAACCACGACCGACACCCTGGCGCACCTGGCGGCCACCATCAATGCCGGAAACTTCGGGGTCACGGCCACTCTCGACCCCACCGGCAAGATCATGACGTTTGCCACCACCAGCGGGCAGTTGGTGAATATTGGCGGCGCGCCGACGGATGTAACCCACAACACGGCGATGCTGACAGCCACCACCGACACGCCTTCCACTGACACGTCCTCGTATTTCAAGACGGGAATTACGGGCGCAGTCGTGGATACCGCGACAACGGGCGGAACGACCAACGTCGGCTTTGTTTCGGATACTGACGGCACCGGTTCGACGGCGACCATCAGCTACTCTGACGGCGAGGGCGCCAACCTCAGCAGCACCGACCTGACCAACCAGTCCGATGCGGAGATTGCGCTGACGGCAATCAACCTGGCCATCAGCGCAGCGGCGGCTCTTGACGGCTACGTGGGTGGGCAGATCAACACGCTCAACGCCATCAGCCAGGTGATGAGCACGCAGCAGGAAAACGTGGTGTCGGCGCAGAATGCGATCCAGGCCACGGACTACGCTTCGGCGACATCGAACATGTCGAAATACGAGATTCTCAGCCAAACCGGCATCGCCGCATTAGCACAAGCCAATAGTGTGCAGCAGGAAGTGACCAAGCTCTTGCAGTAACCCGAAGTTAGTAGCGATCGAACAATTGCAGCAATTTCAAGACAACCCAGGGACGGGCGGCGGCAAGGGACGACCTTTGCCGCCCATTTTTTGACGGCAGGGACCAGGGTCTGGGGAATCGGCCTGTTGCAGCCGCTGTAAACGAGAGATTTGAGGAGCATGGGCCTTCCGCTTGATAGGTTGAAGCCACAGGATGTGGCATAGCCCAGGGCAATCGCATTTGGAATTTGAAGGAGAAATGAAAGGCATGTGTTTTGTCCGATGCAGGCATTACTCAATCCGAGTTAAGTTTTGTAACAGGGCACGACTTCAGTCGTGCCGAAGGCACAGAGAGAAATTGTCGGGCTTCAGCCCCTGCGGTATATTTCTTCAACTATTTGCGCAACGGCAGCGGTTAAAGCCGCCTCATTTTATCGGGTTTTGCGGCACGACTAAAGTCGTGTCCTGCTACAGAGCCATTCCTGAACAGCGCCTTTTCCGCAGCTTGGATAACCCATACCCTGCAACGATCCAAATGCGATTACCCTGCGGCATAGCCAACGGCCACTGACGCGGCGAGTGCGGCTGGAGTAGACTGTTGGCTCCCCACAGAGAGGTTGCTAAGGCGTGCGGTGCTGGACCATGCCAATGGCTTTGAGGGGAATTTGGCGAGGAGAACCATGAAGATCGTCACTGTGCTGGGGCTGCTGGTTGGATTGAGTGCCTGCGTTGCCGTGGGACAGCAAGCCGGCTCTGCCGCGCCGAGTTTGCCGGCGGACGCGGCTCCGGCGTTGGCGAAGGTCTATGACGTTGGCCCGGAGGTAACTGCACCAGAACTTCTTCCGAACGAATGGGCTATTCCAGCCGAAAAGTGCAAGGAAGAGAATGACGGCGCAATCCTTCTCTTGTTTCTTGTCGATGCAAACGGTGTGCCGCAAGAGATTACCGTGCCCAATACACAAGACACCGCACGAGAGAAACTGGCTATAAAGATTGTTGGCCGCGACCGCTTCAAGCCGGCCAGCCTGAGAGGCGAGCCAGTTGCCGTGAGCCAGTGGGTCGAAATGATCATCGATGGCTGCTTTGCAAGCAGGCAGGAAGACGCGGGAACCGCACAGGATGTTTTTCGGCTCACGGCGCCGCCGGTGCAGAAGTTTGGGCCGCTCCCACTTCGGAGGAAGACCGGTCGAAAGAAAAGCCTGAGGGCGGAAGGATCAGGGGCGGCCCTCGATTTGTATTCAGTGGGCGAAGGAGCGTCCGCGCCGGTTCCTCTCAATTCCGTCGAAGCGGCGTTCACCGAAGAGGCGAAGCACAAGAGAATTAGCGGGGTCTGCGTGATTTCGCTGATTGTGGGCGCCGATGGGATGCCCTTGAATCCGCGCGTGAATCGAAGCTTGGAGCCGGGGCTGGATCGAAAGGCAATTGAAGCTGTAAACAAATACCAGTTCAAACCGGCAATGAAAAAGGGCGTCCCGGTGCCAGTGATGATAACTGTCGCGGTGAACTTCAGACTTTACTAAAGTCCGACCCGCCAAGTGCGGTGCGACCGGTTATTTCGTTTCGGGCGATTTCGTGGTTAGGAGTCTCTGGCCAAATCCGTCGATGCAAATAGAAATTCGACCAAGCGCGAAGGCTGTGCCCTTCCAAAGCCGTTCCTTGCTACCGCAGTAAATCTTCGAGGGTCGTGCTCAGGTCAGTTTTTTCGTCGCGATACTTGACGATGACGGGTGCATATAGCGAGAGGCCCCAATCCTGGCTCAGTTCATGGCCCTTGCCTTTGGCAATGGCGCGGGAGCCGGGAACCACGACGGCATTCTGGGGGACGATGAGGGGCAGATCGGCGGTAGCACGCAGGATTGCTCCGTTCACGAGGTCGAAGACCGGCGTGCCTCGGGTGAGGATGGTTCCAGCGGCGAGCACTGCACCCTTGCGGACGATGGTTCCCTCGTAGACGCCGCAGTTGCCGCCGACCAGAACGTCGTCTTCAATGACAACGGGGCTGGCGTTGATGGGCTCGAGGACGCCGCCGATCTGGGCCGCGGCGCTCAGGTGGACGCGCTTTCCGATCTGAGCGCAGGAGCCGACCAAAGCATGGGAATCGACCATCGTGCCCTCGTCAACGTACGCGCCGGCATTGATGTACATGGGGGGCATGCAGACTACGCCGCGGGCCACATAGGCTCCAGAGCGAATCGACGAGCCGCCGGGAACGATGCGAACGCCGTCTGCTGCGCTGAAATGGCGGACCGGGTAGGTGTGCTTGTCAACGAACGAGAGACCGCCGGAGGGCAGGTCTTCAAGAACGCCGAGGCGAAAACCGAGCAGGATGCCCTGCTTGACCCAGGCATTGACGCGCCAGCCGATGGGCGAAGCTGGGTCGGGCGAGGCGGAGCGATGTTCGCCGCATTCAAGCGCGGCGCGCAGGGCGAGGAAAGCGGTCATTGCGTCAGGATTGCCGACGGCGGCAGGTCCGGCGGCAAAGTGATGCTCGATGGTGGTTTGCAGTTGGCTAGCAGTCATGGCATAACGAGTCTATCAAGGCAGGGGTCAGGGATCAGGGATCAGGAGGGCTGGATGTGAACGAGCGCCAAAGGCTTTCGCTGAACCTGTATTCTGATTGCGTTGCATATTGTGGACCGGGATCATGCAGCAAGGATTGGCACGGCAGATGGATTCGATAGTGCAGGGACGATGGTTCGGGGCGGGGTTAAGCGCAAGGCTCGTGCAGGGCCTGCGCGGGCGCTGGCTTGTGGCCGGCGGATGTGCATTGCTGCTGGCCGTTGCTGCGATGGGCGGGGCGCTCCTGACTGGGTCTCACGGGAGCCGGCTTGCTGCCGTGGTCGTTCCGTATCCTCATGAGCTTGCACAGGTCAGCTTTGCCGTGGCCGGGGATGTGATTCCGCATGAACCGGTGCGTGCTGCCGCGGCTGCCGCCGGTGACGGCGCAGGGGGATGGGGCGCGCTGTTCAGCGATGTGAGCGACGTCTTCGATAAGGCCGACTTCGGCTTTGTGAACCTGGAGACACCCGTGGCCCCGGCTCATTCGCATGGGTCGAAGCCCTTCCTGTTCGATGCTCCCGTTGCCCTGCTCGATGGGTTGAAGGCCAATGGGATCAAGATCGTCTCTTTTGCAAACAACCACGTGATGGACCAGGGCTGGGCCGGATTTGCCGAGACCCGCGAGCATCTGCGCGACGAAGGCATCCTCTTTGCGGGCTCGGGGGATACCGCACCGCTGGCATGGAAGCCGGTGATTGTGGAGGCCAACGGCATCAAGGTGGGCTGGCTGGGGATGACGCGCTGGCTCAACGGCGGCCGCAATCCGGACAAGGACGACCTGCCGCATGTGAACTTCTTCCCGTATCCGGGCGAGTCCGCGGGGGCTCCGGGAGCCGACGAGGCCCAGGTGCTGGAGGCCGTCAAGGAGGCGCGCGCCCAGTGCGACTTGCTGGTGGTTTCGATCCATTGGGGCATTGAGTACGCGCCGGCGCCCAGGCCGGAAGATGTGGAGACGGCGCACAAGATGCTCGAAGCCGGGGCCTCGGTGATCGTGGGCCACCACCCGCATGTTTTGCAGCCGGTGGAGACCTACAAGACGCAGGACGGACGCAACACTGTCATCTTTTATTCGCTGGGAAATTTTCTCTCGAACCAGTCGCGCACCTATGTGGACGGCCTGATGCCCGACAAGGACGGGGACCCGCGCGACGAGATGATTGGCCTGTTTTCAGCGGTGCGGAAGGACTATGGGCCGGCCGGGGTGCGCGTGGAGCTGGGCCATGTGGGGATTTTGCCGGTCTGGGGCGAAAACAACCGCAACGAACTGGTCAGCGGCCACACCAAGACCACCATCATTCGCCCGATTTTGATGGACCGCGAGATACCGAGGCTGCAAGCCAAGCTGGATGGTCTGAGCAAGCTAACCGGCCCTGCTGCGCCCTTGACCGCGGAACAGCAGAAGGAATTCATCGAAGTTACGAACCGGCTGAAGCTGCTCACCGATCGCCGCGCCCTGCTGCTGGCGCGCACCGGCGACGAATATCTGACCGACCCACCCAAGCTGGTGACGAAGCCGTAGGCTCTGGCGCGATTTCAGTACCCGCTAGCCACCAGCCAGGCCTCGGTCAGCTCCAGCTCCGGCTTCTTCTGGGCGAGCAGTTGTGCGTGGGCCAGCTTTACCAGCACATCGGCCTCGATGTTCATGGGAGCGCCCACGGCAAGCGTGTGCAGGTTAGTGCGCCAATAGGTCAGCGGCAGAATCGCAATCGTGATGGTCTCGCCGTCAAAGTCCGCGATGGTCAGGCTGATGCCTTCGATGGCTACGGAGCCCTTATGAACCATCCAGGGCCGCACATTTTCAGGGACGCGAACCTTGAGGGTCCAGTCAGTGGTCTGCCGGTCGAAATTCGGGCTCGATTCGGGCACCACCGGATCGAGGGCCGTCATGACGCCGGTGCCGTCCACATGCCCTTGCACGATGTGGCCACCCAACGGACTGCCTGCGGCGGTAGGCGGCTCAAGGTTGACCTTGGCGCCTGCGGCCAGCGACCCAAGCGAGGTGCGGTCCAGGGTTTCCTGGGCTAGGTCGGCGTGAAAGAGGGTGGGGTCAACGTCCAGCGCGGTCAGGCAGACGCCGGAAACGCCCAGGGAATCGCCTTCGCGCAAGCGTCCGGCCAACCCAGAAGCCTCAACAGTGATGCGCCGAACGCCGCCAGTGCTCTTCAGACTGACCAGCGTGCCGGTCTGTTCAATGATGCCGGTAAACATGGTTCTATTCTAAGGGAACAGGGGTCAGGGATCAGGGACTAGGGACTAGGTGTTTGTCTGGCCTGTTGGGTTGGCGGCGATCGGCGCTTGTATTCAATCTCCTGTATTCTTGCCGGCAGATAATAGGGCAAGAATCTGTGATTCAAGTGAGATATCGAATCTTCAACCTCGCGATTACAGCGACAGGGCGCTTTCTGGTTGCGCGCAACCGGCTTGTTGACCTGTTTGGCCGCGACGGGTCATGCGGCGGGTGCGACGCCGTAGCCACGCGCCATGCGATTCAAAGCGGGCAAAATGCGATTGACGCTGTTCTGGTGAAACCCGGCGCAAACGCAGCGCAAGCAAGCGTGCTGATTTGCCACGGAATCGGGGAGACTGTCGAGCAGTGGCTTGGAGTGCAACATATATTGGCAGTGGGCGGCGTGGCGTCACTGGTCTTCGACTATTCCGGGTACGGGCGGAGTGAAGGGAGCTTTAATCCAGGTCAAAGCGAGCAGGATGCGGTTGCTGCGTTTCGTTGCCTCGAAGGGCTGACCGCTCCTCTGCCGGTCTCTTTGCTCGGATTTTCTTTGGGGAGCGGCATCGTTACGGCGATCATCTCGCGGGTGCCAGCGCATCGCGCGGTACTCTGCGCGGCTTTCACTTCCCTGAGGATGGCCGCGGTGAGCATCGGGATTCCGAAGCCGCTTGCGCTGCTGACGCCGCCTATTTGGGAGGCCGAAGCCGAGTTGCGCGCCTGCAAAGTGCCGGTGCTTGTGATGCATGGCGAAAAGGATCGTTTGTTTCCAGCGCGCATGGCTAAGGACCTGGCTGGGTTTTGCGGCCCGCATGCCGAGTTGGCGGTCATTCCCGGGGTCGCTCATAACCAACCGTTCCGCCGCCCGTCTCTTGCTTATTGGGGCATGGTCATTTCCTGGCTCCTCGAAGAGGGAGCGCCAGGATGCTAACCCCGGCAGAACCTGTCACCGTGTCAACGCTCGGCCCAAGCTGTGCTCTACACTCGACATGAGGGTGATTTCCCGCTTTCATTTCTCAGAAAGGCTTCAATCCGTTGAGTAGATTTCGTCTTGTCGCATTGTCCGCTGCCGCACTTCTGGCACTCGTTCAAGTTCCATCGGTGTGGTCGCAAGCTCCGGCGTCAGCATCGATCGAGACAAACCGGAAGGCTCTCAATGCTGTCTTTGCGGACTACTGGGAAGACACTCTCAAGCATTCCCCGGAGTTTGCCTCGACGATAGGCGACAAGCGGTACAACGATCAGATCTCCGATTACTCGGTGAAGGCGGTCAACGACGGGCTTGAGCGCGAAGAGAACTTCCTGATGCGGCTGGCGGCCATCGACCCCGCTGGATTGACTGACCAGGAGAAGATCAGCCGTGAGCTTCTGCTGCGCCATTTTGCCGAGGATGCCGAGGCTGCGGATTTCAAAGAGTGGGAGATGCCCGTGAACCAGATGGGCGGCGTTCACACCACCTACCCGCAATTGGTGGCCCAGTTGAGTTTCACTACGGTGAAGGACTACGACGACTGGATCGCGCGGCTGCACGCGATTCCCAAGGCCTTTGACCAGGTGGCCGCCAACATGTCCATCGGCATGGACGACCATCGCGTACCGCCGAAGTACCTGCTGGCGAAGGCCCTCGAACAGGTGAAGAGCCTGGCCAGCCAGAAGCCCGAGGACTCGCCGCTGGCCTTACCGCTGAAGAGCTTTCCCGCCACCATCAAGACGGCAGAGCAGGAGCGCATCAAGGCTGAGATGCTGGACGCGATCACGAAGGAGGTGTTGCCGGCGTACCTGCGCTTCGCGCGCTTCCTTGAGGTGAGCTACATACCGGCCGGCCGCGCGGAGCCGGGCATCTCTTCCCTGCCCGATGGAGCGAAGTATTACCAGTTCCTGATCCGTCGCACAACCACCACCGACCTGACAGCGGAGCAGATTCACCAGATCGGCCTGGACGAGGTGAAGCGCGACGAGGCTGAGATGCTGGTCATCGCGAGCAAGCTTGGGTTTGCGGACATGAAGAGCTTCCGGGCGAGTCTCAAGGCGAACCCCAAGCTGCACCCGGCCTCGCGCGAGGCGCTGCTGGGCGCTTATCGAGGCTACCTGACGCCGATGCAGGCCAAGCTGCCTCAACTTTTTGGCCGCCTTCCCAAGGCGCCGTTTGAGGTTGCGGCAGTGCCGGATTTCCTGGAGAAGACCTCGGCGCCGGCCTACTACGAAGCGGGGACGCCTGACGGGAGCCGTCCGGGGCGTCTGCGCATCGATACTTTTAACGCCGCCGATCGCAACCTCTATGCGGTCGAGGCGATTGCCTACCACGAAGGCATACCCGGCCATCACCTGCAAATCTCGATTGCT
>Ga0302275_10000985_pt1 | contig 31302 bp, 26 predicted proteins | sample III_Bog_N2_2_FD_200229 | JGI IMG/M metagenome (GOLD analysis project Ga0302275, IMG submission 200229) | Peat permafrost microbial communities from Stordalen Mire near Abisko, Sweden - III_Bog_N2_2 | ecosystem: Environmental > Terrestrial > Soil > Wetlands > Peat | place: Sweden: Abisko... | reverse complement strand
GCTCTGGCACCCTCTGCCTCAACGATCCCGCCACCGCGCAGACCTGTCTCGCCCTCTTCCGCGTCAGCCGCCACCTCCCCGACCTGCTATAGCCATCCCTCCATCCCTCCATCCACCAATCCACCAATCCATCAATCCATCAATCCACCAATCCATCAATCCACCAATCCACCAATCCATCAATCCACCAATCCATCAATCCACCAATCCATCAATCCACCAATCCACCAATCCATCAATCCACCAATCCATCAATCCATCAATCCACCAATCCATCAATCCACCAATCCATCAATCCATCAATCCACCAATCCATCAATCCACCAATCCATCAATCCACCAATCCATCAATCCACCAATCCACCAATCCATCGCCATACCCCAAAGTCGCACCATTGGGGACAAATTTTCCCCGGCGTCGCCTTCCCGACCCGCTGCCGATCAAGACTTTGCTCGAGTTTCCCGTACCCACTTCGGAGTTCGGGTTGAAACCACTTTTTGGCACTTTTCCGGGCGATGGTTCCCCTTGGTTTCTTCGTTCCTTTGTGGTTCCAACCCGCCCTTGGCCACTGCCGGGGGCAGCAATAGATTTGCTGAATTTGCTTTCGTCTGCGGGCGGGGTTTGCTAGAAAAATGTCGTGCGCAAGTTCCTTATTTTTTGCAGCCTGTGGCTGGGCCTGACGACGGGCGTGTGGGCTTCCGAAACCCTGACGTTGGCGGATGGGTCTTCCGTGTCCGGCGAAATCGTGAAGGTCGATGAAGTCGGAGCCATGATCCACACGGCCGGGGAAGGCTATACCACCGTGAGCATTCAGTGGGGTCAATTTTCGCAGGCGAGCCTCAAGCAACTGGCCACCAATCCCAAAATCCAAGGCAAGGGCTATGTGGACCCGTTCATCGAACCAGCCGCCACTGGCCAGCCCCAGCGGGCAATCCAGGTGCGGCCCGTCGAGCGCCTGAAATCTCCGGACGAGCTGCATCCCTCCCTGTTCGGCGGGCTGGTGCATTCCTCGCTGGGACTGTTCCTGTTGCTGCTCATCTATGCGGCCAATATTTACGCGGGCTATGAAATTGCCGTGGTGCGGGGCAAGGCCCTGCCCGTGGTCATCGGGGCGGCGGCGGTTTTGCCGCTCATCGGCCCGATTATTTTCCTGCTCCAGCCGATGACGCCCAAAAACGAAGACGTGGTGGATGAAGGCATGCCAGACGACGGCGGTCCCGCGCCGGCCGGCACCCCGGCGGCGGGCGCGAAGCCGGGGCCCCTGGATGAGGTGCAGATTGTCTCCGCCTCCTGGCAGGCAGCGGACGAGGAAAAGAAGAAGCCCGAGGCGCAGGTTTTTTCGCGCGGCAAGTTCACCTTCAACAAGCGGTTCATGGAAACCAAGTTTGCGGGATTCATTGGGGAGCCGAAGGGCGAGGCCCTGAAATTCTCGATGGAGATCAAAACCTCCAAGGGCGCGATTCCGGTGGAATGCATCAAGCAGATGGCCGCCGCCGAGGCAATTTTGGAAACCCCCACGGGCCAGTTGACGCTGGCCTTTGGCGACATACAGGAAATCAAACTCATCCCCAAGCCCGCTTGAAATATCGTACTATTCTTTTGTTTGGCGCACCCGGATCCGGCAAAGGCACGCAAGGAAAGATTCTTGGTGCCATTCCCGGCTTTGTCCATTGCAGTTGCGGTGAAGTCTTTCGCAATCTCAGCCCCGAAACCCCTTTAGGCAAGGTGTTTGTGGAATATTCGAGCCGCGGTGACCTGGTGCCGGATATCCCCACCATTGAGCTGTGGCAGCAATATGCACATGGCTTGGTGGCCTCCGGCCGGTTGGTGCCCACCAAGGACATCCTGGTGCTGGACGGCATTCCGCGCAATGTGGCCCAGGCGCAAAAGCTCGAAGATTTTTTGGAGGTCATAGCCGTGTTTTACCTGTGCAGCGCCAATGTGGACAATCTGGTGCTCCGCCTCCAGCGCCGCGCGCTGAAGGACAACCGGCTGGATGACGCCAATCTGGAAGTCATCCGCAACCGGCTGAAAAACTACGAGCTGGAAACCAAGCCTGTGTTGAATTATTACGGAAACGACATCGTCCACGCCATCAACACCGATGCCACCCCGGTGCAAACCTTCGCCGAACTGCTCCAGTATATCGTGAAGCTGGGATGAAAATCGTCTTCATGGGCACGGCGGAACTGTCCTGTGCCAGCCTTGAAAAACTGGCCGCCAACGGCAATTTCTCCGTGGCCGCCGTGGTCACCCAGCCGGACAAACCCAAGGGGCGAGATCTCCGCCTCACGCCTTCGCCCGTCAAGGTGCTGGCGGAAAAACTGAACCTGCCCGTGTTGCAGCCGCTGAAGGCGCGCGACGAGCAATTCATCACCCAGATTCGCGACCTGCAGCCGGATCTGATGGTGGTCGTGGCGTACGGCCAGATTTTGCCGCAACGGCTGTTGGATGTGCCCCGGCACGGCTGCCTGAACGTCCATACCTCGTTGCTCCCCAAATACCGGGGGGCGGCACCCATCCAATGGGCCATTGCCGATGGCGAGCCGGAGACCGGCGTTACCCTCATGAAAATGGATGCCGGCCTGGACACCGGACCGGTGCTGGCCATCCGGCGCACCCCGATTTTGCCGGCGGATGATTCGCAGACGCTGCATGACCGGCTGGCCCAACTGGGGGCGGAACTGCTGGTGGAAACCATTCCCGCTTACATGGCCGGAACCCTCGTGCCCCGCCCGCAACCGGAGTCGGGCGCGAACTACGCCGCGAAAATCAAGAAGGAAGACGGGCGGATTGACTGGACCTGGCCGGCGGAGAAAATCTGGAACCGGCTGCGCGCCTTTACCCCCTGGCCGGGGGCCTTTGCCTTTTTGCCCGCTGAACCCAAGCCGCAGTTGTTGAAAATCTGGAAGGCCGGGGTGGCGGCGGCAAGCGCGCCGCCGGGCACGGTGGTGGCGGCGGACCAGGCCGGCATTGTGGTGGGCTGCGGCCAGGGAGCCCTGCGGATTCTGGAGTTGCAACGCGAAGGCGGACGCCGGCTGACCGCCTCACAATTTCTCGCCGGCTGTCCGTTGCCGCCGGGCACAAAATTTTTGGTGTAGCCTTTTTCCGGTTTTCGGTCAACAATTCGGCGGGCTGATTATTCTCACCATCACCCAGCCCGCACAACATGGCTGCAATCCAACGTTTCATCCAAGTCGGCTGGCAATTGCGCGTTTTCTTCAGCGAAAATGTTTTCGCCCCGGACAATCCGGTGTTGCGGGACGCGCTGGCGGACGCCGGTCCGCGCAAGGCGCTGGTCGTGCTGGACGATGCCCTGGCCCAGGCGAAGCCGGACCTGCAGGCGCAGATTGAAACCTATTTCACCGCCCACGCGGCCACCGTGCGGCTGGTCCGGCCGCCAATGTTCGCCTGCGGCGGCGAGCGCGCCAAGAACTCCCACTCGCTGGTCAACGAAATCTATTCGCAATTGCAGCGCCATCATGTGGACCGCCATTCGTATCTCGTGGCCGTGGGCGGCGGCGCGCTGCTGGATGTGGCGGGGTTCGCGGCCGCCACGGCGCATCGCGGCATCCGGCTGGTGCGCATCCCCACCACCACGCTGAGCCAGGCGGATTCGGGGGTGGGCGTCAAAAACGGCCTGAACGCCTTCGGCCAGAAAAATTTCATCGGCACCTTCTCGCCGCCGTTCGTGGTCATCAACGATTTCCAGCTTCTGTCCACGCTGTCCCCGCGCGACAAGCGCGCCGGCTACGTGGAAGCCGTGAAGGTGGCCTGCATTCGGGATGCGGCATTTTTCGCGGAACTGGAGCGCGACGCCGAACGGCTGGCGGGCTTTGAGCCGGCGGCGATGCGACAGCTGATCCGCCGCTGCGCGGAGCTGCATCTGGACCACCTGGCCACCGCGGGCGACCCCTTTGAAAAAGACTCGGCGCGGCCGCTCGATTTCGGCTACTGGGTGGCGCACAAGCTGGAACAGCTTTCGCATTTCGCCATGTCCCATGGCGAGGCCGTGGCCATTGGCGTGGCGGTGGACGTGATCTATTCGCGCAACACCGGCCTGCTGGAGCCGGCGGCGGCGGCGCGCATCCTGGACCTGCTGGAAAAGCTGGGGTTCAAGCTGTTTGCCAGCGAGCTGCTCAACGCCAACAACGCGGATCTGCCGGCGCTCCTGTCGGGCATCGAGGAGTTTCGCGAGCATCTGGGCGGCGAACTTTCGGTGACCCTGCTGGCGGCGATTGGCCGCAGCACCGAGGCGCATTCCTTGGACCCCGCCGTCATCGCCGCCGCCGTGGTGGAATTGCGGGCCCGCTGATATCCGATTTGCGCTCCCGCGAACAGAAAGCGGCTGACAGCAAATATGTCTTGCGAATCCGTGGCCTCAGCCGAAAATAAGCGGAATCTCAAATGAAATCTCTCTTGCATACAATTTGTGCCACCAGCTTGATCTTGCTGCTGGCGGGTTTGATTCCCACCAGCCGCGCTTTGGCGGCCGACGCCACCGACCCGTGGAATGTCCAGGTCGTCGGCGTGATGGTGGTCGCGCCGGAAGGCGGCAAGGACAACCGTTCGTACTGCTGGAAGCCCGGGGTCACCATTTCGGCCAGCGTGACTTTGTCCGCCGGTCAGATCGTGAAGCTCAACCAGGAGGAGTCGAAGGTGGCTTCGTTCACGGATGACAAAGGCACGGACTTGAACGCGGGGCCGCCATCGCAGGATCCCTTCAACAAACCGGGGATTTCCTTCCAGTCACCCACTGAAGGGGCGTCGTCGGTGGTGATTGATTTGAAAGCATCCGGCCAGCCGGCCAAGGGCGCGACCCGCTTGAACGTCGCCGGCACGCTGAGCGCCCAAATTGCCGCCTCGACCAAACAATTCACGATCCCCAATGTGGAAATGAGAACCAATATTTCCTTCAGCCTCGGGGAGCTGCCGGTGCTGATTGCCAGCGTGGGGACGAACCGGAACGCGTGGTCGGCGAAGGAATACAAGTATTCCGTCACGTTCTCCAGCCTGCGGGACATGGACGGCATTTCCAACCTGGAATTCTTCGATGCGCAGGGCAACCAAATCAAAGCGGAAAAACGCGCCTGGGGCGGCGGTTTTCTGGGCTACATGATGCAATTCGACATGAAAGAAAACGTGGACCGCGTCAAAATTGTGGCGACCTGCTGGCAGGATTTGAAAACGGTGGAGGTGCCGATCAACATCAAGACTGGCATCGGGCTTTGAGGGCGGATTTGGCAGGCACACATCACACATCATTCGCGCGCCGTTTGAATGGGAATGGACGACAACGCCGCGTGCTTGTTCGTCTCGCCAAAGTAGTTGGCAGACCACTCATTTTGGAATAGCAGCACGGGGTTCTTGCCAATGTCGTAGGCCATGCGCGCGCCGGTCGGCAGCGTCAGCGCATCCAGATCCTCCTCCTTGAAATCCACCGGCAGCCAGCGCACCACCGTCCACGGGGCCGCTTCCAGCCGCGATTCCGCGCCGTATTCGCTTTCCAGCCGGAATTGCACCACCTCGAATTGCAGCGGGCCGACGGCGGCGAGCAGCGGCGTCTTGATGGAGGAATTGCGCAGGTACAGCGCCTGGATGACGCCCTCCTGCAACAACTGTTCCAGGCCCTGGCGGAATTGCTTGTACTTCGCCGTGTTCGGATTATGCAGATAACTGAAAGCCTCCGGCGTGAACCGCGGGATTTCCTTGTACACGATCTTGGGATCGGTGGTCAGGGTGTCGCCAATGCCAAAGCCGTCGTGGCCGACCAGGCCGATGACATCCCCGGGCCACGCCTCATCCACGGTCTCGCGCTCGTTGCCGAAAATCTTGTGCGAACTGGACAGGCGCACCTTCCTCCCGGACCGGGAATGGGACACGGTCATGTCGCGCTCGAATTTGCCGGAACACACGCGGATGAAGGCGATGCGGTCGCGGTGCTTGGGATCCATGTTGGCCTGGATCTTGAAAATGAAGGCGCTGAACTCGGGGTTTTCCGGCGCAATCTGGAGGCCGCCCAGCACGCGCGCCTTGGGCGGCGGCGAATGTTTCAGGAAGCCGTCGAGCAACAGCTGCACGCCGAAATTGTTGACGCCGCTGCCAAAGAAAACCGGCGTGGTCTTGCCCGCCAGGACGGAGGCCTCGTCAAACTCGTTCCCGGCGGTGTCCAGCATTTCCAGCTCCTCGACCGTCTTGTGGAACGTGGCATCGTCAAGCCGGCTGCGAATGATATCATCGTGCAGGCCGCCGACCTCCACCGGGGCGCGGTGTTTGCCGCCGACGGTGCGTTCGAACAGGTGGAACTGCTGGGTGTGCCGGTCATAGACGCCCTGGAACTCGAAGCCGTTGCCAATGGGCCAGTTGACGGGAAACGCGCCGATGCCCAGCACCCGCTCCAGCTCATCCAGGAGCTCCAGTGGATTCTTCATGGGGCGGTCGCACTTGTTCATGAAGGTGAAAATGGGCACGCCGCGCTGGCGGCAGACCTCGAAGAGTTTGCGCGTCTGGGGCTCGATGCCCTTGGCGGAGTCAATGACCATGACGACGGAATCCACCGCCGTGAGCACGCGGTAGGTGTCCTCGGAAAAGTCCTTGTGCCCGGGGGTGTCCAGCAGGTTGATGCGGAAGCCGTCGTAGTCGAACTGGAGCACGGTGGAGCTGATGGAGATGCCGCGCTTTTTTTCCAGCTCCATCCAGTCGCTGGTGGTGGCCCGCTGGTTTTTGCGGGCGGTCACGGAACCGGCGAGCTGCACGGCGCCGCCATACAGCAGCAGCTTTTCCGTGAGCGTGGTTTTGCCGGCATCCGGATGCGAAATAATGGCGAAGGTGCGCCGTTTGGCGATTTCTTGGGAAATGCTCACAATAATGGGCCGGGCCTCAGAAACGGGTCAGCTGCTCCAGTTCCTTCACGCGCTGGTTGATCGCGGCGCGCTTGGTCTTGGTGGTGGCGTGCAGGCCGAAACCCTCGCAGCAGAACGAGGCGGTGACACTGCCATGAACCATGGCGCGGCGGATATTGGCGTCAATCGTGCCCCTGGCCCCGGCCAGGTAACCCATCAGGCCGCCGATAAAGGAGTCGCCCGCGCCGGTGGGATCTGCCACCGTGAGCAGCGGATAGGCGGGACAAATAAAGAGGCCCTTGGGGCCGGACAACACGGAGCCATGGGAACCCTGTTTGATGATGACGTATTCCGGCCCGAGCTGGTGAATTTTCTTGAGGGCCACGAACACGTTGTCCGCCTTCGTGAGGAGCTGGGCCTCGCTGTCATTGAGCACAAAGCCGTCCACGCGCTTGAGCAGGCGCAAGAGTTCCGGCCGGGCGATGTTGATCCACAAATCCATGGAGTCGGCCACGACGAACTTCGGCTTGCGGAGCTGGTCGAGCACGGAGTTTTGCAGCGCGGGGGCGATGTTGGCGAGCAGCACGAACTGCGCGCGCTGATAGGCGTCCGGCAGCTTGGGCTGGAAGGTTTCGATCACGCCCAGCTCGGTGGCGAGCGTGCGGCGGTTGTTCATGTTCACCTCGTACTCGCCGGACCAATGAAAGGTCTTGCCCGGGAGCGTTTGCAGGCCGGCCAGGTCAATGCCGTGCTGGCGGTAAAGGGCCACGTATTTTTTGGGAAAATCCTCGCCCACCCCGCCGACCAACTGCACGGGGGCGAAGAAGCTGGCGGCGACCGCCGCGTGGCTGGCCGAACCGCCGAGTAAACGCGGGTTTTCCTTCGTGGGGGTCTTGATGGAATCGAGGGCGGTGGTGCCGACAATCAGAACGCTCATGGGTTTCTTGTTCTAGGGGTTGGGATTATTGCACTTTGGCTGGTTCTTCCGGGGGAATCACCCGGCGCTTTTCAATCAGTTCAATTTCGTAGCCTTCGGGCGCGTCCACGAAGGCAAAGGTCGTGCCCTGGGAACTGGTGGTGGGGCCGTCGGAAAATTTCAGGCCGTGCCGGGCCAGGTGCTTTTCGAATTCCGCGAGGCTCTCCACCTCGAACGCCAGATGCGTGAGGTCGGGCTGGACCTGAACCTGCCCGCCCGCCGGAAAACAGGTGATTTCGATCAATTCCGCGCTGCCGGGCGCCTGCAAAAACACGAGTTGCGAGCCGCGCGGCGACTTGTGCCGGCGAATCTCTTCCAAGCCCAGGACATCACGGTAAAAGGCGACCGTGCGGTCCAGGTCGTCCACGCGATAACGCGTATGCAGGAGTTTGCCGACTTTCATAATGGCAACAGAATAACGGAACCGCCGGGAATTTCCAGATGTTTACGCTGGGGTTGGTTCATTTGGTTCAATCGTCATCCCCCACCTTCACGGCCCAATCGGGATAGGGTTGGCGGCCCATGGTCGCCCGCCAGAGAATCCGGTTGAGCACGTCGTCCGGACACTGGTCGGGCTTGGCCAGCGGCAGATGGGCGGAGACATGGGCGTCGCGGCGGAGCTGCGCATCCGCGATGGTTTTCGGCGGGGGATTCATCTGGTCCAGCGGCAGGTTGTTGGTCACGGCATTGAACGCGGTGAAGTCGGGGGTGTTCGTGAAGCAGTCAAACATCGGCGTGGCGGTGGCATCCATCTGGTTCATCGGCGGCAGCCCCAGCATCAGTTCCAGCGTGCGCAACAGGCTGGTTTGGTTGTATTGCGTGCTGACGGTGACGCCGCGTTTCGTGTAGGCGCTGGCCACATAGGCGGTCGTGCGGAAACCGCTGACGTGATCCGCCCCGCCCTGCGGATCGTCCTCCACCGCGAAGAGGCAGGTGTCCCGCCAAAACCGGCTGTGGCTCACGGCATCCACCACCTGCCCCAGCGCCAGATCGTTATCGGCCACCTGCGCCGCCGGCGTGGGGGAACCCGGACGGGTGCCGCTGGTGTGATCACACGGCAGCCAGAGGATGATGAAATCCGGAAAATTCCCGACTTGCTCGAACTGCTTCAAATCCTGGATGAAGCGGGCGGCCCGCACCACATCCGGCACGTCAAGGTCCCAACCGGCAGCGTTGGTGACCACGCATGGCCGGAGCGAGGCGACGTTCGGTTCACAGCGGTAGGCAATGGCGTTGGAACCGCCAATGAAATCATGATAGCAGGCCAGGAAATCCAGGCTGCCTTTTTGCGCGGGATTTTTCCACGCCTTGCGAGACTGGGTGAATTCGCCGTAATCCCGGACGGTTTTGCCCTGCGCCAGCGCATCGTCCCAAATGCAGCCGGCGGGCGAGAGGGCGAGGGCGTCATCGCCCGCGAAAGGATTGCTGCGCGGCCAGTCGCTGGAGCCGGAGCGCTCAATGTAATCGGTGGCGATCCCGCTATCCGCCCATTGATGCCCGTCGGCGCTGAACATGCCGCAGCAATAAGTGTTATCAAGCAGCACGAAATCGTGGACGAGCTGGTGGGAGTTGGGCGTGATGCGCCGGCCAAAATTGCACAGGCTGGCGTTGCCGTTGCCCGCCTGCACGTCGCCGAGCACCTGGTCGTAGCCGCGGTTTTCCTTGATGATATAAATGACATGATGGAAAACCCCCGGCTCGCCGGCGCGTTCCGGGACCGGCCGGGGCGGCTGATTTTCGCGCGCCGGCAGCCGGGCCTGCGCCAGGAGCGGATAACGCAAATTCGCCAGCGCGGTCCGGGTGTGGGCCGCCAGTTGCCGGGCCGACGGCACGGGAACCAGGGACAGGGTGTTGTAATACTGGCCGATGTCGAAGGGCCCGCTGCCCCGGCTCAGACCTTTGAGGTTGGCCACGTAAATTTCCCTGCGGCTGGCATCATAAACGATGGCTCCGGGGAACCAGCCGACCGGAATCAAGCCCAGCAGTTTGGAACGGCCGGGGTCAAATTCCACCACCCCAACGGCGTTCTGGGTGCCATTACAGACGAAAAGTTTCCCGCCGGATGGGTCGAACACCAAGGCGTCAGGTTGCGCGCCAAACGGATCGCCCGGGCTTTGCCGCACCAGAATGGTCTCCACGATGTTGCCGGTGCGGGTGTCGATGACGCTCACGGTGTCGCTGCCGGCATTGGCCACGGCGACAAATCTTTCATTGGGCGACAAGGCCAGGGCGCAGGCATGCCGGCCGGTGACCCTCTCCGTTGCCGGGCCGCCCGCCAAATCGATCACGGAAACCGAGCCTTCGCTGGCGTTGGACCGCACCGGGTCCACCCGCACCCGGGTGCCCAAACCCGCCGGGCCGGTGAGGTCATCCGCCGCCGGCCGCCGGCCGCCCCAGTTGCTCACATAAACCTTCGCGCCAGCCACCACCACGGCAAAGGGGGCCACGCCGACGTCCCACAGCCGCAGCACTTTTCCCGTGGCCGCGTCCAGTTCAGCAAGGCGGTTGGAAAGGTTCAACGCGACATAGAGTTTTTTGCCATCGCGGGAGACCGCGAGGCCCGTGGGAATCTCTGCTTTGCGGCCCGGGGCATTGGCGGGGGGCAGCGCGATGGAAAACAGCGGCGAAACAAACCGGTCGCGCGCGACGGCGAAGACCTTGAGGTCGCCATGGACGTTGGCCAGGTAAATCCGGGAGCCATCCGGCGAAAAAGCCAGGCCGTTGAAACTCAACTCCGCCTTGGAGTCCGGGGCCAGCAGGGCGGACGATACGTCCGCCGGTTCCCCGGCTTGAGCGGTGGCTTGAGCGGCGGGAAAGGGAACGTGCTGCAAAATTCTGCCCGTTTGCGTGCCCAGGATGAGCAGTTCATGAATCTGGCCCGCCGCCGCCAACAGACGGTGATCCGGGCTTAACGCCACCGCATTGGACCGCCGGGCCGGCAACTCCAGCTGGAGGCCGGCGGGCGTGAGGATTTGATTGACTGGCGTGATGTACTTGTGGTGGATAAATCCATCGAAACTATCGCCGACCGTTGCCGTGGTGGCGTCGAAAGTCTCGTTGGTTTCCCCCGCCGGCACGGCCGGGAGCGGGAGCATCAGCAAGGCGAGCAGGCAGCCAGCGATTCTATTTTTCATCCGGCCAAAAATTAATCGTGAATTCCGAAGTTGGTTCGGGACACTCGAGCAAGGTCTTGATTGACAGCGGGTCGGGCAGGCGACGCCCTGGAAATTTCGTACCCGCTGGTTGCAGGCGCGGCGCGCACGGAGTGACGCGCCCTACCGCGCTGGGCGCGCGGCAGGTCTTCTCGAATGCATTGCCCACTTCGGAGTTCGGGTTGCTGTCATCGAATCGGATTTCAACGTCTTTCATTGTGGCGTGTTTTCAAAATGGTTTTGGGTGGCACAGGCCACTGGCCGGTGCCGTCCGGCGACTCGCCGGACGGAACGGAGAGCCGCATTTTTCCGGCAACGGCGCGTGGGAGAAACCCGGAGCGCCTGGCCATTCCGGTTGGCGGGTCGCCAACCGGGACGGGCGGGTCGCCCGTTCCACCCATTTCAAAAACCCGCCCTGGCCCGGATATTTCATAGCGAAACCGGCAAAACCATGGCAAACCATTGTAGCGCAGGCTTCCCAGCCTGCCGTATCGCAGGTTTCCAAACCTGCGTGCCGTGTCTTTTCAACCACGCATCCGAACGTGTTTGCGCCCCTCTTTTCATAGGGTTCTTCGCGACTCTTTCCAAAATGGCTATGAAATATCCGGGCTGGGACCGCAAGCGCGTGCCTCATTGCGCGGTCAAGCGCCCCATCACCTTCAGTTCCGCCAGTGCCGGGGCCTGGTTTTCGGGGGTGCCGATGATCGTCACGCGAATAAATCGTCCACGCACGGAACCGTTGGGCACGGCATCCGTGTATTCCCTGCCCGCACCCGCCGACTGAGTGCGATCCGCCAACCGTTTCCAGCCGGTTTCGCCATCATCGGAAATCTCGGCCTGATAACGCCAGTCGCCCGGGGTGGGGAATAGCAGATTGATCTGGCGGACGGCCACCAGGCGCTCCAAATCCACGCGCCACCAGGCATTCGTATCCCCCGCCGCGGCCTGCCAGAACGTCTCCGGGTTGCCATCGTTGGCCAGGCGTCCGCTGTGACCAGGAGCCTCGCTGCTGGCGCGGGTGGGATTTTCCTGGCCCATGACGACAATCGAGCCATTGTCCTGGTTGCCGGTGAAGCGCACATAAGGCCGGGCTTTCACCAGGGGCGTCTGGCCGGCGATGAACTGCGGCTCGCCCAGGGAGGTGATTTGAATTGTGGCGTCCTGCAACCCCGGCGAGGTGGCGCGAATCAAGGTGGGGCCAGCCTGGTAGGCGCGGAACTCCATGGCGGCCATGCCGTCGCGAATCGTGATGTCCGAGTCGGGGGCGAAGGTGATGCTGCGACCGGTGGGAAACTCGCCCGGACCGGATTCCACCGTGAGGGTCACGGGTGGAGAGTTGCTGATCGCCCGGCCATCCTGGTCCACCACCGTCACGATCAGTTGCGCGTCATCCGTGCCGTCCACGGCATGAAGGATGGTTTTATCCGCCGTCAGGGTGAGGGCGGCGGGCAGGCCATTGGTGGGCCAGGCCGGCGGGGGGATGTGCCGGTACTCGTTGCGATACCAATACCACTGCCGCTTGGGCAACCGGTAATAATCCACGAGGCCCATGCCGCCGAACCGGCGGCCGGCAATGCTGCCGTGATCGAAGGCGCACCAAATCACCTCCCCGCTGCGCCACGGCAACCGCCACGATCCCTCCTCGCGATTCGCTCCCGGAGTTCCGGGCAAATCGCCCCAGCCCGGCGCATATTTGCCGGGCCGGTCCGCCATGGTTGAACCATATTCGCTCACCACACTGGCCACGCCGGGATTGGCAAACAGCCGGGCGCCATCCCCGTTGTATCCGGCAATATCTCCCAGCTTGTCCAGGCTCCCGCGCTGGCAACCGCCAATGGCGGCGGGGCGCGTGGGATCCAGTTCGTGCGAATAGGCGACCAGCGAGGAAAGCAGGCTCCGCACCTTGGGCATGACTTTGGCATCGCTGAAAAACGGCTCATTGCACATGCTCCAGACAATGATGGAAGGATGGTTGCGATGGATGCGGATCATGTCGCGCAGGCTGGCTTTGACGCTCGCCTCGAAATCCGCCTCATCGGCGGGATTGACGGGATAGGCACTGGAACTCCAGGCCACGCCCTTGAAACCGCCGGTGCCCCAGAAACAATTTTCCGACCAGAACAACACGCCCAGTTCGTCGCACGCCGCCGCAAAGGCCGGCGCGTGCGGATAATGCGAACCGCGAATGAAATCGAAGCCGGCATCCTTGACCAGCTTCACGTCGCGATGGAAGCCGCTGTCGGCCACCGCATCGCCCCAGCCGGCATGGTCCTGATGCACGTTGGCACCCTTGAAATAGTAATGTTCGCCGTTGAGGAAAAAACCCTGATCGGCGGTGAATTTGAACCAGCGGAAGCCAAAGCTGGTCGTGTAATCATCCACTGGATGGCCGGCCGCCAACACCACGGTTTTCACCGAATACAGATTGGGTTGATCCGGGGACCACAGCTTCGGATTCGCCACCGGCGTGCTGGTTTGATCAAAGGTGCCCGTCGCACCCGCCGGGATGGTTTGGGTGGATTTCATCTGCGCCACCAGGGTTCCGTCGGCCGCCACCACCCGGGTTTCCACGGTGGCCGTTTTGGCTGCCCCGGAGTCATTCACGACCTCAGTCTGCACGTCCACCGTGCCGGATTCCCTGGTCACCTGCGGCGTGGTGACCCGCGTGCCGTACCACGCCACATGCAAGGGCGCGGTGACCACCAGCCGCACATCGCGATAGATGCCCCCGGAAAAAACGTGCTCCCCGCCGCGTGGTGCCAGCCGGGGGTTCCAGATATTGTTGACGCGCACCGCCAGCACGTTGTCCCCCGGCTGCAAGGCGGCGGTGACGTCCAGGGTGAAGCCGGTATAACCCCCTTGATGCCCGCCCACGCGCGTGCCATTCACGAACACTTCCGCCACTTGAAACACGCCGTCGAATTCCAGGCTGACCCGCTGGCCCGCCCAGGCCGCCGGCACGTTCAGATGTTTGCGATACCAGCCGTAGCCGACATAAAATTTGTCCGTGGCCGCAAAATAGGGCAGCGAGAAGGAATGCGGCAGATTGGCGTCCGTCCACGTGGCGTCGTCAAAGGAGGCCGCGCTGGCATTCGTCACGTCCCCCAGTTGAAACTTCCATTCGCGGTTGGCGTTGAGCACCTGGCGGCTGTCCGCCTGCGCGACCAGGAGGCTGAGCAGAAAGCAAACGGTTCCCAAGACACACGAGGGAGTCAAGTTGCGGTGATGATTCATGGATTGGCGGTTGATTTTCCACAGGCTGACAAAAAAAACCCGGGAAGCAAAGACTGATTTGGTTTCGCTGCAAACTGCCGCGCGTCCTTGCGGGTCATGGTTCAACCGGGACCGTGGCCTTTTCCAGCGCGGCAAAAATCTCGGTGCCGTTTTTCTCCGCCGGTGGGAACGGGGCGCCGCAATGCTCGCACGTTTCCCGGTCCACCACCCGCAGTTTCTGGCAGTTCCCACAGGTTTCACGAGCCGGCCATTCCTGCACGCAGAAGAGCACCAGCAAACCAACGAGGCCGAAGAAAAAGATGAACCCCGTCCAACCCGCCGTTGCCGCCAACGGAAAGCGGTAACGCCGAATCTGCATCCCACCGAGGAGGGCGCAGACCACCGCGAGCGGCATCCCTTTCCAACCCCAGTCCGGATAGTGAATCCCGCCCTCGTAATACCAGCGCTTGCCGGTTTCCACCACGGAGGCGATGGGCGGCATTAATGCCTCCCCCAATTTGTCGGTCCAGTCCTCCGGCGTATCATATCGGATCGCCGGCAGGTCGCGGGATTGCGTTGGTTCGCCATCCGGCCCGATCCACTGGACGCGGATTGGCATTTTCCAGCCGGATTTGGAATTTAATTCATAATCCGGTCTAAACCAGAGGGCATAACTGTTCGTCACGCCATGGAAATCGGCATGTTCGTCAAGCCGCGACAACGAAACGTCCGGGTATTTTTCAAAACCCGGATCGTAAGGCACTTTGAAAACCACCCGTCCTTCATGATCCAAGTAATACACGCTATTCCGGGTGGCAAACAAGAAGCTTTGGCTTTCGTCCTGTCCGTAGTTATTTTGTTGCCCTTCATAGCCCGCGACTTCCTCATTCGTGAGCGTCAGAACTGCTTGCAGCGTGCGCTCCTTGAAATCCACCCGGTAAATGGTCTTCGCCGCCGGAATAAACTTGCGGGGCACATCACCGCTCCGGTAGAAGTAATATTCAGAAGTTCCCCGCGTCACAAACGGGTCGGTCGCCCCACCGTCGGCCCCCCGCGCCTCCAAGGTGGCAACCTGCTTGCAGGTGCGCCCATCAAAACCGACCAGCTTTCCGTGCCGGTCCAAATACCAGAGGGTATGGTCCGTGATATTCCACAGGTTAAAAAAACTGCCGGTATTCAGGGGATTGACCGGCTCCCCTTGAAACCGCCTGTCCACCCCGGGACCATAAGCGAACTGAAGTTGTGCTTTCTTGTACTTCATCTCCTGGCCGGTTTTAGGGTCCAGCAACGGATGTCCCGCCAAATCCTTGATTTCGTCATGCTCTCCATTGTGGCTAATTTTGCAGACGGTCCCATCCCGTAGCATCTGGTAACTGGCATATTGGGGACGAAAGGGGTGACTCAAGATCAGGGAGACCAATCCGCCGGCGACCAGCAAAGCCAGCGCGCAGCCGGCCGTCATGACTGCCGTCAGCGCCAGTTTTCCGATCGCTGGCTGGCCGCGATAAAAACCGTCCGTCTGGTACGCACCCCAGACCGCCAGCCCCAGCACGCCAACGGCAAATCCGATCAGGGTCAGCGACTGGTAATATTGCGGACAGGTAAAGATCCCCCCAAAAGCGGCAATGCCCCAGCCCACGCCCAAACCCCGGCTGGCGTACCACCGCGCCAGCCGCAAACCCGTCAGCACCCCGGCAAAATAACCCGCCAGCCCCGCCAGAAATATTTCCAGCAGCGGCAGCGCCATGGGCCATTCAAATGGTGCCGCCACATGGCCCGGCAGCCAGACCACGACCACCAATCCCGCCAGCGGCAGCCCCGCGCTCACCCCATAAAGCACCAGCCCCGCAATCGTTTTCCCCAGAAAAATATCGTGGCGCGTGACCGGCCGGTGGACTAAATAGGCCCACAAATCCCGGTGGGCTTCATTCCGCGTTTGCATCCAGCCCAGCACCGCGCCAAACAGTCCGCAAAATAACACCGCCTCCTTGAGCAGCAAGTTCGACAGCAGCGGTTGGAGGCTGCTGGGTTGCGCGGATATGTTAAGGAGCAGATAATCCAGCATCGTCCGGCTCTGGTGATAGCCGTGGGCCAGCAGCAGCAAAAACAGCAGCAGTCCGATCAGGGCCAACGGCAGGTTCTCCCGCAACTCTTTTTTGATCAAGGTCTTCATGCTTGCGCCTCCAATTCCGACAAAATGAATGTTTTTTCGCCGCGCTCCCCCAGGTAACTGATGAATGCGTCCTCCAGCGTCAGCGGCACCGGCTCCATTTCCCGCGGGCTGAGCGCTTGCAGGATTTTTTCCGCCGCGCCGCCGTGCGGCACAATCGTCACCCGCAATTCGTTTTCCATGCGGACGGCCTGCAGCAGGCCGGGAATCTTCGGCAGGGCCGGCGGCGGGCCGGGAAAACGCAGGCGCAGTTGCCGCACGCGCGCGCGGAAGGTATCCAGCGGACAGCACGCACGCAAAACGCTCCGGTCGAACACCGCCAGGTAATCCGCCACGCGCTCCACGTCCGATAAATGGTGCGACGAGAAAAAAATGGTCCGGTCCGACCGGCGCGTGAGATAAATCATGGACTCAATCAGCGCCCGCCGCGCCACGGGATCCAGCCCCAACCCCGGATCATCCAGCACCAGCAGTTCCGGTTCCGGCGCCAGCGTGAGCGCCAGACACAACCCCGCCCGCTCCCCGCGCGACAAATCCTTCACTTTCGCCGCTGGCTGCAAGCCAAAATGGCCCAGCACGCCCCGGTAAATCCGGTCATTCCAACGCGGAAAGAAGCGGGCTTGAAACGCGCCGCATTCCCGCACCTGCATCCATCCGTAAAGCTGGTGCTCCTCGGTCAGATAGCCAATGCGGGCGCGGACCTCCGGCGTCAATGTTCGGATATCATGCCCCAGGATGCGGCCCGCTCCCCGGGTGGGGGCCAGCAGCCCCATCAACATGCGGATGGTGGTCGTCTTGCCGGAACCATTCCGGCCGAGAAACGCAAACACGCATCCGCGCGGCACCTCCAGATTCAATTCATACACGGCCGCCCGCGCGCCAAAATATTTGGTCAAACCGCAGGCTTGGATAACGGTCTCTTCATTCATTGCGATCGCCTCCTTTGGGGTGTTTCCACTGATGCATTTTCGCCTCAAACGCCGCGCGCAGTTCCGCCGGCGTGAAATCCAGGGTCATGGCCTCGCCGATCAGCGCCCCCAGCAGCGGCTCCAGCCGGCGCCAGCCCTCATCGCGGGAAAAAACCTTTCGTTTGGGGGTGATAAACACGCCCCGACCGGCCCGCGATTCCAGCAGCCCCTCCCGCATGAGTTCGCCATAGGCCCGGGCCACAGTGTTGGGGTTCACCACCAATTCCTCCGCCAGCACCCGCACACTCGGCAATTGATCCCCCACGGCCAGCCCGCCCGTCGTCACCGCCAGCCGCACCTGTTCGGTGATTTGCTGGTAGATCGGCGTGTTCGAGCCGGTATTGATGTGAAAGACGATAGGCATTTAAACTGTGTACTAATACATTTAGTACACTAGAACACAAAATGCAAGCACAAAATGAGTTGCCGTTAACCCGGATATTTCATGGTAAAACCGGCAAAACCATGGCAAACCCTTGTAGCGCAGGCTTCCCAGCCTGCCGTATCGCAACCCCTGAGCCGTTCCGTCAACGGAAAATCCATGGCTTTCTTCATCCAGAATGACGCCGCAAAGAGCAGGCCTGAAAGGCCGCAACATGACAACCCAGGGCAACGCCCTGGGTTTGCCGCCACCGTTGCCATCAAGCGCTGAAAGCGCGCAACCATTCTTCTGCTGACACGACGGCATTCCAACGTCGTAGCGCAGGCTTCCCAGCCTGCTGTTGGCAAGCCGAGCTTCGGCTCGCAGGGTTCCAAACCTGCGTGCCGCGTCTTTTCAACCACGCATTCGCACGTGTTTGCGCCCCTCTGTTCATAGGGTTTTTCGCGACTCTTTCCAAAATGGCTATGAAATATCCGGGTTAAGGCCGTGGATATAAAAGAAACCGGACAGCCGAAGCTGTCCGGTTCTTAAGGATGGATGGAATGGAACGGAAGGAAATTAATCAATAGCGCTCACGGCGTTCGCCGCGGTCGCTGCGGCGGTCGCCGCCGCCGCTGCCAGCGAAGCGGTCGCCCCGGGGCGCACGCTCTTCGCGCGGACGGGCGACGTTGACGGTGATCTTGCGGCCTTGAAAATCTTTGTCGTGGAACTGCTCAATGGCCTTCTGGGCTTCTTCGGCCGAGCCGTACTCCACGAAGGCAAAACCGCGGGAACGGCCGGTCATTTTGTCGAGCATCAGGTTAACGGACGTCACCGCGCCCGCCTGGGCGAAGTAATCTTGAAGATCGTTTTCCCCGGTCTGGAAAGACAGGTTGCCGACGAATAATCTGGCTTGGCTCATAGTTAATGGAGACGCTCAAAAGACCGAGTGGGAGGACTGCATCGGCAGGATCGCTGAATGTCGTTGTTTGCGTTGCGTTTCACGGACAATTCTGTCGGACTGACACCGTCACGGTTACATGCTTTGAACGAGACACAGAAGCGTTGTAGCACGAACCCAAAAAAAGTCAATGCTTTATTTTCATAACTTTTCAAACGATGGCCGCCCCAAAATTTTTGAAAAACAAGTATTGACTTCACCGGTCAGTTTGGTAAGTTCCACGTCCCTTTTGATTGGATTTTGAAATGAAAACGCATTTGCCGAAAGTGAATCTGGACCAGCGCAAGTGGCATGTAATTGATGCCGACGGCGCGGTCCTCGGCCGCCTGGCCGTCCAAGTAGCCGACATCCTGCGCGGCAAGAACAAACCCGTTTACACGCCGCATCTCGATGCCGGTGACTTTGTCATCGTCGTCAATGCCGAGAAAGTGCGCGTTACCGGCAAAAAAGAGACCGACAAGGAATACATGACGTATTCCGGCTGGAAGGGTGGCGAAAAGTACGCCACCGTCGCCGATTTGCGGGCCAAACACCCCGAATTGATCATTGAGCGCGCGGTCAAGGGCATGATTCCCAAGAACCGCCTGGGCCGGGTGTTGCTGACCAAGCTGAAAGTGTTCAAGGGACCCAAGCACAACCATGAGGCGCAGACTCCCGCTGTGCTCGCACCCGCCAACTAATTTATGTCCACCAAGACCATCGAATACCTCGGCACTGGCCGCCGCAAGACGGCCATCGCCCGCGTTCGCCTCGCCACCGGCACCGGCAAGATCGTTGTCAACGGACGCCCGGTGGAAAGCTATTTCATGCTGGACACCCAGCGTTCCACCATCACCTCGCCGCTGACCGTCACCGGCACGGCCGACAAGCTGGATGTGAAAGTCAATGTCGTCGGCGGCGGCCCCAACGGCCAGGCCGGCGCCACGCGCCACGGCATCGCCCGCGCGCTGCTGAAGTTCGACGCCAATCTCCGTCCGGCCCTGAAAGCCGAAGGCTTCCTCACCCGCGATCCCCGCGAACGCGAACGGAAGAAGTACGGCCAGCCCGGCGCCCGCAAGCGCTTCCAGTTCAGCAAGCGCTGATCTTTTGGACGAATTTTGCAACCCGCTGGCCCTGCCGGCGGGTTTTTTATTTACTTTGTTCCTTGGTCCCTTTGTTGTTCAATGATTTCCTGCTTTGACATGAAAACGAAAAAAGTCGCCATTGTGGGTGCGTCCGGATATTCCGGCGAGGAACTCGTCAAACTGCTGCTGCATCATCCGCAGGCGGAACTGGTGGCGGTCACCTCGCGCCAGAACGCGGGCCAGTCCCTCGCGCAAGTGTTTCCAAAGTTCGCCAGCCACCCCAAATCCAAGGCGCTCCGCTTCACCGAGCCCAACGCCGAGCTGCTCGCCAAACAGGCCGACGTGGTGTTCCTGGCGCTGCCGCATGGCGTGGCGGCGGAGTACGCCATCCCGCTGGTCGCGGCGGGCTGCGTGGTGATTGATCTCAGCGCCGATTTCCGGCTGAAAAGCGCGGAGATCTACCGGGATTTTTACGCGCACGAACATCCCGCGCCCGACCTTTTGAAAAAAGCGGTTTACGGCCTGCCGGAATTTTACCGCGCCGAGATCAAGAAATCGCTGCTGATCGCCTCGCCCGGCTGTTATCCCACGAGCATTTTACTGCCCACGATTCCGCTGCTGAAAGCGGGACTGATCCAGACCGCCGGCATCATCGCCGATTCGCTGAGCGGCGTGACCGGGGCGGGCCGCAAGGCGGAGGTGGACTACCTTTTTTGCGAGTGCAACGAAAGCGTGCGCCCCTACGGCGTGCCGAAGCACCGGCACTTGTCTGAAATCGAGGAACAAATGTCGTTTGCCGCCGGCACCAAAGTCGTGATCCAGTTCACGCCGCACTTGATTCCCGTGAACCGGGGCATTTTGTCCACGCTCTATCTGACGCCGGCCGTGCCGCTGGCCACGGCGGAGGAACTGGCCGCGTTCGGCGCGAAAATCACCGCGTGCTACGCCAAAGCCTACGCCGACGAACCGTTTGTGCGGCTCCTCGAAGGCAAGGCGCTGCCCGACACGAAAAATGTCGTCGGCACGAACGTCTGTGAAATCGCCTGGCGTCTGGATCCGCGCACCGGCCGGTTGATCGTGATGAGCGCCGAGGATAACCTGGTCAAAGGCGCCAGCGGCCAGGCCGTGCAAAGCATGAACCTGATCTGCGGCTGGCCGGAGACCGCCGGGTTGGTTTGATCCGGCTGGAAAATGGTCACCCCCTGTCACTGGAACGCCGCCGAGTATGCGGCGAATTCCGCCGTGCAGTTAAGCTGGGCGCGGGAGGTCATCGCCCGCCTCCACCTGCAAGGCCACGAACACATCCTGGACGTGGGCTGCGGGGATGGCAAGATCACGGCGGAACTCGCCCTGGCGGTGCCGCGCGGACGGGTGCTGGGGGTGGATGCCTCGCCGGAAATGATCGCGTTCGCGCAACAAGCGTTCCCGCCCGCCGCCAATCTGAAATTTCAGATCGGTGACGCCCGCCGGCTGGAATCCGTGGGCGGCCCGTTTGACTTGGTCTATTCCAACGCCGCACTGCATTGGGTGGATGACCATGAAGCCATCCTGCGCGGCGCGGCGGCGGCCTTGAAACCCGGCGGACGGCTGATGATCTCGTGCGGCGGCAAAGGCAACGCGCACGATGTTTTCCTGGCGTTGCGCCCGGAAATGCGGCGGCCACGGTGGCGCGAATTTTTCCGTCTTATGCCCCTGCCCTATTTTTTTTATTCACCCGGCGATTATCACCGATGGCTGCCCAAATGGGGCTTTAAGATCAACGCGCTCCGCCTGGTCCCCAAGGACGCCCGCTACGATGGCGCGGCGGGCCTCGCCGTGTGGCTGCGCACCACCTGGCTGCCGTTTGTGCAGCGCGTGCCGGAACCTCTGCGGGAGGCCTTCATCGCCGCCGTCACGCGGCGTTATCTCGCGAAACATCCGTTGGATGCCGCCGGTCAGGTACACGTCCGCATGGTGCGGCTGGAAATCGAGGCCGAGCGCTTGGTCTCATTACCATAATTAAGGGTGAAGCGCGGTTTTGGTCGGGGTTAACCCGGATATTTCATAGTGAAACCGGCAAAACCATGGCAAACCCTTGTAGCGCAGGCTTCCCAGCCTGCCGTATCGCAGGTTTCCAAACCTGCGTGCCGTGTCTTTTCAACCACGCATTCGAACGTGTTTGCGCCCCTCTTTTCATAGGGTCTTTCGCGACTCTTTCCAAAATGGCTATGAAATATCCGGGTTAAAGTATACGGGGGGGTACAACAGTAATGACGGTATCACCACCACTGTCCCCGGCTCCCGAATTCACCGGGGGAAAATTAACGGGTTGGGGGTGCAAAAAACTGTTTACCTTGGAGTCATACTCCGCCCCGTACAGGTCCAAGTCATACAGGATTTGCCGGGTTAACACGGGCGGATCATCCTGCCGCTGCCGGTCGCGGAGCGATTTGTGTCCGCCGAAATAATAGCGGACGCCAAACAGCCAGTGATGGTAGTCATATTCCCCGTAGGCGACCTCGGCAGTCAGGGCCAGGCCATTGATGGGCGTTTGGTATTCGATTTCGCCCTGCCCCAGACTGTCCTCGAAGGCGGTGGTATAGGAGGCCCCCAACCGCAAGTTGTTCAATAGATAATAGTCGGCGGAAATCCTGCCAATAAACCGGGTGGGATTGGTGTCAACGGGGGACGGCACGATGGAATTGACCGTGCGGAATTGGACTGCTCCGTAGTCTATTGATCCCACGCCGCCGAAAAATCCCAAGGTAAACCGTCCCAGATAGCATTCCCCTTCCAAGCCGGCTTGGTAGGAATCCAGTCCATCGCGGCACAGATAGCCGCCGGTGAGTCCCAGCAGCCCGATATTCGGATCGCGCCAAAAGAGATGGCCCGCGCCGCTGGCGAAGTTCAGGTTGTCGACCCGGCTGTAAAGTCCATCGGCTTGGAAGCCAAACTGAGGGGTGATCGGCAGGGAAAAGCTGGCATCAAAAAGGTGGCCGACGGCGGAATTCATATCGCCGCCAGAATAATCCAGCTTGGCGTTGAATTCGGAAACGGCGTTGGTGGCCAGCAGCGGATCGCTCACCGCATTCGTCTGCGCCATGGCGGCGGGGACGAGGGGTAAAAGCAAAGCCAGCCCCAGCCAGCGTGGTGATTTTAAAATTGTAATCATGAAACTAATTCGTCCTGCGATTCTGATCTGGGTTGGATTATGAAATAAACCGCCGGGCCACGCAAGCGTTTAGCACGCCAAGACCGTTTCCGTCGTTTCCGTTCGGTGGCCCAAACGCCACTGGTCCGCAACCCGGGAGCCAGTGATTTCCATTTTTCGCCAGCTAGGGCGTCAGCAAACGGGTTGGAAAGTCGTTGCTATTGTAGGCGATCGTTGCGTTAACCCCGGAAACGCTGGTGATTTTCACCAGCAACCGCTGATTGCCGAAAGTGATCGCGGACGCCGAAAAGGGGTAGAGCGACGGGTGATTGCCGGTTCCCGTGGCGTTGATATTCTGCGTTTGGGAGCCAATGAGCCTGGCTCCACTTCCGCTGGCATTGACCTGATACAGATCCACCCGGATGTAGGAAGGGGAACCTGGGCTGTTGCTCCACAGGTAGAAATCCCAGGTCCCGGCAGCGGTGGTTCCGGTGACCGCCGGACTATACCAATAGGCGGCATTGGTGGTAATGAGCTGGATGGGCTGCCAGCCGGTGGTGCCGCTGCGATTCGCCTGCAGGTCTTGCCCCGCTGGGGACACTCCGCTGACGGGCGTATTGAACAGGTACCAGGTCTTCGGAATGGTCGTGGTTGAGGCCGCAGTGACCGTCAGGCTGACGGAGGTCGCGTGGGTGGTGCCGCCACTGGTTCCGGTAACGGTTACCATGAAGGTGCCCGTGGCCGCCGAACTCGATGCGCTCAAAGTCAGGGTGCTGTTGCCGCTCGTGGGGGTGGGGTTGAAACTCGCGCTCACCCCGCTGGGCAATCCGCTGGCCGATAGCGAGACGCTGCCGCTGAGATTGGTCTGGTTGAGAATGATGGTGCTGACCCCGCTGGCACCTTGCGCGACACTCAAGCTGGCCGGGCTGGCCGAAAGCGAGAAGCCAGCGGGAGTGGTATTGGTGGTATTTTGATAAACCCGCACATAATCCACGTACATCGTGGCTGGGAAGGTGGTGGCTGCATCCGGGCTACCCGGCCAGTTTCCCCCCACCGCGAGGTTCAACAGAATGAAGAACGGGAGATGAAAGGCCCCGGTGTTATTGATGTTATTGGTGATATTCGCCTGCAAAAACGGGTTGCCATCCACGTACCAAGTGATCATTCCAGGGTCCCATTCGATGGCGTAAACGTGGTATTGCGTAAAGTCCAGCACGGAGGAAATGCTGCCATAATCCGCTTCGCCATTGTCATACCAGTGGATGGTGCCGTTGATCGTCGTATTCAAATTGACCCGTTCCATGAGGTCAATCTCTCCGCACTCGGGCCAACCGACGGAGCCGAAGTTGTTGCCCAGCATCCAAAACGCCGGCCAAAGCCCCTGGGTCTGGCCCGAGGGCAGCCGGATGCTGGCCTCGATGCGACCATAAGTCCAGCTCTGCAAACCCTGGCTTTTCAAGCGGGCGGAGGTATAGTTCATTCCTCCGTAGGATTCCTGCCGGGCTTGGATGACCAGATTCCCGTTTTCGATCCGCACATTGTTTGTGCGGCTGGTGTAGTACTCCAGTTCGTTGTTGCCCCAGCCGCCGCTGCCGGTCCCGAGGTCGTAGGTCCAGTTGTCCGGGTTGATTGTCGATTCATTGAATTCGTCGCTCCAAACGAGGGTCCAACCCGCGCGGGTTGGGCTGGTCGCCAGCAGAATGGCCAGGCATATCAGCATTCTGACCCGCACGTTCACCGACAGGCAGGAGGAGGTTTTCATGGTTTTCATAAGGTTTTGGCTGGGGCATTAACTTGGCACAGGCACCGCGGAGGTATTGCAACATGACTACGGCGTGTCTGTTTGGCAGGTTTCATTGCGGTTGACTTGCAATTCGGGCAATTGATAGGGATTAATGCTAAAATAAGATAAATTAGCACCGCTGTCCATCCCCCAAATCGGGCCGTGGTGCATCCCATAAACGATGGATGCTGCCAGGCAATTTGCTGGCTTCGGGCGGGGTTTGCGGCAATAATGCCCGGGTGGATTATTGTCATGAAACCCTCTGAATTGTTTGGCGTGGTCGTCCGTACGACCGGATTTTTGATCGTCATTTTCGGCCTGTGGGAGATTTGGGGCGGGGGCGAAAATGTCGTGGAAAATCTGTTGGCCGCCGACAGCGGCGACCAGACCTCGAGTTTCACGTTTTTCGCCGATGGCGTTCCGGCGCTCTTCGTGGGCATCATTTTGTTTTTTGGCGCGGATTGGGTGGTGCGCGCCGCTTACCGTCAGCCGTAGGCAAAAGCAACCCAAGGGTTAGCTTCTTCAAATGCGCGAGTCATCAAAAAACCACCACCACAACCACGATCTGGCTGTGCTGGCGATGATTTTGGCAACCGCCCTGGTCATTTTCGAACTATGGATGGCCACCACCGATCACGACAACACCCGCGACCAGCACATGGGCACGGCCGTGACCTTCGCCCGGGGACATATCGACCTGCTGCACCCCATGCTGCTGGGATTTAACGCCAATGGCGTCCCCACCCCCTTGGATTTTCCCGTCTGGCAGGCCTTAACCGCCATATTGATGAAATGTTTCGGGATCTGGTATGGCTGGGGAAACATTGTGGCGCTCCTGTTCTTTTTCAGCTCGCTGGCGGCGCTCTTTGATCTCTGCCGCCGCGTCGGTTCCGCCCGCGTCGGGTGGTGGGCCGTGATCTTCTCCCTCGTCCAACCCCTGAGCTACATGGTGGGGGGCCAGGCGGGAGGCGACAGCACCACCTGGACCATCGCCATGTGGTTCATCTACTTCTGTTACCGCATGCTGCAGGACGGCGGCTGGGGTTGGTGGCTGGCGGCCTCGCTGGCCGGCGGCCTGTGCGCCATCACGAAAACACCCTTTTTCATGGCGGCGGGCCTGACCACATTTTTCTGGCTCCTGTTGCGCCACCGGCGATCCCTGCGGGCCTGGTTCTTTCTCAGCTCCGCCGGCGTCGTGGGCACGCTGGGGGTCATCGTCTGGAACTATTACTGCCACCTCATTTACAACCAGGCGGAATTCCAAACCATGGACATGGACCCTATGCATCCTGCCATCCACGAATGGTATTTTGGCACCATGGCCTACCGCTTGAACCTTCATAACTGGGTGCGCGGGCTCTGGCATCTGGCCGGCGTGGTCTTTGGCAACCTGAGCTTCATCCTGGGCCCCCTGCTCTGCCTGCGCCTCAAACAATCCGCCGAAGCGTGGCTGTTTCTGCTGGCCGCCTTCTGCACCACCCTCGTTTTCACCCCGCTGCTTTGGTTTCATTACCACTATTTCTTCGTCTATGCCCCGGCGGCGGCCTGGCTGTGTGCCATTCCCGCTGCGGAATTCGAGTTTTCCATCTGGGACCGCCTGCGCGCCTCGGCCGTCACCCGCGTCTCCATCTTGCTGGCCTTCTTCATCCTCTCCCTGACCGGCACCTACATGGCCATCCACTTCAACATTCATTTTGACAACTATCAGCAAAAGACCGGAGAACTCATCAAGGCCCACACCGCCCCCACCGACAAACTGCTGGTCTGGGGCATGGTTTGGGGCGACCCCTTTTTGCGGGCCGAACGGCAAGGTCTGACCGGAGGCATTGGCTTGCACCACTTTGACTGGTTCAACCACCCGGCCGCCGTCCACCGCTTGCAGGAACTCGGCTTTACGAAAATCGTCTTGATCAACCCCTCGCCCTTTGTCGTGGCCCTGACCTCCGTGATCGGCCAGCACGGGGACACCATCGAAGACCTGCACCAGGACCTGCCCGCCATCGCCCGGCAGTGGCCAGTCGTCTTTGAAACCCCGCAACTATTAATCGTCCAAATCCCGGAACTCGCCGGGGCCGCACCCAAATGAAACCATGAAACCATTGCCGGCTTTACCTGCAACTCGTCTGAACTGTAAACTGACGGACCATTTGCCACCCGCATGAATCCAGAACCTCAAACCAACCGCAGCCTGGCGCTGCTGGTGATCGGGTTAATTCTCCTCGTGCTGGCCTTCCACCTCGGCTTGGCCCTGAAAGGCCACGGAAGTTTTCGTGACCAGCATTTAGGGGTGGCCCTCCATTACGCGGCCACCCAGATTGATCTGCAACACACCGTCATCCCCGGCTTCAACGCCAATGAAACCCCCACCATTCAGGAACTGCCCCTATGGCAGGCGGCCGTCGGACTCGTGTTCAAAACCATGGGCACCTGGTGGGGTTGGGGCAACCTCGTTTCCCTCGCCCTCTTCCTGCCCTGTTTGTATCCCCTGTTCCGCCTTGCCCGGCAGTTTTACGGCGAACGCGCCGCCTGGTGGACCCTCGTCCTTTTTCTCTGCCAGGGACTGGTGTTCGCTTACGCGGGCCAGGCCGGCACCGACGGATTTTCCCTGGCCATCACCATCTGGTTCTGGTTCGCCTGCGTGCGCTTGCTGGATCAGCCGGCCCGCTGGTTCGTCCCCGCCGTGCTGTTGGGCGTGCTCTCCGCCACCGCCAAACTTCCCTTTTTTATGACGGCGGGCCTGGGCGCGTTTTTTCTGTTGCTCCACACCTGCGGCTGGCACTGGCGCAAGCTGGCTGTCCTCGCCGGTGCGGGCGGCGCGGCCGGAATCATTTTTCTTGCCTGGAACCATTACATCGAACAGTTGCAGGCGGGTGCCGAATTTCCCTACGTGGACCTGCGCCTCAAAGGCCGGACCGGCGACATGACCATGATGTATTGGTATTTTGGCGACCTCCACTACCGCCTCAACCCGGCCAACTGGATTCGCGGCGGCTGGCGCTTTGTCAACTATGTGTTCGGCAGCTTCACCCTCGTCGCGGTGTTCGCCGGCGCGCTGCTCAGCCGCCGCATCCATCCAGCCGCAAAATTTTTCCTGGCCGGCGCGATCCTGACCACGCTGGTGTTCACCCACCTGGTCCTGCACCACGCCCATTATTACCTGATGTACACGCCGGCGGTGGCATTGCTCATGGCCGCGGCGGTCGCCCGCGCGGAATCCTTCCTGCAATCGCAGGGCTTCCGGCCGGCCCTGGTCACCGGCGTGACCGCCGCGCTCCTGCTCGCCGGCCTGCTCCAAGGCTTGATTTCGTTCAAGGCCTTGAGCTACGACGCGTTCCCGGAAAAAATGGCGGAGATCATTCGCCGCCACACCGACCCGTCGGACAAGCTCATGCTGGTCAACGGCGGCTGGGGCGGCGAGGAATTGATGCGCACCGGCCGCACCGGACTTTCCATCTGGGGCCCGGACCTTTTTGATGATCCGGCGAAATATGCGCGCCTGAAACAGCTGGGCTATAATCGGCTTGTCATCCTCAGTGAATCTCCTTATCAAAATGCCATCCAAATCGTCAATCCCGGCCAGACCGGCATCCCCCGCATCCTGGCCCGCGACCACCTCACCGCCACCGTGGAAAAATGGCCCACGGTGGTAGCCACGGATGACATCATCATCAAGGAGATTCCCTGAGCCCGCCCCGCCCTGGCCGCCATCGAACCCCCAATTGAACCCAATTGAACCCAATTGAACCCAATTGAACCCAATTGAACCCAATTGAACCAAAATTCTCATCACATTTTACTTGTCAGCCCCGCTTTCACTGGTACTATTTGCAACTCTTTAACGAAAGAAATTTATGTCACGCATTTGTGAATTAACTGGCAAACGCCCGATGAAGGGCAGCATCATCTGGCGCTCCGGTAAAGCCAAGAAGTCGGGCGGTATCGGTACGCACGTCACCGCGATCACCAAACGCAAGTTTCGGGTGAACATTCAGCGCGTCAAAGCCCTGCTCCCCAGCGGCGAAGTCCGCTACGTCCGCGTGGCCACCACCGCCCTCAAGAAGGGCTTGGTCACCAAGGCCCCCAAGCGCACCTGGAAGAAGGAAGCCCCGGCCGCTCCCAAAGCCTGATCCAAGTCGGGAATTGAAGAATTAAAGAATGGAGGATGGCCCACGCCATCCTCCATTTCTTGTCCGGCTCGATCCCCGCAAAACCGCCTCCGGCAAGAGCCAGCTTCAAACCAGTGGCCGGAAATCATTTCCAACGCCCCCCCCCATTGAGCGTTGACCGAAATGATGGTAGCCATGCGGCCGCCCCCATTTTGCAGCCCCGCCCCAACTCAGACCTCGCCCCTTACAATTCTTTTACCATCGTGTGACCACCGGCTGACAACTCGATCCACAGGGTGGGTTACAAACTGGCGGAGTGAAAGCAGATGGCAGTGGTCGCGCTGCCACCACTCCCGCCGCCAGCGCACCGCCCATGATTCGGATTTCGGGCTTCGGCGATTCGGATTTCGGAATTCACGTTTAATTGTTGTATTGCAGGGCGTCCAGCGAGGGCAGGGTGTTGCCGTTGAAATCAAAGAGGGTGGTGTTGCCCACGACGTTCGGCTGCCCGTTTTCCCAGCCCTGGCCGGGCACGCAGATAAACACCGGATCCCAATACAAGTCGCCCAGGCAGTGGCCGTTCGTGATGAGTTTCAGGTCATTGAAACAGGTCAGGAGGAAATCCTTCTGGCCCGGCGGCGTGCTGGGGAAAAACTCCGGGCCATTATTGCTCAACTGGCCGGGATAGCCGTCGCACGTGTTGGTGGCCCAATTGTAGCCGGTCTCCATGATCAGCACCGGTCGGTTGAAGTTGCCCTCCCAGGCATTGATGTTGGTGCGCATCTGGTCCGTGGTAAGACCGGACCAGAACGGATAATAGGAGCAGCCGATGACGTCATAATTGCCGCCCAGATTTTTCAGGTTGCCAAAGAACCAGTTGACCGAGCCGGCGTCCACCTTGCTGAGGTGGAGGACGACTTGGCTGGCGGGTACGACCGATTTCACGGCGGCGTAGCCGGCGTTGAGCAGGACCGCGAAATTGGTCCAGCCGGCGGCATTGGTGTTGGCCCCGTCGGGAAACAGGATGCCACCGTCGATTTCATTGCCCAGTGAGATGTATTCAGGATGGATCCCCGCGTTGGTCAACGCCATCAGATTGGTCCGCGTGAACGTGTACAGCGCGTTGGTGAGCGCCGGGAAGGAAAGGCCGGTCCAGGCATGGGGCTTGTATTGCGCCTGGGGATTGCTCCAATAATCGCTGTAATGATACGTCAGCTCAATTTGCAAGCCGAGTTGCTTCGCACGCTGGCACAGGGCCAGGGTGTGTGCGGGGTTCTGCCAGCCAAGCGGGTCCAGTTGGTTGGCCGGGAAATAGTCGGGGTTGCCCGGGTCGTTGTACAAGCGGATGCGGACGATGTTGGCCCCATGATTTTTCAGGATCTGCAGGCAATCCATGGCCACCCCCTGGTCGCGGAATTTGCCGCCGTAGTACTCCAGGCGCGGCAGTTCCGAGACATCACCCCCTTTCAAAAAGGCGTAGGCCACCTGATCGTTGGTCAGGGTCAGGGCATCCACCAGGCACCAGTTGCTGGCGCTGGCATCCGCGTAAAGGGTGATCAGGCACTGGCCATTGGTGACGCTGATGCCGCGCACGATGGTGGCGGTCCAGTTGCTGGCGAGCGGCGGCAGGCTGGTCAACCGGTCATTGCCGGCGAGATAGCACACCCCCTGGCCCCCGCTATTTTTAGCCCACGCGCCAAGTTGGTAATCGCCGTTGGCCAGATTGGTGATCAAGAGCGAGGTTTGCACTTGATACGCGGTGGCATTGCTCAGCAACAGCGAGAAGCGTCCGTCGTAGGCCGAATTGGAGGTGACCAGGAGGGCGTCGGCGTTGCCCGAGGTCTGCCAGCCTTGCGGGGTGGCCGTGGGGATCCCATCGGCTTCGAAGCTTAAATTCGCCCGGCTCAAGGAAACTCCGGCCGGGGATTTTAACCGGAAGAATTTCGCCGGGGCACCCAGGGGAACGGTCGCGGAGTTTTTTCCGAGGCTGTTGGTTTCATCCTGCCAGGCCCCGGTGGCCAGATTGGTGTTGGATTGGAGCGGACTGGTGCCGGACCAGGAAAGGCTGAGCGTGCCGTTGGATATGGCACCCGCGCTTAACACCTGGCTCACGCCCCCCGGGCAAAATGCCAGCAGCGCAAGCCAACCGTAGAGCAGGCGTTTCATGGCAGTGGCGGCAACATCAGGATAATAAAGTACCTGAAATAATGCCCTTCGGCCAGCCCCACAATTGTATGGTTTTAGCCCGGATATTTCACAGTGAAGTCGGCCAAAACCACGCAAACCCCTGTAGCGCAGGCTTCCCAGCCTGCCGTATCGCAACCCCTGAGCCGCTCCGTCAATGGTAAATCCATGGCCTCCTTTTTCCATAATGGCGGTGCGAATACAAGGCCTGAAAGGCCGCCACATGACAGCCCAGGGCAACGCCCTGGGTTTTGATGCCATAATTGCCATCAAGCGCTGAAAGCGCGCAACAATTCTTCTGCTGACAAGACGGAATTCCAACGTCGTAGCGCAGGCTTCCCAGCCTGCCGTATCGCAACCCCTGAGCCGTTCCGTCAACGGAAAACCCATG
>Ga0302275_10000982_pt1 | contig 31348 bp, 24 predicted proteins | sample III_Bog_N2_2_FD_200229 | JGI IMG/M metagenome (GOLD analysis project Ga0302275, IMG submission 200229) | Peat permafrost microbial communities from Stordalen Mire near Abisko, Sweden - III_Bog_N2_2 | ecosystem: Environmental > Terrestrial > Soil > Wetlands > Peat | place: Sweden: Abisko... | reverse complement strand
GATGAAGACGAGCCGCTCAGGATCGACGCGGCCTTGATATTTCTTCCACTGGACCCGCCGCCGCGCGACCTCTGGTCGATCGCGTTCGCCAGCCGCCATGCTTTTTTTTGAAGCTGAGCTTCTCGGCATGAACGAAGTTCCACACCGAGTGGTAGTCGACCTTCAAGCCGCGATCGGCAAGCTCGGCAACGAGACCGCGTATGGTGAAATCGCCGGCCTTGAGCCGTTGCGACAGCCAAAGCGCGTGCTCGCCCGAAATCGCCTTGGGCTTGTAGCCGCCTATCTGGCTGGGCTCAACGCTACCGGTCTTCTCGACCCGATGCATCCATCCGATCGCCGTGCTGATCGCGACCCCAAACTGCTTGGCGGCCCGATTGCGTGACATTCCGCCCTCAATCGCGGCCACGACACGCTTACGCAGATCCAGAGAATAAGGCTTGCCCATCCATGCTGGCCTCCAACCCAGCCAGCATGGTGAATCAGAAATGCACTGATTTGGGAATCCCAAATCGATTCAGGCTAATGACATCCCGCTTTAGTCGGGCAGAGAATTGGACGGTTTTCGTACCGAGCTGACGGAATCGAGACTGCGAGGGCGGGTAGTCAACGCGGGAAATGGCCGGGAAGCCCGATTGATCCGGCCTGGACCACGAATCTGAGACGCTATCGTGGTCGCCTTGATCGGCCTTCCATTGTATGCGGCGCTCGCCAACATCGGCGTAAAGTGAAGGCAGCTACGCTGCCAAGCAGCGGCGTGAACTACCAAGCAAGTTTGAATTTAGAAAAAATCATTCGATTTTGTAATAAATCAAAATCTCAGTCCCCTAATTTCGACACAGAAGAAACTCGGTTGCTTTAAATTGGAGAAGTATCATGACGTTTTATGTTCTTGCCTTCGTCATCGGGATTATCGCCGGCCTCAGGTCGATGACCGCGTTCGCCGCCATTAGTTGGGTGGCATATTTCGGATGGGTTAATCTCGGTGGGAGCTGGTTGGAGTTGCTTGGCTCCGTCTGGACGGCTTCCATCCTTACCTTGTTGGCCCTCGGTGAGCTTGTGACCGATCAACTGCCATCGACGCCAAGCCGTACCGTTCCGGTTCAATTTGGCGGACGAATTTTCGTCGGCGCCGTGGCGGGTGCGGCGTTTGGAGTTCCGAGCCATGCTTGGCTCATGAGCGCTCTTGCGGGCGTCGTTGGCGCCGTTGCTGGAACACTGGTCGGCAAGGAATTCCGCATATGGCTCGCCGGGGCGTTGAAGACTGATCGGCCGGCGGCATTCATCGAAGATGCAATTGCGATTTGCTCCGCCTGTCTGGTTGCGCTGGCGATATCGTGAGCGAGGCATACGATGCGATAATCATCGGCGCAGGGCAGGCCGGGCCGCCATTGGCCCACAGGTTGTCCCAAGCCGGAATGCGTGTCGCAGTCGTCGAACGCAAGCTGTTCGGCGGAACTTGCGTGAATACCGGCTGCATGCCGACCAAGACGCTGGTCGCGAGCGCCTACGCGGCTCATTCGGCCCGCCGCGCTTTGGATTACGGCGTTGTCATCAACGCGGCCGTGGGGATCGATATGGCACGAGCCAAGGCTCGTGCGGATACGGTGTCGCTGAATGCCAGGATTGGCGTCGAGGGTTTGCTGTACGGCATGAAGGGATGCACGGTTCTGAGGGGCCATGCCAGTTTCGAAGGGCCTGATGTGATTCGGGTCGGCGATCGGTTGCTCACGGCCCCGCGCATCTTCATCAACGTGGGGGGACGCGCGGTTGTACCGGAAATGCCCGGCATCAGTGATATTTCCTACCTGACCAACAGCAAGATGCTGAAGCTGGATCGGATACCTCGTCATTTGGTGATCGTGGGGGGCAGTTATATCGGTCTGGAGTTTGCGCAGATCTACCGCCGCTTCGGTGCCCAGGTGACGATCGTGGAGAAAGGCCCGCGCCTCGTTTCGCGTGAAGACGAGGACATCTCGGCTGCCATTCGCGGCATCCTGGAAAGTGAGGATATCGCGGTCCGAACGGCTGCGGAGTGCATCAGTTTCGCGTCGCGGCCGGAAGGCATTGCGGTCGGCGTGGACTGCACATCCGGAGAGCCGGAGGTGGTCGGCACGGATGTCCTTCTTGCCGTTGGACGCCGGCCCAATACAGATGATCTCGGACTGGATCGCGCTGGCGTGGCCGTCGATTCAAGAGGCTACATCAAGGTCGATGACAGCCTTGCCACCAGCGTGGCCGGCATCTGGGCACTCGGCGACTGCAACGGTTGCGGTGCTTTCACACACACGGCCTACAATGACTACGAGATCGTTGCCGCCAACCTGCTCGACGGGGAGCACCGCAAGGTCAGTAGCCGCGTTCCAGCCTATGCGCTTTATATAGATCCGCCTTTGGGGCGGGTCGGGATGACGGATGCCGAGGCGCAAAAGACCGGTCGGCCGATCTTGACCGCCCAGCTGCCTATGACCCGGGTCGGGCGAGCCGTCGAAAAGGGAGAAACCCGGGGCTTCATGAAGGTTGTTGTGGATGCCGGGACAAAACGGATACTTGGCGCCGCCATTCTCGGGACCGGCGGTGACGAGGCAATTCATGGCCTTCTCGACGCCATCAATGCCGGGCTGCCGTACGATGTGTTGCAACGCGCCGTTCCCATTCATCCGACGGTATCGGAATTGATCCCTACGCTGCTGGCCGATCTGTCACCGCCGAACAGCGTCTGATTGTCCCGGGTGAAGGTCATCGAACAAGGAGTCTAACGGTAGCGCATTTTTATCTCGCTTTGCCCGTTGTCCGTGGCGGTGAGTGCGCAATCGGTCCGGCGGACGAGCTGTCGGCTGTCGGGGTCAAGCCGGTGCATGACGTTCCGGGTGTCGGCAAGGATCTGCAGGACCATATCAATATCCCGATCACCTTCTATACCCGGGAGAAGATCGGCGTCGGCGCCTGGACCCCGGAAAGCCTGGAGGCAAGTCTGGCGGAATGGAAGGACAGTCGGACCGGACCGCGCTCCTCACCGTGGGTGGCTGCCGGTGCCCATGTGCGCAGCCGGCCGGACGTGGAGCCCGACCTGCAGCTTTACGGCGCCATCAGCCCGCACCGGGACTATGTGCGTTTTCTGTCGTCGAAACCGGGCATCACCTTTGCATTCTACCCTGCAGCGGCCGAAAAGCCGTGGCGAGATCAAATTGCGTTCCGCCGATCCGATCGAATATCCGTCGATCAATCCGCGCTATTTCGCTTCCGATCCCAGTGGCAGCGATATCGCGACCCTGGTCGAAGGCGTGCGCATCAGCCGCCGGATCGCGGCCCAATCGCCGCTGAAGCAATTGATCGAGCGAGATCACGCCAAGCCTCGAGGCCGAAAGCGATGCGGACGTTGCCGACTATATCCGCGGTCACTGCACCACGCTCTATCACGCCGCCTCGACCTGCCGGATGGGGACCGACCCGATGGCCGTGGTCGATCCCGGCAACTTCAGGGTTCGCGGGCCGGAGGGGTTGCACGTGGCGGACGCCTCGGTGATCCCGATCATGATTTCCGGCAACATCCAGACGCCGACGATTCTGATCGCGGAGCGGGTGGCCGCAGCGATTGCCGGCTGAGACTGCAAACCGGGGCGGCGGATGCCGGTCATCCAGCCTACCCCGTTGGCTTGATCGGCGATGGGGGGATGCGGCGGCGTCTGCGTGCGGCGGCCAAAACGGGCAATCAGCGCCTAAGCGACCACCATCGGATGCGGCTTGAACAGCCGGCCCCGTTCCACCGCCAGCACGACCGCCAGCGAGGCCAGCGTGCAGAGGAAAAACCCGGTCGCAAACGGCAGCAGCGTGCCGTCGTAATGCTGGCCGATCGTGATGCCGATGCCGATGCCGAGCAATGTCGTGATCGACCCGTACAGCGACGAAGCTGTGCCGGCGATATGGCCCTGCGGTTCCATCGCCAGCGATGTGAAATTGGCGAACATCAGCCCGAATCCGAACATCATCAGGGCCGCCAGCGCCATGAACAGCGGCAGCGGCAGCATCTGCAGCTTAACCCCCAGCAGCATGATCCCGGCCACCGCGACGTAGCCGACCAGGGCGCCGTGCGAAATCACCCGCATGCCGAGCCGGCCGACGAAACGGGCATTGAGGAAGCCTGCGACGGCGACGCCGATCGCGATGGCGGCGAACGCCAGCGGAAAATAGCGCCCGAGCCCATAGATTTCGGTGAACACCTGCTGCGACGAGAACACGAAGGCGAACAGCGAGCCCTGCACACCGCCGGCTGCCAACGCATAGCCCAGGGTCTGCCGGTTGGTCACGGTCTGGCGAAAGGCGCCGAGCACGCTAGGAATAGCCAGCGACTTGCGCTCGGACTCCGGCAGGGTCTCCGGCATTCGCAGCGCGCTCCAGGCCAGCGCCAGCACCCCGTACAGCATCAGCACGATGAAGATGCCGCGCCACTGCGTCAGCAGCATCACCGCCTGACCCAGCGACGGCGCGATCACCGGCACCGCGATGAAGACCATCATCGCCAGCGACATGACACTGGCCATGCGGCGACCGGCGTAGCAGTCGCGAACGATCGACGTGGCAATCACGCGAGTGGCGGCGGTGCCAAGTCCCTGCAACACGCGCGCCAGCAGCAATGTCTCGAAGGACGCAGCGGTGATCGCGATCACACTGGCAACACAATACAGCGCCATGCCGTCGACCAGGACCGGACGGCGGCCGAAACGGTCCGATAGCGGTCCCATCACGAACTGGCCGACGCCGAAGCCGATCAGAAACGTCGACAGCACCGCCTGCGGCCTGTTGGCGATCACGATGTGGAAGGCCGAGGCGATGTTCGGCAGCGCCGGCAGCATCATGTCCATGGCCAGCGGGTTCAGCGCCATGATCGAAGCAATCACGATGACGAATTCGGGGAAGCCCAACGGCCGATGGCTCGACGAAACCCAGGCATTGGCATTGACATCGGTCACGCGGCGCACCTCACGGTAAACCGCGGTTTTACCGGTCATGCTGCGCTGCACAACCCGTCTTCCGGGATGGCTGGTGCGCGCTTGGAGGCCGGGTCACAGCGCCCGCTCCGCGGCGCCATCGGAAAAGGCTGACAACGACGCAAGCGAAGCGACGTGTTCCCCTCAGCGCTGCATCTGCATGAGCTGATCCATCGGCATCATGTTGTGGTTGAGATGGTCCATGATCCACAGCGATCCGCCGATCACCAGGAACACGATCAGCAGGCCGAAGCCGAGCGCCAGCACGTTGTTGGTGTTGTCGGCGCCCGTCGTGATGTGGAGGAAGAACACCAGATGCACGCCCATCTGCGCGATCGCCAGCACGACAAGGGCGACGGGAATGCTGGGCTGCCAGACGAGGTCGGTTCCGGCAACAAAGAACGAGGTCGCCGTCAGCAGGATGGCCAGACCGAGACCAACGACATATCCGAGCAGCCGGGGGCCGACCCGGATCTCCTCTTCATCGCCGGGCGCGACGTCGCGGTGGTCATGCATCTCATGAAGCTGTTCGCTCATGCGGCACTCCCGAGCAGATAGACTACCGAAAACAGCGCGACCCAGATGATGTCGAGCGCATGCCAGAACAGCGCGAAACAAAGCAGGCGACGCATGATGTCGGCGCGAAAGCCCTTGGCGAACACCTGCGCCATCATGGTGAGCAGCCAGAGGATGCCGGCCGAGACGTGCATGCCGTGGCATCCGACCAGCGCGAAGAAGGCGGATAAAAAGGCGCTCCGCGTCGGCCCCGCACCGTGGGACACCAGACCTGCAAATTCGCGTCCTTCCAGCGCGAGAAATGCGAGGCCCAGCACGCAGGTCGCCGCCATGGCGGTCTGGAACCAGCGCGCGCTGCGCATGTCGGCTGCGATGCTGGCAAGGCCGCAGGTGAAGCTCGACAGCAAAAGACAGGCGGTCTCGGCCGCGACGCTCTTCAGGTCGAACAGTTGCGCGCCGCTCGGGCCGCCGGCGGTCTGGCCGAGCAGTACCGCATAGCTCGCGAAGAAGCACGAGAACATCACGATGTCGCTGAGCAGGAAGATCCAGAAGCCGTAACCGGTCACGATCCGCTTCGGCGCCGGCCCGTCATGGGTGACGGATTGCTGCATGCCGCGCAGCTGGTGCGGGTCGTCCCCGGCGAAGGCCAATGTGGCGTCGGTCATCCCGGGCTCCCTGCAAGGCTGAGCGCCGCCCGCCGCTGCTCCAGGTTGGCGTGATCGATACGCGCGACTTCCGCCGCCGGGATGACGTATTCGTCGTGGTCGCGCCAGGCGAAGGCGACGAAGGTCGCAAACGCGCCGACGCCGCCCGCGGCGACCATCCACCAGATATGCCAGATCAGCGCAAAGCCCATGATGGTGGCGAAGAAGGCGCAGACAAAGCCGGTCGGCGAATTGCGCGGCATCTCGACATCCCTGTAGTCGGGCTCGCCGCCCGCAAGCCCCTGCTGCCTGGCGCGCATCTTGATGGTCCAGTAGGCATCGGCGCCGCTCACGTCGGGCATCACCGCGAAGTTGAACACCGGCGGTGGCGAGGCGGTGGCCCATTCCAGCGACCGGCCGTCCCAGGGATCGCCGGTCAGGTCGCGCAGTTCCGCGCGCTGCCGGATGCTGACCACCAGCTGCAGGATCTGGAAGACGATCCCGATCAGGATCAGCACGGCGCCGCCGGCGGCGACCAGCAGCCAGGGACGCCATTCCGCGACGTCGTAGTGCTGCATGCGCCGGGTCATGCCGAGAAAGCCGACCGCATAAAGCGGCACGAAGGCGACGTAGAACCCGACCAGCCAGAACCAGAACGCGACCTTGCCGAGCCCCTCATGCAGGCGGAAGCCGAACGCCTTGGGAAACCAGTAGGTGTAGCCGGCAAAGGCGCCGAACAGCACGCCGCCGATGATCACGTTGTGGAAATGCGCGACCAGGAACAGGCTGTTGTGCAGCAGGAAGTCCGCCGGCGGCACCGCGACCAGAACGCCGGTCAGTCCGCCGAGGATGAAGGTGACCATGAACCCGATCGACCACATCATCGGCGTCGTGAAGCGGACCCGCCCGCCATACATCGTGAACAGCCAGTTGTAGATCTTCACGCCGGTGGGCACCGCGATGATCATGCTGGCGATGCCGAAGATGGCGTTGACGTCGGGGCCCGCACCCATGGTGAAGAAGTGGTGCAGCCAGACCATGAACGAGATGACGCAGATCGCCATGGTGGCAAGCACCATCGAGCGATAGCCGAACAGCGGCTTGCCGGAAAAGGTCGAGACCACTTCCGAGAAGATCCCGAACGCCGGCAGCACCAGGATGTAGACCTCCGGATGGCCCCAGGCCCAGATCAGGTTCATGAACATCATGATATTTCCGCCGGCCTCGTTGGTGAAGAAATGGAAGCCGAAATAGCGGTCGAGGATCAGCATCGCCAGCGTCGCGGTCAGGATCGGAAACGCGGCGACGATCAGCAGATTGGAGGCCAGTGTGGTCCAGCAGAACATCGGCATGCGCAGATAGGTCATGCCTTTGGTGCGCAGCTTCAGCACCGTGGTGACGAGGTTGATGCCGGCGACCAGCGTGCCGACGCCGGAGATCTCCAGCGACCATGTGTAGTAGTCGACGCCGACGCCGGGCGAATAGGTCAGTTCCGACAGCGGCGGGTAAGGCAGCCAGCCGGTCCGCGCGAATTCGCCGACCACCAGCGAGATGTTGACCAGCAGCGCGCCGGTCGCGGTGAGCCAGAAGCCGACCGAATTGAGCGTCGGGAACGCCACGTCGCGCACCCCGAGCTGCAGCGGCACCACCAGGTTCATCAGGCCGATCACGAACGGCATCGCCACGAAGAAAATCATGATGGTGCCGTGCGCGGAAAAGATCTGATCGTAGTGCTCCGGCGGCAGGTAGCCTTGCGAATGATAGGCGAGCGCCTGCTGCGACCGCATCAGGATGGCGTCGGAAAAGCCGCGCAGCAGCATCACCATTGCCAGCAGCGTGTACATGACGCCGATCCGCTTGTGATCGACGCTGGTGATCCATTCGCGCCACAGATAGGGCAGGTGCCCCGCGATCACGATCCAGGCGAGTACCGCCAGGATCGCGACCAGCACCACGGCTCCGGTAACCAGCGGGATCGGCTGGTCGAGCGGGATCGCGGCCCAGCTTAGCTTACCGAACATTGTTGGCTCCGCTGTCGGGTTTCGCCGGATTCGTCGTCAGTTGCGGCCCCGGCCCCGGCGGAATCCGCTGGGTGGCGATCTTGCCGAACAGTTCGGGATCGGCGAGCCGATAGCCCGGCTTGCTGGTCTCGACCGATTGTTGCGCGAGCTTGTTGTAGCTGTCCGTATTCAGGACCTGATCGCTGCGTGCCGTGCTTGCGACCCAGTCGGGGAACGCCAGCGGCGATATGACGTGGACGTCGAACAGCATGTCGGGAAAGCCGTCGCCGCTGAAATGCGCCGAGAGCCCCTGGTAATTGCCCTGCTGGTCGGCACGCAGGTTGAGCCGGGTGACCATGCCGTTCATCGTGTAGATCATGCTGCCGAGCTGCGGGATGAAGAAGACGTTCATCACGCTCGACGATGTCAGCTCGAAGTTGAGCGGCGCTCCGCCCGGCACCGTCAGCGTATTGACGGTGGCGACCCGCTGGTCCGGGTAGATGAACAGCCATTTCCAGTCGAGCGACACCACCTGGATCCTGACCGGGCTGCCGGTGCCTTCGACCGGAGCGGCGGGATCGAGCCGATGCGCGCCGATCCAGGCGACGCCGCCGAGCAGGATCACGGTGAGCGCCGGGATCGACCAGACCACCAGTTCGATGCGGCCGGAGTGGGCCCAGTCGGGAAGGTAGACGGCGCGGGGATTGGACTGCCGGAACCAGAAGGCGAACGCGAAAATGGCGACGATGGTCGGCAGCACGATCACCAGCATGATCGCAATGGAATCGATCAGGATGGTTTTGTCGGCGGCCCCGATCGGACCTTGCGGATCAAGGATATTCATCGCCGAACCATTGGATTCCAATCGAGATCGGGGAACGCGATCCAGTCGATACGAACTGCGTGCTGGAAAAAACGTCCGTTGCTGTCGGGCTCCGAGGCGGGGCCATTTTACCCGAAGTTGCTCACGCGAGCTAGTTCATAAATGAGTGTTTGTCGCAGTCTTGGGGCGACGACGGAGTTGCCGAATCAGGGAAGTTCCTGCGCGCAGCCGCTGTCGGAGTTTTTCGGCGAGGCTGGCTGCCTGGTTGGCGCTGCTCTGACGTCGAGACTGTACCTGCAAATGCATTGCGATCCGTCGGCATCAGCGTGAAAGCCATCGCCATCCCGGCGATTTGATGGCCGCCTCAGTCATAGGATTTCCAGCCGGATCCCGGGACCCTGATCTTGCCGGTCAGATTTGTCTGCGCGGGATCGTCGCCAAGATTCCGCTGCGCGGCAATCTCCTCCTCGCGTTTCTTTCGCTCTTCGTCTTCATGTTGCCGGCGCTCTTCCTCGCGTCGTCGGGCTTCGGCCTCCTCAAGGCGCCTGCGTTCATCCTCGCGTTGTCTCGCCTCGATGTCCTGCTGCCGCCGCTGCTCCTCCTCCTCGGCGCGTTTTTTCTCCTCCTCGGCACGTTGACGCGCTTCAGCCTCTTCCTGGCGCCTGAGCTCTTCCTCGCGTTGGCGCATATCGAACTCCTCCTGGCGCCGGCGCTCCTCCTCGCGCTGTCGCGCTTCGGCATCTTCCTGGCTCTTGCGCAGCTCTTCGGCCTGCCTTGCCTCGGCCTGTTCACGCGCCTGGCGCTCTTCCTCGCGCTGCCGCGCCTGGGCGTCTTCCTCCCTTCGGCGTTCCTCGTCGCGTTGTCGAGCTTCGATATCTTGCTGCCGCCTGAGGTCGTATTCGCGATTGTCCTGTTCCTGCCGGCGCCTGCCGTCCTGATCGCGCCGCTTGTCGTCGGCTTGCTGCTGCCCTATGCGAGCCTGCTCGAGGGTTCGCGCCAGATCCGCTTGCTCCGTCTGCCAGCGCTCGCGGTCGCGTTGCGCATCGCTAACCGGATGCTTGTTCTGCTGTTCAATTTGTTTTGCCGCCGCTTCCTCCCAGCGCCGGCGATCATCCTCGCGCTGTTTCGCGGCGGCCTGATCCTTAAGCTCAACCTGCTGGCGGCGGCGATCGACGTCGTCCCGGTCAGGCCGCGCGTCGGCGCCTCGAGGTTCGGTACCGATGCGGTCTTGTGCTTGCCGACCGTCCGTTGAAGAATCATCCCGGGCCGGGGCCTGTTTCGGTCGATCTGCAAGGTACAATCTCGCCGTGGTCACGAGTTGCACGCGCGCTTCTTCCGCCAGCCTTGCGCTTTCTCTCGCCCTGGTTTCTTCCTCGATCCTGGCCTTGTTCGCGGCATCCACGCGCAAGCGTATTTGCGTCTCCAGCTCCATCCGTTCCTTTTCCAGTTGCGCACGATGTTTCGCGTCATCCTCGCGGGCAATTCGCTGGGCTTCCTGAGCTTCGCGCTCGCGTTGGTCGGCACTGGATGTTTCCGGCTCGATCCGCACGGCCGCCTCGTGTTCGCGTTCCTCCGCCTTCCTGCGATCGAGGGCTTGCAGTTCCGCGTGGATGGCGTCGATGCGCGCCCTGGCCTCTTCGTCCCTGCGCTGGGCTTCGGCCTTCTGCTCTCGCTCGAGGCGCTCAGCGGCTTGCTCCTGCAATCGCTGCTGCGTTTCCCGCTCGAGACTTTTCCGATGGTCGGCTTCGTCGCGGCTGGCCTGCTCCGTTGCGCGCCTCGCGCGAATCTCCTCGTCGGCGCTGCGGTCGGCATCTTGTAGCGCCTGGTTGTCGTCAATCCGGGCCTGGTTCCGGTTGTCTCCTCGGCGTGCGTCGTTCGCTTGTTGGGCTTTCCAGCCTTCTTCATTCAATCGGCGCGGCGGCTCTGGATCTTCGGGCCTGTCATGGTGGCCGAATTCGTCATCGGCCGTCCGGAGCTTCTCGTAGTGTTTTTCCCTGATGGCCTTCACTTCATTGTAGAGCGCCCGGCCAGCCTCCAGCTCGCTGGCTCTGCTTGCCGCGTAGGCAAGATCGTCGAGCTGAAGTTCCAGCATTCGCGCCGTCCTGGGGCTATCCTGGGAGGGCTCCAGGGCCTCGAGCGAGCGATCGACACCATTGGATAGCTGCTGCAGCACATCAAGCGGAATATCCTCGACTTCGGCAATTCGAGATGGAAGCGGGTCGTTCGATCGTGATCGGTCGTGCTGCCCGCCAGCAACCGCGTCCGGCGCGGCGCTCGGCTTGCCGCCGGTTGCATTGACCTCGGCTAGCCGGGGGAGCCCATGGCCCGATGGCGGCGGCATGACTTGTCCGGGCGGCTCAGGCCGGCTGACGTCCCGAACCGGCTGCGGCTTCGGCGTCTCTCCCAAGCGACCGAACTGTCTGACATGCGGAAGCTCGGGAATTACCAGTCGCTGGGACTCCGAAATCGGATTTCCCGATGCGGCGATCCTGTCGCGATTGGCCTCCATGACGATGGGCCATTTCGTCTCGTCGCCGTAATAGGTTCGCGCGATATCCTGCAGGGTCTCGCCTGGCCCGACGACGTGGCGAATGCCGGAACCGAGCAGCGTGCCGCCTTGTCTGGACTGTTTGAACATCTCGAAGACCTGGGCGATGGTCTCGTTGGTCTTGCGCGAAAACCCTGTGGCCGCCTTCACTGCCATTGCCACGACACCTGTCCGATAGGCAGTATCTGCAGCGCGTTCAAACGCGCCCGCCTTCGCGACTTCCTTGACGACGACGTTTTCGAGGACCGCCGCGCTCTTCACTTGCCAGGGGTCGATTGTGCCGCCTAATTCCTGCAGGCTCGAGACGATCCGGCCGTCGCGGTTAACGATCCTTATGACACCCGCGACGTCGCGATAAACGTGGATCGCATGGCGGTAGATTTCATTCTTGAAGTTGCGCCCCAGAATCTCGACAAGCACCACCCCCTGCCGCGGCACCAGGGCGACGACGTCCTCAAACGTCTTCACCGCCACTTTGTCGGACACCTTGGCCCCGATTTTCCGGAGCAGGCCGAGCCACTTTTCCATATCGGGGCGGACGGTATCCAGACTGTCTAGCTCCAGCGGGTCGAACGGATGCCCAATCTCCTTGGCAAAATCCTTCACGCTCGCATAGAGCTTCTGGCCAGACTGGACCAAAGCCTTCGTGCTCGTCACCGCCCAGCACAGATGATCCTCACCCAGGGTATTCCTGACCGCCTTCAGGTGATCTTTGGGGATGTCCGCGATCAACTCACTGAGGCGCAGATTGTTGGCGATCTTGGCCGCCTGCTCGCCTTCGGCTACGACCTGCCGCTCGGCCCAGGCGGCGCCCCTGCCGACGGTCCCCAGCGGCCCCATCAAACCCAGGAAGCGAAATCCGTCCTTGACCGCGCCGCCCGGACCCTCAGCGAAGCCCGCACCGAACCGCCACATGTCGACAGTCGGTTCGGCCAAATCCATTGAAGTGTTGAAGGTACCTGAAACGACGACGCCGAAAAAATCGGGATGCTCGTCGACAAAGGCGTCGAGAGCTTCCTTCGACAACTGGTGCTGTTCGTCCCACCAATCCGAGAAGTCACCGGCCTTCTCCCACATCGGGCGCTCCCAAGCATCTGACCCAGAATTTGCGCGCGGCAATGTAATCGTAGCACGCAGGGTGAGAGGATGGAATATTATCGCCCCGGTTGTTGCCCGCGCGGCTTGATATTTTGGTCGGATCCAAATCAATTCGGGGTTGCGGAGCAGAATGCCGGGGGCATAAAATCGCCGCGAAAACGGACGGTCGTCATGCCTGAAACATCTGAGCCATCGATCGCCGGGGCGCTGAGCCTCATCCTCGATAAGGCAAACGAGCAGATGGAGGCCAGGCAATATGCTCTGGCCGAAACCTCCTATCGGATATTGATCCAACAGTGCGGAGATCTCCCGGGATTGCATGCCGGCCTTGGCGAGGCGCTCGCAGGACTGGGCAAATACGATGACGCCGAGGCATCATACCGCCGGGCGACAAGCGCGATCCCGGACAACCCGGCCTTGTGGTACAATTTTGCCGTCGTGCTGTTGCGGCAGCAACGCCCGCTCGAAGCCAAACGCGCATGCTCGAAAGTGCTGGAGCTCAGCAATGATGCCGGGATGCGGGCAAGCGCGGAACAATTGATGGGCAGGCTCGGATAACCCGATGACCGAAATTGCGACGCTGCGGCCGGCGATCTTTCCGAGTGAAGTCCTGGAGCTTGTCGATCGGGTTTTGGCGGCGCCAAACCGCCGCTGCAGGAAGCTGTTTCTGCTGGCGGTCGTTGACTTTCTCTCGTGCTGCCGAACGGACTTCGGCGAGGCCGCTGATTGGCTCGGTCTGGAAACGGCGATCAAGATAAGCGGCCTCACGATCGATCAAATCCTGAACTGCCTCAGCAAGACGTCGGACGACGAGCGGCCGGATGGACGAAAATTTCATTTGTTTGCGCTTGACTATGACGTCTGGAAGACGTTTCGCAGCACTGCCGACGCCAGCGACATGTCCGATACAGGCTGCTGGCGCGCGCTTTGTCGATCGGCCAGGGACGCCAAACCCCTGACGGCAACAGCCGATGCCAGGGATCTGGTCAGGTTTGTACGGGATGCCGTGAGAATCACCGGCCTGCCGGTTGATTTCGTGCTGGATGAGCTGAGCACCTCCGACGAGGACAGCGTTGACCAGCCTGCCAGATCCATACGGGGCTTTGATCGGTTTTGGATCGATCAGCGCGATTGGCAATCGGTGCAAGCAACGGCGCCGGCACTCGACCGCCAGGCGACGTTGCTTTGCGCCAGCCGCTGGGGCCTTGGCCGCCAGGCGGGCCTTGACTGCCCGGACCGGCAAGGCAATGCCGTCGCCGGGATGCTCAGCGATCAGGACCGTGTTGTGGAAGCAATAAGGGCCTTCCGGACCAATCCGCTGCAGCAGATCGAATGTCTGGCCGACAGGCTTGATCATTGGCTTCAACTCACGGGGGGCGACGAGCGGCAGGCCTATGCGGCTTTGAGAGCCGGGAGCATCGAGAGCGTTACGACGAATTTACGGATTGAGGCCGGCGCCGTCCTGTGTTCACTCGACGCCATCGAGCTGGGGCTGCGGCTATCGTCGTCCGATGCCGAGCAGCAGGTGGAGCGGCTCGAGAATGCACTGAGGGCTCGACTCGGGTCTTGGACGGCAAGAGACCTCGACCGCGAGATTGCCGTGCTGGCGAAGCTGGACGCGATAGTGGGTGACGGGAGCGATGCACAAGGCGCCAATGTTCGCGGCCGGCTCGATCAGCTCTTCGCTCAATATGTTCAGCTCAATCGCGATTTCCGGGATGACGTTCGAATGGGAACCATCGAACTGACGGAGCTCCAGGGCGAGAACCTTGGACAATTGAGCCTCGCCGAAGTCGAAGCCTGCATCCATGTTCTTGAACTGCGCAATCCCGATTACGCGGGACTGACGGAGCGGATAAATCTGCGGGCCCATCAAGGCCAGCTCGATGCCGACCACGCGCTGCTGCAAAGCCTGGAAGCGCGTTTGCTGTCGGGTGATGAATCGTTTGACGAAACAAAATCGTTGCGGCAGCGGCTAGGCAAAGTCAACGTCGATCAGGAACGTCGCGAGCGGCTGGTCCAGTCGCTGCTGTCGCGTCAGGATCTGCTCACTTGAAGATCGAACCACATTCGCTCTGAAAGGACGCGCGCTCCTCGGCATATGCCGGCCCGATCAGAAGCGGCGGCTTTCCAAGCAGAGCCCGGCGCTGGGGATCCTGATCGTCGAGCTGTTGAGCCCGCCTCACGCAGCTTTCGATTTTTTCGTTGATCTTTTTCGTCAGCTCTTCATCGCTCAGCTGCAGGGTCGGCATTTTGTCATGCTGCGTGAGCTGCTCGACCACATGTTCGGCTGCCGACATGCCGATATGCGTCGCCAAATGCTCCAGCATTTCGGCAACGAACGGGCCCCAATCAGCGGCGCGCGCCGATGACGAGGTCATGGATAGAGCGAAGACAAGCATGCATCTGGCAGCCAGGCTGACAGGAGGGGCGCGCCGCATTGGTCCCATAGCAGTCTCCCGATCGGAAAACATCCAGTGAGGCTTCCATACCGCATGATCCTGCCGCCGCGGACATTCGTCAATCTTCCTCGATCGGCCCATAACCGGAAATTGTACTGTAATCACGATTTCTATCAAAGGCTGTATTAATCGCCCGGCCATGGGCACGAAGTCGCGATCGGGCAAGACGGATCGAGTGCACAGCGGCCGCGACGATACGGCCGCATCGACGGCCTTGCGTCGGCAGCCTGGTGAAGCCGCTCAGGGCACTGCGGCCTTGACTGAAGTTAGGCTGCAGGCGGCCCGCCCCGGAAAAGACCCCGGCCGCGGCCGGCGCAATCGCCCGCATCCGCGAACTTGAAGGCGGACCAGGTGACGCATCATCGCCGGCCGATGATGTTTCGCGCGTTTATTCGAGAATTCCCTTAGCTGAAGACCAAAGGCCAGGCTGGCGGCAAACGGCAAGGCGGGGTTTTGGGCCGCATCACAAAGGTATGAACAGGCGGCCTGGATCGAATCGCCGGGGTACGGCGTCTCCACCCTGCAGGGGAGTGGCCGGCACAGTCGAGTGGTCGACGATGGCTGGATCAGCGCCAGGGACGATGCCGCAGTGACGATGGAATCCACAACCGGAACGAGGCGGGATTTTCTCTATATTGCAACCGGCGCGGCAGCGCTGGTCGGTACGGTGGCTGTCATATTTCCGATGATCGACCAGATGGAACCGGACGCATCGACCCTGGCGGCGGGCGGTCCGGTCGATTTTGATCTGAGCAAGCTGCAGGCGGGCCAGCAGGCAGTGGTTCGCTGGCGCTCGCGGCCTGTGTTTGTCGTCAATCGCACGCCCGCGGCGGTCAAGACACTTCAAGACTCAAAACTGCTGGCGCAATTGTCGGATCCGAATTCGAGCGCGCCCCAGCAGCCGCCTTATGCCGATAATTGGCATCGCTCGATCAAGCCGGAATACGGCGTTCTGGTCGGAATCTGCACCCATCTCGGGTGCATTCCGATGTTTTATCCCGACCAGAGCGCCAGCGTGCCGGCGTCGAACTGGCTCGGCGGCTATTTCTGTCCGTGCCACGGTTCCAAATACGATCTGGCCGGCCGCGTGTTCAATGGCGTGCCGGCACCGTATAATCTGCCGGTGCCGCCGCATCGTCTGGTCAACGACACCACCCTCCGCATCGGAGAGAATCCGCCCGACGTCGCTTGGGATTTTGGCTCGATTGCGCAGATCTGAAGCTCGACGGTTCCAGACGCAGCGCATGCAGACCCGGCAACGAAGGGGATGAGGCAAATCGAGCCCATGAAATGACAACGATCGCGCCAGCCCTTCGGGAATATCGTTCCAGCACCGTTCCCTTCGCGGTGCTGATCGTTGGCGCCGTCGCCTTTCTCCTTGTCAGCCGCGGAACTTCGTTTCACCAGCTGGCGATCGGATTGATGCTTTCGGCGGTCACGCTCACCGTCGCGCTGGCGCTGTTCGAACTGTGCTGGCGTGCCGGCATCCGGGCGGCGAAATCTTTCGAAGTGGGAGATCGGGACTGACAGCCGTCGGCAATGGCCGCGACGCGGTTATGGCCCTGCCATGGTCGGGCACTTTGCCAAGTTTACGGAATATAAAGCCGCCTGGCCGCCTTGAGCGCGCCGATGCAGCCGGGATTGCCTTCCGCATCCAGGCGTTTGGCGCGCAACATCCGTGCCGCGAATTTTGATTGCAACCGACTTTCCGCTTGTCTTAGCGAATTCGGGGTTGGCTGGTGGCCGAGTTGTGCGCCGACCGACTGATCCGCGGTCAATCCCGCGTCTGGATTGCCCCGCGATTGCCCAACGGCGGCTTCGAATTGCGCAATGTCGGCAGTGCATGGACCGGCCTGCGCCGTGCCGCCGGCCTGAAAATCCAGAGCACAGCCAAGCAGCCCCGCTGCAATCCTGAAAGAAATTCTCATGGCGCCGGACTTTAGCGCCATTTTGCCGTGATGTCCGCTGTTTTTGTGTTGGGGGCCGGGCGGTCACGCTCCGCCGCGGCGGCGGTCCATGTGAAAATATCTAAAGATTTTCGGGCGTGCGCTGTGTCGGGGATTTTTCAGCATTGCGCAGTTCCTGTTCGGCCTGATGATAGAATTCGTCATCCCTGCCATCGGGTTTTCCGGCCTGCTCCCACAGCTCATAGGCACGGTGAATGATTTGATCTCTGCTCGGCTCTTGCATCGACTTTCCTTCCCATGAGCACAGCCCACTTGGGACCAAAGGACGGGGGTTCCTTTTCGGCTGGGGCTGTGCCGGTCACGCTTCCATTCGTGACCTGATGGACCAATCGACACTTCTCTTCCTGGTTCCGGTAAAAACTTCGTGGGCTGGCCGACCTGCAGGGTGCGATTTGATCCTGTGCTCGCCAAAAAATGCCCCGCCACCAGACTCCCTCGGGAGACGCGGCGTTTTGCTCAGCCTGCAATGTCGAGCGGGTCGATGGGCCGTTGCGCGACTCGGCCTATCCCATGTCACCGGGCATGAAGCAGCGGATGTAGATCAGCTTTCCATCCGAGTAGTAAGGCCAGACCATGGTTTTACCGGCGCGATTGGGTTCGTCTATCACGGCATCGTCAGGCACGTCGTACCAGTTGGCGTCAATCCTGACGCGGTAGTGTCCGTCGCGAATATTCCAGTCGGGGTCTTCGACCGAAGTGCCATCGGCAAACGAACAACAAAGGCCCTTGCCGCTTTTCAGCTGATTGAACCAGTCGTGCAGCGGCGAATCGGTATATCGGCCCTCCAGATCGCGCGCGCGTGATGCGGTCGCGGGTAATGTTGCAAGCGCCGATGCACAAAGCATTGCCAGGTAAAACCACGCCTTGCCCATACGCGCGGGAGGGGTGGGATGGACGGCGACGACGATCGAATCCGGGTGAGTGGCGATCGTCATGAAGGCGATGGTGCCGAAGATCAGAGACCATCCGGTATCCCAGTAGAGCCAGTTCATTTGAACCTCACGCCATGGCACGGCGTGAACGCACCGGATCGATATTGGTTCATTTTTCTTGTTTCACGTGGCCAGCAGCGGCGGGCGAACCCGTGGCGGGCGCATTTACGTCCTTCGCCCGCTTCCAGCGGCGCTCACATCGTTCGCGGGTCAGGATTCGGCCGGTGGCAAATCTTTGTTACCCCGAATCAATGTCTGCGGTGGCGGGTTGGTGAAACGATTGCTCAACTGAAAGATTGATGGACCGGGCGACTTTTAATTTCGGAGAGTAGAAAATGTTAAGAAAGACAGTCTTGGCCGCATGTGCGGTAGCCGCACTGGGTCTGGTGTCGCCGACCGTGGCCTCGGCGCGCGGCGGTGGCGGCGCTCACGGTGTTGGCGGCTTCCATGGCGGTGGCGGCTTCCACGGCGGAGGCTTCCACGGCGGAGGCTTCCATGGTGGCGGTTTCCATGGTGGCGGGTACGGCGGGGTCGGGCTCGGGCTCGGGCTGGGCCTCGGTTATGGCGCGTTCGGCTGGCCCTACTACGCCTACAACGACTATTATGACTATGGCGGATGTTATATCGTGCGGGAGCCGGTGAGAACGCCTTATGGCGTGCGGATTCGTCCCGTTCAGGTCTGCAGCTGAGTTGCGAACAAAACCCGCCGGACATGGCGGGTTTTTTCTTGAGGGATCGTCGGTGCCGGACCGGGATTGGCCGACGACGCGTGATATCGGGCCGGCCGACCGGCCAAAATGGCAGTGGAACCGAAGGGGCGGCATGACGTTAGTCGCGTCCGCCGCCTCGACTTGTCAATTTTGGAAGGATTTCAATGCACATCGTCCGGTCTTCGGCACTCGCGCTCATGCTGGGTGCGGCGTCCATTTTAGCGTTTTCTCCGGCAGCTCAGGCGCAGTTGTCCATCGACGTTCGCGTCAATGTTCCCCCGCCCCCGCTTCCCTATTATGAACAGCCGGCGATCCCGGCGGAGGGGTATCTGTGGATACCCGGCTTCTGGGCCTGGGACGAGGCGGTGGCGGATTATTACTGGGTGCCGGGAACTTGGGTCGAGCCGCCGCAACGCGACCTGCTGTGGACACCGGCCTATTGGGGCTGGGTGGACGGACGATATGTATTCTTCCCGGGTTATTGGGCGCGTGAAGTCGGCTTCTACGGCGGAATCGATTACGGTTATGGCTACACCGGTGAGGGGTATCTCGGCGGGCGGTGGAATAACGGCGTGTTCTTCTATAACCGTGCGGTCAACAACGTCGCCAATGTGCGCATCACCAATGTCTATGAACAGTCGGTGTCGGTCAGGAGCACCAACAATGTGAGCTTCAACGGCGGCAATGGTGGTGTGACGGCAAAGCCCACACCGCAGCAGGAAGCGATCGGCCGGGAGCGTCACGTTGAAGCGACCCCGGTGCAGCGCCAGCAAGCCGAAGCGGCCAGCAAGGACCGCGCGCTGTTTTCGAAGCAAAATCATGGTGAACCCGCGGTAGCAGCGACCCCGCGGGCCGGGGTGTTCGAGGGCGCAGGGGTGGCGCGCGGGTCGCGTACGCCGGTCGCGGAAAAATCCGGGACGCCGGTCAATGGCGCGCCGGGGGAAGGGGCAAGCAAACAGACTCCCGCGACAAAGGCCGGCGAGAGACCGGGCTCCGCCCCGCAGCCTCGCGAGGCCGTGCCCCAGGGCAATGAGCGGGAAGCTCCCAAGGAAACGACAAAGGAAGCTCCCAAGGCCGAGGAACAGAAGACGCTGGCCCGGGAGCCCGCGAGAACCGGAGAGCAGGGCAGGCCGGCCGAGGAGAATGTCCGGCCGCAGCAACGGCCCGAGCAGGAGCCGCCGAAGGCCGAACCGCGCGAGCCCGCTCAGGAACCGAGGGCTGAGGAGCCGCACAGGCCGGCCGCGGAACCGCCAAGAGCCGCGGAGCCGCCGGCTCGCGCCCCGGAGCCGCAGGTGCCACGCGTTCAGGAGCAGCGGCCGCCGGCTCAACCGAGAGTGAACGAAGCCAGGCCCGCGCCGCAGGCGGTGCCGCAGCGGCCGGCGGCCGGGCGACCTCCCGCGGAGGAGCGGCCGGAAAGGTAGCCCCCGCGAAGGCGGTCGAGTCGTTCCCTATGGATGAGTGGCCATCGTCGCGGCCGCGCCTTCAGGTTCAGCAATCAGAACGTCTCTTGTCTCGGCCGCGCTCGCGCGGCCGAGATGGCAGGTGGGCACGGCGTCCGGCCTGACCCTGTGCCTTGATCTGCCGGATGCAGCGCAGGCGCATCCATCGAGAAGCTCGAGCGTAGAGCAACGGATTGATCCGGATCGGCGCGCTGAAAATCCGATTCACGTTGCAAAGGTCGGGCAGAGCGCCCTCAGGCATCGGCCGAAACCGACGCCCGCCCGGTCACCTCGTTGTCGCCCGGAACGTATTCCGTAGCAATGGAGTCAGCGACTGCGGCGTTCAACGGAACCGACAAGTGACAAACCAGACCCTCGGGGCGCCAGTCGAACTCGGCCCGTCCGCCGAGTTGGGTTTCGATGCTGGCGATCACGCTTCGGGTGCCGAAGCCCCGGGAGATCGGCTTCTGAACCGCGGGCCCGTCCCACTCCTTCCATTCCAACAGCAGATCCTGCGCCTCCATCCCCCATGTGATGGAGAGGCGTCCCGACAACGAGGACAGCGCGCCGTATTTCGCCGAATTGGTCACCAACTCATGCAGTGCCAAGGCCAATGTCTGCGCCGTGGCCGGCTGCAACTGAACCTCGAGGCCGGCGAGGGCGATCTGACCTCCGCTCTGATACGGCGCCAGTTCCTCAACGATCAGGCGACCCAGTTCGGCCCCCTGCCAGCTCGACAGCGCCAGGATGGTGTGGGCCCGAGCCAGTGCGGAGATCCGGCCCTCCACCGCCTGGATGTAGGCCGACACGCTATCGCCGCGGGTCAATCGAACGATGGATTGAACCAGGGCTAGCGCATTCTTGGCGCGGTGGTCGACTTCCCGCGCCAGCAGATTCTGGCGCTGTTCCGCAAGCTTGCGCTCCGTGATGTCGACGGTCACGCCGCTGAGCCGCACCACCCGACCGCCGCCGTCGATGGTCGCCGCAGCCGTGCCGAAGCACCAGCGCATATCGCCATCCGGCCGGCGGATCCGAAACTCCGCCTCGTAAGACCTTGCGCCCTTGGCGAACTGTGCCAGCGCCTTGCGCAATTCGTCGATGTCTTCCGGATGAATCAATGGCTGGACATTCGCCGGCGTCACCCTGAAACTGCGCGGGTCGACTCCAAAAATCTGGAATTGTCCTTCGTCCCACATGCAGTCGCCGCTGGCCCAGTCCCAGTCCCAGGAGCCCATTTTGCCTGCAGCGATGGCCAGACTCCGCCGCTGTTCGCTTTCGATCAGCTTTGCATTCGAATGCTCCAGTTCGGCGGTGCGGGCGCGAACCCGCACTTCGAGTTCCTCATTGAGACGCTCGAGCTGCCGGGTCTTGCGGTACAATTCCGCAAATACCTTGACCTTGGCCCGCAGCACTTCGGGGATCACCGGCACCGGAACGTAGTCCACTGCGCCCATCTCGTAGCCGCGCAGGCGATCGAGATCGCTGACCTGAATCGCCGAAATGAAGATCATCGCGGTTTTCTGAAAGCGCGGATGCTCGCGGATCATGGAGGCAAGCTCAAATCCATCGAGCTCCGGCATGCAGACGTCGACCAGGACCACGGCGACCTCGTTCTTGAGCAGGCATTCCAGCGCCTCGCGGCCGGAAGCCGCGATCAGCAGGTTCTCGTCGAGCTCCTTCAGAATGACCTCATAGGCCAGCAGCTTCGCCGGCTGATCGTCGACCAGAAGGATATTGACTCGTTCGTGGTCCGTCATTTTCCCTGTCCGGTCAGCGATGAAGCCACATGCGGATCGCCAGCAGCAATTGCTCCGTGTTGACCGGCTTTGCCAGATAATCCGAGGCCCCGGCCTCGAGACATTTCTCGCGGTCGCCCTTCATGGCCTTCGCGGTCAGCGCGATGATCGGGAGCCGCCGGAAGGTCGGATTTTCGCGGATCGCGCCGATGGTCTGATAACCGTCCATCTGCGGCATCATGATATCCATCAGCACGATCGCGATCTCGGGGCTCGATTCGACCAGCGCAATGGCTTCCTTGCCGGTGGTGGCGGTCAGCACCTTCATGCCGCGGCGTTCCAGCACGCTGCTCAGCGCAAAGATGTTGCGCGCGTCGTCGTCGACCAGCAACGCGGTCTGTCCGACCAGGTCCTCGTCCGAACTGTTGAGCTTTTCGAGCATGCGCTGCTTCTCGATCGGCAGCTCGGTGATCACCCGATGCAGGAACAGCGAGGTCTCGTCGAGCAGCCGCTCCGGGGATTCCACGCCCTTGACCACGATGCTTCGGGCCATGGTATGCAATTCGGCGTCTTCGTCGACGGAAAGCTCGCGGCCGGTGAACACCACCACCGGCACGTTGGCCAGTGCCTCGTCTTCGCGGATCTGATTGAGCACATCGAAGCCGCTCATGTCCGGAAGCCGCAGGTCGAGCACGACGCAATCGCACGGGCTCTGGCGCAGCGTCGAAAGCGCCTCCCTGCCGGTGCCGCTGATCAGGATCTCGATGTCGCTGTGGTCGAGAAGTTCCTTGATGCTCATCTGCTCGGCGGCGTTGTCCTCGACCAGCAGCAGGCGCTTGCGCCGCGGCTTTGCGTATTCCTTGATCTGCGACAATGCCGCGCTGACGCCTTCAGCGGTGGTCGGCTTGCTGACGAACGCGAACGCGCCGCGGGCGAGCGCATGCTGGCGGTCTTCGTCCAGCGTGACGATCTGGACGGGAATGTGCCGCGTCAGCGGATTGTGCTTGAGCTGGCTGAGCACGGTCCAGCCCAGCATGTCCGGCAGGAACACGTCCAGCGATACCGCGGTGGGCTGGAATTGCTTGGCCAGATCGAGCGCCTCCGAGCCGCGCGATGCAACAAGGACCTTGAATCCCTTGTCGCGGGCCAGATCCGCCAGTACCCGCGCATAATGCGGGTCGTCCTCGACGATCAGCAGGATGGTGTCTCCGGCCTCGAGATTGAGGCGATCGTCGGCCACCTGCTCCAGCACGCGCTCCTGCGCGGCGGCCTGCAGCGCGGGAACCGATGCGGCGGTGCCATAGGAGGTCGAGATATTGATCCGCGGCGCCACGGTCGGGCCGGAATATTTCGTTGGCAGGTACAGGACGAAGGTGCTGCCCTTGCCCGGCGTGCTGCGAAGATTGATTTCGCCGCCGAGCAGGCTCGCAAGTTCGCGGCTGATGGCGAGACCGAGGCCGGTGCCGCCATATTTGCGGCTGGTGCCGGCGTCGGCCTGCTGGAACGCCTCGAAAATCAGCTTCTGCTTTTCGACGGGAATACCGATGCCGGTATCGGACACCTCGAACGAAACCACCCCTGCGGCCTGGCTCAGCACCGGGTGGTCGGGGCTCCAGCCGCCGGCGGCGTTTGCGACACTCAGGCGGACGCCGCCGTCGGCGGTAAACTTGAACGCATTGGAAAGCAGGTTCTTCAGAACCTGCTGCAGCCGTTTCGAATCCGTGACGATGCTGCGGCCGAGATTGGCGTCGACCTCGACATTGAACGACAATTGACGGTTCTCGGCCTCGTGCCGGAACGGCCGTCCGATGGTATCGAGCAGATTGGCCATCAGGATCTCTTCGGCGTCCACCGTGACCGTGCCGGATTCGATCTTGGAGAGGTCCAGGATGTCGCTGATCAGGTTGAGCAGGTCGGTTCCGGCGCCGTGGATGGTGCGGGCGAACTCGACCTGCTTGGCCGACAGGTTGCCGTCCGGATTTTCGGTGAGCTGCTGGCCCAGGATCAGGATGCTGTTCAGCGGCGTGCGCAGCTCGTGGGACATGTTGGCCAGGAATTCCGACTTGTACTTCGACGTCAGCGAAAGCTCGGTAGCCTTCTCCTCGAGGGCGCGGCGCGCCTGCTCGATCTCCTGGTTCTTGCGCTCGACTTCGACGTTGCGCTCGGCCAGCTGTTGCGCCTTCTGCTCGAGCTGTTCGTTGGTCTGCTGCAGTTCCTTCTGCTGGGTCTGCAGTTCGCCGGCGAGCTGCTGCGACTGCTTCAGCAGGCCTTCGGTCTGCATCGTCGCTTCGATGCTGTTCAGCACGATGCCGATGCTGTCGGTCAGCTGCTCGAGGAAGGTCATCTGCGAGGTCGTGAACGAGGAAACCGAACCGAGCTCGATGACGGCCTTGACCTGGCCTTCGAACAATACCGGCAGCACGACCAGGTTCTTCGGGGTCACCCGCAGCAGCGCGGAGTTGATCGGGGTGGCGTCGGCGGGAATGTCGGCAAGCAGCCGCTGGCGCTTGTCCATCGCCGCCTGTCCGACCAGGCCTTCGCCGAACTGCACGATTTCCCGATGCGGGCTGGCGCCGTCGCCGGCATAGGCCGAAAGCAGCCGCAGCTGCGGATTGTCCTCGTTCTCGACCTGATAGATCACGCCCATGTGGGCGTTGACCAGCGGCGTCAGTTCGGTCAGCAGCAGGCGGCCGACGGTGGTCAGATCGCGCTGGCCCTGCAGCATGTTGGTGAATTTCGCCAGGTTGGTCTTCAGCCAGTCCTGCTCGGTATTGACGTCGGTCGTGAGCTTGAGGTTGCCGATCATCGTATTGATGTTGTCCTTGAGCTCCGCGACTTCGCCCCTGGCCTCGACCTGGATCGAGCGCGTCAGGTCACCCTTGGTCACCGCGGTGGCGACCTCCGCGATGGCGCGCACCTGCGAGGTCAGGTTGGCCGCCAGCAGGTTGACGTTGCCGGTGAGATCCTTCCAGGTCCCGGCAGCGCCGGGAACGTTGGCCTGGCCGCCGAGTCGGCCCTCGACGCCGACCTCGCGCGCCACGCTCGTGACCTGGTCGGCGAAGGTCGCCAGCGTGTCGGTCATGTTGTTGATGGTTTCGGCAAGCGCGGCCACCTCGCCCTTGGATTTCACGGTCAGGTTCTGCTTGAGGTCGCCGTTGGCGACCGCGGTCACCACCTTGACGATGCCGCGCACCTGTTCGGTGAGGTTTGCGGCCATGAAGTTGACGGTGTCGGTGAGGTCCTTCCAGGTTCCGGCGACCCCGGGCACCTGCGCCTGGCCGCCGAGCTTGCCTTCGGTGCCGACCTCGCGCGCCACGCGGGTGACTTCGCCGGCGAAGGCGTTGAGCTGGTCCACCATGGTATTGATGGTGTTCTTGAGCTCGAGGATCTCGCCCTTCACGTCCACGGTGATCTTGCGCGAAAGGTCGCCGCGGGCCACCGCGGTGGTAACCTCGGCGATGTTGCGCACCTGAGTGGTGAGATTGGCCGCCAGCAGGTTGACGTTGTCGGTGAGGTCCTTCCAGGTACCGCCGACCCCGGGCACCACGGCCTGACCGCCGAGCCGGCCTTCGGTGCCGACCTCGCGCGCCACGCGGGTCACCTCGGCGGCGAACGAGCGCAACTGCTCGACCATGGTGTTCAGGGTATCCTTGAGCAGCAGGATTTCGCCGCGCACGTCCACCGTGATCTTCTTGGAAAGGTCACCGCCGGCGATAGCGGTCGCGACTTCGGCGATGTTGCGGACCTGCGCGGTCAGGTTGGAGGCCATGAAGTTGACGTTGTCGGTGAGATCCTTCCAGGTGCCCGCGACTTCCGGCACTTCGGCCTGGCCGCCGAGCTTGCCTTCGGTGCCGACCTCGCGGGCCACGCGGGTCACCTCGGAGGCGAAGGCGTTGAGCTGGTCCACCATGGTATTGATGGTGTTCTTGAGCTCGAGAATCTCGCCCTTGACGTCCACGGTGATCTTGCGCGAGAGGTCGCCGCGGGCCACCGCGGTGGTGACCTCGGCGATATTGCGGACCTGCGCGGTCAGGTTGCCGGCCATCGAGTTGACGCTGTCGGTGAGGTCCTTCCAGGTGCCGGCCACCCCGGGGACGTTGGCCTGACCGCCGAGCCGGCCCTCGGTGCCGACCTCGCGCGCCACCCGCGTCACCTCGCCGGCAAAGCGGTTGAGCTGGTCGACCATGGTGTTGAGGGTCTCCTTGAGCTGGAGAATTTCGCCGCGGACGTCGACCGTGATCTTGCGCGACAGGTCGCCGCCGGCGATGGCGGTCGCCACCTCGGCGATGTTGCGGACCTGCGCGGTGAGGTTTCCGGCCATCGAGTTGACGCTGTCGGTCAGGTCTTTCCAGGTGCCGGCGACGCCGGGCACCTCGGCCTGGCCGCCGAGCTTGCCATCGGTGCCGACTTCGCGCGCCACGCGCGTCACTTCGCCGGCGAAGGCGTTGAGCTGATCGACCATGGTGTTGAGGGTCTCCTTGAGCTGAAGGATTTCCCCTGAAACGTTCACCGTAATCTTCTTCGACAGGTCCCCCTTCGCCACCGCGGTCGCCACCTCGGCGATGTTTCGCACCTGGCCGGTCAGGTTGCTGGCCATCGAATTGACGCTGTCGGTGAGGTCCTTCCAGGTGCCGGCGACGCCGCGCACCAGCGCCTGGCCGCCGAGCTTGCCCTCGGTGCCGACCTCGCGCGCCACCCGCGTGACTTCGCCGGCGAAGGCGTTGAGCTGGTCGACCATGGTATTGATGGTGTCCTTCAGCTCGAGAATTTCGCCGCGCACGTCGACCGTGATCTTCTTCGACAGGTCGCCATTGGCGACCGCGGTGGTCACTTCGGCGATGTTGCGCACCTGCGCGGTCAGGTTGCTGGCCATCGAGTTGACGCTCTCGGTCAGGTCCTTCCAGGTGCCGGCGACGCCGAGCACGTTGGCCTGGCCGCCGAGCCTGCCGTCGGTGCCGACCTCGCGCGCCACCCGCGTGACTTCGCCGGCGAAGGCGTTGAGCTGGTCGACCATGGTGTTGAGGGTCTCCTTGAGCTGGAGAATTTCACCCGACACCGTCACCGTGATCTTCTTGGAGAGGTCGCCGCGCGCCACCGCGGTGGTGACATTGGCGATGTTGCGCACCTGGTCGGTAAGGTTGCCGCACATGGCGTTGACGGAATCGGTGAGATCCTTCCAGGTGCCGGCGACGCCGGGCACGATCGCCTGGCCGCCCAGCTTGCCGTCGGTGCCGACTTCGCGGGCGACCCGCGTGACTTCCGAAGCGAAGGACCGGAGCTGGTCCACCATGGTGTTGATGGCTTCCTTCAGCTGCAGGATCTCGCCGCGGACGTCGACCGTGATCTTCTTGGACAGATCGCCATTGGCCACCGCGATGGTGACCTCGGCGATGTTGCGAACCTGGCCGGTCAGGTTGTTGGCCATCGAGTTCACGCTTTCGGTGAGGTCCTTCCATACCCCGGTCACCTCCGGCACCTGGGCCTGCCCGCCCAGCTTGCCCTCGGTTCCGACCTCGCGGGCGACGCGCGTCACCTCGGAGGTGAACACGCTGAGCTGCTTGATCATGGTGTTGACGATGTTGGCCGACTGCAGGAACTCGCCGCCGAGCGGGCGGCCGTCGACATCGAGCTGCACGGTCTGCAGCAGGTCGCCCTGCGCGACCGCGGCGACCGCCCTGGTCACTTCGCGGGTCGGCCACAGCAGGTCGTCGATCAGCGAGTTGACGGAGCCCTCCATGTCCGCCCAGGAACCGCTGGCGAGGCCGAACTTGACCCGTTGCCGGGTCTTGCCCTCGCGTCCGACCACCTGGCCGACGCGCTCGAGCTGCTGGGCCATGCGCTGGTTGGCCGCCACGATCTCGTTGAAGGTGTCGGCTATCTTGCCGCCGATGCCGAGGTGATCGCCGCTCATTCGGACCGAGAAGTCGCCGCCGCGCATTTCCTGCAGCGCATGCAGAAGATCCTGCAGCGTGTCAGGCTTGCCGTTGCTCCCGGTTGTGCTCTTGGCTTTGCGACGGGGGGTCGACGGAATGGTCGGTGCGAGATCACTCATGAGTTCCCCCCATTGGCGAAGGCATTCGATTCCGAGCTCACGAACCTGACAATAAAATCGCTGCGGCAGCAACCAAATCAAGCAATAATAGCTAAGAACAGGAGGGTTCCCTCGGCGTGGAACCCGGCCGAAAAGGCTTAACCCACAACCCTGCAATTGGTTCCGAAAAAATAATGGTCCAATGATTTTTACGCCAGGCCAGGAGGCTGACTGGCGGACTGGCGAACTGGACGGATGACGGCGACGCATCATCGACCAGGGAGCCCGGGGACGGACAGAGCGATGGGCTTTCGATCGTGGGTTCCCTTGCGCTGCCGCTCCATCTTGGTTGGGCATGTCGCGGAATCCGTCAGGGCGAGATCGAGCCCACGAAGCAAGGCCGTCCGGCTGTCGCACTCGCTTCCCACAATTTGGAAAATGACCGCATCCGGGAACAGCTCTCCTTGAAAGGTGTTGATCGCTCGGCTCATCGAGGCCGTTTTTTTCATGGAGGGATAACGTGGGACTGCTTTCGAAAGACATCATCAATAAACGTTCGATCGTCGCATTGGCGTGCCTGCTTTTGGCGGGCCCCGCGCTGGCCGAGTCGCTTGGCGAGAAAACCGGCGTCAATTCGGTCCTCGACATCGCGCCGACCACCGCCGATTTCGTCAAGGAGGCCGCGATCTCCGACATGTTCGAAATCGATTCCAGCAAGCTGGCACAGGACAAGGGCAACGCGCCGGAGAAGAGCTTTGCGTCGCAGATGATCACTGATCACACCAAGACCTCCGCCGATCTCAAGGCGCTGGTCTCTAGCGGCAAGGTCAAAGCCGATCTGCCGACCGCGCTCGACAGTTCGCACCAGAGCATGCTCGACAAGCTGAAGGGCGAGAGCGGCAAGGATTTCAGTTCGGATTTTGATTCCGACCAGGTCAGCGGCCACAAGGACGCGGTGTCGCTGTTCGAGCGTTACGCCAAGGGCGGCGAGAACGCCGAGCTGAAGGATTGGGCCGGCAAGACCCTTCCCATGCTGAAGCACCATCTCGATATGGCCGAGAACCTGAAGAAAAAGTCCGGCGGTTCCACCTGAGCCCATGTGCAGGGGCCGGCGATGACTTCCCCGGCCCCTGCGCGCGGCGCCACCGCAAGCCCAACGCGCATCACGAATTGTCTTTCCCGGACGCGCGCTTGCGCGAGTCCGGGATGACAGATGCTGGATCGGCTGCGACAACTCGAAGAAGTTGTCAGCGGCCAAGTTCAAAAAGGCACTACACCTCGAGATCTTCCAGCCGCACCGGCAGCTTGCGGATGCGCTGGCCGGTAGCATGGAAAATAGCATTGCAGACCGCGGCGTTGGTCCCGACATTTCCGAGTTCGCCAAGACCCTTGACGCCGGCCGGATTGATATGGTCGTCCTGCTCGGAGAGCAGGATGACCTCGACGCCGGGGACGTCCGCGTTCACCGGCACCAGATAGTCGGCGAGGTTTTCGTTGACGTAGCGCGCATAACGCTGGTCGAGTTCAGTAGCCTCGAGCAATGCCGACGACATTCCCCAGATCAGGCCGCCCATCAACTGGCTGCGCGCGGTCCTCGGGTTCATGATATGGCCGGCCGCAAAGGCGCCCACCAGTCGCGGGACCCGGATCTCGTGGGTCGACTTGTTGATGCGGACCTCGACGAACTCGGCGCCAAAGGCGTAGGCGATCTTGTCCTTCATTTCGCTGCCGCCGATCAGCCGGGCATGCCCCTTCTCCATGGCGCTGTAGGCGTCCATCGACGCGCCCTCCGGCTTCCACTCGCCATAGTCCTCGACGACGCTGACGCCGAGCGCATCGAACGCCTGCGCCAGATCGAGCGGACGCCCGCTGGCGGCCGACTGCGTCACCGGCGTCTGACCTATGCCAACCGTTTCCTTGGCCTTGTCGACCAGGCTCTCGTTCGGCATCAGGGCCTTGAACAGCCGCTGCCGGATCTTGTCGCATACCGTGATCACGACCGAGCAGGTGCTCGCGGTCGAATTGGAGCCGCCGGCAACGGGCGCGGGCGGCAGATCGCTGTCGCCGATCAGCACCGTCACCTGGTCGAACGGCACCCCCAATCGATCGGCCGCGGCCTGTCCGATCACGGTATAGGCGCCGTTGCCGATCTCGTGGCCGGCAATCTCGACGCGGGTGCGGCCATCGCGCTGCAGCCGGATCCGCGCCGCGGCCGGCGCCATCTGGGTGGGATAGCAGGCGGTGGCGCAGCCATACCCGATCAGCCAGTCGCCCTCCGACATCGATCTCGGCGCGGGATTGCGCTGCGCCCAGCCGAACGCCTTGGCGGCGGCGTCATAGCACGGCATCAGCGAGCGGGACGTATAAGGCTTGCCGCCGATCGGCTCGGTGGTGGTGTCGTTGATGCGGCGCAGTTCGACGGGGTCCATGTTCAAGCGCTCGGCCAATTCGTCCATCGCGCTTTCGAGCGCGAACATGTAGGGCACTTCCGGCGGCGAGCGCATGAAACCGGGAGTGTTGCGGTCGGCGCGTACGATCGACACCAGGCTTGCGATGTTGGGGCAGGCATAGAGCCGGGTCGTGGTCTTGGTGCCGCCGACGGCGTAGGCATCTGGCCGCGAGGAGATCTCCCAGCCCTGGTGGCGCAGCGCGGTCAGCTTGCCGTCGCGGCTGGCGCCGATCTCGATCCGGTGCCGGGTCTCGGCGCGGTAGGTCGCAATGGTAAATCCTTGGTCGCGGGTCGCGACCAGCTTGACCGGACGACCGAGCCGACGCGCGATGCTGGCGATGATTGCGGTACGTGGCGTCATCGACCCCTTGGAGCCGAATGCGCCCCCGACATAGGCATTGATCACCCGCACCTTGTCGGGATCAACCCCGAGCTGTTCGGCGACTCCGTATCGCAGACCGTAGACATACTGGCTGGGCTCGAAGATGGTCAGGCTGTCGCCGTTCCATACGCAACTGGTGGCGAACAGCTCCATCGGATTGTGGTGCTGGGTCGGCGTCTCATAGGCGGCGGCGACCTTGACTTCGGCGGCGTCGAAGGCGCCGGCAAAGTCGCCGACCTCGGGGTCTTCCTTGAACTGGGCAAGCTGTCCTTTGGCGCGCGCCGTCGTCGTCCCCGGCGAGCCGAAGGTCGTGGTCGGCGTTTGCGCGCTGTATCTCACCTTGACCAGATGCGCGCCTTGCCGTGCGGTTTCGAAAGTCTCCGCCAGCACCACCGCGACGATCTCGCCGGCCTGGGATATCTCGGGCGATTGCAGCGGCTGGATCGTGGTCGAGGCGTAACCGCCGTCGCTGAACAGCTTTGCCTGCTTGAGTTTTTCGGCGTTCTGGTAGGTTACGACGTCGATCACGCCGCGCACCGCCCTGGCAGCATCGAGGTCGAAGCCGTCAATGCGGCCCTTGGCGATCGAGCTGGTGACGAGATAGGCGTAGGCGGGGCGGTTGAGCG
>Ga0302275_10000981_pt1 | contig 31362 bp, 22 predicted proteins | sample III_Bog_N2_2_FD_200229 | JGI IMG/M metagenome (GOLD analysis project Ga0302275, IMG submission 200229) | Peat permafrost microbial communities from Stordalen Mire near Abisko, Sweden - III_Bog_N2_2 | ecosystem: Environmental > Terrestrial > Soil > Wetlands > Peat | place: Sweden: Abisko... | reverse complement strand
GCGATTCAGCCTCCACTGCTGCTGCAAGCTGTCGTGCAAAACTGGAACCAAATTACTGTGGCCTTGAGCGCGCCCAATCGAAAACGAAGACCGCAAATTGAGACATTATCTTAGCGCTTATGGGGGGTCTGCCAGTGGTGTGGCATGCTGGAGCGCGCCCGCCTCTCTATTCATCGTGCGCTGCCGGAGGGAAATGATCTGCGAATCTTTTATTCCCTGCTCTTCACAGCCACAGCGCCGTGTGTCCTGGGCGTGGATTCCCGGCCTCTGCGGTAATCTCCTCGGCCAGCTCGAAACCATGGCGGGCAAAGTAGTAAGCCGCGCCGTGCAGCCGCTCCTGCAGCCCTCCGCCCGGATAAATCGCCTGACTGATCGCCTCGGCGTCGCGGCCGAGCCGGGCTTCACGCTGCAACTGGAAGTTCGCCGCCAGCCGCCGCAGCCGGCTCATCTGGTAGCGCATCTTGCTGGCCGCAGTTTCAGCCGACCGGCCCAGGCCCGCGTCGAGCGATTTCATCCAGCCTGTGAGCGGCCCGAGCTCCGCCTCCAGCGCCGCGCCGGCCGCTGCCAACCTCTGCTTTCCCTCCTCGGGAATTGCCTGGGCGGCCAATCCGTGCGCCAGCAACGCAGTAGATTCGCCGAAGACCTTCTCCAGCGTTAATCCGTGCCGTCGCAGCAGTTCGCCGATGGCTGGCTCAACCAGCGTGGCTGAAAAGCGCGCCAGCGCCGGCGTGACCCGGCCCAGAATGCGCTCGTACAGCACGGCGGATTGGGCGTAGTAGGCCACCTCTGCCGGTCCTCCGATGATGGCCGAAGTGGAGAGCAGATAATCCTGGAAAATAGGCCTGAGCAGCGCCGAGGGCGAAATGCGCTCCGGCTCGCTGGCCAGAATGCCGAGCAAATCCGCGGTGGAAAAACGCTGCCGCCCCGCCTGCCAAAGCCCGTCCGGCTCCTGGGCGCTTGCCGGGTGCCGCTTGAGCGCCAGCCGCGCGCCGGTGCGCTCGTCGATGAGGAAGAGCAGACTGGACTGCGGCTCGACGGCGACCTGCGCATGATAGCCCGCCTCTTCAAGCTCCCGGTTGCGGCCGACAAGCGCCTGGTGCAGCTCATCGGCGCGTTCCAGCGCTGCCCGCAGCACCGGCGCCCCCATGCAGTGGAATTCGCGCCCGGCCGCATCCAGCACGAGCAGCCCCTGCGCGGCAAAAGCCTTTGCGTAAAACTGCCGGAAGGCCTCGGCGAAGGTGTGTCCCGGCCGCCAGGCCGCGGCCAGCGCGTCCATGGCGTCGGAAGCTCCAAGCAACTCCCCGGCCTGCTCCACCAGCGGAGTAATCGAGTCATCCAGCACGATGCCGCCCACCGGCTGCGATGTCTCGGGAGCTGTCGCATAAGTCAGCGTGCGCAGTTCGCGGCGCGCCGGGAAGACAACATGGTTGATCTCGGCGAAGTCGTGGTCTTCGGTGGCCAGCCAGAAGATGGCGGCGTGAGGCGCGCCCGCCGCGGTTGCCTGGCGCGCGCGGGCCAGGGCCGTGGCGGCTTTGAAGGGCGTAAACAGCGGTCCGCCGAACAGGCCCACCTGCTGGCCGGTTACGATCACTCCCGCCCCGCCGCGCAAGGCTTCAAGGGCCGCAGCGGCAGCCGGTGAGGGCGTTTGGTTCTGCTCCGCCAGAAGCTGGACAAACTGCGGCCAGTGAGCAGGGACGGGAGGACGCGTCCGCCAATGTTCGTCCGATGGCAGGGAGGCATAGAAAGGCCGCGCCGCCGCCGCGCTGGAGCAATAGTCCAGAAACAGCCGGCGCAGGCCGGGCACGACGGTAAAAGGATGGAATTCTGCGGTCAGCAATTCATTCTCTTGAAATCCGGAATCTCACAGCCAACCCAAAACAGGCAGGTGGAATTGAGACTTGGTTGCTTTAAGGATGCCACGCCGGGCCGGTTCGATGCACGGCCGGGCGATTCGATTTGAGTTGCGTGATACGGTAATGTTCTGAATATGGGGATGTGAATGTACTTGACCACGGCAGAGGTACGCTCATGTGCTCTGAGGGCGCATTAAGATGCACTGCTCCCGTTTGGCATGAGAATTGCGCAAGTCCTTGAAGTAAGACGATTTGCGCAGAACTTGTTGCCGGGGTGTTACCATTCTCATTAAAAGTCAAATTCAACCTAATGAAATGAATGGCGGTGTCGATATACTGCCTAGTATCTCGTGAATTTGCTTGACTTGTGTGAAATTGCATCATATCCTGCTTCCGGTTAGTCGCCATGAGCATCTAACGAACTGAGTACAACGGTACGATGAACAGCTTAGGATGAGGGCATTTGTATGGCACTCGAAAAAGAAATCGCGACGTATAAGGCAAAGCTGCCTGATCTGAAAGAGAATCAGGGCAAGTTCGTGCTAATTCATGGTGATGAGGTAGTGGATTTTTTTGTAGCCTACGAAGATGCTATCAAGGCTGGGTATGAGAGGTTCAAGTTGGAGCCATTTCTGGTCAAGCAGGTTAACGTGACTGAGACAGTTCACCAATTTACACGGAACATTGTGCCCTTTAGCTCAGAAAGGGCAGCCTGAATTGCCCCATTTCACGCTTACTGCTTCGCCGCAAACCGGGCCTATGCTCGATATGGTTGTCAATGCCAGCATGCCGCGGCTTTTGGCTCTGGAGGCCGATGGTCAACCGGCACCAGAGTCCCAAAATATCCGGGCCCTGATCGATACAGGCGCTAGTTGTACTTGCATAGACCCAACCGTGTTGGCTGCGCTTGGTCTTCAGCCAACAGGAAAGGCTCTTATGACCACGCCCAGTACCGGGGCTATACCTGCCGAAGCCGATACCTATGATGTGTGCATTTTCATCCCAGCTCCAGGCAATCAACAGCCGCTGATCAAGGCAGTGATATCGGTCTGCACGAGTCAACTCATACATCAAGGTTTTCACGCACTATTGGGCAGAGACATCCTCAAGGATTGCCATTTCACATATAACGGGTCAGCTGAATTCTTCACTCTCGCCTACTGAATCCCCTCAGCAATTCACAATTAAGACATTCCCCACATGCAGCTTGTGCGTATACTCTTTATCTGATTGCGCATGATTGCGCCCGAGGAGAGAGAACAGATGCCCAAGAAAGCAAAAGCCGCGAAGGCCGCGAAACCCAGGAAGACGAAGGCGATCAAGCCCAAAGCGAAAAAAGCCGCCAAGCCGAAGGCGTCAAAAGTTTTGAAGCCCAAGGCAGCAAGAAAACTGAAGCCCAAGGCAGCAAAGAAGCAGAAACCCAAGGCCGCGAAGAAGGCCGCCAAAGCCCTTGCGCCGGTGGTGGAAGAAACGGCGCACCTGGTGAACTCCGAGACAGTCTTCGAGGGGAAGGTCTTCCGTGTGGTGCGCGACGAGATCATCGAGCCGGGCGGCAAGGATGTTACGCGCGAGATCATTCGCCACAACGGCAGCGTGGTCATTCTGGCGATCGATAACTCCAGAAGCAAGCACGATCCCTGGATCGTGATGGAGCGGCAGTACCGCTATGCCGCCAATCAGTTTCTGTGGGAGCTGCCGGCGGGCAAGCTGGAGCCGGGCGAGGATGCCGTGACTGGCGCCAAGCGCGAGCTTGAAGAGGAGACCGGCTACCGGGCAAAGAAGTGGAAGCCGCTGGTCAAGTATTTTGCCAGCCCCGGCTTTGTCGGCGAGACAATGAATGTCTTTCTGGCCGAAGGGCTGGTGGCCGGCGCCGCCCATCCCGAGTACGACGAGCAGATTGAGCTTCGCCTGGTGAAAATGTCCGAAGTCCTGAAAATGATCGCCAAGGGCGCGATTCTGGACGGCAAGACGCTGAGCGGTGTCCTGCTCTACGCGCGCAAGATCGCGGGCAAGCACGGGAAGTAAGGATTGGAGAAGGGCTTTCCGCGGCTCATTTTTCCTGGCAGGGCCGGCTTCTGAAAGCCGGTCCTGTCTTATTATGTGAGGCTTCTGCGGAATATTGGGGAACCTTTTTTGGACTTTTGACGTCTTATTAAATAGATGTTGGTAATTCGGTGGGTTTCCCTAGCTCAGTGCCCACCGCACCTCACAGGGTGCAAGGAAGGTAGGAACCTGTGGCTCAATACAAAGGGAAGGTCAAGTGGTTCAACAACGCCAAGGGGTACGGCTTCATTGGACGTGAAGACGGACCGGATGTATTCGTCCATTACTCGTCGATTCAGTTGGACGGATATAAAACGCTGAAAGAGGGCGATGACGTTGAGTTCGATATCGTCCAGGGCCAGAAAGGCGCCCAGGCGGATGCGGTTGTCCGTTTGCGGGACGCTGGTCAGCCTGCGGCTGCTCCAGTCCCTGCGGCTCCAGCAGAAACGGTGGACGAGGAGCGCCTGCAGGCCTAGAAGCACGGAAGGCCTGGCGTGGATGCGGAACCGCTTCGATGAGGCGGGCAAGGGTGTGTATGTTGCCGTGCCTTTGGTTGCAGAGCTGAGGCATGGGGGAGGGTCCTTGTTTTTTTCAGGACTTTCCATCCGCCATAGAAGTGCCTTGCGCCTCTTCCGGTTTCCTTTTCCTCATGCTGCCAGTGAGTTGCGCCCTCAAAACCAGCGCTCCTTCCGAGTTTTTCTGATCCATGTTTCCTGACCGGGCCAGCTGCGGTTTGTCTTCCGCGCCGGCTCGATCAGAGCCACATTCGAAGCCCTCCAGAGCGAAGGGAACCCCGAGCCGTGCGCATCTCAGCCTGTTTTCTGGGAGGAATGCTGGATTTTATGGCTCATGCTGCGCTTTCCGGGATAAGATAAGTCGCTATGAGCCTACTCCATCACGAACCCGACGAGGAACTCGACGCTGCGGCCCTCGGCGAAGAGTTTACCAAGGGAACCAGCCCCATAGCCTGGGCCAGGTTGAGCGCGGTCGCGCTGCTCACCCTCGTCGTCGTCCTGTTTGTCACTTACTGGCAAAAGACGCCAATGGTCACCGGCGAGATTGTTCAGGTCTGGGCTCATCCCCGGCACATCCAGACCTCCGGGGTTGACGCCAACGGCGAGGCCAAGGCCCAGGAACAATTCGACCAGGTTCTGCTCTTCGCCCACGTGAAGCTGCGCAACCAGAGCAAAGTTCCACTCTATCTTGAAAATGCGCTGGCCAATGTCAAGCTCGCGGATGGCGCGATTGTTTCCATTTCCGCGGGCAGCGCCGGCCAGTACGATCAGGTCTTCCTCGTTTATCCCGAGTTGGCTCCGCTGCGCGCCACGGCGCTGTCGCCCCGCGCGACCATCGCTCCCGGCCAGACCGTGGAGGGAAATATACTATGGGCTTCCAACAATATGACCAAATCGGAGTGGGACGCGCGCAAGAATCTGGACTTCACTTTCAAGTTCCATTTCCGCGACAGCCTGGTGCTCGCGCCCCACTCCGCGGTTATTGAGCGTTAACCGGAACCGGCGCGTTCTTGGGCGCGGACAGATAGCCGCTGATCTGATTGTTCTTTCCGCCCACGCTGTTGACCACGATCTCGAAAAGCACCGGATCCTTGCCACTATAGAACTGCAGCGGCTCGTTCAGGTTCCGGTCCTTCTTCTCGTACTGCTTGTCGTCGGAAAACACCGTGACCGTAAAGCGGCTCTTCTTGGCGTCGGCCTTCTTCAGTTGCAGGCTGACCGTGCCCACGGGCTTCTTTTGCCCCTTGACCAGCGTGAACTCGTAGTAGTTCCGGTCGCCCCTGTGCTTGAGCAGTTCCAGTTCGTCGTGCGTGCGCGCGATCAGGGTGCTGTGGCCGTCCACATCCCCGCGCATCGAAGTCAACTGGCTGATGGTCGTGGCGAGATCGTTCTGTGTCTTGCCCAGGTCGGTTTTCACCCCGCCCACATCGGTCTTCACGTTCGAGACCTCGTTGGAGACGCTGGTCACCTGCTGCGCGGTCTGCTTCTGCGCATTCTCCAGCCGCTGGCTATTGACTTCCTGAGCCTGCTCGCGCCGGAGGATGTCCTGGGCGCGGTCTTCCATCTGCTTCTGCGACAACCCCATCGAAGTGCCCAATTCCTCGGTGGCTACCTTGAGGCGGGCGTTGGTTTCGCGCAAATCCGCCGCGAGCTTTACATTCTCTTCAGTGGCTGCGTCGATGGCCTTCTGCTGGCGGCTCACAGCGCCGCTCTGCACATAGACCCAGATCAGGCTGATGACCCCGACCACCAGGGCAACGGCGATGGCCGCCAAGAATGCGCCCGAGTAGCTGCGGGGAGTATCGTCAAGTTCACTCATATTTTTGCCTTTCGTTCGTGGCCCATCCCGGGGGCCGCTGCTTGTGGTGGGGGCGTTTTCCTCTCCGGTTAAACGCCGCTCGAAGTTTTTCTGCCGGGGCTTCTGCCTCTTTGCCGCATTTCTGCCCGAAATGCCAGTTTGCGAACATCTCGACCCGGGACCTCCTAGGGAGATTACAGAATATCGGAATATTCCTGTCTGTGCAGAAAAAGACGTTGCATAGCCGGAGAGCGTCACTGGGCCTGTTTCCGCCCTCCTGCCGTCACGCGCTTCGTGACAACCAGGGAAGAGCTACGATATAAACATCTTTACTGCATCTTTTGGCGCCGGGCCGTTTCGTGGAGCCAGGCAGCCGTCCAAATCGTCTGGGAATCACCAAAGAAGGCATCACAGCAAAGGGGGAGAGCCGAGGACTATGGCAACCGCTTCCGGTGGAAAAGGCCTTGAAGGAATCGTTGCGGCGAACTCCGGGATCTGTTGGATCGATGGAGACAGGGGCATATTGTCCTATCGTGGAATCGACATCCACGATCTGGCCGAGTATTCGAATTTCGAGGAGACCACCTACCTGCTGTGGAATGGCGTGCTGCCCAACGAACTCGCCCTGCGCGAGTTTCAAACCCAGCTTTCGCTGGCCCGTGGGCTCGATTTTCGCATTGTCGATATGCTGCGCTCCATTCCCGCCTCCGCCACGCCCATGGAGGTGCTGCGCACGGCCGTCTCGGCGCTCAGCTTCTACGACGCCGACGAGAAGGATAGCTCCCACGACGCCAACGTGCGCAAGTGCTTCCACCTGACCGCGCAGATGGCCATGATCGTGGCCATCTACGACCGGCTGCGCAAGGGGCTGGAGATTGTCCCGCCCGATCGCTCGCTGAACCACGCCGCCAACTTCCTCTGGATGCTCAATGGCGTCAAGCCCTCCGAGACCGCCGTCAAAACCATGGACATGGCGCTGGTGCTGCACGCCGAGCATGAGCTGAATGCCTCCACCTTTGCCGCCCGCGTCATCGCCGCCACTCTCTCCGACGTTCATTCGGCCGTCACCGGCGCCATCGGCGCGCTCAAGGGCCCCTTGCACGGCGGCGCCAACGAGGGCGTGATGCGCATGTTGTATGACATCGACAAGTCCGGCGAGGACCCGGTCGAATACGTCAAGGGCATGCTTGCCGCCCGGCAGAAGATCTCCGGCTTCGGCCATCGCGTCTACAAGACCGAGGACCCACGCGCCACTCACCTGCGCAAGATGAGCAAGCAGTTGGGCGAGGACGCCGGCCAGACCAAGTGGTACAAGATGTCCCGGGCCATCGAGCTCTACATCAACGCCGACAAAAAGCTGAATGCCAACGTGGATTTCTACTCCGCCTCGACCTACGCCACGCTGGGCATCGACGTTGATCTCTACACGCCCATCTTCGCCCTGAGCCGCATTGCCGGCTGGACCGCGCACATCATCGAGCAGTTGGACGACAACCGCCTGATTCGTCCCCGCGCCGAATATATCGGGCCGCCCTACCCCGCTCCCTACGTTCTCATGGAAGCGCGCGGATAGCGAAATATAGTTGCCTTCGATTCGCGAGGAACGCAGTAAAATAGAGGCAATATGACGAACCAAGTGATCATCACGACGCCGGTTCCTTCTCTCGAAGAGTTCGGGAGAAGTCTGGGGCTCAGCAAAGCCCGGCAGAAATCCATCATGCAGATCATGATGGATGGAAATCATCGTTCAGTCGTGACAGCCTGCAAGGTTCGCAAGGTGGCGCCCGAAGCCGCTCATCTGACGTATGCGAAGCACGCTGCGAACTCGCGCACCAAGAAACGCCATCGCGTTGCGTAACGGAAAGAGCAAGCGTGGATTTGTCGGCGGCTAGACCCACTCAAAACGCAGTGTTCCTTAACATTCCCTATGATCAGGGGTTCCGAACGCTCTATTTAGCTTATGTGGTAGGCCTTGTTCATCTTGGCTTTGAACCGCGAGTTACATTTGGCCTTCGCAACGAAACAAGGAGACTGGACAAGATTCTTGCGGAGATTCAAGGGTGCCGCTACTCGATTCATGATCTATCCAGAGTCGGTCCAGATCGAAATCCTCCATACACTACGCCTCGATTCAACATGCCCTTCGAGCTTGGTTTGGCGGTCGCATGGCAGAAACTCAATCCGGCAATTCACTCCTGGTTTGTCTTTGAAGCAAAGACCTACAGAGTGCAGAAGTCATTGAGCGACCTGAACGGCTACGATCCTCAAATCCATGATGGCAGGGTGCAAGGAATCATGCGCGAGCTCTGTAATGCTTTTGTGCGCCCGGCAAATCAGCCGACAGTACCGGAGATGATGAATACCTACCGTGCTGTTTCGCGCAGATTGACAAAGATCATGGAGGATGCTGGCGCAGAACGCCTTTTCGAAGCAAGAGTCTTTAAGGATTTGTGCTTTGCGACAAAAATCGCGGCGGAAAGAGCCAAGCAGAAGTGAAGTAACTCTGACGTGGATTGGCCGAGATCGTCCTCACCCTCGCCTTACCTTCCACAGCATATAAAGCCCCCAGGCCGCGAGCGTGCAACCGTCGCGAATCGCGCCCGTGAGCATCATCTCCTCGAACTCGCCAACTGGAACAGAGCGCACCACCAGGTCGTGCTCCTCGGCGTCGGGAGCTTTCGCGCTCTGAGTCAGCCCGGTGGCCAGATAGACATGCTGCTTCTGCCGCAAAAAGCCGTACGCGATCCACAAGTCTCCCAGGTGAATCATCTCGGCGGCTACCAGGCCTGTTTCCTCTTTCAGTTCGCCGCGCGCCAGCGCTTCCGGTTCGTCGATCTCCCGCTCCCAGCCGCCCTGGGGCAGTTCCATCGCCCGCTCCTGAATGGTGTAACGGAACTGCTCCACCAGCCAGATGCGTCCCTGGTCGATGGGCAGGATGATCGCCGCGTCGTCCTTCTCGACGACGCCATAAATGCCCCGCACGCCGTTCGAGCGCAGTATTTCGTCCTCGCGCACCCGCATCCAGTGGTTGCGATAGACTTCGCGGCTGGAAAGCGTGGTAATGCTGTGGCCGGGCATGGCTGAAACGGGGGGCATGAGTTCTCCTTTGCGCTCTTTGAAAAGGATAGTCGCCCTGTCAACCCGCATCGATGAAAAGACAATTATTCGTCCCGCAGCCGGTACTGCCGCAGCCGCCCCATCAGCGAGGCCGGACCGCTCACCGTGAGCCGGACCATGTTTCCTTCGTACTCTCTTGTATGCACGATCATCCCCGCTTCGATGGCCGCCAGCACCGCGCCCTCGTGCTGCGGAACGCGCAATTCCGCTTCCATCACCGGGTCCGAATGCAATGCCCGGTCGATAGCCGTCAGCAGCGCATCCATCCCCTCGCCGGTGCGCGCCGAGACAGCCACTTCGCCGCTCCGCTCCATCAGGCCCTGCCGTTCGTGATCGCCCAGCAGGTCAATCTTGTTCAGCACCTCAATGCGCGGCTTGGCCAGGGATTCCAGCTCGTCCAGAACCTTTTCGACTTGCGCCTTCTGCTCTGCTCCATAGGTCGAGTTCGCGTCGCGCACATGCAGCAGCACCTCGGCCTGCGCCACCTCTTCCAGCGTGGCGCGGAAGCTGGTTACCAGCGTGTGCGGCAGGTTGCGGATGAAGCCGACCGTGTCGGACAAGAGAATCTTGCGGCGGCTGGGCAGTTCAATCGCGCGCAGCTTCGGGTCCAGCGTCGCGAACATGCGCGACGACTGCAAAACCTGCGCTCCGGTCAACTGGTTGAAGAGCGTGCTCTTGCCCGCGTTGGTGTAGCCCACCAGCGCCACCGTGGGCACGGGAACAGACTCGCGGCGCTGGCGTTGCTGCTTGCGCACGCGGCGCACCGACTCCAGATCGAGTTTCAGTTGGTCGATGCGGCGCTTGATCTGGCGGCGATCGGTTTCCAGCTTGGTTTCGCCCGGTCCGCGCGTGCCGATGCCGCCGCCCAGTTGCGACATGGCCTTGCCTTTGCCGGTGAGCCGGGGCAGCATGTACTCCAGTTGCGCCAGTTCGACCTGCAACTGGCCCTCGCGGGTATGCGCGTGGCGGGCAAAGATGTCCAGGATTAGCTGCGTCCGGTCCAGAACGTGGCAGGGAAGCGCGGCTTCCAGATTTCGCAACTGTGTGGGCGTCAGGTCATGGTCGAAGACAACCAGATCGGCCTCGACCGAAGCGGCCACGCCGGCAATCTCTTCGACTTTTCCCGCGCCGATCAGCGTCGCCGGGTCGGGACGCGCGCGACGCTGCACGAGTTCGGCGACCACTTCGCCGCCAGCGCTCGACACCAGTTCGCGAAACTCGGCCAGAGACTCTTCGGCGTTCAGCTCTGTGGAGGAAGGCCGCGCCTGGGCTGTTGTTGCCGCAGAAACGCCGGAATCAGGCAGAGGATGAGCTGACGGCGCATCCTCGCTCAGGGCGAGCAAATCCGCGCCCACAGCCGCCTGACGCGCACCAGCCTGAGCCGTGCGGTTGGCGCGCGCACGCGCCCCAAGGTCCACTTCCACCAGAACCGCCCGTTCAAGGCGGCTGCTGGCCCCACCCGTTCTGCTCTGCTCAACAGACAACTGAATCCGCTCTCCGCCGGCTATTTCTGCTCCCCGGCGGCTACCGCCGATGAGAGCGCGACCGGAGGTGCTGCTGCAGCCACTCCAGGCGCGGCGCTCGTGGCCGGGCGGAACTCGCTGTGAAGCACGCTCCGGTTGCTCACCACGGTAGAAATGGCGTGCTTGAAGATCAATTGCTCCTGGTTGTTGTTTTCCAGCAGCACAGAATACTTGTCGAAAGAGCGGATCTTCCCGGTCAGCTTGACGCCGCTGACCAGATAAACCGTGATGGGGGTCTTGTCCTTGCGGACCGTGTTCAGGAATGTGTCCTGAATGTTTTGTGCCGGCTTGGTCTCCATATGCCGATCTCCTGCTTTCTCTTGGGGGTTGGACGCAACCAAAATGCGCGTACTCGTACAAATCGGCGGGTGCGGCCCCGGAAGCCCCGGAATCGCCAACTCCCGCAATGGCTCAACAATATAGGGCTTGACTGGCCTTTTCAACTATTCTTGCCGTATTTTTCTTTACAAGGCCGGTTTTGTGTCTCGCACCACGATAGAACGGCGTCCAAATTCTGCTCGTAACTAAAACCACCCGCCGCGGAGCCGGCACGATTCTGGGACCGCGAGGCTGGGAGGCTGCTAGCATATTGGTGTGAAAAATGGAGCCAAATATGTCTGAAAACTCTTCCCCGATTGCCCAGCCTGTCCCCATGCTTGACCTGAGCCGCCAGTACCGCCCCATCCGCAAGGAATTGCTGGAGGCGGTCGGGCATGTGCTTGAGACGCAGCAGTTCATCCTTGGCGAGCCGGTCGAGGCCTTCGAGCAGGCCGCTGCCGCGCAGTTGCGCGTGGCCCATGCCGTGGGCTGCTCCTCGGGCACGGACGCTCTCTGGCTGGCGCTGGCCGCCGCCAGCATCGGTCCCGGCCAGTCGGTTGTCACCACCCCCTTCAGCTTCTTCGCCTCCACCAGCTCGATTCTCCGCGCCGGCGCCACGCCCATCCTGGCCGACATCGAGCCCACCACATTCAACCTGAATCCATCTGCCGTCGAAGCGGTTCTCAATGGTCCGCGGGGCGCGGCCGTCCGGGCCATTCTGCCCGTCCATCTCTACGGCCAGTGCGCTGACTGGACGGCCTTCGCGCGTCTGGCAAAGGAGCATGGGTTGAAGCTGATCGAAGACGCCGCACAGGCCTGGGGCGCCCAGTGGCCGAACTTGGACGGGCAGGCGGTCAGGGCAGGAGCTCTGGGCGATGCGGCCGCCTTCAGTTTCTATCCCACCAAGAACCTGAGCGCCGCGGGCGATGCCGGCATGGTTACGACCAACTCCGATGAAATCGCCGAGCGGGCGCGGATGCTGCGCCAGCACGGCATGCGCCGCCGCTACCACCACGACGAAATCGGCTGGAATACGCGCATGGACGGCTTCCAGGGCGCCATTCTCCAGGTCAAGCTCAGGTACATCGACGGCTGGCTTCAGCTTCGCCGCACGGTGGCCAAGCGCTACCATGCGCTCTTCCGCGCCGCAGGCCTGGCGGAAACCGGTCCCTATCCCGCCCACGGCGTTGTGCTGCCCCACGAGGTAGCCGGCAGCCGCCACGCCTGGCACCAGTACGTCATCCGCACAGCCCGCCGCGACGCGTTGCGCGACTTCCTCACCGCGCGCAAAATCGGCTCGCAGATATATTACCCCATCCCAATCCACTTGCAGGATGCGTTGAAAGGCCTCGGCTACAAAGAGGGCGATTTCCCCGAAGCCGAGCGCGCTGCGCATGAAGTGCTGGCGTTGCCGATCTTCCCCGAACTGCGAGAAGACGAGCAGCAGACGGTGGTTGCCGCGATTGCGGAGTTTTTGAGGTAGGGATCAGAGAGCAGAGATCAGGGCTTCAGTTGTAGTTGCTTTGAGTCGTGCTGGTCCGGTCCTAAAGGCCCTGATCTTTGGCCCTCTTTTCAGGGGCCTGAAGGCCCCTGCTCCCTCCGATTCGCTGATCTAGAATCGTGCTCCCTCCGACTCGCCGATATACAACCGCGCTGGTCAGAATTCTGGGTGCGCGGGAATGCACAGATTTGCGGCGGCGGGACGGGAAGGCGCGTGGGTGGCGGCGAGGGCAGAAAATGCGCGAAGTGTTTGCGTAGAGATACACAGATATTTGGGACAATTGGACAAAAGGACGATTTTTGAGGGTTTCTCGGCTTGCGGCGGGGCGTAAGTTATTGATTCCCGGTTGAGCATGGAGCGGAAAAGAAGACATTTTCCGCTCTTTCGCGCCTTTTTGAAATCAGAGAAAAACGATTTAGTTTGTTTGCCTTACGCGGCATTTCGAGGAGATGCGCGCACGAAGAACATCGATTGGAGCGGTTCAGAAAACGCTGTAGTCCTGGACTTCATTGATTTCCCACCCTTTCCGCAGAAAAAAGCGGAAAGGATGGGGCACGGAAGTCTATGGCAAAAGCAAAAATGATCGAGCGGGCATTTAGAGCGAAACCACAGTACATGTACCTTTGATAAGAGTCTCCAGAATGACTTTTTCTTGAGGAAAAAGCCACTTGGCAGGCGTGCTTCCGAGATACAGCAACTGTGGTTTCGCTATGGCGGGCGGAGGACAAAGATGCAGGGAGATGAGCGGGAAAAACTAAGGCGGGAGCTGGACGAGGCGTTGCTGCCCTTCCGGCTGGCGCGGAAAGGGGCTTGCGGCGGGACGGGGTGGCTCAGGAGCGTCCGGCGGGCGTTGGGGCTTCCGGTGGACGAGGTGGCGCGGCGGCTGGGGGTGAGCCGGTGGGAGGTTCACCGGCTGGAGAAGTCGGAGCAGAACTCCCGGATCATGCTGGCATCGCTGAGGCGCGCGGCGAAGGGCTTGGGATGCGAACTGGTGTACGCGCTGACGCCGAAGGAGGGGACGCTGGAGGAACTGGCGGCCGAACAGCGGGCGAAGCACGAGAAGGCGCTGGCGAAGAAGCGCGAAGAGCGAGAGGCGCGGAAGAAGCCGTGGCTGGAAGCGATTGGCTGGCGGGAGAAGTTTCTGGGCGCGATGCGCACGACGCTGCGGCGGGAAGGGGTACGGGTGCGTCCGCGGAAGACGGAGCGGGGAGTGGCGAAGCAGGAGGAGAAGTTCAAAGAAACGATGAAGTTGGCGGGGCTGGCGGGTCAGCAAGTTAGCAAGTTAGCGGATCGGTGAGGGGGCGGGCGGAGGGGTGAGCGGGAAGAAGATTTGGCATGAACTGAGATTTTGAATTGCGTTCAGCACCGGTCCCCAAATGCGACCGGGGGCACCCGCAGCGAGGAAGAATCCCTCTTGAGATCGGGGCCACCCGCCGAGGGTGGGGCACCCGGCGCTCGAAGAGAGGTGTGTCGGTCTTCAATGAAGGGTTGCGGGTTGGGGGCAGACGGGCGGGCGGGTCAATATCCGGTGGGTTATAGGTTCGTGGTCTCCCACCCATTTCACAAAGAACGTGAAATGGATGGGGCACGGAGTTCTGTGGGAATTATGGTTCGGAAGAACTCTGGATGGTGCACCTGGCCACCAGCCAATTAGCCGTCAGAAGGGATGGAACCCTGCCAGCCCATGCTGTGCACCCGGCGTTTAACGGGCGCGGGCCAGGACGACTGTCACATCATCGGGCTGCTCCGCGGCGCCGATCCACTCTGCCACAGCCCCCGTGATGAGACCGCCAATTTGGGAGAGCGGCTTGTCGCGGTGATCCTGGATGAGCGCAATCAGCCGATCCTCGCCGAATTCTCCTGAGTCGTTTTCCGGTTCGGTGACGCCGTCGCTGAAGGCCACGAACAGATCCCCCGGCTGCATCGCGAGTGTGAATTCGTCATAGGCCACGCCATCAAACAGACCGGCAACCGTGCCCGAGATTTCCAGCCGCGAGACCGCTCCATCCCCGCTCAGCATAATGGGCGGAAGATGGCCGGCATCGCAATACCGCAACTGGCGCGCTGCCGCGTCATAGCAGCCCAGGAACATGGTTGCGTACTTCTCCGGCGGGGTGCAGCGAAAAAGCTGATTGTTCAGCGCGGCCATCATCATGGCCGGAGAAAGCTGCAATTGGCCGGCGCCGTTTCCGCCGTAGCGCATGTGGCAGTTTCCCGCGGCGAATGTTCCGGCGACAAGCTCCGCTGTCGCGGCCTTTCTCTCTGAAACCTGCGAGAAGGCGCGGACATAGGCATGAACCGTGGCCATCAGGAGCGCGGCCGAAATCCCTTTTCCGCTGATGTCGCCCACGGCCAGCACGAGGTCGTCGCCGCTGAGGGGAATGAAGTCGTAGTAGTCGCCGCTGACGGAGCGCGCGGGACGGCAGACGCCATAGGTCTCCAGCGACTCCAGCTCGGTTGACTGATGGGGGAAGAGCAGGTCCTGCACTTCATAGGCCAAGGCAAGTTCGCTCTCAAGCCGCTGCTTCTGCTGCTGCTCGGCAACGAGCTTGACCAGCGAGTCGGTCATGGAGTTGAAGGACTCTTCGAGCGCCGCCATCTGGTCGCGCTTCTGAATCTGGATGCGATGCGTGAGATCGCCGCGATTCACATGCTGCGTGGCGTCGTAAAGTTCCGCCACGGCCAGCGTGATGCTGCGCGAGATCCGTATGCCGACATAGAGCGCCGCCAGCTCCATCAGTCCAAAGAGGACCGCAATGGCGAGCACGACGTACCAGAGGATTCTGGCGTCGTCGCCCAGCGCGGCAAACAGCGTGCTCAAGAGCATCGATGGCCGGGTGACGATGCTGATGACAGCGGTTTGTGATTCCCCTGTTTTCCACTCAATTGCATTGAACACGGAAAAAACGTGAAACGTCTGGTCGAACCGGTTCAGCGCGGGCGAAACGCGGCCGGTCTCCACAACATTGCTGGCGGCTGGTTCCTTTGTCTCCGGCGAAATTTGGAGCTGCCCGCGCTGATCGAGCGGCCGCAACGACACCGTGCCCAGGCGCGAGCTTGCCGAGCGAAGCAGTTCCGGCGTGACCGGGACGTTCGAGATCACCGTCAGCGTCAGGCCGCCCTCGTCGTAGCGCTTCACGGCGCGCAGATGCAGGAGGCCTGCATCAAGGACGAAACCGGCGAAATTGCCCTTGATGCTGTCAGGCACCTTTCCGGGAGGAGTCTTGAGGGGCTTGCCGTCGGCGGAGAGCAGAAATCCGTTCTTGCCTTGCCACACGGTAACGGTCCGCCGCGGAAAATCCTCGCCGGCAACGGCGGCAAATTCCCCGGCGCTCTGTTCATTCAGATTGCCGGCGCGCTCCAGTGTGCGCAACTGCGCCGCGAGGGCATTATTCGACGCGTCCAGATGCTGCAGCGTCGACCCCAAATCCGAAGTCGCGATATAGGTGGCAAATTGCCACGCGCACAGATAGCTCCCCACCCCAGCCATCATCAACAGCAGCAGAATCGGGATGATGCCGGCGAAGACATAGGCAATGATCAGCCGATGGCGCAGCCGCCACATGATCTTGCGGCGCAGCCAGCGGAAGGCGATCCGGGCGGCGCAGAGCGCAAAGACGAAGGCAAAAAGCTTCGCCCAGCCGCTCACCTTCGGTTCTGAAGCAGAGCCGGTCAGCCAGCGCACGGCGATGAGAAATACGCTCAGGCCGCCGGACCACAGAGCGACGCGGCCCCACCTGGTGCGCGGACGCAGAATACGTCTCAGGCGATCTCTCACGACGCCTGAATCTGGAAGCATCTTCATCGTTGCATCCTTGGAGACTTGCTCATCGCCGCACCCCTTGCTCGCCGCTTTGAAGCGGTTCATGATGCTCTGTCCGGTGAGGTTCATGATGCTCTGTCCGGTGATTTGCCCTGCGGAGAATAAGTGTAGCGCATCGGATGGAAGTGTTGCCTGCCTCGACCCGCCTGGCCCGTTGCTCTAAACTCGACGCAAGGCAAGATTCCACACCGAGGTCCCGTTCCGTTGAAAAGATTTCCGCTTCCCGCCCTATTTGTTGCAGCGTTTCTTCTGTTTGCGCCCATCCCAGCGCTCACGGCGCAGACGCCGGCCAGCGCTCCGGCTCAGGCTGGCTCAGTGGAGGGAAACCGCAAGGCTCTCAACGCAATCTTCGAGGCGTACTGGCAGGAGCAGCTCAAGCACGATCCCGAGTTTGCCTCGATTCTGGGCGACAAGCGGTACAACGACCAGATCAGCGACTACTCGGTGAAGGCCGTCAACGACGGGCTGGGCCGCGAAGAGAACATTCTGACGCAGTTGATGGCCATTGACCCGGCGGGACTGACGAACGAGGAGAAGACCGGCCGCGATCTGCTGCTGCGCCAGTTTGCCGAGGACGAGGAGGCCGCGGAGTTCAAGGAGTGGGAGATGGAGGGCGGCATCGCCACCACCTACCCGCAACTGGCGGCCCGGTTGAGCTTTGCCACGGTAAAGGATTACGACGACTGGATCGCGCGGCTGCACGCGATTCCCAAAGCCTTCGAGCAGGTGAGCACGAACCTGTCCATCGGCATGGAAGACCACCGCGTGCCGCCCAGGTATCTGCTGGAAAAGTCGCTGGAAGAAGTGAAGTTGCTGGCCAATCAGAAACCGGAAGACTCGCCGCTGGCCGCGTCGCTGAAGAGCTTTCCGGCGGCCATTCCGGCCAACGAGCGGGAGCGGATCAAGGGCGAGATGCTGGAGGCGATCGGCAAGGAGGTGCAGCCGGCCTACCTGCGGTTTGCGCGCTTCCTGGAGGTCAGCTACATCCCCGCGGGACGCCTGGAGCCGGGCATTTCCGCACTGCCCGACGGGGCGAAGTACTACCAATTTCTGATTCGCCACCACACAACGGCCAATCTGACCGCGGAGGAGATTCACAAGATCGGCCTGGATGAGGTGAAGCGCGACGAGGCCGAGATGCTGACCATTGCGCAGAAGCTGGGCTTTCAGGACCTGAAGAGCTTCCGGGCGAGTCTGAAGACGAATCCCAAGCTGCATCCGGCCTCGGCCGAGGCGCTGCTCGACGCCTATCGCGGCTATCTTGGGCCGATGCAGGCCAGGCTGCCGCAGCTGTTCGGACGGCTGCCCAAGGCAAACTTCGAGGTTGACCCAGTTCCGGATTACATGGAGAAAACCGCAGCGCCCGCCTATTACGAAGCTGGCGCGCCTGACGGCAGCAGGCCGGGGCGTTTGATGATCAATACCTACAACGCCGCCAGCCGCAACCTTTACAACGCGGAGGCCACGGCCTACCACGAGGGGCTGCCCGGCCACCACTTGCAGATTTCCATCGCGCAGGAACTCGAAGGGGTGCCGGCCTTCCGAAAATATCAGCACTATACGGCTTATACGGAGGGGTGGGGACTGTATGCCGAGCGGCTGGGCAAGGACGCGGGATTCTACCAGGACCCATACTCGGAGTATGGACGGCTGGAAAACGACGCGTGGCGGGCCATACGGCTGGTGGTCGATACCGGCGTCCATTCGCAGCACTGGAGCCGCCAGCAGATGGTCGATTACTTCCACGACCACTCGGCGATGGACGAGACCAGCATTCAGACCGAAGTGGACCGCTATATCTCGTGGCCCGGCCAGGCTCTGGCCTACAAGGTTGGCGAGCTGAAGATTCTGGAAGTGCGCGAGCGGGCGAAGAAGGCGCTGGGGGACAAGTTTGACCTGCGCGCCTTCCATGACGAGGTGCTTGGCTCTGGAGCTTTGCCGCTGGACGTGCTGAGCGACCGGATTGACGGATGGATCGCGAGCCAGAAGGCGGCAGCCCGGCAATAGAGCGGTTCTCCAATTGCTATACACCGAAACCGCAGTCATTTTTCAGCGGCTTGATGGCATCAGACAAAAATCGAAAAGGTGTAGTGGCATAGGCCTCTGACAACATAGTTTTGTACCTCTGGCTCGTGCTTTCCCTGGTCCCAAAATCGGGACCAGGGGCACCCGTCGCTGGTACAACTTCAAGTTGTCATAGACGTAGCGCAGACGAAGAAATATCTCCGATTCGACAGGCGAGGCCCTCTCCAAAGCCATCCTAACGGCGAAGTAAAACAACGATACTCCACTGCCAGTTAAACACTGCTGAAGGAATAGCCGCATCATTCTCATGATGGAAGTTTTTCTCCACCATATGAAGGGCGACGAGATACTTCACACAATTGAATACTCGGAGCAACGGTTCGTCGATTATTGGGCCGCAAAACCTCTCGAGGACTTTGATGAACAATCATGCCATGCACGCAATCCGGGGGATTCTTCCGGTCTTTATAGCCATCTTCACCCTCACACTCTTCTCGACAATGCCTGCAAACTCACAGCAACTGGCAGCGGCTTCCCTTGGTGGAACCGTAGCGGATCCCGATGGGCTCACAATCAGTTCCGCTACGGTAATCCTGACGAATTCTGATCAGGGCACCGTGCGCAAGTTCACGACAGAAAAGAACGGCAGCTTTTCGTTTACGAATCTGGCGGCAGGCCGGTATGTGCTGTCAGTGCATGATGCATCGGGCTTCTCGGATTTCAACCAGATCGTCGATTTGGAGGTGGGTCAGTCACTGAATATCCCGATTAAGCTGACTGTCGCGCGAACAAAGGCAGAAGTCAAAGTTACATCCGAGGCGGTTCCCGAAGTGGATACCGTGAGTTCCGTGGATGGCGGAGTAATTGACGAGCATCAGATTGCCAATCTGCCGCTGAATGGAAGGAACTACCTTGAACTGTCGCTGCTGGTGCCGGGGAACGCACCGGCGCCCAACTTCGATCCGACAAAGGTGAATACGGTCGTGATTTCGTCAGCAGGTCAGGCAGGACGCGGCAGCAATGTGTCCATCGATGGCGCGGACAACAATGACGATGCGGTTGGCGGCTCTCTTGTGAATATCCCCGAGGATGCAGTGCAGGAATTCCAGATTGCGACGAATCGTTTCTCAGCAGCGCTGGGCAGATCCGGGTCGTCCGTTACAAATGTAGTCACTCGGCAAGGCTCGAACACGATTCATGGCGAGGTCGGAATATACGAGAGGGATAAGAACCTTCAGGGGCTGCCGGCAACCTATGATCCGTCGATTCACGAAACGCCTGCCTTCCATCGCCAGCAATACACCGGCGATATCGGAGGCCCAATCAAGCATGACAAAGCGTGGTGGTTTGTTGCGGTAGAAGACCGCCAGCAATTGGGCGCAGACCTAGTGGGAGTGCGCAACACAACAACGCAGACCATTGGCAGAACCTTTGTCACGGCTCCGCTTCATGATTTTCTGAGCACGGAGCGGCTCGACTGGCAGGTAACTCAGAAAGATCGGGTGGGCTTTCGCGAGTCTCTTCAACTGGAAGACGATCTCAGCCAGAGCAAGCTGGACCGCGCGCTGGGAAGCGCGAGCTACCGGCAAACAGCGACTAACCATCTTCAAGGCTTGATGGCTGACTGGGTGCATATCTTCCGGCCCACACTCATCAACCGCCTCAGCTTTGCAGATAACAATTTTGTCAATATTACCAATCCCTTTTCGCAAACGCCGCAAATCACTTACCCCGACCTCGATGATGGCGCTTCGTATGCCGATCCACAGCAGACACGGCAATTCCGCCTGCAGTTCGACGACACTCTTTCATGGAACAAGTTCAACCACGCATTCAGCGCCGGTTGGGAGTTGCAGAGCATCGATGCCGACTTTTATCTGGCAGTATTCCAGCAGGGGAACATCCAGGCAGTCGAGGATTTTCCGGATTTCGACAGAAACGGAGATGGCAAAGTCGATGACAATGATCTATTGTTTGCAGTTGCCTTGCGCAGCTCGAAGCCTACTATCCCGCTCTTGCTGCCTAACGACGATAACTACCACTCCGCACTCTTTTTCCAGGACGATTGGAAGGCCGCAAAACGGCTTACGCTGAACCTGGGGCTCCGCTGGGAGTTAGATAGCAATCTTAACAATTTAAGCTGGTATGGGAATCGGAACCCAATCGTAGAGTCGTTCTACCATGGCAGCCGTCATCGCGATTACAAAAACTTTGGTCCCCGCGTGGGATTCAATTACTCCCCTACCGAGACAGCCAGCGTGCATGGCGGTTACGGCATCTATTACGACCGCATTACGCTTGAAGTCATGTCTCTGGAAAAGGGCTTTGACGGACGCGCGCTGGCGCTTAATGTTACAGCCGGAAACGTGGTCACCGATTCGAGTGGCGCTCCCGTTTACCTGAATCCTGACGGAACATTCGCTGCTGGAGCACCGCAGCTTCTTTCCAGTCCCTTTAGCGGGTTTCTATTTACGGGCGCGGGATCCACGGGAATCGATATTATCGATAATCATCTGCGCAATCCGATGGTTCAGCAGTTCAATCTTGGCATCCAGAAACAGCTTGGGCAGAACTTTGTTGTCACGGTGGATGGCGTTCATAACCTTGGCACGCGCTTTATCATCGGCAATCCTGTCGGATCGGTCTACAATCCGGTCACGCAAGGCCCAGACGAGGTAATTGACGTCGAATCCGCGGTGAATACAAAGTACGATGGCTTATGGATTACAGCGCGGTGGCGGTTCGGCTCGCATGGCGAATTCTATTCCGCCTACACACTCGCCAAGGCCTTCAACTACGCCAACGACGACCAGATTCCATTCGAGTATTCACCTATCGATCCGACCAATCTGCGCCGCGAATATGGACCGGCTACAAACGACCAACGCCATCGCCTTATTCTCTCCGGAGTCGCGAACCTGCCCTACAAGTTAGGCTTCTCAGGAACCTGGACCATTGCTTCCGGTGTTCCCATGGACATTCTTCTGCCGGACGGCAGCGAGCGTGTGCCCACAATGCAGCGGAATGCGGGAGGGCGAGAGTTCCACAACGCGCGGCAACTGAATGCGTTCATCAAGGCCAGCAACGCAGCCGGCGGCGTTTACGAAGCAAGCACAAATGCGAATGTGATGCTTCCCCTGGTGAGCGATCAGTCCCGCTTCAACGATAGCTTCAATTCAACTGACTTCCGCCTAAGCCGCGACTTCGCGTTAGGGGAACGCATCCATCTGGAAACGCTGGGCGAAGCATTCAATATCTTCAACGTCACCAACATCCTTGGCACCTCGAATCTCAACTACTCCGGCTTCGCCGACACGTTATCGCCGGACAGTAACAATTCCAGCCTCTCGTCGAGTTTTGGAAAGCCAGTGAGCACGGCAGGCGGAGTTTTCGGATCGGGTGGCCCGCGAGCGTTCCAATTTGCCATGCGCTTCAAGTTCTAGGACTCTGACAAGATTAAGAAGTTCCATCGAGTTTGCGGATCCCCGGTCTCAAAATCGAGACCGGGGGCACCCAACGGTGGTACAACTTCGAGCGGTCAGAAGCCGAAGTCTGGTTTGAGTTTACGAGGCGTGTTTTTCGTCAATTCTGCTAAAGTTGCCGAAATAGTTATGGGATCTGGAGGGCAGACCATTGGCGACGCGACTTCGCCGCATATCGCAAATCGTATTTTTTATCTTATTTGTGGGCTTGCTTGCGCGCACAAAGTTGTTCGACTTCTCTGACGCCGACAGACGGCCGAAGTTTCCGGTCAATGTCTTTTTCAAACTGGATCCGCTGGCTGCCGTGGTGAATGCGCTGGCAGGGCACGCTCTTTATCGCGGGCTGGCCTGGTCGCTGCTCATTCTGATTCCGACTTTTTTTCTGGGGCGCTTTTTTTGCGGCTGGATATGCCCCATGGGCAGCTTGAATCAGTTTGTCGGCGGCATCCGTTCCGAGTCCAGGCCGCGCAAACAATTGATTGCGTCGAATCGCTATAAGAAGTGGCAAACGACCAAGTATTTTCTGTTGATTGCCGGGATCATGGCGGCGCTTTGGGGCAGCAGCATCGTGGGCTGGATGGATCCCTTCAGCCTGTTTGTGCGATCGACGGGTTTGTCGATTCTTCCTGTCGCGGCCAGCAAGAAATTCTATGTGGTCTATGTGCCTCATTACTGGCTGGACTTAGTGCTGGGCGTAACGTTTTTGGCATTGCTGGGGATGAATCTGCGGATAACTCGCTTCTGGTGCCGCGCGTTTTGTCCTCTGGGCGCTCTGCTGGGCCTGGCCGCGCGGTGGTCGATTCTGGGGCTGCACAAGGATGCGGCCGCCTGCAACCAGTGCAGCCGCTGCCTGATCGGCTGCCAGGGCGGCGACGATCCGATTGGTGGCGCACCGTGGCACAAGGCGGAGTGCCACCTTTGCATGAACTGCGTTGAGGCTTGCCCGCGCGGAAGCCTGCAGTTCCGCTTTTTCCGCAAAGAGCCGGAGATTGCGGGAACGAGTCTGAGCCGGCGCAAGGCGCTGGCCGCAGTGGTGACCGGGCTGGCAATCGTGCCCATCCTGCGCGCCCAGACCGCGCTGGGCAAGAACAGCAACGCGCGGCTGATCCGGCCACCGGGCGCGCAGGGCGAAGCAGATTTTCTCTCGCGGTGCATCCGCTGCGGCGAGTGCATGAGGGTGTGCCCGAACCATGCGCTGCAGCCCACGTTCGACGAGGCTGGGCTGGAGGGTTTGTGGAGCCCGGTGGTGACGCCGAAGATCGGCTATTGCGAGCCGGAATGTGTGCTGTGTACTGAGGTTTGTCCCACGGGCGCCATTCAGAAACTGACGCAACGGCAAAAAGGCTGGGTGGCGGAGAACAGTGATCCGTCGACGCGGCTGCGCGTGGGGACGGCGGTTTATGACCAGAGCCTCTGCCTGCCGTGGGCCAAGGCCACCGATTGCGTCGTGTGCATGGAGTGGTGCCCGGTGACGCCCAAGGCGATTTGTGTCGAGGATGCAAAAGTCGTGGACGCGCAGGGCAATTCGCGCACGCTGAAGCAGCCGCATGTGGACACAAGCCGCTGCGTGGGCTGCGGGGCGTGCGAGTACGCCTGCCCGCTTCAGGAGCAGGCGGCAGTGCATGTGACCAGCAGCGGAGAGAGCCGATCAAGCCATCGGAGTTAGCCCTGCCCCTGAGGTTCAACCGGCGTGGAAGCGTCGTCGGGTTGCGCGCTCGGCTCGCCGGGCTTTTGAGATTGCCCGCGACGCAACCAGAGCAAGACGCCAGCGGCTGCCAGGACGATAGCGGCAATCCCACTGATGGTGGCCGCGCGCGGCTCGCCTTCCGCCACGCTGGCCAAGGCAGTTTGCAGCAACAAGAGTTCCAGCAACAGCCATAATCCGGCCAGAGCCCAAAACCACCATCGGCGCCTGCGAATCGTGATGGTGAAAACATCGGTCGCGTTGGTCATGGTCATCCTCTTCTTTCGGACGACGAATTATTCTTCCACCATTGTTCGGGGTCGCGCTGCTTTCCATAGCCGAAGGCATTGTCCAGGATGCGGAAGACGCCGTCCGTGGCCGGCGCAACCGAAACCGCGGCCTTCGCCCCTTCGTGAATCCAGGCCTGATTGCCTTTCGTGTAAGGACAACTGACAAGACACACGCCGCAAGCCGACCCTGACTTCTGCCAGTACTCAAAACATTTGTAAGAGTCCTCGTACCAGGCTTTGTGTCCGGGATTATTCCACGGCCCCCTGGTCCTAACACTCGGTTCGCTGTCAAACGACAAAGCGCGCGACGGACACGCTTCGGCGCACTTCTTGCATGTCTTGCAGAATTCGACCAGGCCGAAATTGATGGGCTTGTCGTATGCCATGGGCAGATCGGTAAAGACCTTGCACAAGCGAACCGCGGGGCCGAACTCTGGCGTGACGAGTTTGTTGAGGCGGCTCAATTCGCCAATGCCCGCATCGATCGCGAACGGTATGCTCTGCGCCGTATCGTTCACGCAGGGTATGGCCTCATAGCCGAGACCGCGAATAAATACAGCCAGCGACGACACCACAAAAGCCGAGTGACTATAGCCAAGCGCCGACGCTGTATCGCCCAATGCCGTGGGCGCGCGAGAAAGAAGCTCAAGATCCATGGGGATGGCAATGGCTACCACCCACTTCATCTTGCGGGGAATTACAAACTTAGTGTCAGTTACCGAGGGCACATCGATATCTTCGAAGACAATATCTTTATCGATTTGTTTTTCATCTTCCCGCGGCACTTGCTGGTTGACATAGTTCTCGTTCATCGGCGCGATGCCGACAAGACGCGCGCCGTAGAGTCGCGCCGCGGCCTTCACGGTGCTCGCCATTTCCTCCGGCGAAGCTGTATAGCGCTGGGTGCCTGGCTCCGCTGGTGTCGCTGGTGTGCGCGCGGGGGGGCGCGTCCACGAGAGCAGGCCCGTGCCGGGTCTGGAGCTGCGCATCACAGTCCATGCGCCTTCGCTCAACTGTTGATCGGGCAAGCTGAATCCGGGTTTCCTTTCGCTCATCCATGCGGCCAAGCGCTTGGACTTGGAGGCTTGCTCCGCTTCAAACGAACCAACGCCGTCGCGTTGAGTTTTCAACGGCACGTAGATCGCAAACATATCCTTGCCCGAAAAGCGCTTGTAATCGGCGGTCTTCTCAGACAGGGTGGGCCTGTCCACGGTCTTGATCCACCGCGCGCGTTTTCTCTGGTTTTCGCCGACGCCCGTGCCAATCGCCAGCGCACCAAGCGACCCAAGCGCGCCGCCTGCCGCAACGAATCCGCCAGCCTTCAAAAAAGCCCGCCGCCCAGCCTGTTTGCGTCTATCTTCCACGTCAATCATCCTTTCAGCAGAAGTTTATTCTTCCAGGAAGAAACCGTCGTCCACCGAAAGGTTGAATTGTCATTCCATCTTTTGATAACTCGTTACTTATTGAGATTAACGAAGCGCTTTATTAGCTGGTTGTCAGGGAAGCTCTGCTTAAGTTCTGTTCCACATCGAGCATTCGCTCAGGGGCTAAAGCCCGCGTTGTTTTTAAGCTACTTTCGGCAGTCAGGGCTGAAGCCCTGACCTACCAGTCGTGCCCTGACGCCTCTTGCCTCCGCGGATGAGCTTTTCCGCAGCCTGTGAAGCCGTGCCCTTTCAAAACGCGACTTTCACCACGGGCTGTTAGACGAGGCGAACGACTTTGATGGGCTTCCTGTAATAAACGGTTATCTCAATTCTCAATCGTTTGATGTATTTGTAAAATGGCCATTTACAAATAGAATGATTCTTGACAATGCGGCGCGTAATTGCACTTTCGCTGATGATATTGTTCAGTTGGACGCTGATCGCGCCCCTCTTTGCGTCAGACACGGAAGCATATCTTCCGGCCTGCTGCCGCAGAAACGGCACGCATCACTGCATGATGCGCATGATGGAGCGGCGCGGCGGCCAGCAAAAAGGCTTCACGTCAGTCTCGGAAAAGCGCCCTTGCTGTCCGGCCGGCACGCGTGCTGTCAATTCTCAAATCTTCAAGCCGGAACCTGGGGAGCAGTTCTCTTCGAGCGTTGTTCTGCATCCTGCGATAGCGCCGCAGACTCAGGCGCTCTATCGCATTTCTTCCTTTCGCAGCCATCCAAAGCGCGGCCCTCCTCTCGCCTGACTGCCTGAGATGCTTGGCGAATGGGACAGGCTCGGTTTGTCCCGCTGTTCCTCGTTATTCGAACAAGAGGAGAGCACATGAAATGCAAGCTATTGCTGGCGTTGCTGCCGGCCGTCTGCCTATGCGGGCAGACAAACATGATTCATGCCCAACAAAGTTCTGACGCTGTTATTAACTCCGCTGCGACCGGCCGCATTGCCGGTGTCCTGAAGGACCCCGCCGGCGCAGTCGTTTCGGGTGCAATGATCGAAGTAAAGAGCCTTGCACACAGCTTGAGTCGATCCGCGAAAACAGACTCACTGGGACGATTTTTCGTCAGCGAGCTTCCGGCAGGACGCTATCGGGTTACTGTCACGGCAAGCGGCTTTGCTGTAGCAGTCGTTGCGCATCTTGTTGTTGAGCGCGGAACCGAGACGGCCGTCGAGGTAACGCTGAGAATTGCCCCGGTGCAAGCCAGTGTGGAAGTAAGTGGTTCCGCAATCGTACCCGCTGCCGCAACATTTCACAAAATCGACTCAGGCGACCTGGAGCGCAGCCGCAGTGCGGCCGAACTGGTGGCAAGCACGCCCGGCGTCAGCCTGCACGAAAACGGCCAACTGGCCAGCATTCCGTTTCTTCATGGGCTGGGGGATGAGCGAGCCAAACTCGTTGTCGACGGCATGACGGTTTCTTCCGCCTGCGCCAACCACATGAATCCGCCGCTCTCCTATATAGCTCCGTCTGACGCAGCGGAGGTCACGGTGATGGCCGGAATTACACCGGTCAGCCTGGGCGGCGACAGTCTTGGCGGAACGATCTCCATCGAATCCCGTCAACCCGTCTTTGCCAGCGCCGGTGAAAGGCTGCACGAAGAGGGTAGTTCCACAGGCTTCTATCACTCGAACGGCCGAAACTATGGCGGCTCTGTATCGGATTGGATCGCCAGCAGGAATCTGGGCATTGGTTACACCGGAGCATGGGCCACCAACGACGATTACACCGATGGAAGCGGCCACAAGGTAACATCCACTTATGCGCAAAGTACCGAGCAGACAGTGACCCTGGCTGCGCAGGGAGAGGGCAACCTCGTCACCATCCAGGCCAGTTTGCATCACACTCCGTACGAGGGATTTGTCAACGCGCAGATGGACTTGGTGCGCAACTATGCGGAATCGCTGAACCTCCATTACCGCGGAAGCCTTAACCGCGGCGTGCTCGACACGCATCTGTTCTGGCAGAACACATGGCACTCGATGAACATCGGACATGACAAATCCACCTTCCCGATGCCTATGAATATGCCGATGAATACTCATGGCAGAGATATTGGCTACTCCGTCGAGCTTGATCTGCCGTTGACCGAACGCCATACTCTTCGGGTTGGCAACGAGTTGCATCGCTTTGTTCTTGACGATCGCTGGCCCGCGGTTCCCGGCACAGCGCCCATGATGGGACCGAACACTTTCGTTAACATCAACGACGGACGCCGCATCCGACTGGGAAGTTTCGTTGAGTTAGCAAGCAAGTGGAACGCGCAATGGACGACTCTCGTGGGTCTGCGCAACGATTCGGTCTGGACCAATGCAGGACTGGTGCAGGGCTACTCGGATATGTATGCCATGGATGCTGATGCCTTCAATACATTGAGCCGCGCCCACACGAACGCGGACCTCGACGCGACGGCATTGGCGCGCTACGAGCCAAACGCAGAAAGCACCTTCGAGTTTGGCTACGCGCGCAAGACTCGCGCTCCCAATCTCTACGAACGTTATGCATGGTCAACCAATATGATGGCCAGCGGCATGATTGGCTGGTTTGGCGACGGCAACTACTACGTGGGAAATGCAGGCCTCAAGCCGGAAATCGCCAATACTGTCAGCGGCACGGCGATCTGGCACGACCGGGCGCGCAAAGCGTGGGAAATCAAGCTCACGCCCTTCGAGACTCATATTCAGGATTACATCGATGTGGACACACTGGGCACGACGATGTACGGGATGAGCACCTTTGCCCAATTGCGCTTCGCTAATCACAACGCCCGAATTTACGGAGGCGATCTTTCCGGCAGCACGGTGATCTGGAACAATTCCAACTTCGGGCTGGGCAAGATCAGCGGCAATGCCGGATGGTTGCACGGCGAAAGACTTGATAGTTCGACGCCGCTCTATCAGATGATGCCGCTCAACCTGCGCCTTGCCATCGACGAGGAGTTAAAAGGATGGACGGCCGGTCTGGGCGTTCAGATCGTAGATCGCAAATCCAATGTTGACCCTCATCGGCTTGAACAGCCTACGCCCGGTTATGCACTCTTCAATCTGCATACTGGCTATCAACGAGGGGGTCTGAGGGTGAGCGCAGCGGCCGATAATCTGCTGAACAAAGACTATGAATTGCCTCTGGGCGGGGTAAATTTCGATGACTTCATGGCTAGCATGTGGATGAGCCAGATCAAGCCATTGACAGGACGCGGGCGGTCAGCCTCTGCGAGTTTGAGCGTACAGTTCTGAATCGGGAGGTGCACTTTGCACTGCGAAGGACGCGCGCTATGTTCATGCACGTTTTCATTTTGGCGCGGCCGTTCCAGCAGTGAGCGGCTGCGGTCTGATGCCTTGCCTGTTCAGCTATCGACTCGAAGAAGTCCCAGGGATTCCATTTCACAAAGTGAAGTCTTGATTTGCTTGATCGTCGCCATTCGATCCTGTTCGACACGCTTTCGGACTTGGATCAACTCATCTCTGCGGATGAGCCAACCTGAGAGCTGCGCCATCCAATGCTCGCATTGAGGCCAGGACCCATATCCTTCATAAATAGGATGTCCATGCAAAGTCTCAACAATCAGTATTCGCACTGTCAACTCTTGCTCGGGTCCATGCAAACGCATGACATGAACGCGAAAGGATTGTCGAACGGCCGGAGTTGCTGTGCTCATTGAACAAGACCAGATTTCTCACAATTTAAAGTCTCAAGTGAAATACAAATCAATTTCACGAAATTGATGCCCTCGGCAGGGACCAGCATCGTGATTATTCCGACGCTTGTATCCGTCATGGTCCTTTCTGGGTGGATAGCTCGAGACTATGTTGCAGCGGCGGAAAGCGCATCCTTACAATGACCGAGGCTGTCTTCCACCACAAGTTGCAACAATAATCCGAGGTTAAGCACACACTGGTTTCACTGACTGAATGCGTTTGCGTGGTCACATTTCATTCGCTGAATCTGTTTAGGTTTCGCAATCACTGCCTGGAAAAACCTGAAACTCGATTTTCTTTCTGCGCGCGCGGCTCACCTGTAGGCAGTAATGCAACGCCGGAGATGCCCTCGTCCGAAGCCAGCACATTTCTGAGCCGCTCAGGATTTGCCCCGCTGCGGCACTCCGCAGCCAAGAGCATCCTCAACGCAGTGGCAGGAGTTGTATCCGGCTGCAGCCTGAATACCCAAGGAATGTTCGATGAGGTCAGCGTGTTTTCGGCATCCAACTCTACCGCCGGCACAAAGCTCCTTAGCGCCATTTGCTCAGCCAGGTGGCTTGCATCTTTGTCCAGCGCGAGTATGGCCAGCGCATGGCCGTCCATCAGCGCTTGAACCAGCGCCGTGGTAGCGGCTCCCAAATTCTGATCGTTCTCGACTGGCAGCAGCTTGAACTCATGCCCCTTGATCGCGCTCGACGCAAGCTCTGCCTGCATCTCCGGCGAGGCGGCAATCGCCTTTGCGAAATGGCCAAACAGCACGACGCGAACCGGTTCAGCAAGATTATCCCGGGAGGAGAAGGCGTTTTCAGCATTGTTCACTTGCGAATACGTGGACGATTCCGGATGCCAGGAGAGGCGATAATCTGGCCAAGAGTCGATAGTCGCACTCGCATGAAGCTTTCCATCATTTTCTAACTGAGACGTGTGAGAATTCATCTCGCTATCCGGCACATTGAGAGCTAATGAATTCTCAGAAGAGTGCATTGAATGTTTGAGGATACTTTGTGTCGCGCTGGTGGGCAACACGTTCTGTGTGTTGATCATTGGCTGCGCAAGTGGAAGCGTTTGGTTCTTGATTGGCAACTGCCCGATTACAGGTGTCTTCTCCATCGTGGCAACCCGGTAAGTGATTGCGCCGTTGTGTACCGTGCCGAGATAGAGTGGCGCCACGTTCTTCCCGTTGGGGTCGAAGGTCATGTGGCCAGTTACGCCGTCATAGTCTTCTATGTTGGCGAGAGCGTCGTGAATCCGGGCGCGATTAAGACCAGCCTTGCAAATCGAGTCGAGCAGCGCATTCATCGCGTCGAAGGCCAGCGCGCCAAAATGATCCGGCTTCTCATGGAAATTGTCTTCGTATCGTTTGTTGAAGTCGATCCATTGCGGATCGTTGCGCGTTGGATCGTAGGGGTAGACAGCCTCAAAGCCCTCGGCTGCGTCTCCTGCTTCAGCCAGCAGCGTTGGCCCCAGAGTGCGATATGCGCCAAAGACACGCTGCTTCATTCCGGCAGCTCGCAGTTGCTTGAGAAACAGAGCCGTTTGATCCTCATCGGCCCATATGACAATCGCATCTGCTCGCGCATCGCGAATTACCTTCAACTGCTGTGAATAATCCGTGTCGCCCGGCAGATACTTCTGCTCGATTACCAGCGGGTGGCCCAGGCGGCGCGTGGCATCGCGAAACTTGCCGACGCCAAAGCGCCCATAGCGGTTGTTTACCCTGAACAGCGCCACGCGCTTCAGTCCCAGTTCAGTAAAGATGTGCCGGGCGAGCGTATAGGACTGCTGGCGATCATCCTGCAGCACGCCGGTGTACCACGGAATTGTGGTTTCTGGAACGGTGGGATCGGTATTCTCCGAGTTGACCACGGGAATCTCAGCGCGCAGCGCGACGCGCAGCACAATGTGCGTAGTCTCTGAGCTGATCGAACCAAAGATCGCCCAATCCTCGTCGTCGTAGATCATCTTCACGGCTTCATCGGAGGGCGAACCCCAGATAGTGGAGTCTGTGGGCCGGTCATTGCCGTAGACCGCGCCGCGCTGCCAGTTGTTGTAGTCGTTGTGCACCATCAGCTTGAAGGGCTTGCCCCCATAACCGCCGCGGGCATTGGCCTCGTCGATTGCCATCTGCGCGCCGTGCAGCATTCGCAACCCAAAGACCTGATCGGTGGTGTGCTCGACTGGACCAATAAATCCGATGCGAACTTCCTTAATATCGGTTGGATCGGGAATCTTCCTCGCCGCGCCCATGTAGATATTGGGTTTAA
>Ga0302275_10000957_pt1 | contig 31755 bp, 10 predicted proteins | sample III_Bog_N2_2_FD_200229 | JGI IMG/M metagenome (GOLD analysis project Ga0302275, IMG submission 200229) | Peat permafrost microbial communities from Stordalen Mire near Abisko, Sweden - III_Bog_N2_2 | ecosystem: Environmental > Terrestrial > Soil > Wetlands > Peat | place: Sweden: Abisko... | reverse complement strand
AACGCCCCCCCCCAACGGCCGCCGCCAGTCAGCCTCCAGCATCCGTCATCCAGCAAGGCGTTGCGGATCCCTGAAACCTGAAACCTTGACCCTGAAACCTTCTTGAAACCCGCGAAATATCACTTTTTTACATCTTGAAACCACGCCCCACCATCACCATCGCACCATCGCCAACCCACGGGGTGGTAGGGCGCGTCACTCCGTGCGCGCCGCTACTGACATCCAAGCGGACAAGCTTTCCCAACCGCCGCCATCCCAATGCTTCACTTAAGAAACACATTATGCAAGTGCCTGATTTTACAACATGTTACGTTCGCATCCAAAGCGCCCAAGCTGCCGGTCGCGTCGCCACTGGCTTCCCTCTCCCCTCAACGGGGAGAGGGATTGAGGGGGGATTGAGGGTGAGGGGTGGTCATACCCAGAGCTGCCTCCCGTCCGTTTCTTCCTGTATCAGCCCCCTCCGGGGTCCCGGCTGAACACTGAACACTGAAAACTTCCCTCCAAAACCCCCGAAATAACACATTTATCACCATGAACCACTGGCAGCCCTCGCCCACCACCGCCACCGGCGGCCAGACCCTGAAACATTGGGCTTCACTGCGGAAAAACCTTCCGTCGCCGCGCCATCCCTTTTATGCTGATCCCGTGAGCATCCTGGAAGAATTACAATGGCGCGGCCTGGTGGCCGATTGCACTGACACGGCCGAACTAACCAAAAAAATCGCCGCCCCCGTGACGCTTTACTGCGGGTTCGACCCCACGGCAGATTCGCTGCATGTCGGCAATCTGGTGCCGCTGCTGGCGTTGCGCCGCTTCCAACTGCTTGGCCATCATCCCATTGCGGTGGCCGGCGGAGCCACCGGGTCCATCGGCGACCCCAGCGGCAAAACGCAGGAGCGGCAACTGCTCACCCCGGAGGTGTTGAGCCACAACATCGCCAGCGTGAAGGTGCAACTGGCCAGGCTGCTCGACTTTGAAACCGGGCAGAATCCCGCCCGACTCGTGGACAATGCCTCCTGGACCGCCGGGCTTTCGTTCCTGGAATTCCTGCGCGACATCGGCAAGCACTTCACCGTCAACCAGATGGTGGCCAAGGAATCCATCCGCGCCCGGATGGAGGATCGCGAGGCCGGCATCAGCTACACCGAATTCAGCTACATGCTCCTGCAAGCGTTCGATTTCATGGTGCTGTGCCGGGATCATGGCTGCGAACTGCAAATCGGTGGCAGCGACCAGTGGGGTAACATCACGGCGGGCATTGAGTTGGCCCGTAAAAAGCTCAGTCGCCACGTCTTCGGCCTCACCCTGCCGCTCATCACCAACGCCGACGGCTCCAAGTTTGGCAAATCGGTGGCGGGCGCCATCTGGCTCGATCCCCGGCGGACCAGCGTCTATAAATTCTACCAGTTCTGGATCAACACGGATGACCGCGATGCCGTCCGCTATCTGAAATACTTCACGTTCCTGCCCCAGGCCGAGATCGAATCGCTCGAACAGCAGCATGCCGGGAATCCCGGCGCGCGCGCAGCCCACAAGGCTCTGGCCAAGGCCGTCACGGATCTGATTCATGGTCCCGGCGCGACGTTGGAAGCCATGCGCGCGAGCGAAATCCTGTTTGGCGGCAAGCTGGAGGGCCTCGCCGAGAGCACCTTCAACGAGATTGTGGGCGAAGTGCCGACGAAGGAGCTGGCGCGGAGCAAACTGGCTGGGACGGGTTTCCCGTTGCTGGAATTACTGGTTCACGCCGGGCTGTGTCCATCGAAGGGCCAGGCGCGCAAGGATGTGGAAGGCGGCGGCGTGAACCTCAACAACGTGCGCGAAGCCAGCGCCACGCGCGGGGTCACCGCCGGTGATCTGCTCTTCGGCAAACACCTCCTGCTCCGAAAGGGCAAGAAGAACTACGTGGTGGTGAGTGTGCCGCCGGTTTAACTGTTATGCCGCACGTGGATTTCCAGCAGGCCGTGGTCCGCGCCGCATTCAAAAGCGATGAAGATTTGCTCCACGCCCGGTTTGGGCATGACGCTGAAGGAAGTCCCGCGAATGACGGCGGGCGTCGTGAGCGCGCAGGCCGAACCGCTGTCGCACAGCCAGGATTTCAGGCCGCCGGCCACCATGTTGGTGACTTCGCCGATGACGTCGTTCACCTCGGCCGGCCCGGAAATTTCCTCGATGGCCATGCCGAGCATCGCGGCCGTGCCTTTGGCGGCGAAGGGGGCCGAGAGATGCAGATACACCTGGCCGGTGATCGTGTCGCCCGCGATGCCCACGCTGCCGGTGACGCGTTCCCCCGCGAATTTCACCGGTTCGGCGGTCGCGGTGGTGGCCAGCTGCATGCTCAGCATGGTGCTGAAGACTTCTTCCAGATGGCCGGAGATGTAATGGCGGATTTCGGCGGGCAGGGTGGCGGCGTTCATAATATCGGGGTGGCCGTCTGCGTGGCCAGCCTCTTTACATCGGTGGCTGGGGCCGGAAGTGAAGCCAATTCACGGCCAACCATAGGCTATTTGATGGGGTACACCTTTTGTTCGCCATGGTAGGAAAGCGTGACGGAGTCTTGATTGATGGCGACGACGCTGATGCCGCGGAAACTTTCGCCCACGGCCACGGGTTGGTTGTTGACGATGGCCAGCGGCTTGGCGGAACGGTAAAAGACGCCCTGCACCTTGACCGTGTCCAGCGGATTGGGAGCCGCCTTGGCCGCGACCGGCACGGCATTGGCGGGTTTGCTGTTGGTCGCGGCGGCCGGGTGGTTGGTTGGCGTCGGGGTTGGGACTGGCAGCGCTGAAACCGCCCTGGCCACGCTGGGTGCGATGGCCGGCGTTTCTGGCGGAGCCGGCTTGCTCCACCACCAGGCCAGCAGGCCAATCGCAACCACCAGCAATGCGCCGGCAAGCCGCCACAACCAGGCAACCGGAGCGGGCCGCGAGCTCGGACGTGACGGCGGCTCCCCCTTGGCCGGCGGGCGGGCGACGGGATCTGATGGCTCGGTGGCGGCAACGGCTTTTGCCGGCGACTGGGCCAGGGGCGCGGAGCGCGCGGCGGCGGAGTCGGGCGCGGGCGGAATGGGCGGCGGGGCCGCGGGCGCGGATGGAAGTTCACCGGTGCAGGCTTTTCGCCAGCCCAGGAGCTGATCATCCAGTTTGAGCACCCGGTAATAGGCAATATCCAATTGCGGCAGCGGCAGGCCGTCGGTCCGGCCGCTGGCAGCGTGGGCAAACACGTTGGCGGCGTGAACGGCGGCCAGCAGCGAGAATTCACAGGCAAAAACGGTCTGGCCGGGGCCATGATGCGCCGCCGCCGCCTCGATGAACGGCGCCGGCAACCCCCACAAGCCCAGCAGATAAGCTCCGACCTTGGCGTGGTTCACCCCGAGTTGAGCCGTTTCCTCCTCGTGCAACGGGCACGATTTTTCCCGGGCGGCGGCCACCACGGCGGCGTATTCCTTGGGTAAATTCGAGGCCAGGACCAGGCGGCCCACATCGTGCAGCAAGCCGGCCGTAAAGGCGTCATCCGCCAGCCGGGCGTCGCCGGTCTGTTTCAGGGCGATCTGGCGCGCAAATTTCGCCACTAGAAAGCTGTGTTCCCACAGGATTTCGAGCGACAACCCGGTGTCGCGGGCCTCATCGCCCTGGCCGAAGATTTGCAGGCACATGACCAGCGATTTGATGGTCTGCAGGCCGAGCAACCCCGCGGCGTCGGTTGGCTGGGTGACCTTTTGCGCGAGCGAAAAAGCGGCGGAATTGACCATCTGAAGCAGCCGCGCGGTGATCACGGGATCGCGCTCGATGATGGTGCCAATATCCTGCAACGTGGTGGCGGGCGATTCCATTTCCTTGACCAGGTTGAAGTAGGTGGCCGGCAGGCTCGGCAGCCGGCGCAGGCGCGGCATGAGTTTCCTCAGTTCATCACTGGCCAGCCAGGCATCCAGGCGCAGGCCGCGTTGCAGGCTGGTGAGCAGGTTGGCCGCCTCAAAGGGGCGGCGGATGAACTGGTGGGGGCCGCCGATGCAGTTGATGATGAGCGCCTGATCGGCGACGTCGCCGACAATGAACCCGAGGGTTTTGGGGTGCAGCCGGCCCAATTCGCGCAGCAGTTCGGCGCCATTCTTGCCGGGCATGGACATGTTGGCCACGCAGACGTCGTAGTTCTCGCTGGCCAGCAGGGTCAGGACCGCGTCCGCCGTGGGGGCAAAACGGCATTCCCCGATGGCATTGTCAGTGGTGACTATCTGCAACGCCGAGACTTCTTCGCCGGGAAACCCGGCAAAACAGATTCGCTTTTTCATGACGGTCGCCTTGGTTGGCGATGGGGTGGCCCCAACAGGTTCCACCACGCCATCGGCTGCGAAGGAAAAAACTTGAGCCAAATCATTTTCTGGATGAATTTACGGGAGCTGGGATTACTCACAAAATATTTGGTCACTTGAGCATTCCTGCAAATAAGGAAGGAGTATGATTTTACGAAGCGCGTTTATCCGCATTTTTAACTGCATGGATGCGGCCAAGCGGGCTGCCGTCCGCCCGGCTTGCGCTTTACCGCTATTTTGCCGACACTGCGGGCATGAAAGACGTTTCCGAATGGCAGGTTCCCAAATGGCCGTTTCTATCGGCCAATGTGGTTTTGATCGCGATGGCCTTCATTTTGTTCCAAAAGGACGCACATGCCCGCTATCCGGGGCTGCTGCCAACGGCCTGCGTCATGCTCGGCACCCTGCTGGGCTGCCTGCCCTTCATTATGGAATATCGGGCCACCAAAAAACTCGTCGAAATGAACACCTTGAGCACGGTGGCCGAACAACTGGCCGATCTTAAAAAATATTCCGAGCAGATTGCCGCCGCCACCGGCCAATGGTCCCAGGTCCAGGCGGTGACCAAGGGCGACGCCGAAAAGACCGTGGCCGCGGCCAGGGAGATCGCCGGGCGGATGGCGGAGGAAATCCGCGAGTTTAATGAATTCCAGGTGAAGCTCAACGACACCGAAAAGGGCGCGCTCCGGCTCGAGGTGGACAAACTGCGGCGGACCGAGGCCGAATGGCTGCAGGTGTTCGCGCGGGTGCTGGACCATATTTTTGCGCTCTACAACGCCGCCGCCCGTTCGGGCAATCCGGATCTGGCGGCGCAGATCGGGCATTTCCAAACGGCCTGCCGCGACGCCGCCCGCCGGGTGGGGTTGTCGGTGTTCATGCCTGCGCCGGAGGACAAATTTGACGCCCAAAAACATCGCGCCCACGGCGTGGAGAATCCACCTGCTGAAGCCGTCATTGCGGAGACGCTCGCGCCCGGAATGACCTTCCAAGGCCGGCTGCTGCGGCCCGCCTTGGTGCGCTTGCAGGAGCCGGGGGCACCGACCGCATCCGGGGCGAATGCGGAAGCCGGTTCCGAAGCCCGGTCCAGTGCGGAAGGCCAACCGCCACCGGTTGCGGAGACCAAAGCAGAGGCGGGGGCGGAACCAGCACCGGAATCCGGGGAATTATCCTTGGGCCAAGTTTGATCGGGATATTTCATCGCGAAATTATTTAGGGTTGATCCGCAGACGGAGAAACAGGTGGTTGGTGTTGCCGAGCCAGTTGGCCAGATTGGGCTGCACGACATAGGCATTCTCCGTTCCATTCGTAAGAAATGTGCTGGTCAGGAAGTATTGCGGATACAGGTCGGTGCCGAGCCAGGGGGAAAGGAGGTCATCGGTGATCTGCGGGACGAAATTGAAATAATCCAATTGTGCAACCGGCACGCGATACACCAGGGCAATGGGTGTGACTGAGCCCGGGGCCGCGTGGGGCAGGCGGGAGGCATTGGGGTCGGCAGCGGTGGGGGAGAGGCCAAAGGCGTTGGCCAGGGCCAGGGAAACGCCGTTGGCACCCGGCGCGGCGGGGTTCTGCCCCAGGGCGCCAAAGTACTGGAGTTCCCAGGCGTCAATCAACCCGTTGCCGTCCCGGTCGGCCCCGGAGGGCGGCAGCGAACCGAAGAAGAAGTCCACCGCGTTGGAGTAAAGCCCGGTGGCCGCATTCAGGGCGGAGGAAGGCGCATAGCTGCTTGGGGATTGTGTTTTTGTCCCTTGCGGGGCGATGCCATCCAGGATTGAAATATTCCCCGGGGGATAGGCTGGATTAATATTTGCCACATCGGTGCGGGGCGGCGTGAGGACGCAAAAAAAGAGGTTGGACGACGTCGTGACGAACGTCACGGGCTGCTCGGTGGTTTGCAGGGTGGCCCAGTTCAACTGGCCGTGGTAGCCTTCAAATTCAGGATAGACCCAGGGCGTGGTGGCCGGGGCGATCAAGGTCCCCTGGCCGGTCCAGGTGTAGTTATAAAACTTGGTATGCACGAAAACCTCCTGCCCGGCGATGCGGTTCTTATAAACCCGGTAGGGTCCCCGGCCCAGCCAGCTCATTCCTGTCACCTGGTTGCTCGGATAGTTAAAGGTGATGCCCATGAAGCTATTGGAGCCGGTCAGGGTATAAACATAAACGAGCTTCAGCCATCCGTCCGGCCGCAGGCACCACTGGAAGGCGTTTGGCGAACTGGCGGGGTCGTTGGCCATGATGATATAATTGGTGCCGTCGGAATAATTTGTAAGGGTGACGGCGCCCCACGAACCCGTGACCAGCACGGGGCCGTTGGTGAAGGAGACGGGCTGGTTGGAAACCGACAGGCTGTTGAGCAGGCCGCTGGTATTGCTGAAGTGAAAAATGCGCGGGCCGTTGGTCACAATGATTTCCGTTGCGCTGGAGCCGGCGGAAATCACCGGCGCACTCAAGGAGACTGCGCCCAGAATCCGGTCGTGGATCTGCGCGGGGGTGTGCAGCGGCCAGGTCCATGTGTAGAGATTGTTGCCCAAGGGGTCGGTGGCGATCAGGCGCAGCGCGTCATAATTCGTGCCGTTGGCGGGAAAGCCGGGCAACAGGAGGGAGCCGGTGGTGCCGGGGGCGACATCCGGCCCGGCGAAATTGCCGCCGTCCACCGCCACGAGGAAACCGCCGGTGAGCGGATTGGTGCTGGTGTTGAAGGTGCTGACCGGGTCGTTGGCGTCGGGATACCAGCCGAGCTGCCAGTGGAAGGCGCACTGGTTCAAGCTGGTAAAGGTGAAGCGGTTTTCGACCGCGAGCGCGCCGTTGAAGGCGGCGGGATTGGGTCCGGTGACCTGGACCGGATTGTACACGGACTTGTAACTGTAGTAACTTGCCTCCGGCTGGCGGTAAGGGCCGACGATCCCATCCGGCGCCTTGTTGTCCTGGACATCGACCTGGCCGCCTTCATCGTCCCGGACGAGGCCTTCATCCAGAAACGCCCAGGTGAACATTCCGCCGCCATTGGCACTTGTGCGCATGAGATCCCAAAAATCCGACAGGCAGGCACCGCCGCCGCCATCGTAGTTTGCGTGGAGAATTTCGGTGGGCAGACACACGGGCAAGCCCGCCCCCAATTCGGCAACGAAGGTCGCGTAGGCCGGGTAATGCTGATCCACCACGTTGTTAAACGTCCCGGTCCCGGCACCGGGATGATTGACATGCCGGTTCTGCGGATCCCACAGCGCAAAGCTGCCGTCCACGGCGGAGTTCCAGCCGCCTTCATTGCCGTTGTCCCACGCGATAATACAGGGATGGTTCACATCGCGGACCACCATTTCCTTCACCAGTTCGGGGGCGATGGTGCTGTCATAGGCATGCTGCCAGCCGCCCAGTTCATCAAAAATATACAGGCCCAGCCGGTCACATTCCTGGAGAAACAGCTTGTTCGGCGGATAATGGCTCAGGCGCACGGCATTGAAATTCATGTCCTTGATCAAGCCGATGTCCAGATCGCTTTCGGCCAGGCTGGTGGTGCGGCCGGCGTTCGGCCACGCCTCGTGGCGGGTGACGCCGCGCAGCAGGACCTTTTTACCGTTAACCAAATACCCCACGGAGTTGCTGAAGGTGATGGTGCGAAACCCGATCAAATTGGTCACGGAGTGGATCGGATTGTTGTTGGCGTCCAGCAACTGCACGGTGAGGGTGTATAAGTTGGGAAATTCGGCCGACCATAATTGCGGCGACGGCAACGTGGCGGACAGCAACACATTGGTCGCGCCGGCGGGGACGGTGTTGGTGAAGGAAGTGCCCAGTTGCACCTGGTTGGAGTCCGTCACCGTGGCCACCACCAGGCAGGGGTTGGTGATGCCCGACAGGAAGGCGTTCACACTGATCAAGCCGCTGGCCTGCGCGTTCACCGCCAGCCGCTGAATGTTGGATGGCGGCATGGCGGCCAGGTAAACCGGGCGGAAAATACCGCTGAAATTCCAATAGTCCGCCTCGCGCTCGGCGGCATTGACCGAGGTATTGGCCGACCATTCGTTGACCGTCACGTTCAAGACATTCGTGTTCGCGCCCACCACCACGTTGGTGGTGACATCGTAGCTGAATTCATAAAAGCCGCCCTGGTGAGCGGTGCTGGTAATCGTGGTGTTGGTGGTGGGGGAACCGCTGGCCCCGGAAACCCCCAGCCCGATGGGGCTGTAGAGATTGGTGGCGGTCCCGCTCGCATTCTCCAGGGTCAGGACCCCGCCCGAGCCCACATTGGGCGCAACGCTCGTGCCGGTCGTGGAGGCATTGAAGTTCCATTGATACAACGGCGTGGGCGAGGCAGGCGCGGAATTGCTGACGGCGGAGTCGCGAACGCTTTCCAGTGCCGCCTGGTTCAGCACCGAGCCATAAATCCGGAAATCGTCGCCCCAGCCCGCGAACGCACGGTCCAGCTTGGAGTTGTTCAGCAAATACGCATAAGCATTGGCACCGAAAGCGACCGGGCCTTGCGCGAGCGTCTGGCTGGAAATCAGGGCCGGCGTGGTGGCCGGGTTGCCGATATAGACATTCACATTCTTGCTGGCCAGCGTGGAATCATAGGTCACGGCCACAAACACCCAGCCGCTGCCGGTCAGCGTGCCGCTGGGCGTGATGATATTGCCGGTATTGATGGTTATTTGCAGCCCGGCGGAAACGCTGGTGGTATTGTAGCCCAACAGAGCCACGCCATTGGCCGTGCTGGTATCATAACCCGAGGTGGCGCCGGCCATGATGATTCGGGGATACTCGGTGCCGCTCATGGTGCTGAAATCCGCCGCTGGCTTGATCCAGGCCGTCAGGGTGAACTGGTTCAGCGTGCCGAGATTCACATTGCCAGTGGGACTCAACGCGACGCCACCAGTACCGCCCTGGGCGCTGGCAGCCGAGTTGTCAAACGCGCGATCGTTGGGTATGGCATTGGTGGTGCCGGGAATAATGGTCAGGTTGGTGAAGGAGCCGGCGACGGTCTGGCCATTGATAATGGTGGCCGTGTCCGTAAACACGCCTTCATACACCAGGTAAATCCGCTTCCCGGCCCAGTTCGCGGGCACGGAGAACACGGTGCTGTACTGGCCGACCGAGGTGGAAGCCGGAACGTTTCCGTAGCTGTAATTGCCAAACCCCTTGGTCTGCCAGCAGGAGGGCACGGGAATGGTGGCGGCGACATTATTACTGCGCCCGCCGCCAGTCATGTAAAACTGCCACGGGACCGGGTTATCCTTGTCCGTTCCGGAAAGATACTGGATGGCGGTGGATTGCGCCTGCGCCAACCCGGCGGACGCCATCCCCATCACCGCCAGACGCCATAAATTACGCGGATGATGGCGGCGGCCCGGTCGTGGCAACCGGGTAGGGCTTGATTTCATTTCGTGCATAAGAACAGGGTTTTCAGGGCAATTGGAGCAGATAATAACTCTGGGCGGAGTTCGTTTTGACGGCGTTGGTGAAATTGAAATTGCCACCGGCGTCAAACTGGTTGGTCAAGAGGCGGGTCCAGTTGCTCAACGGGGTGGTGAGATTGGTGGCGGTCAGAATATAGTAAGTTCCATTGGTGATCCCGCCAGAACCGCTCAGCGCAAACTGACCGCCAAGGATGGCCAGGTTGCTGATCATCGGCGGGGTTTCCGCAGCGACCCGGAGAGTCGCATCCAAGGAAAAGGTGTTGGTATTCCAATACAGTCCCGGGGACAAAGCCGGCAGGGCCAGGCTGCTGAAACTTCCGGTGAAAGCACCGGCGGTGAACAAGGGGAACACGTCGCCGGCCTGCAACGGATCGTCTGCGTTGCTGACGACCAGCATACCGCCCCAGGTGAACGTGCCGGCCACGCTGACCACATTATTCGCCTGCCCATCATGGCTCACATTCAGGAGGGTCCGGCTGCCGGGGTTGAGGGTCAGCGCATTGCTGAAACTCAATGCGCCCAGATCGTGGTTGCCGGGTGCCAGCGTCGCGCCGCTGGCAACGGTGAAACTGCCGTTGACCGCCCCATCGCCCGAAATCGTTTTGCCACCGGACAGCGTCATGGCGTGGCTGGTGGTGCCGCTGACGTCAAAGAGCGCGCCGTTGGCCAGATTGATATTGGTGGAACTGGCGATGGAAGCGGAGTTGGTCAGCGCCAGCGTGCCCGCCGTGACGAAGGTGGCACCGGAATAAGTGTTTGCCGCAGACAAGGTCAGCACGCCGGCCCCCGCCTGCGTCAGACTGCCGCTGCCGCCGATCAAGTTGGAAACGGCAACCGGGTCAAAGCGGTTGAACACCAGCGCCGCGTTGTCGGTGACGTTCCCGCTGCCCAGGGTGCCGGAGTTGCCGCCATTGCCAATTTGTAGCGTGCCGCCGCTGATGGTCGTGGTGCCGGCGTACGTGTTGGCACCGGATAAAGTCCAGGTGCCGGTGCCGATTTTGGCAATGGAATTGCCGGAGATGACGCCGGCGAAAGTGGCGTCCGTGTTGCGCCCGCCAACCGTCCAGGCGGTGCTGTTCAAATACGCGCTGGCGGTGCCGGAGATTTCACCGATGATCAGCGAGCCGCCCAAGGAATACCCGGTGTTGCCGTTCAGATTCAGCGCCGCCAGCGGCAGGCCGTTGGCGTTGTTATACCGGAAATCCGAGCCGCTGGCGTTGATCCGGCCGGTGAAGGCAGACCAGTCGCCATCCTGCTCCATGCGGACGTAGGGCGAATAATAATTCAGGGTGCCGCCGCCGGTCAGCGTGCCGGTCAGGAAACAGCGACCATCGCCGTTCAAGGTGCCGGTGGAATTGGCCGGCACCACGAGATTCCAGGAAAAAACGTTGCTGAAAGGAGCCGGCGGATTGTTGTTGTCCGAACTCAAGGTCATGGTGCCTTGATCCAAGGTGACGGGGCCGGAGCCGAAGCCGGAGACGTTGGCCGTGAAGTTGGCCAGGAAAACCGTGGCGCCGCTGATGAGCGTGCCGCCAGCGTAAGTGTTGTTGGTGGTGAGCGTGAAGGAGCCGGGACCGACATAGGTGACGCCGTTGGTTCCGGAAATGGTTCCCCCGATTGTCAGCGTGTGGGCGGTGGATGCATTGATTGCGGCCAGGTTATTGCCGAGGGTGACCGGCGTGACGAGGGTGTCGCCGGCACTGGTGGCCAATTCCATCAGGCCCGCATTATTATTCGTGCCATTGGCGAAGGTCAGCGAACCGCCATTGGCCGCCAGCGTGCAGGCGGAAGTCCCGGCGGGGCCGCCCAAGTTGAGCCAGCCGACGGTGAGGTTCACATCCAGGTAGTTGGTCTGCGGCGCGGCAAGGCTGGCGGTCAGGTTGACCACGACGCCCGTGGCGTTGGGATACGTGGCGACGTTGGTCCAGTTCGCGTTCACTTCCCAGGTTTGCGGCGTGCCGGTGATGCGGTTGGTCCAATAGGCGGTGGCAAATGGCAGCGGGGTGGCACGGACCTCGCGCGAATTGGCTCCTTCACCGCCGGCATTCACCGCCGAGACGACATAGTAATACGTCGTGCCGTTGGCGACGGTGCTGTCGAGATAATTGGTTCCGGCGGTGGCAATGAGGTTGGTTTCCGTGCCGCTGCCGGAGCTGCGTTTCAAGTTGTAACTACCCGCGCCGGAGGAAGTCAGCCAGCTCAAATTGATGCTGCCGTTTCCCGGCACCGCGACGAGGCCGACCGGCGTGACGGGGGCCGGCGGCAGGAGCGTGGCGGTGCTGGCGGCGGCGGAGTAGGCCGAGTTGCCCCAACAGGAACGGAACGCCTGCACGCGATAATAGTAAGTCGTGCCGGTCAGGAGACCGATGTCGGAATAATTGGTCACGCCCGCTGCGACCATGCCAACGGTGGTGTAATTGCCACCGTTGGTGGAGCGTTCCAGGTTAAAGCCATCCTCGTTGCTGGAATTGTCAATCCACGTCAGGTTGATCCGGTTGGTGGCCACGGCGGCGGCGGTCAAACCGCTGGGAGCGGCGGGCGGCTGCGCGGCCTGGGTGGAAGCGTGGGCGATATTGGAGGATGGAGAATTGCCGTCGGCATTGTTGGCAACGATTTTGTAGTAATAGGTGGTGGCGGTGGGCAGGCTGGTGTCGGCGTAGTTGGTGGCGCTCTGCATGACGGCACCGCTTGGGGCAAAATTGACGCCGTCCGTGGAGCGCTGGATGACGAGGCTCGTCGCATTCGTGGCGTTATTGGTCCAGGCCAGATCAATTTCGCAGCCGGACACCGCCGTGGCCGTCAACCCCGCCGGCGCGGCGGGCGGAGTTGAGAGGATCACCTGCGGGCCGGTTTCCATTTGCAGGAAGTCATAAATGAGTCCGCCTTGAACCAACTCGGGATAGTAGCTGCCGCTCCAACTGCCGGGCGCGCCGGGCTGGCGGATGGTGATGGTAAACGTGTTGGTGCCAACCATGAACAGGTTGGTGGCGAAGGTAAATTGATAATACTGATAGCGCCCCACCGTCACCACATCGCGGTAAATATCCGTCCCGTCGGAAGTGCCCTGGCCGTGGTAGGTATCGGGGGTCACATTGACGCCGTTGAGATACATATAGAAATAAGCGCCGTTGCCGCCGGCGAACGCAAGGGTGGTCAGCACGGGGGTCGGCGGCAGATTGGTCAGGCTGAAAAGGACGTTCCAATGCGGCGACCAGTAAATGCCGTTGGTCTGGGTGTGGTCGGTGAGGTTGGGATAGGATTGCGGGGTGGTGGCCACGCTGCATTGCGCGTAATACCAGTCGTTGGATTCCACGCTCTGGCCGATGACAAAATTGACATTGTTCGTGCCCATATCATTCAAGTAACGCCACCACAGGCCAAACTGCTTGCGATAATTGCCGAGGTGGAATTCGGCGGAGCTGTGATCCGGCGTGCCGATGCGCCAGAGCCGTTGCGCCAAGTGGGGCGGATTCCAGTTGATGACGCCGAGATTGTTGGTTTGGTCGGGCAGGACAATGATGTTGGAGACCTGGAGTTCGCCCCAGATTCCCGGCACATAGGAAAAAAGCTGGTAGTTGCCCGGACGAACCTTGGGGATGCAAAAATTCCCGTTGGTGTCGCTCGTCGTCCAGAACAGAAAATTGGTGATGCCCTGATACATCCAGTCGCCATCGGTGTAATCGCCGAGGATGACCACGGCATTGGCGGTGGACTCGCCGGTTTTGGCGGTGAGCGAGCCGGTGACCGTTCCGCGATGGCGCGGATAATCCTGCTCACTTTCATCCAGCCAGGCGTAAGGCCAGTTGGACACCATGATGGCGGCCTCGCTTTGCGCGTTGGTCCAGAGCTGCAAATGATTGGTGCCGGTGTTGGCATACATGAAATATGGGCCGATGACCTTGGTGAAGACCTCGCCGTCGGCGACTCCGGGATCGTTGACGCTGCCCAAGCCGTGGCTTTCCGCATCATCATTATACATATAGTTACCGGAAACAGAACCCTTCTGCTTGGTGGGGCCGCCGTTGATGAATTCGAAGCTGCCGAGAATGCTCCAGAGGCCGACCTGATCTGTGGCCATGCCCCACACGGGGCGAAAGGTGTTGGAAGCGCCCAGATAACTGCACTGATCATATTTGGTGGTGGTCGGATAGAGGTCGGACGTCAAGCCGAGAGGCTGGGTGTAAATCGGCCAGCCTGGCTCATAATCACCGCCGGTCGGCTGCGAGAGATAACTGGTTTTCGGCAGAATGGCCACCTCTCCGGGAACGGCGTCGTTGGGCGGAGTGGGCCCGAGCGGCGGGAGGCTGGCGATCAGCACATTGACGGGCACGTCGGATGCCGAAAAATCCCAGGCATAATTGACCGACCCGTCGGCGTTGGTCGTCGTGTTGAAAATCGAGCCGCAGTATCCCTGCCAACTGTCGGCCCAATAATAGGCCGCCGGCTGGTTCGCCCAGTGCCGCCACACATGATAGGTGTAAAAACCCGCCTCGCCGGCGCGCATGACATGGTGTTCCGCCCAATCCCACTCGCCGTTGGGATACAAGGCGGTGTTGCCGCTCGCGACCGGGTTGCGAATCATGATGTCCACGATCTGGCCGTTATTGGTCACTACGCTGTAAGTTGATCCCGACCCGCCGCTGCCCACCGACACCCAGTAATCGTTTCCCTGGCCGCCGATGTGAGTGAGACTCAAGGCATAATCATTATTGGGATTCAGCAGGTTCGTCGTGGACAGCGTGTTCAGCGCGAAATAGGAGACGTCGCCACCCTTGCTGCACGTCATCGTCACGATCCCGTTATTCATCGTCACGGTGCCATTGCCATTGTCGGTCAAGGTGACATTGGCGGCGGGCACAATGGCGGTGGAACACAACCAAGCCGCCAGCGCGGCAAAAAGAACACGCAGCGTTAACCCGAACGTCGAAGTCGGGACGGGAAACTTGAGAAAGGTCTTGATCGACAGCGGGTCGGGAAGGGGACGCCAGGGAAATTTTGCACCCGCTGGTTGCAGGCGTGGCGCGCGCGGAGTGACGCGCCCTACCACGCCGGGCGGGCGACAAGGCCTTTCAATTTCAGCGCGAACTTCGGAGTTTGAGTTTAGTTTCATGGGAAAATCATTGCAATTGCAGCCGGTAGAACGTCTGGGGCGAACCAAGGGTGATGGGATTGGTCAGCATAAAGCCGCCCGTCGCGTTAAACTGGTTGGAACTCACCGGGGTCCACTGGCCCGCCGCAAGATTGGTCGAGGCCAGCAGCATAAATGGCCAGCTATTGACGCCGCCCGAGCCGTTGATGACCAGTTGACCGCCGGTGATTTTGAGGCTGGCGATGGCCGGAGGCGTGAGCGTCACCACGGAAAGGGTTCCAGAGCTGCCGAGCGTGTTGGTATTCCACACCAGATTTCCCGTCAGTGGCGGCAGGACAATGCCGGCAAAGGCACCGGAATAACCGGCGGCGCTGAATAATTTGAAACTGTCACCGGCCGCCAGCGCGCCGGGGCCAAGGTTGGTCAGGATCAAGGTGCCGCCTTCCGCCAGGTTGCCGGCAATGACGGCCGCGTCATTTGTCGGCGGCGAATGCTGGATTTCCAGAATAGTCGTACTGCCCGCCGCCAGCGTCAGCGAATTGCCCAACATCAGCGCGCTCAGCGAGCCGCCGGGCGACAACGTGGCGCCCGGTTGCACCGTCACCGGACCATTAATGGCCCCGGAGCCACCCAGCCAACCGCTGGGGCCAACCACGACGCTGCCGGCCACGGAGCCATTGACCTGCAACCGTCCGTTGGCCACGGTGGTCGCGCCGCCATAGGTGTTCGCCGTGTTCAATGTCAGCGTGCCACCCGTCAGATTAACGCCCAGCGTGCCGCTGCCATTGCTGATGGGCGTGGTGGTCACCTTCACATTTCCCGGCCCGGCAAACGTCAGCGTCTGCGTGCCGCCGGCCGACGTGAGGCCGCCACTGAAGGTCAGCGCGTTGCCGCCCGCGTTCAGTGCCTGCACAATGGTCAACGGTTGATTCACGGTGACCAGATTGGTGAAGGCGGCATTATTATCGGTGCCGCCGCCAAGCATATAGGCCCCAGTGGTCGCCTGATTGGCCACCGTAATCGGATGCCCCACGGTAAACGCCCCGCCGATCAGCAAAGCCGGACTGGAATTGTTGGCGGTGGTATTGGCATCGCCCAAGGTGACGGGGGTGCCGGGTTTGCCCAGGGCACCCGCCGCGTTGACCTGTACTGCGGAGCCATTGATCGCGGGGATGTTCTGGTTGTCCGCATTCCCGGCGATCAAGGTCCCCGCGCTGACCAGCGTGCCGCCATCGTAAAAACTCAAGCCGGAGAGCAGCAGGCTTCCCGCACCGGCCTTGACCAACTGGCAGGTGGTCTTGGTGCCGCCGTAGTCGGCATTCACGTCGCCAACGGCGCACGCGACGGTCAAATCCACATTGCTGTCCCCCATGACATCCGCCACGTTGAAGGTGGTAGTGGCATTGTTCAGGCTGATGCCATCCCAGGGGGTTTGGCCGGCGACGATGGACGACGGCGCGGAGCCCCCCACGTTCACGTTGCCGCCCAACTGAAAGGACAGATACGAATACAGATAACCCGCCGATGGTTTGTAATTAAGGCTGCTGGCCGGTGAATTCGCATTGACGCTGCCGCCATTCAAGGTGATGGCTCCGACCATGTCTGATACCACCTCACACCGCAAGGTGCCGCCATTAATAACCAGCGGAGGAGGCGTGGTATTTTTCCCCGAACCGAGCTGGCCGAACGCGTTGTTGATTTGCAAATCAAGCAGGCCGGGACCGTTGATGGTGATGGTCCGGGTGCTGACGCTGCCGTTCCCCAACGGCCCGGCGGTGCCGGTGGCAGCATTCTTGGTGGTGGCGGCGGCCAGCGTTCCATTGTTGATTATGATATTGCCGCTGAAAGTATTGGCCGCCGAGAGGGTCAGGGTGCCGGCACCGGATTTGGTCAGGCTGCCGGTCCCGGCCAGGGCGCTGCCGGAAAACGCATAGGTCTTCGCCGTGTTGGTGACAATCATGGACAGCGGTGTCCGCGTGCCGGATAGACTGATGGCGGTGCTGCCCGAAGCGGTGTCGTCAAACTGCACAATATCGCCGTCCTGGTAAGTGATCGCCTGGCCGTTGGTCAGCCAGTTTGCCGCGGTGGTATCCCACGTTGCGCTCGCCGCCCCGGACCAGACCAGATTGGATCCGCCCGTCCAGGCGGCGTGGAAAAACTCCAGCTCCGCAACATCACAGAAGCCATTGGCACCGGACACATAGCGCACATAACGGAACGTATTGGTATTGGCCACGGCTTGCAGGGTATAGGCACCCGGTGGGGGCGCGTTGGTGATGGTACACAGATTGACCGCGTCGCTGAAATCCGGCGAGTTGGCGCCCTGAAAAACACCGCCCACCATCCGGCCAGCGTAATTGGGGGTGTCGTTGCGCGGATAATAGCCAACCTGGGAAATGTTCGTTTTGGCGCCGCTGCCGAAATCAAGGCCCACCCAGTCACCGCTGGCATCCGGGCCGTCAAAGAAGGTGCTGGGGTTGAAATCCATTGCGGATTCCTTCAGGTTTGCCGCCACGTTGTTGGATGAACCGTCGGTGCCGATGATGGTTCCGCCCAACTGCCCGAAGTTGAAGGCCAGACCGCTGCCGCCACCCACGGTGACTTCCGCCAAGCCCGGCGTCAGGCCGGCGGGCATGTTGGTGAATTGCACCCGCAGGAATTGAATACCACTGCCGAAGTTGCCCACGGCCGTCCGGCTGCCTTCCGAACTGCTGTTCAGGCTCTGGTCCACGACGGTCGTCCAATTGACACTGTCGGGGGAAACCTGGATCTGGTAGCCATAGTTTCCCAGGGCGGGAAAGACCAACTGCACGCTGTCCACCTGGAAGCTGTTCTGGAAGTCGACCAGCCACCAGGCGTTGGTATCGGAAGCGGCCGCCTGCCAGTACGTATTGGTGTTGCCATCCACGGCACTTGATGAAGCCGGCACGTCGCTGCTGCTGCTGGTGGGCTGGTTCAGGGCCAGTTGATAACTCTGCGCCGGCAGGAGCGCGACGGTGCCGGTAAAACGGGAGTAAGGCAGTGTTTGGGCCGCCGGGGTGACGCCGGGAACCCACGCCGGACTGCCCTGGGAAGTAATGGTGACGGTGGCGCTCGCCAGTCCCGGCGACGTGGCCTGGATGACGGATGTGCCGGAATAATACGTGCGAAATTCAATCGCCGCCTGGCCGTTGATGATGGCAATGTCCGAGGAGGAGTTGCTGGAGGGCGGCATGAAAGTAATGTTGGTGCCCGTCGGAAACTGGCCGGGCCCCGAGATCACCGACAAGGTCACCGGCACGTTGTTGCTGATGGGCGTTCCACCCGCGTTGAGAATCGTCACGATCAACTGGGCGTCCTGCGTGCCATCCACTGCGGAGAAATTGGTCCGGTCGGTGGTCAGTTGCAGCGCGGCGGGCGTGCCGTTGCCCGGCCAGGCGGGCGGCGGCACGCCGGCGTATTGATTGCGATACCAATACCACGACTCTTTGGGCAGCCGGAAATAATCAATCATGCCCTTGGTTCCGGCACCCCCCGGCAACGCGCCGCCGGTCAGATGCGTGCCATAATCGAAGGCGCACCAGGAAGACTGGCCGCTGCGCCAGGGATATTCCGTCGGCAGTCCGCCGGTGAGATTCAGGCTGTTGCCCCAGTTGGCAGCGTAGGAGCCGGGACGAACGGAGTCAACGCTCCCATATTCCGTGACCACGCTGGGCACGCCGGGGTTTTGAAACAGCCCGATGGACGCGCCGTCGCCGTTGTAACCCGCCACATCGCCGATCAAATCAATTCTCGTGGTGGCGGTGTCCGGCCGCTGGCAGCCGCCGATGCCCGCCGGGCGGTTCGGATCCAACTGATGCGTCCAAGCCACTTCCTCCCCCAACAAATTCGTCAGCAGATTCATCACCGAGGCGTCCGTGAAAAACGGTTCATTGCACATGCTCCACGCCACGATGGACGGATGATTGCGCAGGATGCGGATTTCATCCGTCAGCCCTTGGTGCGCGTTCGCCTCGAACGGCGCCTGGTCGGTGGCCACCGTGGGATAGCAACTGGAACCGGAACCAAACCACCCGTTTTCGCCTGATCCGCCACCCACGCCCCAGACGGGAAACTCCGACCAGAGACAGATGCCGTTCGTGTCGCAGGCCGTCACAAATGCGCACGAATGGGGATAGTGCGAGCCGCGGATGAAGTTCAGGCCGGCCTGCTTGACCAGGCCCACATCACGCGCCGCCCCGGCGTCGGTCGCCGCATCGGACCAGCCGGCGTGATCTTGATGCACATTCGCCCCGTGAAAATAGAGATGCGCGCCGTTGAGAAAAAAGCCGTTCGCCGCCGTCCATTGAATCCACCGGAAGCCAAAGCTGGTCGTGTAACTGTCCACCACGTTCGTCCCGTTCAAAACCGTCGTCACCGCGCTGTAAAGATAGGGCGTGGCCGGGCTCCAGAGATTCGGATTGGGAACGGAAGGGGTGGTCTGGTTAAAGACGTTGGTGGTTCCCGCCGGCAGGGTTTGGGTTGAGGAAACGGAGGCCACGACGTTGCTGTTCGCATCCAGAATGGCCGTCTGCACGGTGCAGGAGACGTTGGTGACATAGCTGTTGAGGATTTCCGTCTGGAGGTTCACCGTGCTGGCGGCTCCGGAGTTGGCGGCCAGGGTCGGCGTGGTCACCCAGGTGCCATACCACGTGACATGTAGCGGATCGGTCACCACGAGCCAGACGTTGCGATAGAGGCCGCCGATGAAGGTGTGATCGCCGCCGCGCGGCGGCAACTGTGGATTCCAGTTATTGTTCAACCGCACCGCCACCACGTTGTCGCCCACCACCAGATTGGTGGTGACGTCATAGGAAAAGCCGGTGTATCCGCCCAGATGTTCGCCCACCAGCTGGCCGTTGACGTAGATCTGCGCGTCCTGAAACGCCGCCTCGAATTGCAGAAACACCCGCTTGCCGGACCAATTGGTCGTCACCGTGAAATGCTTGCGATACCAGCCGTAGCCGGTATAGAAAAGGTCCCAGCCAAAATAGGGTTCGTCAAATGAATGCGGCAGGCCGACGGCACTCCACAACGCATCATTGTAGTTGTTCGCCTGCGCTCCGGAGTAATCGCCCAGCTCGAATTTCCATGACTGGTTGAAGTTGGTTACCACCCGGCCCGGCGTCTGCGCGAGCGAGCCGGTGGCGCTGCCCAGCAGGACGGCGAATGCCAGGGTGCGCAGGAGCATTGTGATTTTCGCCAGACGCGGTCCGATGGGCCAGCCAGACGGGGAAGGTTTCAGCATCGCGCGGCAGGTGCGATCAGGGTGTTTCATCATGATGTTTACAACCAGGGTGGACAAATCTATTGCGGCCAATGTTTGCCAGTGATTTTCACCTCGGCAATGGCTGCGGGCTGCCCGGGAGGCAGCGCGGTGAAGGTGATCCGCACCTGCTGCCAGTGATGATCGGACGGGATGGCGTCCGCGCGCGTTTGCGCGACGCTTCCGGACTGCGTCTGATCTGCCAGCAGCGTCCACGCATTTCCGTCCGGGGAACCTTCGATGCGGTAGCGGTAATTACCCGCCGTCGCAAAAGTCGTCTGCACCGCGGTTATCGTATGGGGCTGTTCCAAATCCACCTGCCACCACGCGCCAGGCTGGCGGTCATCGGCCGACCAGTAGGTCGCCGCATCGCCGTCCACAGCGCGCGAACCATTGTGGCCGGGGGCTTCACTGCTCGCGCTGGTGGGCCGGTTACAGGCAATATCCTGCGGTTCAATGACGGGGGCGGTTATTGCCGTCCGGGAAAACCGCACGTAAGGACGCTCCGGCACCAGAGGAGTTTTATCAGGAATGAACTTCGGGTCGCCCTGGGTGGTGATCTTCAAAGCAGCAGACTGCAACCCAGGCGACGTGGCCCGGATCACGGATTTGCCGCCGTAATAGGAGCGAAACTCAATGGCCGCCTGGCCGTCGCGAATGGGAATGTCCGTGGCCGGGTCAAAAGTAATTGTGCGCCCAGTCGGAAACTCGCCGGGCCCCGATTCAATCGTGAAGGTCACCGGCGGCGAGTTGCTGATCGCTTTGCCGGCGGCATTTTGAACGGTGACCAGCAGGTGGACGTCGTCCAGTCCGTCCGTGCCGGCAATCACGGTCCGGTCTGCGGTGAGCGCCAGGCGCGCCGGAACGCCGGCCTGCGGCCAGGCTGGCGGCGGGAGGTGCAAATATTCGTTGCGATACCAATACCATTCGCGCTTGGGAATGCGGGCGTAATCCAGCAGGCCCTTGGAGACGCCGGTGCCGAAAATCGTGCCGTAATCAAAGCCGCACCAGATGACTTGGCCGCTGCGCCATGGATACTCCGGGGTGCTGGCCACGAGCTGGTCCCGGGCTTTGAAATGTCCGTCGTAGGTGCCCGGACGGGGAGTGGGCTGGGCCCCATACTCACTTACCACATTGGGAATCCCCGGATTGATGAACAACCGCGCCCCGTCCCCGTTGTAACCGGCGACATCCCCGAGCTTGTCCAATCCGCCCCGCTGCGCCCCGCCGATCGCCGCCGGCCGGGTCGGGTCCAACTGATGCGTCAGCTCAACCATCCGGCGGAGGAGGTTTTTCACCTTGGGCTGATTGCTCGAAAAAAAGACTTCGTTGCACATGCTCCACACCACGATGGACGGATGATTGCGCAGGATGCGGATTTCCTCGCGCAAAGTGTCCTCGACGCTTTGTTCAAACTCGGCCTCCTGCTCCGGGTGGATCGGATAAGCATCCGCCGCCCAATTGCCGTCCTTATGCGCGCCGCCGCCCATCCAAAAGCAATTTTCCGACCAAAACAGCATTCCGAGCCGGTCACACGCGTCGGAAAATGCGGGGTGATGAGGGTAATGGGAGCCGCGGATGAAATCGAAGCCTGCGTCTTTGATCAGCTTCACGTCCCGATAAGCACCGGCATCGGTCACCGCGTTTGCCCAGCCGGCATGATCCTGATGCACGTTTGCGCCATGAAAATAGTAATGCCCGCCATTGAGGAAAAACCCCTGATCCGCCGTCCATTTGATCCAGCGGATTCCAAAGGGCGTCCGGTATTCGTCAACGGCGGTCCCGGCGGCCGACACCGTTGTCACCGCCGTGTACATAAACGGATGCGCCGGGCTCCAGAGCTGCGGGTTCGGCAGTGCCGGGCTGGTCTGATCGACCGTGATGGTCGCCCCGGCATTAATCGTCTGCCGGGAGGAAAAGTGGGTGACCGCACGGCCGGCCGGATCAAGAATATCGGTTGCCAGCACCATTTCCCGGGCGACCGCACCCTGATTCCGCACTTCCGTTTTCACATTGACCCTGGCGGAGGCGGCGGAGACCTCGGGCGTCGTCACCCAGGTGCCATACCAGGTCACATGCAGCGGACTGGTTACGACCAGCCAGACATCGCGGTAAATGCCGCCGGGGAAAATATGATCGCCGCCGCGCGGCGCAAGGGTGGGGCTCCAGTTATTGTTCAACCGCACAGCCAGAATGTTGCTGCCCGCGTGCATCGCCGGGGTGATTTCAAAGGAAAAACCGGTATATCCCCCGCGATGACGGCCGACCGCCTGGCCGTTCACAAAGACCTCGGCGTCCTGAAACGCGCCGTCAAATTCCAGAAAGACCCGCTGGCTCAGCCACGCCGGTGCGACCACAAACGTCTTCCGATACCAGCCGTAGCCCGTATAAAAGTCCTGGCCTTGGAAATAGGGGATGCTGAACGAATGCGGCAGGCCCACCGTACTCCATTGGGAGTCATCGTAGGCCACAGCTTCCGCCCCTGGTTGGTCACCCAGTTGAAATTTCCATTCCCGGTTGAGGTTCAAGCGTTGGCGGAGCGGTTCGGCTGCGGACGCAATTCCCATAGCCGTCAGCGCGAGCACAAAAATGAGCGCTGGCACTATTTTCATTGAATTACGGGCGCCGCGCGGATTCCGGCCCCGTGCGGATGGCAAAAACGACCGCGGCCTCCGATGGCCAGGCACTCACCGGCTGGATAGATAGCCCATCCGGATCCTGTTTCCAACTCAATTGTTCTTTTCCGCCCAGCAACGTCACGGAGCGGATCGGCTGGTCCAGCAGCTTGGCGTCCGTGCCGAGTGACTTGATTTCCAACTCCTTTTTCGGCACCCCGAGCGCAATGGCATACAGGATCCCGTCCTTGGTCGTGAACCGCACATCTTCACCCGTGAACGGCTTGCCTTTGCCTTCACTAAAGTTGCCGACCTTGGCGGGCGGACCTTCCGACGCCGGGCCTTCGCCAAAAACCTTCCATGGCCGGGTGCCAAAAATGCATTCCCGGTTGATCTCCATCCAGGCGGCGATGCCTTGCAACACAGTCTCCTCTTTGTCGTCGATCGTGCCGTCGCCCCGGACGGGGATGTTGAGCAACAGATTGCCGTTTTTGCTGACAATATCCGCCAGCATGCGGATGACGGACTTCGCGTTCTTGTAGCGGTTCTTGTCATAGACCGTCCGGCTGTAATGCCAGTTGCCGATGCAGGTATCCGTCTCCCATGGGAGCGGCTCAATCCGGTTGGCCGAGCCGCGCTCAATGTCCCAGACGATGCACTTGCGCTCTTCGTCATTGAGTTGCTTGCCCAGGATCACCGCCTCCAGTTTTCCCCCATGCCATTTCTGGTTGCGATTGTAAAAATCCGCCGCGATCTTCAAGCCCGCATCGCTGACCGGCCACAGCGGCAGCGCATCGTCATCAAAATAAAGCAGGTCGGGATGATATTTTTTGATCAGATCCACAGTGCGATTATAAAATTTATCGCAGTAAGCCTGGTCGGGCAAACTCACGCCGTTGTTCCAGTCCCACCGGTCGTGGATGGATCCGGCCTGGCCAAAGTTCGGACTCGGCGTGTGCCGCTGTTCGTAAAGCTCCTGCGGGTCAAGGCCGTCCCACCATTTGCCCTTGCCGTCGGCCTGGGTCAGCTTGCCGTCATAAGGCACCCCGGCCAGCGGGCCGTTTTTATCGGCACTTTGCGTGATTTCATACCAGCTCCAGGCGTGGGACGCATGAACGCTGACGCCAAAAGGCAATCCCTGGTCATGCGCGGCCCTGGCCCAGCCGCCAATCAGATCTTTCTTGGGGCCAATCTTCACCGCGTTCCAGGGCTGATACCGGCTGTCCCACAGGTCGAAATTATCGTGGTGATTGGCCATCGCCACGAAGAATTGCGCGCCGGTCCGTTTGTATAGCGCCACCAGCTTTTCCGGATCCCATTTCTCCGCCTTCCAAGTGTGAATGACGTCCTTGAAGCCGAATTGCGAGGGCGGGCCGTAATGGGCGAGGTGGAACTTGTTTTGAGGGCCGCCCTCCACATACATGCCGCGCGCATACCAGTCGCTGTCCTCCGGCGCGTTTTGGGGTCCGAAGCACGCCCAGATGCCGAATTTCGCGTTCCGATACCAGTCGGGCACCTGATACTGCTTGAGCGAATCCCAGGTCGGTGCGAACTTTCCTGAGGCCACTGGCTCGGCTTGCGTGTTGACGATGACGGTCGGCACAGCCGTCTCAGGAATGGGATCGCCCGCATCGCTGCAGCGGGCGGTTGCCACGGCCGCAAACAGGATCAAAGGTCGAAGCTTATTATTCATTTAGATTATTTAGATTCCCAACATGGAATGGGTGTTTGGCTATATTGTTCATGCGGGTCCTTAGCGCACGCGGGATGAGAAAACCTACCATGCTTTTCGCCCAAAATACAGCTCAAACACAGTCCCGCGTTCCCAGGCATTCTCGGCCTGGATGCCGGCGACCAGCCGCGGTTGTGATATTTTCTTTATAGACACTTTGGGATATTGGATATTAAAAATTGCGGGGCACCGGCAACCCAATCACCGGCACCCCGCCCTGCTTCAAACGAGTCCCACAACTCGTTTAAAATCATCAGGGATAACGCAGTTGGAAAAACACGTTTGGCTTGGCCGGATTCATGGGGATGCTCTCGCTCGTAACCGACGCCGAGCCCGGCACTGGATACCAGCTGCCGGTGGCGCTCAGCCCCACCGAATTCGTGTAGAGTTGCCAGCCTTTGTGATCCCCCGCCCAGGTGAACTGCAGCGACCCGCCGACGACTGCGGTCTTGAATTGCGCCGTCGCCGGGTTGGTGTTGACGGCCACCACCGCCGTCTGCACCACAATGGTGCCGTTCGCCGCCAGTTGATTGTTCCAAGTGTAATTGTAGTTGTTGTTGTCGCCAGCCGGCAGGTTGACCGCCGAAAAGCCTGCAACCGGCGTGCTAAACAAGTGGAAGACGGTGCCGGGAACCAAGGCCGGACCCACGTTGGTCACCGTCAGCGTGCCGCCGACAGTCACTGACGCGCAAACGAGTTCGTCGCTCGTCGGGGAGCCGGTATTGTTTAGTTTCATCACCGTCGCACCGCCCAAGGTGGTGCTGCCGCTGACCGTGAGCCGGCCGGTCGCCGCCGCGCCGGGTGCCAACGTGCCGAGAGTGCCCACAACCAGGTTGCCGCTCAACGTTCCGGAGCCTTGGATTGTCTGGCTGACCGCGCCCGTGCCCACCGGCAGGGTGTCGCTGCTTTGCCCGGAAACATCCAGGGTCGCCCCGGAGCCAATCAGGATGCTGGCACTATTGCTGATGCCGGCATCCGTCACCCCGTTGTTGACCAGCGCCAGCAAGCCGCCACTCACGGTCGTTGAGCCACTGTAGGTGTTGTCCACGGAATTGGTAACGGAACCGCCGCTCACATTGATGCCCAGTTTGCCGCTGCCGTCGCTCAGGGGGGTGGTGGTCAACAGGATATTGCCGGGGCCGGCAAACGTCACAGTTTCTGAACCACCGCCGCTGGTGATGCCGCCGCTGAGGGTCAGGGCATTGCCGACCGTGCTCGTCACCTGCGAGACCGCCAAGGGCTGGTTCACCGTGATCAGGTTTGTGAAAGCCGCATTGTTGTCCGTGCTGCCACCGATCCTGTACGTGCCGGACGTGGCGAGATTAGTGACGACAATCGGATGGCCCACCGTAAAGGCGCCGCCAATCATCAAGGATGGGCTGGCGTTGTTGGCAGCGGTGTTGCCATCGCCCAGAATGATGGTCGTGCCGGGCAAACCAAACGCGCCGGCCACATCCGAGGCCCCGGCATAGGCAGAACTGCCTCCGGACGGCAGGCTCTGATTGTCCGTCGTGCCGGCCACCAAGGTTCCGGCACTGACAATGGTACCGCCGCTATAGAAATTCAGGCCCGAGAGCAGCATCGTTCCCGGCCCCGCCTTGACCAGAACCCCACCCACTTTGCTGGCGGCGGGGGCATAATCCGCATTCACATCGCCGATTGCCGCCTGCACGGTCAAGTCAACATTGGCATTACCCGTGACATCCGCCACGGTGAACGTGGTCGGCGTGTTGTTCAAACTGATGCCGTCCTGCGCCGAGTTGAAGTCCGGCTGGGTGTTGGTGATGAACGAGGGCGAAGTGCCCGTCACGGTCACATTGCCGCCCAATTGGAAGGACAGGTAGGAATTCGTATAACCCGCAGCGCGATAATTAACACTGGTACTCGCGCAATTGGCGAGGACCGTGCCGCCATTCAAGGTGAGCGGCCCCACCAGATCGGCGTCTTTCTCACATTGCAAAATGCCACCATTGATGATCAATGGCGGGGGCGTCGTGTTCTTCCCGGTGCCGAGCTGGCCAAAGACGTTGTTGATTTGCAGATCCAGTATGCCCAGACCATTGACGGTGATCGTCCGGGTGTTGATGCCGCCGTTGCCCAACGGGCCGGCCGTGCCCGTGGCCCCATTGACCGCGGTCGCGGCGGCCAGCGTTCCATTGTTGATGGTGATGTTGTTGGTAAACGTGTTGGCCGCCGTCAGGGTCAGGATGCCGGTGTTGTTTTTGATCAACACGCCGCTGCCGACAATAAGGCCGGACAGCGTCTGGTCGGCCGTGCTGTTGTAGTTCAAGGTCCCGTTATTGGTGATGGCAGCCGCATAGGTGCCGCCGTTCAGCTGGCCGGGGTCATTGATGGCCAGCGTGCCGGAATTGATGGTCGTCGGGCCGGTATACGTGCTGGCACCCGCCAGTGCCGCCGTGCCCGTGCCTGCCATGGTCAACCCGCCCGCGCCGGTAACCGCCCCGCTGACGGTGGTGTTGAATCCACCGTCCGTGATGGTCAACAAATTCCCGCCATTATCAATGCTCTGGCCCAAAACCAGGTTGCCCGCCGCCGCGTCCAAGGTCTGCGGCACGGTCGCCAACAGCACCGGCACGTTCAGGTTTTGCGTGCTGGTGGAATTATTGGTCACCCCGCCGGCAGTAATGGTCAACGTGTTCCCGAACGAGCCGATGTTGAAGCTGCCCGCCCCGCTGGCAAAGGTCAAACCAGTGACAGTGTAACTGTTATCCATGGTCGAAGTCAGGCCGGCCGTGCCGGCAAACACCAGCGCGTCGCCCACATAGCCGGGCGCATAGGAGGCCACCCAGTCGGCATTGTCGCTCCAGTTGCCCCCGCCATGCCCGTTCCACATATCGGTTGCGGAAATCACCGTGAAGGTGGGATTGGCGGAACCTGAAAGCGATGAACTGTCGGTGACTGTCACCGTGACGAAGGTGCCGTTCACCGGGCTCACCGCAATGCCGGGCGCAACCGGCTGGGTGAAGGAATAATGCACGTGATCGCCGGAATCCGTCATCGGCTGCGTGGAGGATCCGCCAATGTTGCTCAAATCCACGGTGACGCTGGCAATGGCATAGGTCCCCGGAGTCACGATGGCATTCACCGTCAAGTTTTGATTGCGCGCGACCGAGGCGGGCGTGACCGTGGCGGCTACCGAGGGGGACAACGTGGCGCTGTGATGCAAGACCAGGTTGTTGCCCGCCACTTCCAAGCTGTAGCTGGCGGAATTGCCCGGCTTGCTGCCGGCCCATGCCAATGAGGGCAAAGTGCCGGAAGCACCGTTGGTGGTGGCCACCAGCACATAGTCGCCGCCATCCAGGCTGGCCGTGCCACTCAAGGCTTTAATGTTAATCACTCCACCATTCAGATTCAGGTTCCCGCCCACCCGGATCTGGTCATTGCCGCCAAGGTGGCTGGTGCTGAGATCAAAATAAATCTGGCCGCCCGCGTTTAACGACAGATTGTCGTTGATCGTCAAGGTGCCGGCGGTCCCGTCGGTGGCTGGATAAATGGCCGTACCGCTGCCGGTGGCCAGCGAGCCGTTCACCGAACCCGTGCCCCGCAATGTCTGGGAGCCCAAGGTCAGCGTCCCCAAACTGGTGACATCCAGCGTCCCATTCACCGTGGTCAAACCCGTGAACGTGGGAGTGACGCTGAGCAACAATGTGCCGCCGGCAGCCACATTGACCCCGAGCGTGCCGCCGCCGTTGGCCAGCGGCGTCGTGGTCACACTGACATTGCCCGGACCGGCAATCGTAAGCGTCTGCGAACCGCTGCCCGCAGTGATGCCGCCGCTGATGGTCAGCGCGTTGCCACCCGTGTTCGCCACCTGCGAAATCGTCAGTGGCTGGTTGAGGGTGATGGCCTGCAGGAAGGTTGCCGTGTTATCAGTAATGCCGCCAAGGGTGTACGTGCCTGTCGTCGCCTGGTTGGCGACCGTGATCGGATGGTCCACGGTGTAGGCACCCGCAACCAACAGCGCCGGACTGGAATTATTCAGGGTGGTGTTCGCATCGCCCAGCGTGATGGTCGAGCCCGGATTGCCGAAGGCCCCGGCAGCATTGGCCAGCGGTGTCGTCGGTGCGAGCGGCACGGTCTGGTCATCCCCGGTCCCCGCCTCCAGGGTGCCCGCACTGATCGTGGTGCCGCCGGTATAAAAGTTCAAACCGGAAAGCAGCATGGTTCCCGGCCCGGCCTTGAGCAAAAGGCCGGGCTGCTTGGCGTAGCCGGAATCCTGATTCACATCGCCAATGGCCGCAGAAACAATCAAATCCGCGTTCGTGTCCCCCGTGACATCCGCCACCGTAAAGGTGGTGGAGGCATTGTTCAAACTGAACCCGTCCTGCGAACCGTTAAAGTTTCCCGCACTATTGTTGGTAATATAAGAGGGAGCCGTGCCGGTCACCGTCACATTGCCGCCCAATTGGAAGGATAAGTAGGCATTCCGAAAGGATTTGCCAGTGCCCGGATTGTAATTCGGGGTGCAGTTGGCAAACAGGGTGCCCCCATTCAAGGTGACTGCCCCCACCAAGTCCGAAGCCTTTTCACAGGACAAAATGCCACCGTTGATGATGACCGGCGGGGGCGACGTGTTCTTCCCCGTGCCGAGCTGGCCAAACACGTTGTTGGTGGCCATGTCCAAAATGCCGGGGCTGTTGATGATAATGGTCCGGGTGCTGACGGCGCCGTTGCCCAAAGGCCCGCTGGTACCCGCAGTGGCACCTTTAAAATACGCCGTCAGAGTGCCGTTGTTAACGACCACCGGTCCGGTAAAAGTGCTGGCGGCGGCCAAGATGGTTGTGCCCGGCCCATTGTTCGTGATCCCGCCCGTGCCGGAAAGCACTCCGGCCGCCTGCAAGGTCTGACCGCTGTTCACCGTCCACGGTTGGGGCGCGCTCAGCGCGATGAGACAAAAATTGGTGTCGCTGTAATTGGCCGCCGCCATGTTGATCCCGGAACTTCCCAGCGTCAAAGTGAAGCCGCCCGTGGCGGCAATGTTCAGCGGACCCGCCAGCGTGCCATCGAGTTGCAAACCGCCCAAAGTCAAACTGCCGCCCAAGGTCATGCCCGCCAGATGCGCCGCCGAAGGCGTGGCGCCAAACTCACCAATGTCGGTCGTGGCCGGGGCAGTGCTCCAGTCGGCCGCACCACCGTTCATGGTGGCGGTATCTAATTTGGTTACGTTGGCTGCTTCCAAGTTTAACGATCCTGCCAATAGGAGCAGGCTGAGGAGTTGAGGCGGGTTGCAAGTTTTCATGAATTTGGGCGGGAACAATGGGGTTCCGTTGCTCGGCTGGCTTCGATTGATCATAATGTGGGTTACAACTGGACATGTGCAATCGGCGGTCAAAAGGGATCAAAAATAATGGCTGGAATATTTCCATGGGTGCGTTCATGACGGTTTTAGAGTGATAAAAAGTGTTATTTCAGGGGTTTGGAGGGAAGTTTTCAGTGTTCAGCCGGGACCCCGGATGGGGCTGATACAGGAAGAAACGGGAGGCGGCTCTGGATATGACCAGCCCTCACCCTCAATCCCTCTCCCCGTTGAGGGGAGAGGGAAGCCAGTGGCGACGCGACCGGCATCTTGGGCGCTTTGGATGCGAACGTAACATGTTGTAAAAACAGGCACTTGCATAATTTGTTTCTTAAGAGTGAAGCATTGGGATGGGGGCGGTTGGGGAAAGCTTGTCCGCTTGGATGTCAAGCGCGGCGCGCACGGAGTGACGCGCCCTACCACCCGTGGGTCGACGGCGATGTATTGGGTGATTGTGGGGTGCGGTTTCAAAGCGTAAAAAGTGATATTTCCGGGGTTTTTGATAATTTCAGCTTGGGAATGACGAATGACGAATGACGAATGTTGAATGACGAAAGAATGACGAAGCACCAATGACGAATGGTGTCCGCTGGCAAACAGAGCGCCTCACCCGTTCCGTCCGGCGGGTCGCCGGACGGTACGGGCCAGTGGCCCGTGCCACCCTTGTTTGCACACGCTCGTTCATGGTGATAAAAGTGTTAATTCGGGGATTTTCGGGGGAAGTGTTCAGCTTGGACGCCGGGTGGGGCTGATACAGGAAGAAACGGGAGGCGGCTCTGGATATGACCACCCCTCACCCTCAATCCCTCTCCCCGTTGAGGGGAGAGGGAAGCCAGTGGCGACGCGACCGGCAGCTTGGGCGCTTTGGATGCGAACGTAACATGTTGTAAAAACAGGCACTTGCATATTGAGTTTCTTAAAAGTGATCAAGCGTTCAGTTTAGTGAAGCATTGGAAAGCTTGGTTGTTTGGATGGCAATAGCGTCATGCGCAAGCCCCCAGCGAAGCCACGCCACAAAGTGCCTGCTCCGCAGGCAAACGGAGTCGCAGCGCGACTTCGTCCACCACCGGAGGCTCGCGCGGGCAGGGCGGGTGGCCTGTTTGCGGTGCGTTCGTGGTTGTTTCAAGGTGGTAAAAAGTGATATTACGGGGTTTTTCGATGGTTTTGCCTCGGGCACAGGCCGTGGCCGCACGAACTGCGCGGGGCGGGAAAGCATGCGCGAGCCCCGGGCGATGCCATGCCTCAAAGTGCCTGCTCCGCAGGCAAACAGAGTCGCAGCGCGACCCTGTCCACCCCAGGAGTCGGGCGCGGGAATGGTGGTTAGATGGCGCTGAAGGCATCGCTCCGGGAGGCAACGGCGGCGAGAGCGTCGGGTCGCGGCCATGGGTGAGGATGACGATGATTTTTAAGCGCGAGGGGACGTTCGCGGGGGGCGCGTGGCCGGGCCGACGTTGCGCGGGCGGAACATGGGGTCCGGCCCGGACTTTGATATTATGGGGGCAACCCATAGCAATCCGGGATGAGTATGGCAGGTTTCCGGGAAACCGGGTCGTTAGCGGCTAACGGATCCGGCACTTTTTTGGCATTTATTTTCAAAAATGCGTTAGCGGCTAACATTGGCAGACACGAATTTCACGAATGTTCACGAATTGGAATATAAGGATCTGATGATCAATGTTTTATGCAGCAGCGAGAAACCCGAGCCGGGAGCTTTAACGAAAAACGAAGCGGTTTTGCCCGGTTTTTTGCGGCGCTGGACCGGCCCCGGTTCAGGGGCGCAAAAACCCCGTCTCAAAATGCCGACTCCGCAGGCAAACGGAGTTGCAGGAATGGCAGTTAGTAGATACGGCAATTCCACCAATAGTTTGCGCCTGCGGTGCTAAAACGCAATGCCGCGGCTTGCTGGTAACCAGTATCTTATCCGTAACGATTCAGTAAAACAGAATTTCAACCACAGATGGACACAGATGGACACGGATAAAAAACGTGGTATTCAAG
>Ga0302275_10000950_pt1 | contig 31883 bp, 29 predicted proteins | sample III_Bog_N2_2_FD_200229 | JGI IMG/M metagenome (GOLD analysis project Ga0302275, IMG submission 200229) | Peat permafrost microbial communities from Stordalen Mire near Abisko, Sweden - III_Bog_N2_2 | ecosystem: Environmental > Terrestrial > Soil > Wetlands > Peat | place: Sweden: Abisko... | reverse complement strand
CAATGCCGTCCACCGCGCGAAAGGAACCAAAGTCCTTCGTCAATTTGGAAGCCACCACGAGTGGGGCAGGGGTAGCCACGCAGAAACTCTAGTGAGCGTTGAGAAGGCGAGCTTGAACTGCTCTAGGCCCCATCGAGCAAATCCTTTAGTCCGCAAGGTGCGTAGGGGCCAATTATGAGTTGTTCCACGACGCCGAGCCCTTGACGTTGTGGCGAGGTTGCCCGCACGACGTGTTGGACGTGGACGTTTGAATATTCAAGTGGATCAGTGGCCGAAAGGTCCAAGACTTCTCCTTCCGTGAGCGCGCCACCGTGCCAGCGCCCGTGAGCAAATCGAGGATGCGAATAGCCCGCACCGCGCATTTGAAATCGGTGAAGGGGCGTCAGTGTGATGCGTTCGTCGCCCGCGACGAGTGTCGCGTCTTCAATCCAGCGCGTGCCTGGTTGAAGCGTCAACGACAGTGAACTCTCGATACGTTGGGCATCACCGCTGGCAGCGAGTGGCAGCGTCGATGACGACCGGCTCAGTGCGGCGCCGTCACTGTGGTCAAAACTCATGAAGTGGACGCCACCGTCGTCAAAGTTGAGTGGCGCCCAGAGAAAACAAAGCTGCGGCACTCGTGAGCTCGGTGCACCGGGTAACGGTTCACCCACTGGTCGAATGCCCCATGATCGATCTTTCGTGCCTCGCACGTTTTTCGAGACTTCGAGACGACCCTCTGGAGTTTCGAGCCAACCCGACCACGAGCCCAGTTGCGTGGCTCGAGTGACGTCCATGAAAATCCGTGGTCCGTCGTGCATGGTTTGTCGAGGTTCTTCGGTGGTGGCGGTGCGCTGGGTGTAGGTGAGTTCTGCGCGCAAACCCTGTTCGGGGGCTTCAACGCGAATACGGTTCACGCGCATGGGCTCCAGTATTTCGATGCTAATTGGACCGACGCTGGTTGGTCGTCCAACGAGCGCGTCACTCGTGAAAACTGAATACTGCTGGCCGTTGGTAGCGACGGAAAACGCCGCATCAATCACGCCGCGATTGGGATAGAGGCCGAGCGCTACTGCGAAGAAGTAGTCCTCGGTGTAGCCGTTGAACCAAAAGCGATCGTAAGCATTCGGGTGGCCATCCATGACGTGAGCAAGGGGCAGTGGCGTTTGGTGCAGTGGAAGGTCATCACTGGGTAGCAGCATGGCGTTCCAATTCGCGAAAGGCGTTCCAACGATTCGCCGCTTGGGCCCCCCGTCGAATCATCGTGAGAAACATCTCGTCACCTCTGGGTGTCTGTTCAACAATGACGGCGGCCGCGACGAGCATGACCACGGGCTGCAACGTGTAACGGGCGAACTCGTACATGGCAAGTTGTTGTGGGTAGTCAACGTCGTAGTCGCTGAGACAATTGAGGTAGTACGAAAGCAAATCCTGTTCGTTCGATTCACAGTCTTCGGGGGTGAGACTCGTGGTGATGAAATACGCGACGTCAAGAAGTGGACTGCCGACGCCAATGGTCTGCCAATCAACGACAGCGAGCGGCACCTGTCCGCTCGCACCTTCAAAGATCAGATTGTCAGTTCGAAAGTCACCGTGGGTTACCGCGGCGAAGGGTGCTTCGTAACCGCTGAACAATGACAACTCGTTTCCGAGTCGGCTGACGAACGTTCGAAGTGGGTCATCAATGGAGGCGTTGTAGCGATCAAGAAACTGATCAAAAAGCGCGGGCAAGACGGCGGCGTAGAGAGGACGAAGTGACTCCGTTGCGCCACCGAGCCAGTCGGCCGAGTGCAAGGCGGTGTCTCCAAGCGTTGGACCATGAAGTCCAGCCAGCTCGTAGAGACCCGTTTTTGCTTGTTCGATGCTGAGTCCATCGAATTGATCAACCTGCGCCGCGGGCGACATGTCTTCAAGGAGTAGGAGAAAGTTGTCGTCCTCGTCGCGATCCGCGAAAAAGCACCGTGGCGTTCTCGTGTCAATCTCATTCGCCAAGTGCTGATAAAACGACGTCTCGCGAAAGTAGAGGTGTTGCAAGGCAGCCGTCGAACGACTGGTGGCATCGTTCGAAGGCGTCTTAGCAATAGAGCGCACGACGGAACCATCAGAGCTAGTGAGTTCCATTCGGTAGCAGTTGGCGACTTGACCCGACCCTACCGGCGAACGTTGCAGTGACGTTGGCTCCGCGACGCCCACGTGTGACGCCACCCACGCAGCGTCAATGTCCGCAATGTCTGGCACTCTCCCCATAATCCCCCTTTTGGCAGTATGCCCTAAATACGAGGGTGAGAAAATTAAGTATCAGCGAGGTGAACGTCGCGCTCGCCAGCAGCGAGTGGCCATGGGCAACGTGATGATGCCCATGGCATCAGCCATCGACAGCGCCCGCTCTCGAGTCTCTTTGTTAATGGCCGCGGCTTCCTTGGGCGAAGCGGTAATAACGCCGGAATGGGTTTGCATCCATGCAACTATCTGATCCACGCTTCTGGGCCATTGCCAGTGCAGCAGCGCGGTTTCGACGTTCGTGAAGGGAACGTCGGGCGGTACCACGATGGCCTTTGGATCGTGACGTTGAACCCCACCATTTTGCTCGTCGTCCGTTGATTGACGAAGGGCCCACAGTTCATCCACGTCAGGCGCCGTGTAGTTTGCTCCATTCCAGGCAATCGCCAGAGTGCCCTCGTCGTGGAGCACGCGGGCGATTTCGCGAAAGGCTTCATCGGGTTTTACCCAGTGCCACGCCGAAACAATCACGACCGCGTCGACACTGTTGTCATCAAGGGGAATGTGTTCCGCCGTTCCCGCGAAGGCCTCTACGTTCGGCGAGCGCTCGACGAGCACGGATCGCATTTCGTCATCTGGTTCCACCGCTATGACCCGCGCACCGCTTCGTTGGAGCGTTCGTGTAGCGAGACCAGTGCCGGCCGCCAAATCAAGAACGGTAGATGTTGGCTGAAGACCCAGCCACTGAACGAATTCGTCGGGAAGTGCGGGACGAAACTCGTCGTACTGGCGAGCAACGGAACCAAAGGAAAGCGATCGCTGCATAATCGAAGCCTAGAAGCGAGGAGGAACAATATGTCGACGTGCTGGCAAAACTACGCCGTTGGTGGATTCCATTTGATCAGTTTCACCCGTTCGGGCTCCACGCGGCCGTTATTCACAAACCACTGTGCCGAATCAAACAGAGCCTGCGCCGCTGGGCGTGAGGTGTAGCCGAGTTCGTTACGGGCCCTCGAATCGTCAAAGGTCATCGTGGTTGTGGCCATCTGGGCAGCTTCTAAGGGAACGCGCGGTTCTCGTTTCAAGATGTCGCCTTCAATGAACTGCGAAACCCGACCTGCGACGAGCGGAAAGACGGAAGGAAAGCGTCGATCCGACGAGGGAAGACCAGTGACGGTCGAGAGAATCTCCAACAACTTGGCCATGGTGATGTTGTCACCACCGCAGATATAACTTCGCCCCTGCACACCTTTTTCGAGCGCGAGTATGTGCCCGAGCGCCAAGTCGTCAACGTGCGTTACGTTCATCGCCGTGTCGACGTAGCCGGGCATTTTTGCGTTCAAGTAATCAAGCACGACTTTGCCCGAGGGTGTTGGTCGAAAGTCGTAGGGGCCATGGGGCATGGTGGGAAGCACCAGTACAATGGGTGCACCTTGTGCCGCCAGGCGCAAGACCTCGTGTTCGGCGACGTACTTAGTCTGTTTGTAATTGCCATAGAGGTGCGAAAGGTCAGCCACGTCGTCTTCGTTTGAGGGCTGTCCTTGTTTTGTCTTCCATAGTCCAAGGGTGGCGACCGTCGACGTGTAGACAATGCGCTCCACGCCCGCTTTGACTGCTTCGTTCATCACGTTCTTACTGCCATCAACGTTCACGGCGTAAAAGCTGGAGGGGTCCTTAGGCCAAAAACCAAATTTCGCCGCCAAGTGGAAACAGAATCGAGCCCCGTCGAGGGCACCATTTAGTTGTGCGGCGCTGGTGATGTCCACTTCGCGACGTTCGACGCCGAGAGCGTCGAGATTGCTGGCGGACGCACCGGGTTCACAAAGCGCAATGACGTCCGCTCCGCGCGCCACGAGCGCTCGGGTTACGGCGGAACCAATGAATCCTGCGGCGCCGGTGAGAACGACTCGGTCGCCCTTTTTCAGTTCATAACTCACGACGGTGCTCGAGTGCTGCTTGAAGACTTGCGCGTCTTTTTAAAGGCTCCCTTAGCCATGGTGACACCGAACTCCACCAACCAAGCACTGTTCTTTTCGGCGTCGGTGAGCAATTCGTCGAGTGCACTCACGAAGATGTCGATCTCTTCTTCGCCAGCTATGAGCGGCGGCAATAACTTGATGACGTTGACGTTGTCGGCCGCCACCTGGGTCAAAATTCCGTAGCGATGAAACAGTGGCACGACCAGTGTTTGAGAAAACATAGCGGTACGAGCCGCCTCGATTGCTCGGTAGCGACGCTTGGCCCCCGCCGAAGTCGGCGCTCCAAAGACCAAACCAATCATCTGTCCTCGGCCGCGAATCACATGCAAGAACTCGTGTCGACGAGCTAGTTCTTCAAGTTTCTTTCGCCACACGAAACCCATGGCGTTGGCGTGCTCGACAATATGGTCGTCGTCAAAAACCGAAAGCGTGGCGAGTCCCGCGACCATCGCCATCTGGTTGCCCTTAAAGGTCGTTGAGTGCACCAGCGCACGTTCCATCGAGCTGTAGACGCTGCGGTAAACCTTGTCGCTCGTTAGCATTGCTCCTACTGGAATGAATCCTCCCGACAGAGCCTTCGAAATCGTGATGATGTCGGGAGAAAGCCCGTAATGCTCGAATGCGTAAAACGCACCCGTTCGACCGAGCCCCGTTTGCACTTCGTCGCATATAAACAGTGCGCCGGCAGCGTGGACGGCGGCCTCTAACGCCAGCCACTGCTCCTTTTCGAGTTCGTAGACGCCCTTTCCTTGGATGGGCTCCACAATGAAGGCAGCGACGTCACCTTTTTTCAGTTCCTTCTTCAAAGCGTCGAGGTCACCAAAGGGGACTTCCGTAGCGCCGGGCAACAAGGGTCCAAAGCCGCTCTTGAAGTCACTCGAGCCGTTTAGGGCCAGCGCGCCCATCGTGAGGCCGTGGTAGGCGTGCGAGTTATACAAAATACGCGATCGCTTCGTGCTCGCTCGGGCAAACTTTATTGACGCCTCGACCGCTTCGGCGCCGGAGTTGCAAAAAAAGACACGTTCTATCTGGACGGGGCTGCGGGTCACCAATTGCTCGGCGAGAAGACCCGGCAACAGTGCGCAGTCGATTTGGGCCATGTTGGGAAGATCCGCGTCGACGGCCTGGTGCAGAGCGTCCTTGATGACGGGATGGCTTCGTCCAAGTGCGAACACACCAAAACCACTCAACATGTCGAGATAACGCTTTCCTTCTTCGTCGTAGAGGTAACAACCCTCGCCGCGTACGTAGAAGCGATCGAAGCCCAAGGTTTTTACGACCTTGGTGAGTTGGGGATTTATGTACTGGGCGTGGAGCTCGAAGTTTTCGCCGTGGCGTTGGTCCAAGAGTTCACTGAGCTTGAAAGTCATGGATTTCCTCTCTCCTTGCCACCAAACTTAGAAGCAATTGACCGATTGTTGGCACACGTCGTTTTAAGCAACTCGCCACTACAAGGTAATCGTTGATCAAAACACCAATATCGGTGGGTGTCCTTTGGGTTCGTAGTTCATGATTCATCGCCGCGAAACCTGACCTTGAACGCCGGGCATTACATTTAGACCATGAAGGGCCGGCTTCGGCAATGACGTATCGAACCACGGTTCGTGGCGAACGTTTCAAATTCCCCGATCTTCGTGATCTTCTCGCCAAGGCGAATGAGGAAAAATCCGGCGACGTCTTAGCCGGCATTGGAGCAAGAAACGAACGAGAACGCGTGGGCGCCAAAATGGCGCTCGCGGACCTCACGGTCGCCGACATTATGGCGGCACCTCTTATTGAGGACGACATCAACGCACTCGTTGAGAAGAGGCTTTCTGCTTCGGTTGCCGACTTTTCTTCGCTGACTCTTGGCGCACTTCGTGAATGGGTTCTGAGTCCGAGTTTTGGTGTGGAGTGGTCCGCGTCGTACCGCGCGGCGTTCAGCCCTGAAGTAGCGGCGGCGCTCGCCAAGTTGATGGGCAACAAGGATCTCGTACTCGCTGCGTCACGACTTCGCACGGTGACCAAGTGTCGAAACACTATGGGCGAGCGGGGCACGTTTGGCGTTCGCATTCAACCCAATCACCCAAGCGACGACGTAGCGGGCATCATGCTTTCCGCAATCGACGGATTGCGTCACGGGTGTGGCGACGCCATGATTGGCGTGAATCCGGCCGGGGACTCGGTGGCGACCGTTGTTCAAATCATGAAAGGCCTCCAAGAATTAGTTCGCCATCTTGGTGTTCCCACGCAGACGTGCGTCTTGGCGCACGCCAGTACGCAACTCGAGGCCATGCGCCGTGGCGCTCCACTTGATCTGTTATTCCAATCCGTTGCCGGCACCGAGGCCGCCAACGCATCGTTTGGTGTTTCGCTGTCCATGCTGGCCGAAGGGCGCGAGGAAGTTTTGGAACATCACCAAAGTCGTGCAAATGAATTCATTGGCGAAAACGTCATGTACTTCGAGACGGGACAAGGTAGTGCTCTCTCTGCAGACGCGCACAGTGGTGTTGATCAGTTGACACTCGAAGCTCGCGCCCAAGCGGTCGCGGCGGCGTTTCACCCGTTCCTCGTGAATACTGTCGTTGGCTTTATTGGACCCGAGTACTTGGCGAATGCTCGTCAAATAACCCGCGCGGGCCTCGAGGATCACTTCACCGGCAAATTGCAGGGACTCCCGATGGGCTGTGACGTTTGCTACACCAACCACGTTGACGCCGATCAAAACAGCAACGACGATTTGCTGTTGCTACTCGCCGCTGCTGGCTGCAATTTTGTAATGGGCGTTCCGGCGTCGGACGACGTCATGTTGCATTACCAGTCCACGAGCTTTGAAGACGCGGCCGCCGTGCGAGAGATTTTTGGTACGAAACCGGCGCCGGAGTTTTCACAGTGGATGCAGTCGCAAGGTTGGTGGATCGAGGGCCAACCAATCAGTGGACTACCAAGTGCCAGCGATGTGGCGTTGTCGTGGGGAAACTCATGAACAACGATGTACCCGATGTTTCCAATGACGAAGACAAACTTCGCGCGCTCGTGCGTGAACACACGCCCGCACGACTTTTCCTTAATGGTTCACCCACCAGTTACCCGACCAATACTTGGCTCGAGCTTCGAGCCGATCACGCGGCAGCGCGAGACGCCGTGACGAGCAAATTCGATTTATCGAACGAGCAACTTGAGGAATTTCTGCAACGTCGCAACGCCGTGATCGTCTCAACACAGGTGCCGAGTGACGAAATGTATTTGGCTCGACCCGACCTCGGTCGGCGATTATTGACACGCGACGCCGAACGACTTCGGACGCTGTACGACGACGTGGAGCCACCGGTCATACAGCTGTCGCTCGTCGGTGGTTTATCTGCCAGTGCTGCGATGACGTCGGGACCTGGTCTTGTGGACGCGTTGTTTGATGCTTCGTTGGCTCTTGGTTGGACGACGGGTCCGGTCATTGTCGTTGAGCGTGCGCGAGTGGGAGTTTTAAATGATCTCGGTGAATGTACGAAGGCGCAGATTGTGATCCTCGTGATTGGCGAGCGACCGGGCCTCTCGCACGCCGACAGTGTGTCCGCCTATCTTGGTTACGAGCCACGCACGGGTCACACGGACGCCAATCGAAATCTCGTCTCGGGCATCAATGAACGCGCCACGTCCTACGAAATGGCGGCGCGACGGATTCTCGGCATTGCCCAACAAGCAATGATGGCGGGACAAAGCGGTTGGATGATCAAAGAAACCCCGGTTGCCACGCTTCCGAGTTCTGAGACTCGTTTCCTCGATAGGCCCGAATAAGCAGGGTACGTCAAACGAGCCTTCCAATGGGTAAAAATGCTCTGATGGAACGTCTCGATGTGGTCGCCGAAAGTAACGAAAATGCCGCGTGCGTTAACCGGTTCGCCACATTTGAAGAATGCCCGCACTGCGGATCGCCACTTTCACCCGAGCACGCGCATTTCAAATGCACGTCGTGTGGTTGGCGCGACAGCTGCTGTGACTAGGACAAACGCTCTTTCACGTCGAACAAAATAGGGCCTAAAGTCCTCGAAATTTTGTTCGTTTTGTCGGGAATTTTTTAATCCTCGACGACCGTTCAAAGTTACCCAAGATTTCACTCTGAGAATCAGTGGACTTCACGTCCCGTTTACCTGCTCTGCATAGGTTGACCTCGAGTTGCTTTGACAAAACGGGGGTTTTCGCGCCGTAGCTGAGCGACTCAATAGTGACAGTTTTACTTTCTTAGGAGGAAAGTTCAGAATGAAAAAAACCCTAAGGGGAACGCTCGCGGTGACATTCGCTGCCGGCGCACTCCTCAGCACTTTGGCCATATCGGCGGGCGCGAGCATTACTTCGGATATTTCCTTGACGAGCGCCCAGCAGGGTGTCTCGTTCTCAAGTGACGGTTCGAGTTTTGACGAGCCCTTCTTTAACTCAGCCATTCCGGTGTATCTGACGGAATCGGGCAACACCAAGGTTGGTCTTTACAACCCGGTGGGTTCCACGCAAGGCAAGAAGGACGTCTCGAACGACGTCGTGCAACTCGGCGCCTCGGACGTTCCGCTCGGTCAAGTGTCTTCGGACTTTGGCTCAGGGTTCGCCTCGGGTGACAAGTTGTCGAACTACGTTCAAGTCCCTGTTGTCTTTGGTGGCGTTGCCCTCATGTACAACTTGCCATCGATCACGAAGAAGTTTCCAAAGTACCCAGTGATTCTTAACGCTTCGACGCTTGCTGGTATTTACGCCGGCAAGATCACGACGTGGAACAGTCCGTCAATCTGTGCGCTTAATCCCCGCATCGTGACGACGACGACGAAGAAGGTCAACGGTAAGAAGAAGACGACGTCGAAGTGTGCGTTGCCGAGCACGACCATCGTGCCGGTCTACCGCGCCGACGGTTCGGGTACGTCGTACATCTTCATGGACTACCTGCACACGACAGATCCTTCCGTGTACACGACCTCACCGAGCACGACGTTTCCTTCACCAAACTCCAACTCGCTAGGCGCGCAGAAGAACTTTGGTGTAGCCAACACGACGGAGACCACGCCGAACTCAATTGGTTACGTGGAATATTCATATGTGCTCCAGCAGCACACGTTGCCAGCGGCGCGAATTGTCAATGCAGCAAAACAGACAGTCACGATTTCGTCGAAGTCCATTTCCGCTGACCTCAACAACATCCCAACGCCTTCGGAAACGAACGGTGCCGTCTCCAACTTCTCGGCGGTGAACGGCAGTTCTGCTGGTGCGTACCCAATCGCTGGATTCAGTTGGGCGATTGTGCGTGCGGACCTCTCCACTGACTCGGGCTTCTCACAGGACCAAGCCACGGTGCTCGTGAAGTTCCTTGACTGGGCTGTGCAGTCCACGTCGTCGGGCAAATCCGGCGGACAAAACATTGCGGCCGAAGAAGGTTACGTACCACTGCCGTCGAAGGTGGTTGCCTGGGCTCGAAATGAGATCCAGACCATTAAGTACAACGGCAACGCCAACTTTGCCAACCTCGGTAGTTAGTAAGTAGAGAAACGGACGAGGTAGAGAAAGAACAATGACTGAAGAGTCATCTTCAACCAAAACCCGTCTGTTGAGTCGTGATTTGACCGGGGGGATTCACCCCCCGGTCAAATCCGATCTTGGTTACTGGCTCTCCATTCGAGCTGGCGCGCTGATTTTTGGTGCCGCGATCGTTCTTTTCGTGTGGAGCATTCTCCACCAGTCACTCTCAGCGTGGACGAGTCACGGTATCCACATCTTGACCGGAACCGTGTGGAGTCCTTCGACGTCGAATTACGGGGCGTTGCCACTGATTCTCGCGACGCTCATCACCACCGCGGTTGCCCTTCTCGTCGCGGTACCCATTGGTCTTGGTACGTCGCTCACGATTATTTTCTTTTTGCCACAACGACTGAAGACCCCCATCACGTCATTGGTGGAATTACTCGCCGCGGTGCCGTCAGTGGTTTACGGCCTCTGGGGACTTTTTGTGCTGGTTCCCTGGATGAACACCACTATTGAGCCAAAACTTGCCAGCATCACTGGCGGAGGCTTTCCGTTTAACGGAGCCACCAATGGTTTTGGTCTCTTGCTCGCCAGCATTGTGCTCTCGGTGATGATTCTTCCGACGATCGTGGCCATTTCGCGAGACGTCATTGCGGCCGTTCCGCACGAACAAATCGAAGGAGCCCTGTCGCTGGGAGCAACGAAATCGCAGACGCTCTTGAAGGTTGTGCTTCCCGAAGCGCGCACGGGAATCTTTGGTGCCATCACGTTGGGCGCCGGACGCGCGCTCGGCGAAACCATTGCCGTGGCCATGGTCATTGGCAGTAATCCTCAAATTCCTAAGTCGCTCTTTTCGACCGGAGCCACATTGTCGTCAACGATTGCCACGGAGTTCGGTGAAGCTTCCGGTGCGCAGCTGGCGGCTCTTGGGGCACTTGCTCTGATATTGATGGTCATTACGGCCAGTGTTAACGCTGGCGCACGCACCTTGACTCGTCGCGCTCTGAGGGGTCACGCATGACCGACGTCTTGATGGACCTGCCACCCGATCCGATTCTGGAACGCCGCCGGGTGATTCAAGAGACGGCGTCCAAGAAAATTGGTCGACGTCAGCTCAACTCGCGAATCCTCTCGGGTGTTTTTGGACTGACACTTGTTTTGTCACTCATTCCTCTTGTTTCGGTGCTCGCGACGCTCATTAAGCGCGGTGTAGGCGTCATCAGTTGGGGGTTCTTGACGCACGATCCGATTCAGCCAACGTTGATTAACCAAAATGCCGTCGGAGGGATTGGTAACGCCATGGTTGGCTCATTAGTGGTGGACGGCATTGCCGCTCTCGTCGCGGTGCCACTAGCAATCTTGATTGGCTTGTACCTGGCGGAAACCGAATCGCGCACCGCGAACTTCATGAGGGCAATTACCGAAATTATGACGGGCTTGCCTTCAATTCTGCTCGGTGTCTTTGCGTACATTTACATTGTCCTCACCATGAAGGCGTATTCGGGCTTTGCTGCGATTGTCGCTATTACGTTTCTTATGGTCCCGGTCATTACCAAGGCCGCCGAAACTGCCATCCGCGGTGTGCCACACACCCTTCGCGAAGCGGGACTCGCACTCGGAGCGAGAAACTCCAAGGTTTCGCGCGGCGTCATTTTGCCGGTAGCCGCTCCGGGGCTCATTACGGGCGTCTTGTTGTCGTTGGCGCGCGCGGTCGGCGAAACCGCTCCAATTCTGTTGGTGATTGGTATCTCGGGAAGAACGGACTGGAATCCGTTCCACCAAATGTCAGCGTTGCCGCTCGACATTTATCAGGACTCTGCTTCTGGCTACGCCAGTCAGCAGCAAGAGGCGTGGGGTATTGCCCTCGTTTTAGTGGTTGCAGTACTAGTGCTTAGCTTGGGCAGTCGTTTCGTGGCTGCCCGCATGAGAAGGGAACAGCGGTAATGTCAATGACGCAAGATGAATTGAATCCAACGAGGGATACGGAACCTATAACAAATGGGCAGTCCGCCGTTTCCACGTTGACACCTCCGGCCATGCGCCTAGAAAACGTCTCGGTGAGTTTTAACGGACGAACCGCGGTACGCGACTGCACCTTCAACGTGGCGAGCAATCGCGTGACCTCGCTGATTGGACCCTCTGGTTCTGGCAAGACCACACTTCTTCGCTCGCTTAACCGCCTGCACGACCTCACGAGGAGTGCCAAGGTCGAAGGAAAGATCATGCTCGGCGACATCGACATCTACGGAGGCTCTCTTCCTCCGACGTTGCTGCGCAGTCGCATTGGCATGGTGTTTCAGCGACCGAACCCATTTCCCACAATGTCCATCTACGACAATGTGGTCTCGGGACTTCGCTTCAACGGTATTAAGAAAAAGGCTCTGCTCGACGAAGCGGCGGAGTCGGCACTTATTTCTGCTGCCCTTTGGGACAGCGTTTCTTCACGCTTGAAGGCGCACGGTTCGACCTTGTCGGGTGGCGAGCAGCAACGACTGTGTATTGCTCGTGCGCTCGCCGTGGAACCAGAAATCCTCTTGATGGACGAGCCCACGTCGTCACTCGATCCCATTTCGACCCAGCGCATCGAAGAATTGATGGTGGAGTTGAAGAATCGCGTCACCATCATCATCGTCACCCACAACATGCAACAGGCGGCTCGAGTTTCGGACGACTGTGCTTTCTTGTTGATGGGCGAGGACCGAGCCGGTGAACTGATTGAGTTTGGTCCAACCACGAAGATTTTCAATGACCCGAGTGACCCAAGGACCCTTGACTATATTCAAGGTCGTTTCGGCTGATTTTCACTCTTCGCGCCTGCACGAAGGCCCGTTGTTCTTTCTGGCATACTGAGCAGACTTCGAGCATTTGGGGGTTGTCGTGGGTGAAGAATTGTGGAGCAAGTCAGCTACGGCGCTAGCTGCGCTGATTGAATGTGGTGACGTTTCGTCGCGAGAAGTTGTTGACGCTCACTTAGAGCGAATTGCGAGCGTCAACCCGCACGTGAACGCCGTCGTCGAGGTTCTTGCTGATACCGCCAGGAAAGAGGCTGACGAAGCTGACCGCCTCCAAAAGCAAGGTGCCCCTCTTGGACCCTTGCACGGTGTGCCGTTCAGCATTAAGACCAACATTGACGTGAAGGGTGGGGCCACGACCGAAGGTTGCGTGGCACTGAAGGATTTGGTGGCTCCGAGTGATGCTCCCATTGTTGAAAAGATGCGTGGCGCCGGTGCCGTGGCGCTCGCTCGCACCAACATGCCCGACCTCGGTCTTCGCATAAATACGGAATCGTCACTCTATGGTGCGGCGCACAATCCGTGGGATCTCACTCGAACGGTGGGTGGTTCAAGCGGTGGTGAGGCCGCAGCCATTGCCACGGGGATGAGTCCACTGGGACTTGGCAATGATATTGGTGGTTCGCTTCGAAACCCGGCGTATTGCTGCGGTATTGCTTCTATTAAGCCGAGCTTTGGTCGCGTGGCTCAGGGTAACGAATCTTCTCTCATCGATCCGGGACTTAATTCGCAGTTGATGCTCGTGCAAGGAGTGCTCGCGCGCTCAGTGGCAGACGTGCGTCTCGGATTCGAATCAGTCATGGGTGCGCACCGTCGCGACCCACACGCCATCGATGCACCGTTGGTGGGTCCTAAAGCCAAAAAGCGAGTAGCACTCGTTCCTGAGCCAGAAGGTGGCACGACTGACCCCGGTGTGGCGGCGGGAGTGCGAGCAGCCGGCAAAGCTCTGGAAGCGGCGGGTTACGAGGTCGAAGAAGTGAGTCCGCCACTATTGACGGACGCGTATCTGTCGTGGAGCGAATTGATGTGGACCAGCCTCGCGGTGGTGGGACCGCTGCTCCAATCGGTCATGGGCGAAGGTGGTCGGGCTTTTCTTGACTTCACGTCGGTGGAATATCCGCCACGCACTCCCGAGTCCGAATATCTCTTGCATACGCAGCGCTACAAAGTGGCGAAGGCCTTTCAGTCCTTCTTGGCGGACTACCCAATCATGGTGGGACCAACCTGGACGCAGCCCCCGTTCCCGTTGGGTTTTGACATTGCGTCAAAGGAGAGCGCCTGGCAGGTGGTGGAGATGTTCCGCTTTGTCTTGCCCGCGAATCTCCTCGGCCTACCCGCCGCGTGTGTGCCCACCGGGCTGTCCTCGGGTCTGCCAACGGGTGTTCAGGTCATTGGCGCTCGCTTTCGCGAGGACCTCTGCTTGGACGCGGCCCAGAGTATTGAGGACATTCTTGGGACGCTGACGCCTATTGATCCCAAGGTGTAACAAGAAGTTGGGGTCTTAACGATTTCTAAGCCTTTCCGTCTCTTTTTTGGCTAGATTCGAATCACGGCTGTAACAAAAGGGGGATGTATGTCGGAAAGTAAGTTAGAGGCACTGCTCGACGAGCGACGTGAGTTTCCACCGTCCAAGGAATTCGCCAAACAGGCCAATGCTCAACCTTCTATTTACAAAGAGGCCAACGCTGATCCGGTGGCGTGGTGGCGAAAGCAAGCTGACCGATTGACGTGGGACAAGGCGCCAACCAAGACGTTGGAATGGGAACTGCCTTTTGCCAAGTGGTTCTCCGACGGCACCTTGAACGCGAGCGTGAACTGTGTTGATCGTCACGTCGCCAATGGTCTCGGTGATCGCGTGGCGTTTCACTGGGTTGGCGACCCCGAAGGCGACAAGCGAACCATTACTTACTCGGACCTCTTGACCGATGTTTCCCAAGCCGCGAACGCTCTGACGTCATTGGGCGTAAAGGCCGGCGACCGGGTCGCGGTGTACATGCCCATGATTCCCGAGGCCGTTGTCGCGATGTTGGCGTGCGCTCGTTTGGGAGCGGCGCACTCGGTAGTGTTCGGTGGTTTCTCAGCGAGCGCTCTTTCTGATCGCATCCTTGACGCCGACTGTCGTTTCGTCATCACCGCCGACGGCGGCTACCGACGAGGCGCCGTGGCGGAACTAAAGCCCCAAGTGGACGAAGCGCTGACGAAGTGTCCCGACGTGAAGGCTGTGCTGGTCGTAAAGCGCACCGGACAAGACGTGGAGTGGATGGAGGGTCGTGACCACTGGTGGCACGACGTGGTGGCATCTGCACCAAAGACACACACGCCCGAATCGTTTCCGGCGGAACAACCGCTGTACATCATGTACACGTCCGGAACAACGGCTCGTCCCAAGGGTATCTTTCACACGACGGGTGGTTATCTGACGCAAGCGGCGACGACGCACAATTACATCTTCGACGTCAAGCCCGAAACGGATATCTGCTGGACTGCCGCCGACATTGGTTGGGTGACGGGCCACAGTTACATCGTTTATGGACCGCTCACGAACGGTGTGACACAGGTTCTTTATGAAGGCACGCCTGACTCGGGTGGAAAAGACCGCTGGTGGAAAATCATCGAGGAGTACAAGGTCACCATTCTCTACACGGCACCAACGACGATTCGAACGTTGATGAAGTGGGGACACGCCCTTCCTCAGGCGCACGACTTGTCGTCATTGCGCCTGCTTGGTTCGGTGGGCGAGCCCATCAACCCCGAAGCGTGGATTTGGTACCGCAAGTACATTGGCGCCGACACGTGCCCGATTGTCGACACGTGGTGGCAAACCGAAACGGGCGCCATCATGATTACGCCGCTGCCGGGCATTACCGCGACGAAGCCCGGCGCCGCGATGACGCCCTTTCCTGGTATCTCGGTGGACATCGTGGACAATGACGGAAAATCCGTTGGCAACGGTGAAGGTGGCTATCTGACGATCACCGCACCGTGGCCGAGCATGACCCGCGGTATTTGGGGCGACCCTGAGCGTTTCAAGGAGACGTACTGGTCGAGGTTCCCGGGCTCGTACTTCGCGGGTGACGGAGCCAAGAGGGACCAAGACGGTTCGCTCTGGTTGCTTGGTCGCGTGGACGATGTGATGAATATCTCGGGTCACCGTCTTTCGACCACGGAAGTGGAGCACGCCCTCGTAGGCCACCCCGCGGTTGCTGAAGCCGCGGTAGTGGGCGCTTCCGATGACGTCACTGGTCAGGCGATTGTTGCGTTCGTAACGCTGAAACTTTCGGCCGACGTCGCTGAAAAGGACCAAGGTCCTTTGGTGGCGGAACTGCGTGAGCACGTGTCAGTGATGATTAGTCCGATTGCCAAGCCACGACAAATCATCCTGACGCCGGATCTTCCAAAGACTCGTTCGGGAAAGATCATGCGTCGACTGCTACGTGACGTGGCCGAACACCGCCAGTTGGGAGACGTCACCACACTGATGGACCCGACCGTGGTGAGCATGATTGACGGCCTGATGGCGCAACATTCGAGCGACGACGACTGATGACTGTCGCCGCTGTGCGGCCTCTCGAAAAGGCTGACACGGCGGAAGCAGTCGCGGTACTACGTGGCGGATCAAATGCGCCAGAGTTTGAAGACGTCTCACGTCTCGAGAACTACTGGGACGCAGCACTAGAAACTCGCGCGCGTGGCGGCGACGTCCTCGTGGCGACCCGTGACAATGAGGTCGTCGGCGTGTTGCAAGTGTTGATTTTTCGCCACTTTCAACATACCGGTGGCTGGTGCTGCGAAGTGGAAAGCGTGCACGTTCGTGGCGACCAACGCTCAAAGGGTATTGGCGCAGAGTTGTTAGCCGCCGCCGAACAGCTGGCTCGTGACCGGGGTTGTTACCGAATCCAACTCACGAGCAACAACATTCGTGAGGACGCGCACCGTTTTTACGAACGCGAGGGATACGTGCAATCACATAAAGGATTTAAGAAGCACCTGTCGTAACTTCGCGAAGGCTTCCGTCGTCCACGCTGAAAACAAATCCCCTAATTTCTGTTCCGTTGATGAAGGGGCTCGCCTCAAGCGCGGCGACCGTCGCTCGCACATCAGCGTCGACGTCACTGTAGGCACCGAGGCGAAAGGGCGGTCGTGAGCCGAATTCGTCCTCGAGTTCGGCTTGCAACTCGTCTTCGTTAAACGTCTCAAGCCCGCAACGTGTGTGGTGGATCACCATAACGGACGTCGTGCCGAGTAGCCGTTGACTGAGCAACAGCGAGCGAATGGCGTCGTCGCTCGCGAGTCCGCCAGCGTTTCGAATTAAGTGGACTTCGCCGAGGTCAAGTCCTAGTGCGCCGAAAAGATCAAGACGAGAGTCCATGCACGTAAGAACGGCGAGGTGCAATTGGGGGGCGGTAGGTAGTTCGCGGTGTCCATGGGTTTGGCCGTAGGCCGCGTTGTTCTTTACGAGTTGATCAATGACGCTCATGTCGTGAATTCTAGGAGTTGGCACTCAGTACGATGCTCGAAGGAGGTAATCATGGAACACATTCACGAGATCCGAGACGAACTGCGCCAACCCGCCTTGGACTTACGAGAAGAGATACCGGACGTTCTGCGTGCTTACGCCGAGCTTTCACGCGCGGCAATGGTGGAAGGGTCCCTCACCACGGCCGCGAAAGAACTCATTGCTCTCGCCATTGCAATTACTCGCGAATGTGATGGCTGCATTGGCGCTCACGCACGAAGGTGCGCTGGCGTTGGCGCCACGAGGCAGCAAGTTGCCGAAATGATTGGAGTGGCCATCATGATGAACGGAGGACCGGGCACCGTGTGGGGTCCGCGTGCTCTTCGTTCCTACGACGAAGCGGTGTTGGAGCGGTCCGCCAGCTAATTACAGGCTGTACGAAAGCCGCTTAATGCCGTTCACGAAACTTGAGCGAAGTTGCGCTGGTTCACTCGTGGAATGAATCGTCGGATATCGCTTAAAGAGTTCTCGATATATTACGGTGATCTCACGTCGAGCAAGGTGGGCCCCCAAGCAAAAGTGTGGTCCCGGTGCGCCAAATCCGTAGTGATCGTTCGGCGTGCGCGTGACGTCAAACGTGTAGGGATTTGCAAAGGCGTCCTCGTCTTTGTTCGCCGAGTTGTAGAACAACAACACTTTTTCTCCGGCTTTCATTTCTTGGCCCGAGAGCACATAATCCGTAGCGAGTGTTCGGCGCATCCAGGTGACGGGGGAGGCCCAGCGAACAATTTCGTCCGTTGACGTCTTGGCGTGAGCTTCGTAGTCTTTAACCAGCAGAGCCTTTTGATCGGGGTACTTGGTAAAGGTGTTGAGACCGTGCGCTATGGCAGTACGGGTTGTTTCGTTACCCGCGGTGACGAGCAATACAAAGAACGACGCCAATTCCTGCTGCGTCAACTTTTCGTCTTCAATTTCGGCATTCACGAGAGCACTCGTAATGTCGTCGATGGGGTTTTCAATTCGGTACTTGCCAAGGTCTTCCATAATTTGGGTCAGCGTGGCTCCCGCTTCCAAGGTGGCCAGGATTGGATCCGTGCCTTCAGGAATGATGTCGGGGTCGCCCATGGAGAGAATGACGTTTGAGCATTCGAGGGCTGTTTGGTACTCGCTGGGCGGAACGCCCATCATGTCGCAAATAATTTGGATGGGAAATGGAGCCGCGATGTCTTTTACGAAGTCGCCCGAACCCGACGTGGCAGCACGAGTAATAACTTCGTCGGCAACGCGCTCGATGGAGTCTTCGACGGAACGGACGTTTCTCGGATTAAAAGCGTTCGAAACAATGCGGCGCAGTCGCGCGTGCTTAGGATTGTCCGTTGAAATCATGCCGGAGAAATACTCGACCATCTCGGTTGGAAGATCCATTGTTGAAACTGCGCCAGGTCCAGAAAGAAAGACCTCCGGATGGCGGCTCGCCGTCGCGACGTCAACGTACTTGGTAAGCGCGTAGTAGCCCGGTCCTGCGGGAATTCTGATGGCCAAATCCTCGGGTGGTTCGAATTCTTTGTGGAAGGAAATTGGGCGTTCGTCTCGAAGCGTCTTAAAGGCTCCCTCGCGCTCCTCGTAAGGGCGAGCCCAGAATTCGAGGTCCGAAAGGTCGATTTCATCTACCGCAAGCACTGACTTTGGTTCCATGGGTGCAAAGCGTACATAAAGTTGATCGGCGAGGTCACGAAAAGTGCAAAGTACGGCAGAATAGAGGGGTGACTGAAAGCACCCTCACTGACCAGGAACGCGCCAGCCGTTTATCGGCGCTGAATGCCCTGCTTGACCTGATGCGGCCGTCCGTGCAAGCCGACGGGGGAGACCTCATTTTGCTTAGTGCCAACGTTGAAACTGGCGTGGTCGAAGTGCAACTGGCTGGAGCATGCTCGAGTTGCGCCATTTCGTCTTCCACCCTGCAAGGTGGCGTCACCAGGATCTTGAAGGACCGCCTGACGTGGGTTACGGAGGTCGTTGGCGGTGTCGACGATTCCGTTGACTTTGAAGAGTCCGTGTCGCTTGGTACCGGCGGCTACGTTCCTCGTTACCGAGAGTTGTAAGCCAAAGTTTCCCTCGACAAGTCTCTTCATTTGCGCTATTATTTAGTTAGGCGAACTAATGAAATTAAGTGACACGAACGACACAGCCGCCCGGCTCCGCCGGTCGATTACGAGACTAAACCGCCGACTTCGACAATCGTCGCTCGGGGGAATTTCGCCGGCGCAAGCGTCCTTGCTCGCCACGGTCAACAAATTGGAAGCACCTTCATTGGGTGACTTGGCCCTCGCGGAACAAATTCAACCGCCCTCAGTGACGAAGTTGGTGCGTAATCTCGAACAAGACGGTTTCTTGATGTGTTACCCCGATGCGTCGGACCGACGCTGTACTCGTGTGATTTTGACGATGCTGGGTGAAAAAGAAGTCAAAGAAATCCGTGCCAGAAAGACCGAGTTCTTGGAACAGCGATTGGCGCTGCTTTCCGAAACCGATCAGCGTCGCATGAGTGAACTAGCGGAACTTCTCGAAAGTCTGTTGGAGAGCTAGTGGGTGTCGTCAGCACGTTTCGAGAAAAAATGTTTGCCGCCTTTGTCGTGCGCAACTTCCGGTTGTTCTTTATTGGTCAACTGGTCTCAGTGTCGGGAACGTGGATGCAGCAGGTTGCTCAAAATGTGCTGATTTATCAACTGACCCACTCGGCGGTCGATCTCGGATTTTCCGCAGCGCTGCAGTTCTTACCTATGTTGCTCTTTGGCTCCTACGGCGGATTGATTGCCGACCGGTTTGAAAAGCGACGCATCTTGTACGTCACGCAAGCGTGCGCGGGATCACTCGCCTTAGTGCTTGGGCTACTTGTTTCGACGCACCACGTCACCTTGGACCGGGTCTTCGTGATGGGTTTTCTTCTCGGGATTGTCAACATGTTCGACAATCCCGCTCGTCAGTCGTTCGTACAAGAAATGGTGGGGCGTGATTTGATGGCGAACGCCGTGAGCCTCAACAGCGTTTTAATGAATGCTGGTCGTCTCGTGGGACCCAGCATCGCGGGAATACTTATTGCACTCGTGGGTATCGTTGCTTGTTTCTACGTCAATGCTGCGTCGTATCTCGCGGTACTACTCGCGCTCGCGCTTATGCGAAAGAAGGAGTTTTACCCCATGGCGATTACCGAACGCGCCAAGGGTCAACTTCGATTGGGACTTCGATACGCCTTTGAAACGCCTGCTCTTCGAAACGTCATTATTGCGGCAGCCGTTGTCGGAACTCTCGCGTTTAACTTTTCCGTGACCTTGTTGTTGCTCGCGAGACAGACCTTCCATCACCCCAACGAATACAGCGTGTTACTTGCCTGCATGGGCTTTGGCGCGGTACTCGGTGGTCTCTACGTGGCGCACCGATCTCGACCAACACTGCGCTTGCTCGCCGTACTTTCCACGCTCTTTGGCATCTTCATGACGGTGGTGGCCTTTGCTCCCAACGAAATTGTGGCCGACGTGGCCATGGTGGCGACGGGAGCGTGTTCGATTGCATTTTTGTCGACAGCGAACGCGACGTTACAACTCAAGTCGCACCAAGTGATGCGTGGCCGCGTCATGAGCCTGTACGCCATTGCCGTACTTGGTTCCACGCCCATTGGCTCACCACTCGTTGGTTTCATAATCAGCCAGACGAATCCGCGAGTCGGCATCGCCGTCGGCTCCATTGCGACGCTGATCGTCGGACTGTTCTTGCTTGCTTCGTCGCGGCGCCGTGACCAACGCCAAGAAGCACTACTGGCGGTTTAGGAAGCTTGGGGCTTTGGCTCTTTAGGGAGACCCAAGGCGCGCTCGCCAATGATGTTGCGCTGAATTTCCGCGGTGCCACCCCAAATAGTTTCGGACCTAGAAAAGAAGAACGATGCTTGCATATCCGAAACGGGATAGTCGGCCCGACCGCGTCGGTTACCCGGCAGAATGCCTTCCGCGTCGCCTTTGCCGGTGAGAATTTGACCTTCCATGCCAAGGATGTCAAGAGCAAGTTCCATCGACGCGCGGTGGGCTTCTGACCAGAACATCTTGTTGCAAGCTCCAAGTAGCGCAGCGTTGTGGGTGTTGTTAAGTGCGTCGGTCAGCGAGCGATAACCGTTGATCTCCATGATTTTTACTTTTTCCCACGCCCGAACCAACTGGTCTCGGTACAGCTTGTCGGTGTTTTTTCCAACGCGCTGCGCGTCTTTCAAAATGACTTCCCATTCTTTTAGGAAGCGGCGATATCCTGTGGTGGACGACGAGCCGCGCTCAAAACCAAGCGTGGTCATCGCAACTTTCCAACCGTTATTGAGTCCGCCCACAACGTTTGCCTTGGGGCAACGAGCGTTCGTGAAGAACACCTCGTTGAACTCGGCTGATCCATCGACCTGTGTGATCGGACGAACTTCCACGCCCTCTTGGTGCATCGGAACGAGCAGATAACTGATGCCCGCGTGCTGGGGCGCGTCGGGGTCCGTGCGAGCGAGCAAGAAGACGTAGTCCGCGTGCTGGGCCTGGGTGGTCCAAACCTTTTGACCGTTGATGATCCACTCATCACCGTCAAGGATTGCGTTGGTCTTGAGACTCGCGAGGTCAGAACCCGAGTTCGGCTCGGAGAATCCTTGGCACCAGGCAATCTTTCCTTGCAAGATGCCCGGAATGAATTCTTTCTTTTGCTCTTCGGTACCCCACTGCAAAATTGTTGGTCCCACCAAGGTGTCGCCAAAAAAGTCAGCGCGAAGCGGTGCACCCGACCGAGCGAACTCTTCGTTAGCGACGACTTGCTGCAAGAGGGTAAGCCCCTTGCCGCCGTATTCCTTGGGCCAACCCGCGCAGATCCAACCGCCGGCGAACAATTTGTCGGTCCAGGCGTCGTTGAACGCCTTTCGCTCGTCGTTCGTCATCTTGAATCCCGGGTCAAACCAGCCTTTTGGCAGGTTTTCTTCGAGCCAGCCGCGAACTTCTTTGCGGAACGTTTCTGCTTCGGGGGGGTAGGTCAGATCCATAAAGTGCAGCGTACTCACCAAATTCAAGCCCCTCAACTCGCATTTGTGTCGCCATCGCGGCTCTGGGAGAATAAAGAACCCCCGAACGCCAAGGAAGTAGCCCGTGTCTCGATCGATCCGCGAAGTCATCGCCGAAACAAAGGCGTCGTGGGCATTGTCAAAGTCCATCAAGTTGCCTGATCACGTGGCGCCTCGTGCCGCCGAACCTGGAAAACATCGAGTGGCTTTTCTTATTTATCGGGGCAACCCGCGCTGTGGTGGACAAGGCGTTTATACCCGTCACCTCACGCGCGAATTGGTGGCCCTTGGTCACAGCGTCGAAGTGTTTGCCGGACCTCCCTGGCCCGAGCTTGACGACGGCGTGGGCTTTACGCCGGTACGGGGTCTTGATCTCTACCGTGACCCCGATCCGTTTCGCATTCCCGCCCGTAGTGAATTCACGTCGTGGGCCGACGTCACTGAATTCGCGGTAATGCTGTCGGCGGGCTTTGGCGAACCTCTGGCGTACTCAATGCGCATCAAGAAAATCTTGTCGAAGCGTCGAGCTGATTTTGACATCATCCACGATAACCAGTGTCTTGGCACCGGCATTTTGGATCTCGCGAAGGATGGCTGGCCGCTCCTTGAAACGCTGCACCACCCAATTACGGTGGATCGTTCCATTGCCCTTGATCACGCGGAAACCCCTTGGAAGCGCTTCACGACGAAGCGTTGGTTCGGATTTCTTCGCATGCAGGTGCGAGTCGTTCGAAAATTGCCCGCCGTACTGACCGTGTCGGAGAACTCCAAGATCGACATCAACAAGCAGATGCGCGTACGTCTCGCCAACATGACCGTGGTGCCCGTGGGCGTCGATCACGAAGTCTTTCGTCCCTACGACGACGTAACGAAGAAAAAAGGTCGTCTCATGGTGACGTCTTCTAGCGACGTTCCGATGAAAGGACTCGTACCGCTCTTAGAAGCCATTGCCAAGTTGCGCGTCGAGCGCGACATTGACCTCGTGGTCATTGGTCAGCCCCGACCCAAGGGTCGAGTTGCTCAGACCATGACACGGTTGGGCTTAGAAGACATTGTCCACACCATCAGCGGCGTGAGCGACGAAGAACTCGCACGTCTCTACGGTGAAGCGGAAGTCGCCATCGTGCCCAGCCTCTACGAGGGATTCTCCCTGCCGGCGATTGAAGCAATGAGTTGTGGTGTGGCCGTCGTGGCCACCACCGGCGGCGCACTGCCGGAAGTTGTGGGAACGAGCGGTGAGACCGGACTACTCGTCGAACCCAATGACCCCGAAGCGTTGGTCGCGGCAATCAGAGAGCTTCTCGATAATGAAGAACTGCGTGAGAAACTTGGTGCCAATGGTCGCCAGCGCGTCATTGAACGATTCACTTGGCAGGTGACGGCTCGAGGCACTGCCGCCTGTTACGACGCGATCCTTTCGAAGAAGCCGCTTCCGGCTTCGGTGGTGTTCAACTGATGTTGACCGCGGACTACGACGTCTTGGGCTTGAAGGCCGGCGACATGATGCTTGATCTTGGCTGCGGCTTCGGTCGCCATGCCTACGAGGCCGCCCGCCGAGGAGCCCACGTCATTGCTCTCGACGCGGGCCGCGACGAAGTAGAAGGGGTGGCTGGTACATTCGCCGCCATGGTCGACGCCGGTGAGTTGTCGGTGGCAGCGATTCGCACGGCCGTGGTCCAAGGCGACGCGTTAAAGTTGCCATTTCCTCGCGCAACCTTTGACCGAGTCATCTGTTCTGAGGTCTTGGAACATATTCCCAACGACGAAGGCGCGATGGCGGAGTTGTCGCGTGTCCTAAAGCCCGGTGGCACGATGGCCATTACAATTCCTCGATTCGGTCCGGAATTAATCAACTGGGCGCTGTCGGACGAATATCACAATGTCCCCGGAGGTCACGTTCGCATTTATCGACGGAGCGTCGTCGAAAATCGGCTGAAGGCGACCGGCCTTGAAGTCACGGGTCACGGCTACGCCCACGGACTGCACAGTCCCTACTGGTGGCTCAAGTGCTTCGTGGGAACGACCAACGACGAGAACCGTTGGGTGAAGGCCTACCACCGTCTTTTGGTCTGGGACATTATGAAAGCGCCAAAGTTGACTCGCTTCGCCGAGAAAGTTCTCTCGCCGCTTATCGGCAAGTCCTTAATCGTGTATCTTCGAAAGCCGGCCTAACCAGTGGCTGACGTCGTGTCAACCATGGCGGGGATACCCGGCATTTTGACGCCCGAGCAAGTTGAACGTTCCGCTTCATCGCTCGCCACGTTGCAACGCCCCGACGGACAAATTCCGTGGTTCCCTGGGGGTCACACCGACGCCTGGAACCACGTGGAAGCAGCCATGGCGCTGACGGTGACGGGCCATTTGGAAGAAGCACGCCAGGCCTATCGGTGGCTACAGGATTGCCAACTTGGTGACGGTAGCTGGTTCAATTACTACGTAGGGTCCACCGTTGTCGACGCACGCCTCGACACCAACGTGTGTGCTTATGTAGCGACCGGTCTCTTTCACTATCTACTCGTCACCGATGACGTTGATTTTGTTGCATCCATGTTCCCTGTTGTAGATCAGGCGCTCGAATTCGTGTTGCGATGGCAACTACCCGACGGAACCATTCGTTGGTCTCTCGATGTTACGGGTCACGCCGAGTCGTATTCACTGCTCACGGGATCGTCCTCGATTTTTCATGCTCTTCGTTGTGGTGTTGCGCTCGCCGAACGTCTCGACGTCACTCGACTGTCGTGGGAGTTGGCGGCGGGACGACTGGGTCACGCCATTGCGCACCACCGCGGCGCCTTTGCACCAAAGAACGAATTCGCCATGGACTGGTACTACCCGATTTTTTCTGGAGCTCTCACTGGTGAGGCCGCGGAGAATCGTATTCGTGACGGCTGGGAGACCCACGTCATGGAAGGCTACGGCGTGCGCTGCGTGTCGACTAATGACTGGGTGACGGCGGCGGAAACAGCCGAGTGCGTTCTTACGCTCGACGCTCTGGGTTGGACAAGCCAAGCGCTCGATCTTTTATCGCTCACGTCTCGTCACCGTCGCGAGGATGGATCGTATTGGACGGGCATTGCCTATCCCGAAGCGGTGACGTTTCCCTTCGAAGAGACAACGTCGTATACGGCGGCGGCCATCATCTTGGCCGTGGACGCACTGACCTCGTGCTCGCCGGCCAGTGGTCTTTTTCGAGACGGTGCCGTGCCGGCGGTCGTGGACATTCCCGAGCCGGGTTGCACGCTCAATCTGACCGACCACGTTTCTAGAACCAATAACTGAGCAACGCACGAATTAAGGGAGTTCAATCTCCATGAGATCGTTCGCTACGACAATTTCACCTTGGTAGACACTCTTGGCTTCGTCAATCCATTCGCCCTCGGTACCGGGCCATGGTGCGGGAACAAGATGCGTCATCACAAGTTTCTTGACGCCAGCGCGTTGGGCAGTGTTGCCTGCATCAACGGTGCTCGAGTGGTAATCAAGGATGTCCTGCAATCGAGGCACCGGAATCGATTTCACGAGGGATTCGCGGATGACCGTCTGCACGTAGATGTCGGCGTCGAGGCAGAGTTGATCGAGCCCCTCGCAGGGTACCGAGTCGCCACCAATGACAACGGAGGACTCGTCAAAGTCCACGCGGTAACCCACGGTCGGTTCGACCGGGCGATGGTTCGTTGGAGCGGCGCTGACGCGCACGCCCTCGAGTTCGAGAACAACGCCGCCGCTCGTTTCAATGACTTCAATGGCTGGCTCCCAATTGAGATCAGCGTGGTGCGCGAGTCGGTAGCCAATATCGAATTCCAACATTGCGAGGGTCCGTTCAACAAAAGCCGCCGTACCCACGGGTCCAACAACGCGCAGTGGATTGACAATCGGCGACATGGCCCAACGCATCGTCACGACGTCGTTGAAATCAGTGACGTGGTCGCTGTGCAGGTGCGTAAGAAAGACGGTGTGGAAGGCCGCGGGTCCGCTCATGGCTGCTGCTGCTCGCATGAGAACTCCTCGTCCACAGTCAAAAAGAAAATCCATGCCGGCAACTCGGACCAGGGTGGCCGGTCCCGCTCGCTGGGGATCGGGGATAGGACTGCCCGTTCCTAAGGTGATGAGTTTCATAGAGCTCCTCGCGTGACCGCTGCAATCGTTATTGATTAGATCCCTTTGACGCTAGACGGTGGCTATTGAACAGGTGTGTTCGTAGTATTGGTGAAGTGGTGCTTGGGGGAAGGGGCCCCACGGATTGGGGACGTACCGATATGCGCTACATCGTTTATGTAATCGACGATCAAAGTCGGTCTGGTACTTCGGCGGAAATGGCGGCCGTCGACGAATTCAATGATCGGCTCTTGAGCGAAGGCCACTGGGTCATGGCGGCAGGCATTGGTGCGCCCAGCACAGCCATCGTCATTGATAACCGAGAAGGAAACGAAAAAGTCACTTATGGCTCTGTCTTTGCGTCAAACGAGTTCTATAGCGGCTTTTGGATTATTGACGCGCCCGATCAGGGCGTGGCACTGCGACTCGCGAACGAAGGGTCCCGGTGCTGTAATCGACGAGTTGAATTACGGCCGCTCCTTTAGGGCGCGTCTGACCAAGCCCAAGCCGTACTGGGCTGTTAGGGAACACTCGAAGAGACTAGAAATTCGCTTCCAGTATGCGAAGCGAGCCTTCGACGCCACGCTCTACGAAGCGACCACTTTCGAGCGCAGCACAGAAAATCTCATAAGGCGGCCGTCCACCGTCATCGGGATCGGGAAAGACGTCGTGGATGAGTAGTAAACCACCACTGACGACTTTGGGAGTCCATGCTTCGTAGTCCGACCATGCCACGTCGTGCGCGTGGCCACCGTCAATGAAGAGCAGATCGAGAGGTTGATCAAAGTGCGAAGCGACGACGAGTGAAGGCCCCACGAGACCAACGACGACGCTCTCGAGTTCTGCCTCGGCGATCGTTCGTTGCCAGTGGGGAAGTGTATTGAGCCGGCCATCGACGGGGTCCACCAATGTCCGATCGAAGTGTTCCCACCCCGCTTGATTCTCTTCGCTGCCGTGATGGTGGTCGAGCGAATAAAGAACACTCGAAGTGTGTTCGGCGGCGGCTCCGAGGTATACGGCTGATTTGCCACACCAAGCTCCAACTTCCAGCCACGTTCCACCCGTTCGTTGTTCACCGAGCGCCAAAGCCGATTCAAAGAGCGCGAGACCTTCGTAACGGGGCATGAATCCCTTGACACCCTCAGCAAAACTCAAAAGCTCATCGGTTCTGCTCATGACGTGAACACTTGCACGAGCGTGTAGATACCGAGTCCGGCAAAAATAAGTCCTCCCGCCAAGCGAATCTTCGCCAAGGGAATGTGACGCAGCATATAGGAACCGCCGTAGGCACCTATGAAGGCAAGAGAAATGAGAGCGAGCGACGCGCCAACAAACACTTCGAGAGGTTCGTGCGTCTTTGCAACAAAGTTGGCTGCTTGAATCTGCGTGAGATCGCCGAATTCGCTGACGAAGATGACCGTAAACGCCGTGAGGACTTCACGCCAGGCTTTGGTGGGGTACTCCTTTTGCGCCTTCTTCTCACCAACTTCAATTTCGTTTTTCTCGGGAACAAAAAGCAAGTACGCAGCGCCACCCAAAAACAACAGGGCGATGATGAGTTCTTTCCATCGGTGGGGAAAGAGCGTTATTAGGCCACCCACGCCAACCGCGAGACCCATTTGCAGTACGTAGCCAAACGAAGCTCCGATGGCCACCGAACGGGGCCGAGCCTTGGTGCTCATCACGATTGTGGCCATCATGGTTTTGTCCGGAAGCTCCAAAACAAAGATAAGGGCAAAGACACCCAAAAATCCGGCGAAGCTCACGTCTTGTTCTTAAAACTGGCTTCGAAGCGTGTCGGCGAAGTGAAGGCCAACGCTCAGTTTCTCGAGATTCTGTTCAACCGTGCGTTGCTCGCCCTCAAACGGATTGTCCCGGTGAAACGCCATCACTTGGTCGGCAAATGCTCGATCACCTATGAACGTCTGAATACCACTCGTCATTCGCGCGTGCGTGTTCAGCGGAAATTTCTCCAACGCTTCGTCCCATCGCTGGGTGAGATAACGCCACACCGCAGGACCGGTAACGCGGTTGGTCGTGAGCGAAGCCAGAACGAAGGGACTGTCTTGATTACGAAACTCACTGAAGCATTTTTCGGCGGTGGTTAGTGCTATGCGTTCGTCATTGAATGAAGCAAACGCGTACAAGTAACGAATTTCTTCTTGGGGATTTTTAGCGTTTTGGTAGCGATCGAGAAACGTTTCAAAATCACCAGGACGGTTGAGTGTTGCCACGTTTCGAAGTATCGAACGAGCGAGATCGCCGTCGAGGTCGTTGGCGTCAAAACGCTGCAACGCTTCATTGCGGATGTCTTCACGCTCACCGAGTGTGCCAAGAGTGCCAATGACTATTGCGCGAAGCTGCGGGGTTCGCTCCGTTTCACTCGGGCGAGCGTCCCAACCGAGGCGTTCAAACTGTGGACCGAACAATTCGCGAACGGCCTCGACGAGGATGGAGCGTTGTTCGTCGCGTAACGCCCGATTCGCGTAGTCAACCGCGGTCGCAATGGTGCTCCACGGCGTGGGCTCGTCTTGGTCGCCAAGTCCCTTAACGAGTGACCAAAAGTCAGCCCACGAGAGTTGACTGGCGAACAACGCCGCCCAACCGTCGGCAATGAGCGTTGCGCGTTCTAATTCTTCGAGTTCATTAATGTGCGCTGCTATCACTTTTAGTTCGTTTGATCCGTAGCGGGACCGGTACACGCCCGATCCGCCCGCGTTAAGTACGGTCGGTTCTTTCTTGTCAAGAAGGAGCGTTGCTTCACTCAAGAGTTGCTTGGAGATGACGCTGCTGGTGAGGGGTCTCGTAAGTACTGGCACCATCCAGCGTTCGCCGATCGCACTTTCGCTGCCGGCTTCGGCGTACGAGAAGGGTTGCTGCGAGAGTTCGCCGTCGGCGAGGGTGATGAGAGGGTGTCCACCTTGGAGGATCCACGTGTTCATGAGGTCACGAACGGGTTGGCCCGAGATTTCTTCGAGAGCGTCCCACAGATCGGTAGTTACGGTATTGGCGTAACTGTGTTTACGAAGGTAGTGACGTATCCCGTCACGAAAAACGTCGGCACCCAGATACTGCTCGAGCATGCGAAGTACCGAGCCACCTTTTTCGTAGGTCAAAACATCGAACATGCCGCGCATGTCCGCGGGCGACACCACTTCGTATTCAATCGGTCGAGTGGAGTGCAGACCGTCGACCTGCAAGGCTCCATCACGGTCAATGCCGAAACTCACCCACATCTTCCACTCGGGCTTAAACGCGTTGGTGCAGAGCACCTCCATGAATGTCGCAAACGCCTCGTTGAGCCAGATGCCTTCCCACCACTCCATCGTGACGAGGTCACCGAACCACATGTGCGCCAGTTCGTGAGCAACGACGGTCGCAACGCGTTCGAGTTCCGCGAGGGAAGCTGTTGCCGGATCGACGAGCAACGCGGTTTCGCGATAGGTAATGCAACCCAAATTCTCCATAGCGCCAAAGGCGAAGTCGGGCACGGCGACCATGTCCATTTTGTCGCCCGGGTAGGGAATGTCAAAGTACGTCGAAAAGAAGTTCAGCGCGAAGATGCTCGCTTCTTGAGCGAAACTCGCCAAATGGGTTTTGCCCGTGGGAACAACGATGCGAAGAGGTGTGCCTCGAACGTCAACGGGTTCTGTCTCTTCGAAGGGTCCAATGACGAACGCAACGAGATACGTCGACATTTTCATGGTCTGTGAAAACACCACTCGACGGGTGCGGTCGGGGTTCGTAGTCTCGCTCGCAATGGGCGAATTGGAATACGCCGCGAGGTGTGAAGGTACATTCAGCGTGACGTCAAACGTTGCTTTGAACGTTGGTTCATCCCAGCACGGAAACGCCCGGCGGGCATCAGTGGCCTCAAACTGCGTGGTGGCAATGGTTTGTTTGACGCCGTCGGCGTCGACGAACGTCGAGCGGTAGAAGCCGTGTAGTTGATCATTCAGGATGCCGCGAAAGCTCACTTCGAGAGTCGCTGGTCCGGTGGCGAGTTTGTTTTCGAGCGTCAGCGACGCGAGTTCGTAGTCGACGTTGTAGACGGCGTGCCCCTTTTGCGTTTTTCCTTGGGCATCGGTGAGGGTAATTTCGCCCAGATCAAGTTCAATGGCGTTGAAATGAACTTCGTTGGTACTGACCTTGACGTCGAGCGCAATGATGGCGATACCCGAAAAGAGGGCATCGTCCAGGTTGGGGCTGATATCGAGTCGGTAGTTCGTCGGAGCTATGTCCGTCGAAAGGCGATAGGGATTATTTTCGCGAGAAACCATGAGGCGAGGCTAGACGCTTGGCGTAATCAGATCTCTTTGTCGGTAACGTCCAACAGTGTTTGGGTGAGTGTTGGGCGAACTCGTTCGCCAAAAGCAACCCCGAGGTCCATTCGGTCAAGCATCTGTTCGATCTGACGCTGACCCGCCGGTACTGGATGAGCAACGTGGAAGGCGCGGATTTCTTTGGCGAGTGAGGGGTCAGCAATCAATGCGTTGACCCCTCCCGCCATGCGCGCCGGCATGCCCGTGGGGAAGAGCTTGATTGATTCGTCCCAACGATCCCGCATTTTCTTCCAAATCGTTGGTCCGGTAACGCGGTTGCTCACCATGGCACCAATGACGAACGGGGCGTCTTGATTTCGTACTTCCGTGTAGCAACGTTCGAAGAGGTCTTCGGCGATTGCGACGTCGGGGAAACCAGCTTGTGAAAAGAGGTAACGCTGCTCGTCTTGGGGAGTGGCGGCATTCTTTCGTCGGCGCTCGCATTCATCAAGGTCGCCCGCTCGGTTCTGGTTCACCACGATGGCGAGGACTGGGGCCGCGAGGTCGCCTACTAATTCGTTGGCGTCGAAACGGCGAAACGACTCAGCGATAATCGCTTCGTCTTGTCCGTAGGTCCCAAGTAATTGAATCGCGAGGGCTCGTAACTCGCCGGCTTGTTCGGATTCTCCCTTGATTGGCTCCCAGCCAAGTCGAGCAAAGAGCGGTTCGTATAACGACCGCGTGACGCTGGCGAGCGCTTCGCGACCATCGTCGTCGACCAATCGGTTCACCATGGTCAGTGCTTCTTTAGCAACGCCCCAGGTAGCGGGTTCATCCAAGTCGCCAAGCCCCTTGGTAAGTAGCAAGAGACCATCTAACGTCGAGCGACCAACGAGGGTGGCGGCCCACGAGTCAGAAAACAACACGGCTCGCTCCAACTCATCGAGATCGTGAAGGTGCGCGGCAATGTTCGCGAGTTCGTTCGCACCATACGCCGTTCGATAGAAGCCCCAACCACCGGCGTTAACAACGGCCACGCCCTTCGTGGCGAGCGGTGCCGATTTTGCCGACAAGACTTGTTTCGTGGTCTTTGTTGCGCCAAGGGGACGAGACAAGACCGGTACTTGCCAAAGTTCACCAATGTTGCTTTCGCCCAGAGCGGCGCTGTACTCGAAGGGTTCTTGACTAATGGTGCCGTCAGCCACTGTGACGAGGGGATAGCCGCCCTGCAAAATCCACGTGTCCATGATGGTCGCGACGGGTTCTCCCGAAGCTTCGCCAAGGGCGTCCCACAGGTCCTTCGTCACCGTGTTGGCGTAGGCGTGCTTGACGAGGTAGCGACGAATGCCGTCGCGGAATGTGTCTTCACCGAGGTACTGCTCGAGCATGCGAAGAACGGAGCAACCTTTTATGTAGGTCAAAACATCGAACATGCCTCGACAATCATTGGGCGAGACGACTTCGTATTCAATGGGTCGTGTCGAGTGGAGGCCGTCGACGGCAAACGCAATGTCACGCGACGGATTAAAGCCCACCCATTTTTTCCATTGCGGG
>Ga0302275_10000943_pt1 | contig 32030 bp, 28 predicted proteins | sample III_Bog_N2_2_FD_200229 | JGI IMG/M metagenome (GOLD analysis project Ga0302275, IMG submission 200229) | Peat permafrost microbial communities from Stordalen Mire near Abisko, Sweden - III_Bog_N2_2 | ecosystem: Environmental > Terrestrial > Soil > Wetlands > Peat | place: Sweden: Abisko... | reverse complement strand
TCGGCGGGTTGGACAAGATTGACTGCGAGGCGTGCATCGAAGGCATTTTGAAAAGGCACGCCGGTAAAGGCTATTTCACCTCGCCCGATTCCGGCAGCTACAACGAATACCACATTGACGGCAGCGCCCGCGACACCATCGCCGCGTTTGAATCGCTGCGAATTCTCGGTGCACTCGACCGCGTGAAAGATTTGGACAAATGGCAGTTTCGCGTGGACCGCCGCCATCTGACGGAAAATGAAATTACTTGGCGCGACATCGAAGCTTGGGTCGCACAGCAGCGACTGGAAAAAATCCTGCGCGAGCGAAAAGAGAATACCCAAGCACCCGTGGGCTCGCTCTTACAATAAGGAGTAAACTTGCCCTGACTGAAGCGAATCAGGCTTGGACGACACTGGATTTAATCTGAAAAATCGGTTGAATACCATTTTACAGTCCTTGGTAAGTTTCACGCTTGTTATGAGCCGCCAGCAATACGCCAGTTGTATTTGAGTTAGTGGCCAAAGCGTTGGACATTATTTATCCGGCCTTTCCACACCACATCGAACTTCCCGAACCGGGTCATGACCTCCAGACATTCGGTCGCCAATGCGAACATCCGCTGGCTGCTCGGATATTTTTTAAAGATCACATTTTTTACCACCAGCCGGTTCCGGACAATCATCGAATCCGTTTCGATGGCCAGTAACAAGGTTTTCAAGTCGATGCCCTTCGCTTCGAGCCAAGCCACTGCCTCGTCCAACGCGAGCTTCAAGGAATTAAACTCAGCCTCGTTGTTGGTGCCATGGCCGAACTGCGCCCGGTCGCGACTGGCGACTTGTTTTCCATCGAACAAAACTTGAAACGATCCGTATTTCTGGCCGGGATTGCCAAGGCATCCACCATCAAAGAAGATTTCCACTCTGCCGGTGGTGGTGGCCGGCTGCGGTTTAACCCTCGGCTCTTCGCCAAACAGACTCATGGTCTGGTGACTGCCTTTTCGTTCATCAAGTTTCATATCTGATTTCGCAACGCACGAAGTCTGTCCGAAAGGGGAGTTTCTCTCCAACAAATTCAAGCCGGGCTGCTCTGAAATCACTGGTTCGACATTGGAAACACACCACTCCTGCAAAATCGGGAAACCGGACTAATTCAACAGGCCGTGTAGAAGTGCGATGGCCAACTGATGGATTGTCGCAAATCTTCCTGCGCTTTGCGCGCCTGAACCTACGGCGATGTTAATTGTGCTATACTGCAACCGGCGACCTGATGAAACCAAACTTCGACATTGTTCTTTCTGTCCTCGACCTCGCGTCGGTTCGTGAAGGTGGAACGGTGGCGGAAAGTTTCCGAAACACCTTAACCCTCGCACAACATGCTGAGAAATGGGGCTATCGTCGCTTTTGGCTGGCAGAGCACCATAACCTCGCCGGCATTGCCAGCGCAGCAACGTCTGTGCTGATTGGTCATGTGGCCGGTGCAACCAAAACTATCCGCGTAGGTTCTGGCGGCATCATCCTACCCAATCATGCGCCGCTGATGATCGCTGAACAGTTCGGCACTCTCGAAGCACTATACCCCAGACGCATTGATTTGGGACTTGGACGCGCGCCGGGCGGCGACGCACTCACTTCGCAGGCATTGGGCCGTGATTCAGGATCGGGTGATCGTTTCCCCGAAATGGTGCAGGAATTGATTCATTATCTTGGCCCGGTGTCACCAGGCCAGCGCGTTCAAGCCGTTCCGGGCGGCAATTCCAACGTGCCAATCTGGCTGTTGGGATCAAGCACCTTCAGCGCAAAACTTGCAGCCCACATGGGATTGCCATTTGCGTTTGCCGGCCAGTTCGCGCCGGAGATGATGATGGAAGCCGCCGCTCTGTATCGTCAGCTTTTCAAGCCTTCAGCCACATTGAAGCAGCCATATCTGATGATTGGATTGCCGGTTCTCGCAGCAGACGCCGACGAGCAAGCCGGGTATCTGGCGACCTCGACCCAACAACGAGGCTTGCGCCTAATTCGTGGCCAGCCCATTTTCACGCCGCCACCCGTTGCCAGCATGGACGGGCTTTGGAATGCCGGTGAAAAGCGGGCGGTCGAGGGACGGTTGGCCGCAGCGGTGATTGGTGGACCGACCACCGTGAAGCGCAAGTTGCAGGAATTTCTGGAACTCACCCAGGCAAACGAGTTAATTTTGTTTTCGGACTTCTACCGGCTGGAAGACCGCTTGCGCTCGTATGAAATTGTGGCCGGCCTGTTTTTGAAACCAACTAAATAATATGGAATACAGACAGCTCGGCGGATCGGGATTCAAAGTCCCGGTATTAACCCTCGGCACCGGCACCTTTGGCGGCAAAGGCGATTTATTTTCCGCATGGGGCAACAGCGGCGTGCCCGAAGCCACACGGCTCGTGGACATCAGCCTTGAGGCGGGGCTGACCATGTTCGACAGCGCCGACGTTTATTCCGCCGGTCTCGCGGAAGAAATTCTCGGCAAAGCCATCGCTGGCCGCCGTGATAAAGTTCTCATTTCTACCAAAGCCACTTTCCGTCTCGGTGACGGACCGAACGATGTCGGCTCCTCGCGTTTTCATTTGATCCGCGCTGTGGAGGGCGCGCTCAAACGTCTCGGCACCGATTACATTGATCTTTTCCAATTGCACGGTTTCGATGCCGTCACGCCCATCGAAGAAACCTTGAGCACACTCGACGATCTTGTGCGCGCGGGAAAAATCCGTTATCTAGGCTGCTCGAATTTCTCCGGCTGGCATTTGATGAAATCGCTGGCCATCGCCGAGAAATATGGTTACTCGCGCTACGTCGCGCATCAGGCGTATTACTCGCTCCTCGGCCGCAGCTATGAATGGGAGCTGATGCCGCTCGGCTTGGATCAAAAAGTGGGAGCAGTCGTGTGGAGTCCGCTGGGCTGGGCGAAACTCACCGGCAAAATCAGGCGCGGCCAGCCGTTGCCGCCGAACTCGCGCCTGCAATCCAAGCTCAATGCCGATGTCGGACCGCAGATTCCCGATGACTATCTTTACACCGTCGTGGATGCAATTGATGAAATCGCGAAAGAAACTGGCAAGACCGTTCCGCAGATCGCGCTCAACTGGCTGCTCCAACGTCCCACCGTTTCAACACTCATCATCGGCGCAAGGAACGAAGAACAACTTCGCGCCAATCTCGGAGCCATCGGCTGGAAGCTCACACCGGAGCAGATTGCCAGACTTGATGCCGCCAGCGACACACCACCCGTTTACCCTTATTGGCATCAACGTGGTTTCGCCGAGCGAAATCCACCACCGGTTTGATTTTTGGTGCCGAGATTAAGATAATTCCAATGTGCAGAGAGTCTGATTTGGATAAAAAAATTTCTTACTACGGCTGGGCGTTCACGAATTCCCGGTGCAGTCGGGCGTAAATGCCGTCCTGTTGCAGCAAACTTTCATGCGTGCCGCGCTCGACGATTTTTCCCTGGTCTAAAACCAAAACCAAATTCGCCTTGCGAATTGTGCTCAAACGGTGCGCGACGATGAACGCGGTGCGGCCGCGCAATAAAATGTCCAGCGCCTTTTGCAAACGCGCTTCGGTGACGGAATCAATCGCGCTCGTGGCTTCGTCCAAAACCACGATGCGCGGATTCGCGAGCATCGCGCGCGCGAAGCAGACGAGCTGCCGCTGGCCGAACGAAAGCGACGTGCCGCGCTCGGAAACCTGCGTGTGAAGTTGTTGCGGCAGCGCTTCGAGCAGGTCGAGGCAGTCGAGCGCGGCCACGGTCGCGCGCACTTCGGCTTCGGTCGCTTCCGGTCGCGCGAGCCGGATGTTGTCCAGCACGGTGCCGGTGAAGAGAAAATTATTTTGCTGCACGCTGCCCATTTGCGAACGCAACGAATCGCTTGTGACGGAATTCAGATCAAAGCCGTCCACGAAAATTTTCCCGCGCGCGGGCAGGTAAAATTTTTGCAGCAGACCGACAAGCGTGGTCTTGCCGCTGCCGGTGTGACCGACGAGCGCGACGGATTGGCCAGGTTCGACCGCGAAAGAAATGTCATCGAGCACCGGGCGTCCGGCTTTGTATTCAAAAATCACCGACTGAAATTCGACGCGGCCTTGGATCACCGGTAATTTTTTCGCGTCCGCCGCGTCACGCCATTCCGGTTTTTGATCCTGCATCCGAAAAAATCGTTCTGCGCCGGCCATTGCCATCAGCGCCTGATTGAGTTGATTGCCGATGGCTTGAACCGGATCGAAAAATAAATTCGCGAGGAAAAAAAACATCACGAGATCGCCGACTTCCATGTGCAGCCAGCCGTGCCAGCGCAGCGCGCCGAACGCGCCGAGCAGCGCCATCGCGCCGAGAAAAAGCTGGCTCTTCAATTGCAGCAGCGGCACGAACACCGCCGACGCCTGCGCGACGCCGACGTTGTTTTCGCCGTGCGTATCAATCAGTTTTTGAAAAAATCCCGCGTTGATTTCGTGGCGCACGAACGCCTGCGTCACGCGGATGCCGCTGACGGATTCGGCGAGCGTCGAGGAAACGCGGCTCCAGGATTCCTGCACCTTGCGCACGCGCCGCGTCATTTCGTGCTGATAGCGCGTGTTGACGAACCAGATGATCGGTGCGAGAAAAACCATCAGCGAAAAAAGTTTCCAGTCATACCACGCCATCAACGCGGCGGACGCGGCCATTTGCAAACCTTGCACGACCAGCACGAACGCCACGTCCTGCACGCCGGCGCGCACGCTGTCAATGTCCGACGTCATGCGGCTGATGATGCGGCCGAATTTGGTTTGGTTGAAAAAGGCCATCGGCATCGTCATCAATTTCGCGAACAATTCCGTGCGCATGTCGTGGACGACGGCCTCGCCGAGTTCGAGCGCGAACCGCTGGCGAAAATGAAAATTCACCGCCGTGAACAGCGCCAACGCGAAATAACCCGCCGCGTAAAAATAAATTTGCGACAAATCGCGGTGCGAAATCGGGCCGTTGATCGTGCGGCCGATGAGCCACGCCAGCGCGGGCAGTTGCAAACCGCGCGTGAACGTCAGAATAAAAAGCCAGTTGCGCTTGGCCGCGTAAGGTTTGGTGTAGCCAAAAATACGGCGGATGAGCGGCCATTGCAGCGGCGCCTTTTCCGCCTCACGCTCCTCCATCGGATTGTAAAACGTGATGGCTTCGCGCGTCGAGTGATCGCCCTTCGCAATCTGGCCGGAAGATTTATTTTTTTCGGGCGCGCTCATAAATCCATGATCTGCAAGAGTGCGGTTTCGTGATACGGCCCCGGTTTGTGAACGAGTTCGTCGTGCGTGCCGGATTGCGTCAACTTTCCGTCCTCCAAAACTAAAATCAAATCGGCGCGGCGCAACAAACTCAAGCGGCTCGAAACGACAAACGCAGTTCGTCCGGTCATCGCGTCGCGCAGGGCGGAGACGATTTCGTTTTCCGTTTTTGCGTCAACGGAAGCGGTCGGGTCATCGAGAATCAAAATCGGCGGCTGCAAAATCAGCGCGCGGGCGAGCGCGAGCCGCTGGCGCTGGCCGCCAGACAAATCCACGCCGGCCTCGCCCAAAACGGTTTCGTAGCCGTGCGGCAACGCGATGATAAAATCGTGCGCGGACGAAATGCGCGCGGCGCGTTCGATCTGTTCCATCGTCGCCTGCGGATGGCCAAACGCGATGTTCGCGGCGACGGTGTTCGAGAATAAAAAACTTTCCTGATACACGATGCCGATCTGCCGGCGAAACGCGTCGAGGTCGAGATCACGTAAATCTTGTCCGTCCGCGAGAATGCGACCGGCGCGCGGATCGTAAAAACGCGGAATCAAACCGAGCAGCGAACTTTTGCCCGCGCCGGTCATGCCGAAAATGCCGACGACCTGGCCAGACTTGGCAGTGAAAGAAATTTCGTCCAGCACATTTTTTCCCGGCGCGTAACCGAAAGAAACTTTTTCAAACGTGATTTGTCCCGTGAGCCGCGCGGGCTTGATCGCGTTCGGGCGGCTTTGCACTTCGACCGGTGTGTCGAGCACTTCAAAGACGCGGCGCGCGGCGGCGAGACTTTGCTGGACGGAGTTCGCGATGGTAGAAATCGTCGCGACCTGGCCGGTGAATTGTTGGAGCAAACCGGCGAACACGACCAGGCCGCTGCCGAGCGGAATTTTTCCCTGCACATAAAGCCAGCCGCCGTAGGCGAACAAAATCACGAGGCTCATCTGCGAGAGCAGTTGCGTGATCGGCGTAAACGTGGACAGATCCCAGAAAATTTTTCGCTGCTGCGACGAGACATTGTCGTTCGCGGCCTCGAAGCGGCGGACTTGGTGCGCCTCGGCGGCAAAGCCTTTGACGGTTTGCATTCCGCGCACGCTTTCGCTGAAGAGCAAAACCATGTTGTCGGAGAGTTCGCGGTTTTTCAAATAGCCGGGACGCAAGCGCGCGGAATAAAAATGCGTGAGCCACCACAGCGGAATAGAAACGGAAAGACACGCGAGCGTGAGCGAGGGTTGAATGCGCCACATGAAAAAGGCGTAGGCCGCGAGCGTCAAAATCATGTTCACGCCTTGGAGCAGAACGCCGTCCACGAAGAGGCGCGTGTTTTGCACGTCGCCGGTGACGCGGTTGAAAATGGAGTTGGACCCGTGAACATCGAAGAAGCTGAAGTTCAAGCGCTGCAATTTCGCATAAAGTTGCGCGCGCAACGTCGGCACGATTTCGCCTTGCATCAGCCGCGCGGTGATCATGTTGTAACTGTAAGTGAGCACGGCGCGCACCAAGGCGATCAACATGATTGTAACGGCGATTGCTGTCACGATTTGCAACGCCGACCATGTTGCCGGCGGATTCCACCCGAACGGATAAATCGGCGGGGGCAGCGACGAATCTAGTGCGCGACGGATCACGTCAATCACCAAGCCTAGCAATTTTAGGCCCGCGATACCGAGCAGCAGCAGGATCAAACTCAACACCACCGACCATATGCAATCCGCGCGAAACATCCACGCGAGCGCGAGCAATCGCCGAACCAGCTTTCGGGGGGAATACCGCTCGTCGGCTGCGATTGGGTTGTCTGTTCCAGACGTATTCAGAACATTCAAAATGCCGCAATCGGAACCAGCAATCGAATTAAAAGTATTGAGCTTCGACCGTTAGATGTTGTCACCTGGCTTTTTCGCGCGTCGGTTTTCATGGCTAATTTCACAACGCACGAAGTTTCGCTGAAAGGGTAAGTGCGCATTATTATTTTTTAAGGCGGCTCAATTCTATTGCGGCGCTTTCATAGATGGAATAGCCGACGAGAAAAGCATTAAGCGCCTTTTGGAAAAAATCTGCCGCGCCGGTTTTGTCTCCTGCCAAAAGATGTTTCATGCCGATAAAATAATTGGCATCGCAAAGACGTTCCATTTGGTTTCGCTGGTTCGTAACCGGCATTTTGGCATATTGTAAAACATCTGCCTCAACCATTGTGCCCGTCAGATAGTTTTCAACAGGAACCGGCCATTTACTTAAATACGCCCTTGGTAGAGATTTTATGTGTCCGACAAGCTCATCCGTCGCTTCATTCTGTTCATTCAGCCTCACCCGTATCAGCCAAATTTGAATGCGACTGTATTCGTCTGATGGCTTGATTTCCACAGCGCGGCGAAAACTTTCCAGCGCAGCTTGAAATTGTTGAGAATCATTTTGAATACGGCCACGGAATCGGTAAGCCCAAACTTGGTCGGGAGCAATTTCAATTGATCGGTTAAGGTCTTCCAACGCTCCATTGTAGTCTTTCAAGCGACGCTCGACCCAGGCACGATTGTTATAGGCTGCATGAAATCCCGGAGCCAGTTCAATGGCTTTATTAAAATCGGCCAGCGCACCTTGATAGTCCGGGTTAAAATCCATTTCGACAATGCCACGAACGTTGTAAGGTGCGGCGAACTTCGGGTTTAGCTTGATTGCCCTTGCACAATCGGCGTAAGCATCATCTTCGTATCCGAGCCTGTGCTCGGCGAGTGCGCGATTGCTATACGCCGGTGCAAACGTCGGGTCTAATTCAATGGCCTTGCTGTAATCAGCGACCGCACCACTGTAATTCTTAAATGCCATTTCCGTTGCCGCACGGTGCATATAGGCTTTCGGAGTTTTTAGGTCGGATTGATCTAAATTCGCAGAATCGGTATTTGTGTCTATTTCGCTTTTTAATTCAAAATTGCTGTCATCCGATAACATGGACAAATCCGAATTAATTTCAGCTTGAAGCAATTTCGGCAGAACACCCATTGTCAGGGCAATTATCCCAATGACATAACGCCTTGTTTTGCGGGGTTTCATTTTGAATTAAAATTCCACGTCGCGGCATTTTTTGTCCAGTGCGTTTTTAATTCGCCGGACTTGTGCCGGTTCAATTTTTTCGGCCTGACGTTCTAAAAATCCCGGCAAAAATTTAGCGGCCATTACTTCCACCCGGAAATTGCCCCATTCGCGCCTCGCTGCTGGTCTCCTCACTGCGTGGAGCTGTTGGCCAGATCCGCGTTTTAATGGGACTTATCCGGAATGTTACCCTAAACCTCGCCAGAATTATTTATTCAATTAGCAATAGATCGCCCTAAAACGACCTTGTAATGCATCGTTGCCGGTAAAATATAACCAATAAATTCCAATGAACACAGGCATTGCAAAATGTAATCTTTTGTTAAAAATATCGCCGTCGGCCGCGCCGCATATTTTACACATGGTTCCGCGGCGCAGGTGATTGCCGCCGCCCTGTCAGTCGACCGCAAAAAACTATCTTATATTCAAAAATCAGGATACGAAGATTGATTTTTTCCAGTTGTTATTAAATCAGAATTAAACCCGCTTTAAACCACCATTAACGGCTTGTCAGAAGCACGGTTGGACAAGGTTGTTGCCACCGGCAACAATTTATCCGCTTTCCCATTTCGCCCGCGTTCCAAAGCCCGGAATAATTTTGTATCCGCCGGGATAACCGATTCCTGCATTGCTTTGCGCACATCGTTGGCGGTGGCCACGACACGCCCCTCACGCATGGCGGTATAACGGGCCCGCTTGGCGATGGCATCAATTGCCGCCAGGTATCGGGCCGATGACCGGGCATAGACTGCCAGCGCTCGTAAAACATCATTGCTTGCTTCGGGTAAAACCGCGCGAGCAACCCCCACCAAATCCTCGATCGACAAATCTTGCGGCAGGGATTCGTAAAGGCTTAGTCGGCCGATGAGTTGCGAGGAGTTCCAGCCATTCTTTTCAACGACCTTCTGAATCACAAAAAATTGCGGCGTCGAAATCATCCCAATCGGCACACCAGCATTAGCCATAGTCATCACCCAGGTGATCCGTTTGGGATACCCTTCGCGAATATTGGTTTGCGGCCACAGGCGTTGCGCTTCGTCCAAAACCAGCATGATGTCGCCGCTTCGCAATATGGATTCAACCCGTTCCCGAATTTGAACCACTTTGTAATTCAGAAAATTCCCCAAACCCAGGCCGCGCGCGAGATCCCGAAAAAAGGTGGCCTCGTCATTTCCCGTTGGCACCTCCACAAACCGCGCGTTACCGGGATGAAGCTCACACCAGGTTCGGGCCGCATGCGATTTTCCTAGCCGGGCATCTCCTTGAATTAAAGTCAGTCCCCGGCCATACGCCGTGTAATCCAAGACCTCAAAAACTTTCCGGCCCAATTCCGTGGTGAAAACCGACGCCTCTTTGGTTTCAATTAAGTGCGCGCGGTATTGACGCAGTGCCTTGATAAGATTGGGAAAACAATTCGGCCCCATTGTTAGGCTCGTGGCAGGATTCAGGCAGAGCTCGCGCAAATAATCGGCTAACGCTTGGGGCGATTGCTCAGAACGTTTGGCCATCAACTCCCCCGCGACCGCCATCAGCCCACCGGTTTGGTGCGAGAGATACTGAATATACCAGATCAGCTCCCGATCCGCCTGGCTCTCTAGCAGCGAGCAACGCTCCGTATTCGGATCGTTTGCCCCGTCCGGCAGTGTCGCCGTGTGCGCGTAGTATTTCACACCTGTTCCATCGAGCTTAAATGATCTGACTGTTGTTAATCGGCAAACGTCTCGGTAACAAGTCAAATTTGTTCACACTTTTCATATCTTTGTGAACATAACCAAAGGGGTGGGACAAAAGCTGTCCAACCCAAAAAATAAATGGTCAGCTAAATTACGCTTCTAAATATGATTTGATTGTCTTTTTGACCGGCACCTGAGTTTTAATGACTATTTCAATAGCCATAAATTAATTGCCTAAAGGCTGTATTGATACGGTAGTTCTACTGAAAGAGGCAGGTGGCCGAATTTAAAAACAGCCACGCAATTGGTATGGCTTTGGTACAACAACGACCTGAATAGTAAATTTCGATTAGTTCCAGGTTCCACCCTGTTTGATCTACGGTGATTTTGTCCGGTTAAGAGGTAGAACCTCCAAAATCATTGGGCTTTTTGCGGTTTTTTCTTAGCGCAGTCAATCCGGACACCCTAAATTAATCCGGACATGAGCTTCCGGATAAAATCTTCGTAAGTCATTAATTTTCCTCCTTTTTCCGGCTCTTTCCGCTTGTTTCCGGCTTCCGGACATAATCACCGTGGATACACAGAAGAAATTCAATATGGTGGAGGCGGCGGGAATTGAACCCGCGTCCCAAGTCAACCAACCAGCCGCGACTACATGCTTATCCCAAGTAATTTTTTCTGCTATGCGATGGCGCTTGAGCTCGAGTCGCACTGCCTAGTCCGCATGATAAGATCTCGGCTGACAACGCGCGGTCTCCGTCGTCAACCATACCTGCTGTTTCGTTCGTTCACCGTAGCAGGTGTCCAGTGACAAACGTCGTGGCGCTTAGGCCGCGAGGGCTAGTTCTTCGTTAGCTTTTTGGTTTTGATGCGATTTTTTACGAGGCCAACGCATCGTCCTCGGCATGCCGCCTCTGGCGTGTTCACATGGTCGAAACCAGTGCGCCCCCATCCAAATTTTCGGCAAATACATAATCCGCTAATTAACCGGATCGGTCAAATCAAGAATTGCCACAGAGACGCAGAGGCGCAGAGAAAATTCAATTTTTAATTTCAGTGTCTCGGTGGCAAAAATAAAAAAACGCGGCCGGAATTGCTTCCCGCCGCGTTCTGAATTTCTCGGTTCCTCTAATTGTTTCGACGGATCAATATCCGCCCATGCCGCCCATGTCACCCATGCCGCCGCCGCCGTGGCCATGACCGCCGCCAGCCGGAGCTTTTTCCTTTTCCGGAGCGTCAGTGATCAGACATTCGGTCGTGAGCAACAGGCCCGCGATGCTGGCCGCGTTCTGCAACGCGGAGCGCGTGACTTTCTTCGGGTCAACCACGCCGGCTTTGACGAGGTCTTCGTATTCGCCCGTGGCGACGTTGTAACCTTCGTTGCCCTTGCGCTTCTTGACTTCCTGCACGATGAGCGAACCTTCGACACCGGCGTTCGCGGCGAGCGAACGCAGCGGGCCTTCGACGGCGCGCTTGATGATGTCCACGCCGATCTGCTCGTCGTCGTTCGCGCCCTTGACGGCTTCGATCGCCGAAATGCAACGGATCAATGCCACACCGCCGCCGGCCACAATGCCTTCTTCCACGGCCGCGCGCGTCGCGTGCAACGCGTCTTCCACGCGCGCTTTCTTTTCCTTCATTTCGGTTTCGGTCTGCGCGCCGACGTTGATGACGGCCACGCCGCCCGCCAACTTTGCGAGCCGTTCCTGCAATTTTTCCTTGTCGTAATCGGAAGTCGTTTCTTCGATCTGACGGCGGATTTGATTCACGCGGCCTTGGATCTCGGACGATTTTCCGTAGCCTTCGACAATCGTCGTGTTTTCTTTGTCAACGACGATGCTCTTGGCGCGGCCCAAATCTTCGAGGCCGATGGATTCAAGCTTGATGCCCAAATCTTCGGTGATGCACTTGCCGCCGGTGAGAACCGCGATGTCTTCCATCATGGCTTTGCGGCGATCGCCGAAGCCGGGCGCTTTGACGGCGCACACGTTGATCGTGCCGCGCAATTTGTTCACCACGAGGGTTGCGAGCGCTTCGCCTTCGACTTCTTCAGCGATGATCAGCAGCGGCTTGCTCGTCTTCGCAACTTTTTCGAGGATCGGCAGCAAGTCTTTCAGGCTGCTGATTTTTTTCTCGTAATTCAAAATGTAAGCGTCTTCGAGTTTCGCCTCCATCGTTTCGGCGCTGGTCACGAAATACGGCGAGGAATAACCCTTGTCGAACTGCATGCCTTCCACCACGTCGAGCGTCGTCTCGATGGACTTCGCCTCTTCGACCGTGATCGTGCCGTCTTTGCCGACCTTGTCCATCGCGTCGGCGATGATTTCGCCGATCGTCGTGTCCCAGTTGGCGGAAACCGTCGCGACCTGCTTGATTTCCTCTTTGTCCTTCACCTTCTTGGAAATTTTCGCGAGCTGGTCAACGGCGGCTTCGACCGCCTTGTTGATGCCGCGCTGGATGTTGATCGGGCTCGCGCCGCTGGTGACGTATTTCAAACCTTCGCGATAAATCGCCTCGGCCAGAACCGTCGCCGTCGTCGTGCCGTCGCCCGCGGCGTCGCTCGTCTTGCTGGCGACTTCACGGACCATCTGCGCGCCCATGTTTTCGTAAGGGTCTTCCAGTTCGATTTCCTTGGCGACCGTCACGCCGTCCTTGGTGACCGTCGGAGAACCGAATTTTTTGTCAATGACCACGTTGCGGCCTTTCGGGCCGAGCGTTGCCACGACGGCGCGCGCGAGTTTCTGCACGCCCTTGAGCAACGCCTGCCGCGCCTGCTCGTCGAATACTAATTGTTTGGCTGCCATAATATTTTATTTAGTTAATTTTTGTTGGTTAATTTTTTTTGGTAGGGCTGACCTGCGGGTCAGCCGGCGGCGCAGCAGCGCCGCCCTACCATTTATTTTATTTATTCGAGCACGGCCAGGATGTCGTCGCTCGACAAAATTTTGTATTCCTTGCCGTCAATCTTGATTTCCGTGCCGCCGTATTTGCTGACCAAAACGCGGTCGCCCTTTTTGACTTCAAACGGGACTTTTTTGCCGTTGTCGTCCGTTTTGCCGGTGCCGAGCGCGATGACGATGCTTTCGGTGGGTTTTTCCTTGGCGGAATCGGGGATGATGATGCCGCCTTTTTTGGTTTCCTTCTCTTCGATCGCTTCCACGAGGATGCGGTCGCCGAGCGGTTTGACGTTTAGTGCCATACTTTTTTCTTTGTTTGGTTGTTGTTGTTGACTGCTTAATTAACTCCCGCCGCCCGAGCGGTGGGAAAATTCTTAAATGGAAGGTGCGGAAGAAATTTTTATTTCTTCCGCACCAAAATTACTTCTTCTCGTCCACGACTTCCGCGTCAATCACGCCTTCGTCCTTCTTTTCCTCGGACTTCGGCTCGCTGCCCTCGGGCTGCGGTTGCGCGCCGGCCGCACCTTTTTCCGCCTGCGCTTTCGCGGCGGCGGCTTTGTAAAGTTCAGTCGAGACGGCCTGCCAGACTTCGTTCAACTTTTCGCTCGCGGATTTGATGGCGGCGGCGTCCGTGCCTTTGAGCGCTTCCTTCACCGCACCGGCGGCGACTTCGAGCTTGCCCTTGTCGTCCGCAGATAGTTTGTCCGCGTTGTCCTTGAGCAGTTTTTCGGTGCGATAAACAGAGTTGTCCGCCTCGTTGCGCGTCTGGATTTCCTCGAGCTTGGCCTTGTCGTCGTCGGCATGGGCCTCGGCGTCCTTACGCATCTTCTCGACTTCGTCCTTCGAGAGGCCGCTGCTGGCCGTGATGGAAATTTTCTGTTCCTTGCCCGTACCGAGGTCTTTCGCGCCGACGTGCAAAATGCCGTTGGCGTCAATGTCGAAGGTCACTTCGATCTGCGGCACGCCGCGCGGTGCGGGCGGAATGTCCGCGAGATTAAACCGGCCGATGGTCTTGTTGTCCTTGGAAAATTGCCGTTCGCCTTGCAAAACATGAATCTCAACGCCCGGCTGATTGTCCGAGGCGGTCGAGAAAATTTCCGATTTGCGCGCGGGAATCGTGGTGTTGCGTTCGATCAATTTCGTGAACACGCCGCCGAGCGTTTCGATGCCGAGCGACAACGGCGTCACGTCGAGCAGCAAAACATCTTTGACTTCGCCCTTGAGCACGCCGCCTTGAATGCCTGCGCCGATGGCGACGACCTCGTCAGGATTCACGCCTTGATGCGGCGCTTTGTTGACGAGCGAGCGGGCGACTTCCACGACGCGCGGCATGCGCGTCATACCGCCGACGAGCACGAGTTCATCAATCTTCGGCGCTTCGATGCCCGCATCCTTCAAGCAGGCTTTCACCGGCCCGATGGTGCGCTCGAACAATTTGTCCGTGAGCTGTTCCATCTTCGCGCGGGTCAAAGTTTTTTGGATGTGCTTCGGTCCAGTCGCGTCCGCCGTGATGAATGGCAGATTGATGTCATAAGACTGCGCGCTGGAGAGCGCGATCTTGGCTTTTTCCGCCTCTTCCTTGATGCGTTGGAGCGCGTCGGGCTGCTTGCGCAGGTCCATGTTATACTCGCGTTTGAATTCATCGAGAATCCAATCCATGAGCGTGTTGTCCCAATCGTCACCGCCGAGATGCGTGTCGCCGTTCGTGGCTTTCACTTCAAACACGCCGTCGCCGATTTCGAGAACGGAAATATCAAACGTGCCGCCGCCCAAGTCGTAGACGGCAATTTTTTCATCCTTCTTTTTATCAAGACCGTAAGCGAGCGAGGCCGCCGTCGGCTCATTGATGATGCGCAGCACTTCGAGCCCGGCAATCTTGCCCGCGTCCTTCGTGGCCTGACGTTGCGAGTCGTTGAAATAAGCGGGAACGGTGATGACGGCTTGCGTGATCTTTTCGCCAAGACGCGTTTCGGCATCGGCTTTCAATTTGGATAGAATCATCGCGGAAATTTCCTGCGGCGAGAATTGCTTCGGCTTGCCGCTCACTTCGACTTCGATCGCGGCGTCGCCGTTCGCGCCTTTGACCACTTTGTAAGGCACGCGTTTGATTTCTTCGCCGACTTCATCGAACTTGCGGCCCATGAAACGCTTCACCGAATAAACCGTGTTGCGCGAATTCGTTACCGCCTGGCGCTTGGCGGCATCACCGACCACGCGTTCGCCGGATTTCGTGAACGCCACGACCGACGGCGTGGTGCGCTTGCCCTCGGAGTTTTCGAGCACGAGCGGCTCGCCGCTGTCCATGACCGCCATGCAGGAGTTTGTCGTGCCTAAATCAATGCCTAATACTTTTGCCATAAATTGTGTGTATAAAATTGTTTTGGATTAACTGCTGGCAGCTATAATGCAATTTCAGTGCCGCCGAACGAAAATGTTGAATAACAATGAAAAGAAAGGGAATCCGGTTATTTCAGGCAGACGAAGGAATTAAAAAACTGCGCCATTCGCGACACACTGGCACAGTTTAAAATGAAATGGCTCTGTTTTAGTGGCTCACTTGCTGCCCGGCTTGACCGCCGGAATTTTCGTCAAGTCCGGCGGCAATTTATCCGCCTCAAAAGTTTCCACCTGCAACGAGATCAAACTTTCAAACGGCACGCCAAAATTCACCGCGCCGTTGGAACGGTCCACCACCATCGCCACGCCAACCACGTTGCCGCCATGCGTGCGGACGATGTCCAAAGTCTCCTGCACGCGTCCGCCTTTGGTCACCACGTCCTCGACGACAAGAATTTTTTCGCCCGCTGCAATCTTGAAGCCGCGCCGCAAAACCAGTTTGCCATCCTCCTTTTCCACAAAAATAAATCGCAAGCCAAGCTGCCGCGCGACTTCCTGGCCAATGACGAGCCCGCCCATCGCCGGCGAAACCACCGTGACCGCGCCGAGCGGTTTTAATTTCGCCGCCAACGCCGCGCCGAGTTTTTCAACGACGGGCATCTGTTGCAATGCGAGCGCGCATTGAAAAAATTGGCGGCTGTGTAAGCCGCTGCGCAAAACGAAATGCCCTTCGAGCAACGCACCCGAATCGCGGAAAATCTGCAACGCCTCATCTTTTGTCATGGCGCGGATTTTAGTTTGAACCGCAAAACTTCAAAGCCAAAACTTGCCACCGAGGCACAGAGATCGCAGAGCCGGAAATTTTTCCTCTGTGTTCTCTGTGCCCCTGTGGCAAAATTCCGCGCGTGCCGAAGTGGATCAAGTTCATCATCGCCATCCTGTTGCTGCCCGTTTGTGTCGGCGCGGGCATGGCTTTGTTAAAAGTTTTGCGCGCCAGCGGCAGCGCGGACACGACGTGGATTCCGCTGCTCGCGGGCGCAGCGTGCTGGACTGTGATTTTCTTCATGCTGCCCAAACCGATGTGGCTTTACGTTCTCGGCCATGAGTTCACGCATGCGCTCTGGACGTGGCTGTTCGGCGGCCAGGTCAAAAAAATGAAGGTCACGGCCAAAGGCGGCCACGTCGTGATTTCCAAAACCAATTTCGTCATCGCGCTCGCACCGTATTTTTTCCCGCTGTATGTCGTGCTCGTTGTCGGCCTGTTCGCGTTTGGAAATCTCATCTGGAACTGGCACGGCTATCTCGTCTGGTTTCATCTGTGCGTCGGCGCGGCGTATGCGTTTCACCTGACGCTGACGTTTCACGTTTTGCGGACGCAGCAATCGGACATCACCGGCCAAGGCTATTTATTTTCCACCGTCATTATTTTTCTGGGCAATGTTTGCGTGCTGTTGTTCGGTATTCCGTTGCTCACGGCGCGCGTCGGAATGCTGAATTCGCTCGGCTGGTGGCTGGAATGCACCGGCAAAATTCTTCACTGGCTGCAACGCGTGATCTGAAGCCGGCAAAATTTGTTAGTAATTCAGTCTTGAAATGTCACCGCCTTTGGATTCATCCTCACACCGTTATGGATTTAGCCGACATTTTAGGACGCGAACAAATTGTCCCCGAACTGAAAGCCGCCAACCGCTGGGAAGCGATTGACGAACTCATCGGTAACCTCGTGGCCACCGGCAAAATTCAGCCAGGCGACCGCGACGCCGTCACCGCCGCCGTAAAAAAGCGCGAAACCTCAATGTCCACCGGCATTGGCTTCGGCATCGGCATCCCGCACGCTTCGACGGATTTGATTTTTGAAGTCGTCGGCGCGCTGGGTCGCTCGACCAAGGGCGTCAACTTCGACGCGCTCGACAATCAGCCGGTCAAGCTCGTCATGCTTTTCCTCGTCCCACAAGGTCAGTTTCAGAAACACCTCCACACGCTCGCCAACATCGCGAAACTTCTGCACAAGGCCGATTTCCGCGAAGCCCTCGAAAAATCCCCCGACGCCGACACCATGCTCGCCGTCATCCGCGAACACGGGAAAAAATAATATAATTTCCAACCGCGAAATACGCGAACCGCGCGAAAAATTTCCGGTCACTGCTTTAGTTTCTTTCGTGTATTTCGCGTGTTTCGCGGTTAAATTTCCGCCGTGCTGCCACACAAAAAAATAGAATCCGCCTTGCAGTCTGCCGTCCGCGAAGTTTTGCCGGACGCCGATGTCTCCGCCGTTCTCGTCCGCCCATGCGATCCGAAATTTGGCGATTACCAAAGCAACGCGCTCATGTCGCTCGCCAAAGCGCGCAAGTTGAATCCGCGCCAGCTTGCCACCGACGTTTTGGCAAAACTAGACCTCGCCTCCGTTTGTGAAAAAGTGGAAATCGCCGGCGCAGGCTTCCTAAATTTCCGGCTGAAAAATTCCGTGCTGGTTGAATCGCTGCAAGCCGCCGCGCGCGGCGAACATTTGTTTTTTGAAAAGGTTTCGCAGCCGAAAACCGTCGTCATTGATTTCAGTTCACCGAATGTCGCCAAGCCGATGCACGTCGGCCACATTCGTTCCACCGGCATCGGCGACGCGCTGCAACGCACGCTGCGACTGCTTGGCCATCGCGTCATCAGCGACAATCACATCGGCGATTGGGGCACGCAGTTCGGAAAATTATTGCTCGGCTGGAAAAATATTTTAGATCGCGTGGCGCTCGAACGCGACACCATCGCCGAACTTGAACGGCTTTACAAAATCATCAACACCGAGTGCGATGCGAATCCGGCGCGGCTCGAAGAAGCCAAAGCCGAACTGGTAAAACTTCAGGCCGGCGACGCGGAAAATATTTCCATCTGGAAGGAAATGATCCGCCTGTCACAAATCCAGTTCGACACGATTTATGCGCGCCTCGGCGTGAAGTTTGATCATGCGCTCGGCGAAAGTTTTTACAATCCGTGGCTCGGCGAGGCCGTGGATGATTTGCTCGCAAAAAAAATCGCGCGCGAAAGCGAAGGCGCTGTCGGCGTATTTAGCGATGGTTCGCTGCCGCCAAAGGAAGATCCTTTTCTCGTCAACCGCGATGGTGAGTGGATCGCCGATCCCGCGCTGGTGCGCAAAAGCGATGGCGGTTTCAATTACACGACCACCGATCTGGCGACCGTGGATTACCGGCTCAAAACGTGGTCGCCGGACGAAATTGTTTATGTCGTGGACGACCGGCAGTCCGGGCATTTCAAAAAATTATTTCTCATCGTCGCGCGCTGGAAACCGGAGGCGGCGAAAAGCACAAAGCTGGTTCACGTCGGCTTTGGAAAAATTCTCGGCGACGACGGCAAGCCGTTCAAGACGCGCAGCGGCGACACGGTAAAACTCGGCGACCTGCTCGACGAAGCGGTGGAACGCGCCTACCAAACCGTTTGCGAAAAAAGCGCGGAGCTGCCCGAAGCCCAGCGCCGCGAAATCGCGCGCGTGGTCGGCGTCGGCGCGGTGAAATACGCCGACCTGCTGCCGAACCGGCAGAGCGATTATGTTTTCAGCTGGGACAAAATGCTCGCGTTGCAAGGCAACACCGCGCCGTATCTGCTTTATGCTTACGCGCGCATCAAAAGCATTTTCCGAAAAATCGAAGTCAACTCATCACTCGCCACCCGCCACTCGTCACTCGTTTTGGCCGCGCCGGAAGAACTCACGCTCGCCAAGCATCTGCTAAATTTCGGCCTCACGCTCGAAGCCGTCGCGGAAGAATTTCGCCCGAATTTTCTCTGCAATTACCTGTTTGAACTCGCGGGCAAATTCACAAGCTTCTACGAAAGTTGTCCCGTGCTCAAAGCCGACGATGCGGCGACGCGTGATTCGCGTCTCGCGTTGTGCGATTTGACCGCGCGCGTTTTGAAACAAGGTTTGGAGACGCTCGGCATCGAAACCGTCGAGCAGATGTGAACCTGGGCTGTCTTCATGACGCCGTCCGAAACATTTTCCGAATTGGTGCGCGGCACCGCGCCGCTCACCGCGCTCGCGCCGATGCAGGATGTGACGACGCTGCAATTCATGCGCGTCATCGCGCGCTACGGCGGGCCGGAAATTTATTGGACAGAATACTTTCGCGTCCACGGCGATTCGCGGCCGGAGAAATGGATTCTCGATTCCATCACTAAAAATCAGACTGGAAAACCCATCGTCGCGCAGATGATCGGCAACGACATTCCTGCGCTAGTCCGCAACGCGAAATTGCTGCAACAATTTCCCGTCGCCGCGATTGACCTGAACCTCGGCTGTCCTGCGCCAATCGTTTATCGCAAATGCGCGGGCGGCGGACTCTTGCGCGAGCCGCAAAAGATTGACGCCATCCTCGGCGCATTGCGCGATGCGGTGACGATTCCGTTCACGGTGAAAACGCGGCTCGGTTTTGAATCGCCAGATGAATTTGACGCGCTGCTGAAAGTTTTTGCGAAACACCCGATTGATCTGCTCACCGTCCACGCGCGCACGGTCAAACAAATGTATCGGCCCGGCGTGCGCTACGATTTGATCGCGCAGGCGGCGCGCGAATTGCGCTGCCCGGTTTTTGCGAATGGCAATGTCCACAGCGCGGCGCAGGCGCAAAATATAATTTCCGAAACCAGTGCGCGCGGATTAATGATCGGGCGCGGCGCGATCCGCAATCCGTGGCTGTTCGACCAGATCCGCGCGCAGTTTCGCGATGAAAAAATAAAACTGCCGGTTGGCCGCGACGTTTTGAATTACATCCGCGAACTTTGGGAAAACGAAATCACGCCCGGCGTAAAGGAATCGTCGCAGGTGATGCGGATGAAAAAATTCATGAACTTCATCGGCGACGGCGTGGGCGAAAAATTCCTGCACGAAATCCGCCGCGTGACGACGACGGCGGATTTTTTCCGCGTGTGCGAAAATTATCTGGCGCACGACGAGCCGATGACGCTTGAGCCAGAATTAGCCGTCACATTTTAATTAATAGGCCAATAATTTGACGACCTTCTGGTATTCCAATCCAACGCCTTTCGGACGAAATTATTCGATGAAGAAGCCGATGACAATTTGCACAAAGCAATGAGACATCCTTTAGATTTGTCTTTCGTTCACTTGTTGTTGAAATCGGGATTAAGTGATGCGCTTCAAAAATTGCATCTTCAAATTTTAAGTCAACAGAAGGTGGTCTGACGGAACAAATATCACAACTAAGTAATCCAGTTTTGCGTCTCTTTGCCAAAAGATGCTTTCTAACTTTTGGGTCTCGTTCCCGACGCTTGTGAATTTCTGTAATGATTTTTCCCTCAAGAAATTCATCGCATTCATCATTGTCGGGCAATCCTTGAAGTGCTTCTGCAATTTTTACACCTTCTCGAATAAGCTTGGTAATTTCTTTTACTTTTTCAGGATGCGAACCGAACTCAGCCCACACCTTGCGATCCATTTCTGATACATTACTTAGCCCTTTTCCTGTTGCTACTTGACGAAGGTTTTGAAGCTTGAAAGCAACACCGGTTGGATTTCTGAATGATTCTTTCTGCGCTGGCGTGTTGTGATATGGGAGACTACGAAGAAATTTTGATAGTTCTAAAACTCGCTGGTCATCTTTTTGAGGGATTTTTCCGTCACATTCAAAATAAAGACCTAGCGCGAGAATTGTTTCATCGCGCGTCCAATCTGGATTTCCATGTCCATGAGTTCGTGCCATGTTATTTCACCTTCACCCGAAACTCGCTCGCGTCCGTCATTTTTTCCAGATCGCCGTCGTAAAATTTTTCGCGGAATTCCTCCGTTTCGAGCAGGTGCTGGGACAAATCCTTTTTGTCGCGCTGGATGATGAATTTCAGTTCGCCCAGATTATCCGACCAGCGGAAACCGTTGAAAAATTCCGCGCCGGCGAACTGCGTCTTGTAGAGCGCGTTGTCCGAATAGCACGTGCCGAGGTAAAGATTTTTGCAACTGCGCTCCGCGAACAGCGCCACCGCCGATGTCATCATGAACATGCCGAGGTTGCGTGCGTAATAATTCAGGTCGTAAAACGCGTAGTAGTAAAACGCGAGCGACTTGCCTTCCAGATAAATGGTCGCGACGCCAATTTCTTTTTCCGTTTCCAAATCCGTGAACACAAGCAGATTCGAGATGATGGGCGAGGCGAATAGCGCATCGAGCCGCTCGAAGGTCATCACGTCGTTGCCGAACTTGATGTCAGCGTAGGTCTTGAAAAACTGGCGGCGTTCCGGCGTGTAATCGAACTTGTCGCGCGGCACGAGCTTCACGTCAATGCCCGCGCCCTTGCGCAAGATGCGGCGGTTCTCGGACGACGGCTTGAACTTCGTGAGGTTCACGCGCACCTGCCGGCACAGATAAAACCGGTCCAGATTGCGCGACGACGGCAGGAAGCCGGCGTTGAAAATATCCGCCGGCGTCTCGCCCGTTTCGGGAAACGCCCAGACCGCATACGGAAACTGGTAGTTTTCGTAATCGGAATTTTGTTCAGAGAAAAGTAATTTCATTTTTCAACCACGGATGGGCACAGATAAACACGGATAAAAGCAGAAGAAAGACAATTCGTTTCTCTCTGATCCGTGTCCATCTGTGCCCATCCGTGGTTAAATTTATTTTCCATTCACTGATTTTCTCCGCAAGCGCAGTCGCCAGCTTGTCAGCACGTCGTAGGTCACGGAATTTTTCAGCTTCGCGAGGTCGCGCACAGTGATTTCTTCGCCGCCTTGCCGTCCCATGATGACTGCCTCGTCCCACATCTGCGCCTGCGGAATGTCCGTGATGTCCACCATCAGCGCATCCATCGCGATGCCGCCGAGCAGCGGCGCGCGCCGGCCGTGGATGAGCGCGCAGCCTTCGTTGCGCACGCGCGGAAAACCGTCGCCATAACCGATCGGCAGAATCGCGATGCGCCGTTCGCTCGTCGCGGTGTAGCGCATCCCGTAGCCGACGACTTCGCCGGGTTTCAATTTTTGGATCGCCGCAATCTTTGCCTTCACCGACATCACCGGTTCGATGCCAGGAATTTTCCGGCAGACCAGCGATGGAAAAACGCCGTAAAGCAAAATGCCAACGCGCACCATGTCCAGATGCGTGTGCGGCAAATCCAGAAAGCCGCCGCTGTTGCAAGTGTGGCGCAGCTTCACGGAAATTTTTCGCTGCTCCAGCGCGCGCAAAACTTCGTTGAATCGCGCGAACTGAAGATTGGCAAACGATTTTTCTGTTTCATCAGATTGCGAAAAATGCGTCATCACGCCTTCGAGCGACAATGATTTTTCCGTGACAATTTTTTCGATGAGCGGCAACGCCTCGTCCCAGCGCACACCGTAACGGCTCATGCCCGTGTGAATTTTGACGTGAACCGGAATTTTTTTGCCGAACTTCGCCGCGATTTTTGCGAGCGCGCGAACGTTGTGGGTTTCGTTCACGCAAACGGTCAGGTCATGCGCGACGCACCATTCGAGTTCGGCCTCCTGCCGTTCGCCGAGCAGCAGCAATGGCGCGGCGATGCCGGCATCGCGCAGCGTCATCGCCTCTTCGAGCGTGCTCAAGCCGAAGCCCCACGCGCCTTCCTCGACCGCGACGCGCGCCACGTCGAGCGCGCCGTGGCCGTAAGCCTCGTCCTTCACGACCGCCATCAACTGAACTTTCTTGGGTAAATCACCGCGAATCAACTGTAAGTTGCGGCGCAGTTTGCCGAGATCGATCTCGGTCCACGCCGGGCGCGGCGGAAAATTTTCAGAACTCAAATTCATCGGATAAATAAATTTAACCACGGATAAACACGGATGCACACAGATTTTCAAAACCCGTCCAAGTTGGATTGGAATTATCCGTGTTCATCCGGGTCCATCCGTGGTTGAAAATCAAACCGTCCCCGGCGGCCACAAACTCTGGCCGACATCCGTGCGGAAATAACTGCCGACGACGCGGATTTTGCGGATATTCGCGTAGGCTTTGGCAATCGCTGCGTCCAGCTTCGGCGCGAGCGCAATCACGTCCGCGATGCGATGGCCGGTGGAGATCAAATTACCATCCGTGCCACGCGCGACTTCGTTCCACCACACATCGCAATCGAATTTTCCGTCCACTTCCAGCGGCAATTGCGGCCCGCGCACTTGCGTGAACGGATAACCATAGCCCGCCAATGTGAGCGAACAGCCGAAGTTTAATTTCTCATTAAACTCCAACTTCAATTTTTCATTCCGCGCGGTTTGCAAAACAATTTCCGCCGGATTTTTCAGCATCCGCAAAATCATCGGGCCGGACGTGACGCCGATGCGGATGTTGTATTCGATGACGTGCCATTTGCCACCGCGTTTCATGGCGGTGACTTGCAGCGGCCCGTTGAATTTTGCTTCGTGCAGCCACGGTTTCAACGGATACATCAATTCACGCGCGAGACCATATTTGTCATGCTCATCGCGCTCGACGATGCCGCCGAGCGGTGCGCCGGCGACGATGCCCAGGTTGCCGTTGAAGGCGTATTTGTATTCCTGATTTGTGACGAGCGAATAGATTTCGCCGCCGCTGACGAGCGCGATGTGGCCCGCCTCGGCGCGTCCAAGATATTCCTGCAAAAAGACACCCTCGGCGTAGTTGACGTGCCGCAGCCACGCGCGCGTGTCGGCGACGGTCTCGCACAAAATCGTGTGGATCGGACTGGTCGGCGAGCAGAGCGGATTTTTGATGACGAACGGCTGCGGATTTTTGGCGAGAATTTTTTCCGCCTCGATGCGGTTCGACGCGACAAACGATTTCGGAAACGGAATTTTGAACTTAGCGCACAGCTCGCGCGCAAAATCACGTTCACGTTCAATCCGCATCGCGTCGCCAATCGGAGAAAAAATTCCGACGCCGGATTTGATCAAATCATTTGCCCACGGCTGCAACGCCCAGTCAATGGACTGCGGGATGACGACATCAATTTTGTTTTCGTGCAACAGCGGAACCGGACTGGGAAAACTGTCGCGCAAAAAAGTTTTACCGACGAGCGTGGGCGAGAAGTGGCCGTAATTGCGCGTGAGATACGTCGAGACGTTCGCGCCCGCATCCGCGAGCGTATGCCCGAGGCTGTGCGCGAACGCGCCGACACCGAGAATCATGGCGTTCGGCGTCGAAGTTTTTTTTATTGGCGTTTTGCGCGGCATTTAATTTCTACGCCAAGTGTTCCGCAAATTGGTTTGCGACGCAACGCCAAGTCATTCACCGCCTCGACTTCCGGCGGCGGCGCGGGCAAAATGATTCCATGGCAGACGAAAATTCCCGGCGCACCGAAAAAATTGAATCCAACCTCGCGCACCTTGAACATCAGGTCGAGCAGTTGAACGGAGTCGTCATCGAGCAAGGCAAGTTGCTGGAGCGTTTGAAAAAAGAAGTGCAGCGCCAGTCGCGCGCGATGGAATCGCTGGAACTCGAACGCATCAAAGGCAACAACGACAAGCCGCCGCATTATCAGTGATGGCTGGAATCAGCGCGCGAGCGGACGTTCCTTCAATGTGCCGACAATTTCCAGCGCGTAACCGGCCAGCACCAGCAGGATGCCAAAACTCACATACCGGATGGCGTCCGATAAAAGATAGACCAAAAGAATCGCGCCGACACCCAGCGCGGCCAGAATTATTTTTTTCTGCATGGATGCTTCAAATGTGGTGGCAAAAAATGGCAGCACGGCGGCAATCATCCCCAGCGCCAGAATCCACCAGCCCAATCCGTGCGCCAAATCACCGGCGTGGATTTGTACGTTTGCATTCGGCAGGGAAAGATTAATTTGCGACACCGGATTGCCGGGCATCATCTGGTTCATGCTCTGCTGAAAATGTGCGGCCATCTCGTTGGCTTCGGCGTTGGGATTGATGGAAAACCACGGCAGGAAAAATCCGAGGAGCAGGATGGCAGCGCCGATCAAGACCAGTTTGCGCTGCGGATTGATTTCAGACACGGCCTTGTGTGCCGACTGCGGCGCACTGTGGGCGAGCGCGTTCAACAGTTCGGCGCTTTCCACCGCAGAAATTTTTCCGGCTTCAAGCAGTTGCAAAACTTTTTCCCGTTCGTTGGACAAATCTTCCGCCGGAGCAGCGGGCGCAGGCTGGGCAGAATCCGAAGCCATGTTCAAAAGCGGATAAGCCAGCAATGCGCCAAATGTGAGCGCCCAAAATCCAATGGGCGAGTATCCAAAAACCTGCCAGACACAAATTGGAATCAAGCTTGCGCAGACGATGTTGCCAAAGCCAAGCCAGGCGCGCACGCCGTCCATGCCGGACAGTTTTTCCGCCTCGGTCAAATAGCCGCCAATCCATTTGCGCAAAAGTTGTGTAACAAATGGAACGGCCAGAAACGAAAGGAGCGCGACGCCGATCAACTCTCCGAAAACCGGCCTCATGCCTGAATTTCTCGCCATTGTTCCGACGAAAAAAAACAATCCGACCGCCAGACCCGCCGCCAGCAGGCAGAGCAACGCCGATTGCCCGCCCGACAGTCCGGTATATCGGCGGTAGAAAATCCACGCCACTGTAGCAATCAAGCCGGGTAGCAGGACGATGGGAATAAAAATGCTGGTTGCCATGATTATCTTCCTTTCAATAGTTGGGTTGCTTCTTGCACGTTAATTTCACCGCGTTCGAGTTGTTCCAAAATCTGCGAGCGTTTGACCGGCGTGCTGGTGTTGCCAAGCAGTTCGTTCACGAGGTCGAGCCGCTTGCAGACCGTCGGGTAGGAAATGCCCAGCTCCTTTTCCACGTCGCGGATTTTTCCCTGACAACGCAGAAACACCATGACGAACTCCTGCAAGTCCGGCGGCAGGCGGAAGAACAGCGGAATCTCCAGTTGCGAATCAATCTGCGTGTTGCAGCCGTGGCACGAAAGCCGCGTGATGCCCATCTGATCGCCGCAAAACGGACAGCGCGTGATGAGCTTCTTCGGATTGTTTCCGGCCTTGGCCATTGATTTATTAAAATTTATATTCAGTTATTCAACTTGTCAATTGATTTTTTTAATTCATGGAGTTTTTAATTTTACCCGCGTTTTCTTAAAACGGTTCCGTTTGATTCCCAGCGACGCGGCTTGTATCGTGCCGCCAATGTCGTCGCCGGAAAAAACGATTTCGCCGCTTGCCGCGCCGGTCGCCTCGGTTTGGGGCGTGGGCGAGGAGCGCGCAAAATTGTTGGCGCGATTGAATATTTTCACCGTCCAAGATTTGCTGCTGCACGCGCCGCGCCGTTATGAAGACCGCAGGAAATTTCTGCCTATCCGCGAATTGAAGTTGGGCGAGCCGGCGACGGTGCACGGAAAAATTGCAGCCGCCGGCCTCAAGCGCTTTCGCGGCGGATCGCGCACGATGTTCGAGTGCGTGTTTGACGATGGCACGGCGCGGCTGCATGGCCGCTGGTGGCAGGCGCAGGCGTGGATGCCGGACTGGTATGCCGTCGGCCGCGAGTTTCTCATCTACGGCAAATTGGATGACGACAAAAAACCGCGCGTCTTCACGCATCCCGAAACGGAGCTGGTCGAGGCCGGCGACGATGAATTTGTCCACGTCAATCGCATCGTCCCGGTGCATCCATTGACGGAAGGTTTGACGGCGCGCGTGCTGCGTTCGCTCATCTGGCGCGCGCTGGAGAAATATGAAAACGAAATTGCCGAGCCCGCCATCAAGCTGGATTTGAAACTATTTCCCGCGCGCGCGAACGCGGTGCGCATGATTCATTTTCCAAATGAATTGACGGACATGGAAATCGCGCGGCAGCGGCTGGCGCTGGATGAATTTGTGGCGCTGCAATTCCAAATCCAGTCGCGCCGGAAAAAATTTGAGGCGAGCGCGAAAGCGCTGCCGTGCGGCGGCGACAACCGGCTGATGAAACCGTTTCTCACACGGCTCGGCTTCAAACTCACGGCGGCACAGGCGAATGTGCTGAAGGAAATCCGCGCGGACATGGGCGGCGCGCATCCGATGCGACGGCTGTTGCAAGGCGACGTCGGCTCCGGCAAGACGGCGGTCGCTGCGTGCAGCGCGCTGATGGCAATTGAAAGCGGCTTCAACGTCGCGCTGATGGCACCGACGGAAATTCTGGCGGAACAGCACTTCCGAAATTTTTCCAAATGGTTTGAGCCGCTGGGCATCAAAATTGAACTGCAAACCGGCAGTCGGAAAACCTTTCAGCCGAGCACGGCCACTGTGCCGCGCGGCAAACTTTCAACTTTTAACCGGCAACCTTCAACCTTGTTCATCGGCACACACGCGTTGCTCACGGGCGGATTTGATTTGCCGATGCTCGGCTTGGTCATTATTGACGAGCAACACAAGTTTGGTGTGGCGCAGCGCGAAACGCTGGTGCGCAAAGGAAATTATCCGCATCTGCTGGTGATGACGGCGACGCCGATTCCGCGCACGCTCGGCCTGACGCTATATGGCGACTTGGATGTTTCGGTGATTGATGAATTACCAGGCGGACGCGGTACGATAAAAACGTTTGTACGGACGACGGAAAAATTGCCGAAGGTTTTTGATTTTATCCGCGAAAAAATTTCATCTGGCCGACAGGCTTACATCGTTTACCCGCGCGTGGACGTGGCGGACACGGACAAAGACATCAAGGCGGTGACGAAAGAATTTGCGAACGTGGAAAAAGCGCTGGCCGGATTCAAAGTCGGCTTGCTACACGGGCGCATCAGGCCGGCGGAAAAAGAAAAAGTGATGACAGCGTTTCGCGCCAATGAAATCAAAGCGCTCGTCGCGACGTCGCTAATCGAAGTCGGTGTGGACGTGCCGAACGCGACGGTGATGCTCATCGAGAATGCGGAGCATTTCGGGCTCGCGCAACTACATCAGTTACGCGGACGCATCGGTCGCGGCGCGCACGAGAGTTTTTGCATTTTAGTTTCCGACGCGGAACACAAGGAGGCGCAGGCGCGGTTGAAAATTTTGGAGGAGACGAATGACGGTTTCAAAATCGCGGAGGCGGACTTGAAGTTGCGCGGGCCGGGCGAACTGCTCGGCAAGCAGCAAAGCGGCCTGCCCAACCTGCGTTTTGGCAATCTGGCGGAGGATTTGAATTTGATCCGGCAGGCGCGGGGACTGGCAGAAGAAATCTTATAGCGAGCATAAAATTCCATTTCCAATTTCGGGCGAACCGGCGTAATTTGCCGGCATGAAAGCCTTCCATTTTATTTTCATTTCCGCGGCCGTGGCCAGCGTGGCGGCCGGTTGCGGTGACAATTCAAAAACGACGCAGGCCGTAAACGCGGTTTCGAACGTCGTGGATGCGCCAGTAAATTACATCAGCGCGGTGAGTCAGGCGCAGAAATATTCGGAGAAGCAGATTGATCTGGCCTATGTCAACGAGGCCATCCAGCAGTTTCAGGCGGGCGAAGGACGGCTGCCGAAAGACTTGGACGAGATGGTGCAGATGCATTACCTCGGAAAAATCCCCGAAGCACCGTTCGGCTCCAAAATTGTCTATGACGCAGCGACGGGTACGATCAAGGTGGTGAAGGAATAATCACGTGCGCTCCGGCCTTGTCTTCAGAGTTTGGGCAAACGCACCAGAGACGGCCTTCAAATAATCCGCAATTTTCGCTCGCAAAACTTCCGCCGGCGAAAGAGAATTCGTCCTTGTTTTCAAAATGAACGAACAGATTGTCATCCTCGATTTCGGCTCGCAATACACGCAGGTCATCGCGCGGCGCGTGCGCGAGTGCAACGTCTATTCCACCATCGTCAGCTTCAACACGCCCGCTGCGCAAATCGCGGCGATGAAACCGCGTGGAATCATTTTGTCCGGCGGCCCGTCGAGCGTCTATGCACCGGACGCGCCACTGCCGGACAAGACGATTTTTGAACTCGGCGTGCCGGTGCTTGGCATCTGTTTTGGCGTGCAGTTGTTCGCGCAATTTCTCGGCGGCAAAGTTGAGAAAGGCCAGAAACGCGAATACGGCAAAGGCACGCTCACGGTGAAAGATTCAAGCTGCGCGTTGTTTGCGAAATTGCCAAAGTCGCTGCAAGTATGGAATTCCCACGGTGACAAACTGACAAAAATTCCCAATGGATTCAAGGCGGTTGCAGTCACGGAAAATTCTGAATACGCGGCGATTGAAAATCGCGCGCGGAAATTTTTTGGATTGCAGTTTCATCCCGAAGTCGTCCACACGCCGCGCGGAAAGGAAATTCTCACCAACTTTGTCCATGGCGTCTGCGGCTGCGGCAAAAACTGGACGATGCGCAATTACATCGAGCAGGCCGTCGAGGAAATCCGCGCGCAAGTCGGCGCGGAACACGTCGTGCTCGGCTTGAGCGGCGGCGTGGATTCGAGCGTCGCGGCGGCGCTTTTGCACAAGGCCATCGGCGATCAACTGACCTGCATTTTTGTGAACAACGGTTTGCTCCGGGCGCGCGAGGCGGAAGTGGTGCAGGAAGTTTTTGGCCGTCACTTCAAAGTGAAGCTGCAATACGAAAATGCGGCAAAATTATTTTTGACGAAATTGAAAGGCGTCACCGATCCCGAACGCAAACGCAAGATCATCGGCAAGACGTTCATCGAAGTTTTTCAGGAAGCGACGAAGCGCGCGGGCAAGGCGAAATTTTTGGCGCAAGGAACGTTGTATCCCGACGTGATCGAATCCGTGCCGATCGCCGGCAATCCCGCCGCGCTCATCAAAAGCCACCACAACGTCGGCGGTTTGCCGAAGAACATGAAATTTCAACTGGTCGAGCCGCTGAAATGTCTGTTCAAAGACGAGGTGCGTCTGCTCGGCGAGGAACTTGGCGTGCCCAAAGAAATCGTCTGGCGGCAGCCGTTTCCCGGACCAGGCCTAGCCGTGCGCATTCTCGGCGAAGTCACGCCAGCGCGTTGTGAAATTTTACGGAACGCCGACGCCATCGTGGTCGAGGAAATGAAATTGAGCGGTCTTTATTATAAAATCTGGCAGAGTTTCGCCGTGTTGCTGCCCGTGCGCAGTGTCGGCGTGATGGGCGACGAGCGTACTTACGATTACACGATTGCGATCCGCGCCGTGGAATCGCAGGACGGCATGACGGCGGACTGGGTGAAGCTGCCCTATGATCTGCTGGAAAAACTCGCGAGCCGCATCATCAACGAGGTGAAGGGCGTGAACCGCTGCGTCCTCGACATCACGAGCAAGCCGCCGGGGACGATTGAGTGGGAGTAAAATCTTTTGAAGCCGCTGGTCTGGCTTAACAAATGCAAATACCATCAGGCTAAAGTTGCATTTCGTAAAAGAAAAAATGCCGGTTCGTTTTGTTCATCCACACTGAACCAAAATAGCCAGGTTTGTCCCATATCTCGTAAATCTCGACTGGGTCAGGTGCGAACCAAACAGGGGTTTCGTCTGAATGGATGTTTGTGCGAAAGCTTCTAGCAATAGCTGGAGAAACCTTCGTAAGGCCAAGCTTCTTTAGAAACGTATCTCGCCATTCTGGTGTCGCTTCGACTTCAAAGTAATAAATATGTTCATCAGTAAAGTGATTCGATCTCCAATATTTCGAGTGAATCACTTTGACTTGTTTGGGTTGGTCTTCGTTAAAAGCCCGATTCCAATTTTTGGCGTCGTCTTCCCAAGTGCCAGCGCGCAGAATGCTATCCGTCTGAGCGACGAAAAAGTAGAAGAGGCTGGGTTGAAAGGCGACAATTACAAACAAAAACACAACGGTGAAAACTCCAGCGCCAAGAAGTATTTTGGTTGGCTTGCTCATCGTGTAGTCGAGTTGTCAAACTTGTAAGCAATCAGCAAAACTACGGCTCTTCACTGTCTGTTTCCCGCATTTCGTCGCCGCTGATTCCGCTCACGCGCCCGACATTGCGCCCGTCGCCGCCGGTTGTCCATCCCAAATTAAACCGCGAAATGCGCGAAAGAAAAATTCCGTTCGCGTATTTTGATTGTTTCGCGGTGGCTATTTTATTCCTCAATAATTTTCACCAGCACCCGCTGGCAACCGTTGTCGGAAGCCGTAAGCGCATTTGAAAAATCTTGCAGACAGGAAATGATGCGGATAGGCTGTGCTTCCTTTTGATTGCACCCATAGCTCAATTGGATAGAGCGTCTGACTACGGATCAGAAGGTTCCAGGTTCAACTCCTGGTGGGTGCACCACTCTTAAACTTCAATGGATTCAATGGTTTGGTGATTTCGTTCCAAGACCGAAAAGACCAAAAACTCGATTTTCTTCTGACAAGATTCTGACAAATCGAATTTGGTAATAAAAAACCCCCATTTCAGGGGGGTCTTTTGAATCGCTTGTGTCTTGGGGATTCGTCATGGCATCGGCGTAGGCTTCAATGCCCAAAATTTTTCCATCCATTCCTTTGACACCTCACGGACGTAATGACGTTTAGCGATTTCAATGCTGTTGCCCATGACGTAAACGACTTCGGGAATGTTCCGAATCAGACTGTGATAATACGTTCCGAAACTGTGGCGAAGGCCATCTTGAAACCCCATGTCTTTGACCGTCCATCCACCAAAAAGCAATCAGTGGCCAACGAATAAAGAAAGAGCAAATGGGATTCGTTTCTTAAATTGCTGTAAAGAAATTGAATATGGCATTCACATTTTTGAAGACCCAGACAACCATGAAGTTGTGGGCATAACGTCGGCAGGACGGTATCATGTGGACGCATGTGATTTGAACGCTGACCACTTTACAAAAGAGAGGAAGAAAAGAGTGACCGGGTTCACTTTTCTGGTCCAGTTCATGAGTTAGTCCTGGGACATGGTTGAGGTTATGTTTTTGTTTGTTCTTTGTCCATCCCCAGCGGAGGGAG
>Ga0302275_10000940_pt1 | contig 32093 bp, 27 predicted proteins | sample III_Bog_N2_2_FD_200229 | JGI IMG/M metagenome (GOLD analysis project Ga0302275, IMG submission 200229) | Peat permafrost microbial communities from Stordalen Mire near Abisko, Sweden - III_Bog_N2_2 | ecosystem: Environmental > Terrestrial > Soil > Wetlands > Peat | place: Sweden: Abisko... | reverse complement strand
CATGCCTAGCTGGTGCGCGGTGCGATGAACGCTGACCCAATCTTCGGTGTTGCATTTGATGCGGGCGATGCGGCGGCGCACTTCGTCGTCGAGAATCTCGGCACCGCCGCCGGGAATCGAATCGAGGCCCGCGGCTCGCAGCCGAATGATCGTCTCGCGCAGAGGCAGGTCAGAGTATTTGGCGATGGCCAGCACTTCGGAGGCCGTGAGGCAGTGCAGCCAAATCTGAGGGAAGCGCTGCTTGATGCCAGAGAAGAGCCGCTCGAACCAGTCAATTTTCAGATCAGGATGGATGCCGCCCTGCATGAGCACGCCGGTGCCGCCCATCTCCAGGGTCTCGGCGATCTTGTCGTAGATCACGCTGAAATCCAGGATGTAACCCTCGTCGGAGCGAGGCCCGGTCAGCGGCCGGTAGAAGGCGCAGAAGGTACAGTACTCGGTGCAGAAGTTGGTGTAGTTGATGTTGCGATCGATGATGTAGGTGACCACGCCCTCGGGGTGGAGGCGGCGGCGCACGGCGTCAGCCTCGAAGCCAAGGCCGATCAGGTCGGGGGAGCGAAAATGGTCTAGAGCCTGTTGGCGCGTCAGCGACATACTCCCGATTTTAGCAAGTCGAGCAGTTGCCGTTTTGTAATACCTTTGTCACTGCCCTTACCGCAGCAAAGCGGAGGCGGCCCAGAGAATCGGGGCCTGTCCGTGGAGGTCGCCTGTCCGGCGGGGCCGAGTCAGATAGTAATCGAGATCGTTGAGTTTGCCCGTGCCTGCACAGACGCTGGTTACGTCGTTATTCTGATCGATGTAGCCGACGACGGCCAGCCATCCCTTGCGGGCGGCGGGTCCATAGGTCGCGGCATCGAGCCAGCCATTTTTGACGCCGGTGATCATGGCAAAGGTGAACATGGCGGAGCCGGAGCTCTCGGGCCAGGCTTCTTCGTGATCGATGAGTTGCCGCCACATGCCGTCCTTGCCCTGAAACTTCAAGAGCGCAGCCATCATGCTGCGATAGCCGGCCAGTATTCGCGCGCGCTGGGGATGGTCCTGGGGCAAGGTCCGCAGCATCTCCGCCATGCCTGCGGCAAACCAGCCATCGCCGCGTCCCCAGAAGAAGGGCACATCGGGGGCGTGATAGAAGAGGCCATTCGGCTGTTGCAACTTGTCAAGATAGTCCACCATCTCTTGGGCATCGCGGTCAAGATACTTGCGGTCTCCGGTGGCGCGGTAGGCCTCCAGTTGCAGCATCGTCAGCATATACATATCGTCGACCCAGAAGCGGGTCTCACCGGAGAGCCCATCGGGCGTGGGGTTCTCCCACTGGCGATCTGCCCATCCTTTGCCTTCGGCCAGGAACTTTTGATCGTTGGTCTGAAGGCCGATCTCCAGAGGAACCACGCCGAAGATCGAGTCGTCGACATGATGCCGCAGCGGCCTGAGCGCAGCCTCGGCGCCTCCGGGCATCAAAGGCTCAAAGCGGGCAATCAACTCCTTCCGCAGGGTGGCGTCGTGGGTCAGTTGCGCAAAGGTCAGCGCGCCATACCAGGTGGCGATCTCGGCGTAGTGCATGGTTGGCGAGTCCTGGTGCGGGCCGGCGGCAAAGTGCTCAGCCAGCCTCTTGCCTACCTCCTGTGGCGAGGAACCTTTGGGCCAGTTGCCAAAATAATCGCCCTGCGCGAATGCCGGCATGGTTGAGGCGAGAACGAGCGCTCCCAGAAGCAGGCCGGCGTTCAGAGTTCTACCTTTCTTCACGCGGAATCTCCGATTGAATCGATCTATTGGCCGTCTTGCGGTTTGGAGGCAGGCTTGGGAGCGGGCGTTGGCTTCTTTACCGGGGCGGAGACGCCGAGGCTCAGCAGGAAGAAACTGAGGCCCTTGCGCAGCGAGTCAAGCACGCTCATGGATCGATTCCCTTCCCGCAACTTCGCGTCAGCTTTGTTAGCTTCCCACCCTTCGCAAAAAGCGCGAAGGATGGGGCGCCCAGCAAGTTAATGGTTGTGTTGAAACGTGCTTCGGGTAGCGATTTCGCACCGTCCCTACGGGACTGTGACTCGTATATTGACGTTTACCCAGGACTGCGCTGCGCTTGTCCTGGGCTAGTATCAATACTCCCTCCGGGAGAAAAACGTCGGCGGTTTCATCCTCTCATGGGTCGGCAACGCCGGTAGATGACTGATACAAACCAGATCTTTGAAACTACAGACCAGATTGTTGAGACGCGTTCTACTTCTTCTTCGTGCCGGGATTCTTCGATTCCGTGGCGCCCGCGGCTTGCGCAGGCGATTGGCCGCGCAAGAGCTCTACGGCTGTCGGAGGAAGCGGCTTGTCGGCGCTGCCGAGCAGCAGGGTCACCTGCCACATCTCGGTTTCGGTCAGGATGTCTTTGTAGGCGGGCATGCCGGTGAGCCGAATGCCGTTGGCCACCTTCCAATAGGTCTCGCCGAGCGGGTCGTCGGTGACCCCCATGACTGTCTCAGCGCCATGCTGGTGCTGTTCCCACAGAGGCGGCGCATCGGGAAACATGTGCGGGCCAAAGACAGAGGGCTTGCCATGAAGCCCATGGCAGACGGCGCATTTCTCGCTGTAGACGTGTGCGCCCGCCACCAGATTGACCTCATCTGCCGCAATAGGCGGAGTCTTCACTATCTCGCGGTTGATGCGGGCATCCAGCAGCATTCCGGTAATCTGCCTTTCCTGGGGAAAGGGCGGATCGGCGACCGCTACCGGCACAGTGCCACGCCACGCCCATGCCGCCAGCGCAATCGGCACCAGCAAGATCCCCAGTAGAATTCCAAACAAAAGGCGACCCATCTTCGCTCATCCTCCGCTGCCCTTCATGGTAGTGCATTTTCCCGGTTCCCGGCTTCGTTGGAGCATTCTTCTATGTAATTGGCCGTGTAACGGTTGGGGCACACGATGCACCATTAAAATAATCTGGACAAAAGTGTCTGGATTTGACACAGTTTCGCCATACCGCTTCGGGGTTCCCGGCAGGCGAGATTCTTATGCCGGGCTGGAAATCGGCCTCCCCGCCCCGCGGCTTTCCCCAAATGAAAAGAAAGGAAATCCCCCATGGCAGATGACTCAAAGATGAAACTTCCACCCCAAGAGGCACAAACCGCCTCTTGGGGGCCCCGGAAACTGGGCCGCAAGGCGATCAAGACCGACAGCCGCACCCTGGCGCTGGGCGACTACCTCACGCCGGCGCTGCCGCCGCCTCCCGCCGCCGCCGACTGGACCAAGGGCATCGCGGATTGGGGCATGATGCTCAACGACACGATTGGCGACTGCACCATCGCCGGCGTGGCTCATGCCGTGCAGGTATGGACCGTCAACACAGGCTCGATGGTCACCGTCCCCGACCCCACTGTTCAAAGCTATTATGAGCAGTGGGACGGATACGTCCCCGGCAACCCCAGCACCGACAACGGCGGCGTGGAGCTGGATGTTTTGAACGACTGGCAAAAGAACGGCTTTGCGGGCCACGCGCTGATGGCCTTTGCCGATCCGAAGTTCGCCAATCTGGTGGAAATCCGCCAGTCGATCGCGCTGTTCGGCGGGGTATACATCGGCCTGTCGCTGCCGATCACGGCGCAGAGCCAGGATGTCTGGGATGTTGTTCCGAAGGGCGGCGCCAACGCAAAAAAAGGCAGTTGGGGCGGCCACTGCGTCTTTGTGCCCAAGTACGACGCCAACGGCTTCACCTGCATCACCTGGGGCGCGCCAAAGACCATGACCGTAGCCTTCTGGAAGAAGTATTGCGACGAAGCCCACACGTTGCTTGCCCAGGACTGGCTGACCGCCAAGGGCTCGCCCGCCGGCTTCGACCAGAGCCAATTGCAGACTGACCTGAAGGCAATCAAGTAGTGCATCCGCTCACGAATCCCTCCGCGTTAGGTCCAATCCGTCGCTGAGTCAACCCAAGGCTCCCCCCCGAGGTGATTTAATACCTATGGGGGGAGCACTGCCGGCATGGATTGGCGATGTGCTTCCGCACTCCCGTGGAGGTAACCCGAAACCGATGTCATTTTCTCGCCGTCTTGCCCTTCTGCTGGCGCTGGGTCTCGCCGCCGTGACCGCCGCACTGGCCCAAAGCTCGAGTTCGAGCAGCACACCCGAGGCTACCGCCGCAGACCAGGCTCAGGCGCAAACTCAGTCTCAGGGTCAGACAAACGTCCAGGTCCGCATCAGGGCCCGCCGCGCACAGCGCCGCGCGGCGGCTATTCACGAAGCTTACGACCACCGCTATGATGTGAATTTTGGCTTTGGCTACCTGCGCTTCAACCCCGGCCCAGGGCCGGTCTCCACCGACACGAACAAGCGCGTGGGGCTCGAGCAGGCTCACGAGTACGCCTGGGACGGCGGCTTCACACGCTACTTTGACGAGCGGCTGGGAGTGGCCGTCGAAGGCCGCGGCTATTATGCCACCGCCTACGTAGGCGGCCTTTATAACCCGACGAACGACACGATCACCAATCCGGCTATCAGCCAGTATGCGTTTTTGGCGGGGCCTACGTATCGCTTCTACCTGCAGCCCAGGTTCTCCGTCTCTGGCCGCGTAATGGCTGGAATGGACAAGGGAGACTTTGCCGGCGACACCAACCATAGCACTCTGCTCTCGACCCAAGTAGGCCTCTGGCCGGACGGGACGACCTTCGCGGCCAGCGCCAGCGTTCCATTCGAGTACAACCTGACGCCGAGGGTTGCATTTCGCGTGGCTCCGGAGTACTTCTTCAGCGGCTTCGGCTCGACCTTGCAGTACACCCGCGGATTCACCACCGGAGTGGTTTACCGCTTTGGCAAGCAGTGAAAAGCAGGGGTTAGGGAGTAGGGAATAGGGAGTAGCTGTGCGCCACCGGCTGGGGTGGGCTACTTCAGAAGCTAGTGAAAGAACTCAGCCAAAGCCGAGTTTCGTCGCTCAGGGGCTAAAGCCCACGTTGATTTTGAAGGGCTTTCGACACGACTGAAGTCGTGCCCTGATACAAAGCAGGTCGATTTGGCATTGGCAGACACTGCCTAGCCGTGCGCGGTCGGTTGGGTGGGCTTTCTCAGAGCAATCTGCGCTGTCTGACAGTTAAAGAGGTTAAGCCTGATTCAGATGACTCCCGCTACCCAGACCGACGTTCTGCCAGAGCTCGCCGGTTCGGGTCCGGCGCAGATGCACGCGCCTGAGGCCGGCGCTACGGCCACGCTGATCAGCGACCTTCGGGAACTCTTCAAGGTCAAGGTCGTCGCCCTGGTGCTGGTGACCGGCTGGGGCGGCTTTTATCTCGGATCGATCGAGTCCGGCATTACCAGCGTGCAGCGCGGCCTGCTGGACACGCTGCTTGGCATCGGCCTGGTCTCGGCCGGAGCCGGGGCGCTGAACGAGGCGCTGGAACGCAGGACCGACGCGCGGATGAAGCGCACAGCAGATAGGCCAATGGCAGCGGGCCGCTTTTCGCTGGCCGAGGGCGTCGCGGCCGGACTGGGCGCGCTGGCTCTCGGGGCATACTGGCTGATGGTGCACACCAACCTGCTGACTTTGGCCCTGGCGCTGCTGACGGCTTTCACGTATGTCGCCATCTATACGCCCCTCAAGCGGGTCACTGCCATGGCTACTTTCATTGGCGCGTTCCCTGGCGCGATGGGGCCGATGCTCGGCTGGACCGCCGCGCGCGGCCGCATCGAGTGGCCAGGCGTGGCCCTGTTCGCCATTCTCTTTGTCTGGCAGTTTCCCCATTTCATGTCGATCGCGTGGCTCTATCGCGAGGACTACGCCCGCGCGGGGATTCGCATGTTGCCTGTGGTTCAGCCGGATGGCTGGTCCACGGTGGCGCAGGCATTGTTTTTCGCGGTGGCGATGATTCCGGTGAGTCTTGCGCCCTGGCGGCTGGGGCTGGCCAGCCCTGTATACGCCGCTCTGGCCATTGTACTGGGCTTGGTTTATCTGGCCTACACGATTCGATTTGCACGGATCCTGCGCGCAACTGAGACAGAGAGCCGCAAGCTGGCTCGCGATCTGCTGAAGGTCAGCGTGCTCTACTTGCCGCTGCTGTTCACTGCGCTGATGCTCTGCGCCATTGGGAAGCACTGAGGAAGCCATGACGGTCGCAGACCCATCTTCGAAGACCGGCCCCGCCATTGCTGCGATTCTCGCCGTCAGTGCAGCGGCAACGGTTTTCTTGTTCTGGCTGATCTACGTCCATCCCGCAGCCGCGTCCAGCACGCAGTACGCTTTTCTGCCCGCGCTCAATGCCCTGCTCAATGGCCTCAGCGCTGTTGCCCTGCTGATTGGCTACACCTTCATCAAGGCGCGGCGGATCAAGCCGCACAGGGCTTCCATGATGACGGCCTTTGGATTTTCCACACTGTTTCTGGTGAGCTATATTCTGCACCACGCGCTGCATGGCGACGTCCGCTACCCGGCCCACTCGGCGCTGCGCTCGGTCTACCTGCCGCTGCTGGCCAGCCACATCATTCTGGCCGTCGTGGCTCTGCCGTTGATTCTTGTCACCTTCTTCTTCTCGCTCACCGGGCGGATTCCGCAGCATCGCAAGGTTGCCCGCTGGACCTTTCCGCTGTGGCTCTACGTGTCGATCACCGGCGTGGTCACCTGGGCGATGCTGCGGCTGGCGCAAGGGTGAGAAAGCAGGGAATAGGGATCAGGGAACAGGAAATTGAAAGCACCGGGTGCCCCATCCATTTCACGTTTTTTGTGAAATAGGTGGGAGACTACGAACCTCAACAAGCACTTTCAGGAACGATGATGTCCTCAGTCGGCTCTAATTCGAATCCAGCCTCGACCGGCGACGGCACACGGCAACTGCTGCAATGGGGCGCATGGATGCTCGGCGCGGGCCTCGTGGCCGCGGGGCTGCTGGAGACTGTACTGGGCGGCTTCTCGGCCACCGGCGCCAGCACCAACACAGGCTGGTTTGCGCTGATCGTCGCGCTGATGTGCATTCCCTTCGGCGGGCTGCTGCTGGCGCTGGGCCTGGCCAAGTGGCTGCGGAATCGCACGCTTTCACGACCGGGCTGAGGCTCTGCTATTCTTTTCGATGATTGGAGTTTAACGACATGGCAAGAAGCGTGAACAAAGTCACCCTGTTAGGCAATGTGGGAAAAGACCCCGAAATCCGCTCGACCCCTGGCGGCACCATGGTGGCCAACATCGCGCTGGCCACGAGCGACCGCCAGAAGGACGCGCAGGGCAACTGGCAGGACCACACAGAATGGCACAATCTGAAGGCCTTCAACCGCACGGCCGAGATCGTCCGCGACTATGTGAAGAAGGGCTCGAAGCTCTATATCGAGGGCAAGATCACGACCAATAGCTGGGAGGACAAGGAGACCCATCAGAAGCGCTACCGGACCGAGATCCTTGTCAATGAACTGGTCCTGCTCTCAGGCCGGGAGGATGGCGCGGGAGGCGGAGGAGGCGGATACAGCAAGGCGGCCAGCTCTTCCAGTTCGTCAGCCAGCTTCGACCAGCGCCCGCCGGCAGCAGCCGCAGGCGGTCAGGACGAATACGCGCAGCAAGCCGAGATCTCCGACGATGATATACCGTTCTAGGGTACGACCTTGGTTTTCGTGTCCATTTATTTAGGGTTGACTCACTGCTTTTCTCGGAAGCAGAAGAAGAACCTCTGACGGCGTAGGCTTCGTTGTGATGGGGGTTGTTGCTGCGCTTCGATGGAGCCTGGAACGGAGCCCTGCGCCGCCCGTAGGGCGGCGCGTTTAGGGCGAAGTGGAAGGCTCCATCGAAGCGCGCGGTGTTTGGACCATGGCTGGCTAACCAAACCATTTTCGTTTCGTCTTGTTCGGGCATGGCAGGTGGCTATGCCGATGAGGGAGCAAGCTAACGAGGATCGGGCGGCGGGCAGCCGGCAGCGTCGATTCCGGGTTCTTGCGTTGACGCTCGACACCGGAGAGTTGCTACCAACCCTGGTAGATGCGTCCAGTTGGATTCCCGTGCGAGTTGCCACACGGTGGGTGGTCCGCCGCAGGCGTTGGCAGTCCATGCCCTCGACCCTGACCAACGATTTGCGATCTATCGGCTTGCTGTATGCGTGGAGCAGCATCGCTCTGGAAAGAGAGTTGGACAACGTTCTTGAAGACGGCCAAGCGCTGACAGGGTTGCAGATTCAAGACTTGCTTGTGTTCCTGAGAGTTGGCGGTCACGTCGTTGAGATCACACAGGCCTCGATCTCCAGCAGCAACACTGTGGCCCGGCATGCAAGTGTGATCCGCGATTTCCTGAAGTGGGCTGCCGATCCAACCAGCCAGGGGCGGCCGGCGGCGGCATCCTTCGATCAGATCCGCATCCAGAGGGCGTGTCTGGATGAGGCCTTTCACGCAGTGACTCGCCAGAGCGGTAATTCGCAACGGATCCAACCTCTTACCCGCGAAGAAATAGCCCGCATTGACGGGTTGATCGGTCCTCGCCGTGCAGCCAACGGTGGCCTGATTCTGCCTTTTCAGTTCGCCGTCGCTAATCCATTCCGGACCGAAACGCGACTGCGCAACTGGCTCATGTATGGGATCGCCATTCAGTGCGGCCTTCGGCGTGGAGAGTTGCTCAAGCTTCGGCTGGATGATTTGCCCCGGCCGGAATCGCCTGGGCTTAAGGTCAAACGACGGGCTCATGACGCGGCAGATCACCGACGGCACCGACCAGCGGTGAAGACTATTGAGCGCGTGCTCGATCTTTCAGGAGAGATCCGCGGTGGCCTCCGCGCTTATCTAACGAACCGGCCGCCAACCGGACGTCCAGCTGGGCAGAGTCCCTATTTGTTCGTAACGGCGGCGGGACAAGCGTTGTCGATTACCGCAACGAATGAAGTGGCTTGTGTAATCGCAAGGAACACCGGGATTGAACATCTTTCCTGGCATAGTTTTCGTCATACGTGGGCGGAGACTCTGGCGGAAGAGTTGCTCGCACATCATCCCGAGGAAGAGACGCTGGCTCTGCTGCGCGCATTAGGCGGCTGGAGGCCCGGATCCACCATGCCGCTGCATTACACGCAAAACGCGATGGCCAAGTGCGCCGACGCCTTTCTCCGCGAACGGAATGAACGCCTGTACGGCTCCCAGATAGGTCAACCATGACTGCTGCCACGGCGATATTGAAACAACAAGCACCGCCTCTGCCGCCCTTGCCAGCGGTTCGCGCACAGGTCATCACAAAAGACCGGCAGATCGTCGACACGACGGATGAAGTCTGGAGCTTTCGCGCTTCCTCTGATGGAGGCCGGCTGCTCAAGATCGATTGGAAATTGATTCTGCCTGCCTATTCCCGGCTGAGTCTCTCGGACCGATCCGCCCACATCCTGAAGATCTACCTTGCATACAGGCTGACCTTCTCGAAAGGCATGACTGTCTGGAACGATTTCGTGATGTTCCGCAGATTCGTTCTTTGGTACGCCGCGCGCCCGCACCCCGCTGGCGCCTACAGATGTGCGCCATTCGATTGGAGCCAGATGACCGAGGAGATGTTCCGCGCATTTCTCGAGCATGGCCTCTCGACTGCCAGCAAGGGCAACGACTTTGCGCGCCTGCGGGAGATGTACTTCTGGGGAGCCTTCGGCCTGCAGCTGCCGGAGTTCGATCGCGATCTTGCATTTGCTTTGAAGACGATTCGCGCGCAAGGAAACGTCAAGGGCGCGGCCGTTCGTTTTCGGGATCCGTTGAAGGGGCCATTAGACTCGGACGAGCAACGGATCGTAATCAGGGCGATTGCAGCTGGTGCGGGAACGCCGTTTGATCGCGCGCTCCTCATGCTGCATCTGGAGCTGGGCCTTAATCCGCAGTCAACCGCGCGGATGAAGAACCACGACCTGCGCGTCTTCGAGACGAAGATTGTTGACGGCGGCCGTTCGCGAACGATCGCAAAATACCAGATTCAGATGCCGCGCGTGAAAAAGCGTAAAGAGTTCCGGGAGACGCGAACGAGACCAGTCAGCGACCAACTCGGGCAACTGTTGATCGAGTTGCGCAAGGGAAGACCGGAGGATCCTCTGTTTCATTGGTTGCGGAAGGATTCTCCCGAGGAAGGCGTCAACCAGGCGATGGCGCGATTCGCAACCGCGGCTCGGTTGATTTCACCGCGAACCAGATCGCAGCTCCATCTCACGCCACGACGGTTTCGGTCAACTCTCGCTACGGAGATGGCGAGAGAAGGCGCATCACGGGAGAGGATAGCTGAGGTCCTCGACCACACGGACCTGCAAAACGTCGACGTTTATATAGAAGCGGCATCTTACGTTGCAGATCAGTTGGGCGAGCAGTTCGACCGGATATTCGATCCCTTGCTGCAACGCTTTCGCGGAAGGATTGTCGACTCGCATACACGTTCGGCTTTCCCAGGTGTTCCGCCCAAGAGTATTCCAGGCGAACTTGTTCACTTGCCAACGGCCCCGCTGAACCTGGGTGGCATTGGCATGTGCGGCCGCGATGTTCACAGGGACGGATTGTGCCGCCTGGCTCCTCCACTTACTTGTTATCCCTGCGAGTTTTTCGCGGCCTTCCGTACCGGCCCTCACGCCGAGGTTCTGGCGGCCCTTGAACGTATTCGAGAGGCGATGAAACCGGCCAGCGATTCCCGCATTCCCATGCAGTTGGAGGACGTCATGGCCGCCATTCGCCAGTTGCTGGCGCAAATCGCGCAGGAATACGGCAGGAAGGATACGTCTGCATGACGCTGGCTGCGGAGACATCGTATGTGCGTCAAGGCCGGGCGCTCTTTCCGGCCGTGTTTCCCAACGGAGATTTTGACTCGCCCATTTGGGATATCCGGCATCTGCGCACTTCCAGACACAAGACCTCCAACTCACGGCTGCACTTCACACGCTACGGTTCCGAGGTGGATGCCCTGCCTCCGCGTTTTGCGAACGTTGTAAAAGCTTACTTGGTGCTCAGCAGATGCGCCGACGGAACGATGTCGCATCGAGTGGATATCGCGCGGATGCTCTGGGAAGCTATCGTTTCTCGATTCGGCGATTCGCATGGATTTGATTGGTCGCTGTTGACCGAGGAGGATCTACTGAGGACCGAGCAAGTGATGCTTGCCCACTGGAGACCATCGACCACATACAAGAGGTCCACTCAACTCCAGTTCATGATGCGATCACTCGCAGCGGTTCCCGGCGGCGGTATCGTGCGGCCGATGGAGGTCGCCTTCACCACGCCGCGAACCGACGACTCCGAGCGATACACGCTGGATGGACAGTTGGAGCGGATGAAGCGATTGCCTTCCGACGCCGCGATTGATGCGGTGGGCGACATCTATGCGAAACATGCGAAGGAACCGCGCGACAGACTGGTTGCCTGTATCCTCGCGGTGATGTTGGCGACAGCCTTTCGCATCGGCGAAGTGCTCACGCTGCCGTTGGAGTGCCTGTGCTCGGAGGGAACCGGCGCAAAAAAGCGTTGGGGAATCCGGTACCACAAGGAGAAGTCCCGCGGCGGGCGGAAACAACTGGCGGTTCGCTGGATGACGCCGAGACAGGCTGAACTTGCCAGGACCGCCATTCAGGAAGCAAAGAAGCTGACTCTTGCTGCCCGCAAACGCGCTCGTCGACTTGAAGCCTGGCCCGACCGGGTGACTCTCCCCGGCATCACCGGGAATCGATTGTTGCGGCGCGAAGAGGTTGCAAAGCTTCTTCGCATGGCTCCTACCAGCGTTAATCGGCTTCCCTTTTCCGAACTTGCCAGGGAGGCGATTCGGATACCTGGCCGGAAATCGATCCGCTACGAATATCGGGCAGCGGATGTTCGCTCGTATCTGCTCAGACTGCGCGTGCCGGCCTTGTGGGTTGTCGATCGCCGCGACGGAACTCGGCAGAGTCTCTCCAAAAGCCTGTTCATCGCCTTTCGCAACTTCTTCAACGAGCATCTTGAAACAAACCCTCTCCTGGTCGAGCCCGTCTTGGAGCAGACCGTCAACGACTTTCTGGGAAGAAGAGCGGTGCCAGGAGCGGCCGCGAGATCCGCCTTCGTACGCTTCGGATTGCGGGGCGAAGACGGGCAGTTCTTTCGCCTGCACAGCCACCAGTTTCGGCATTGGGTTACAACCAAGGCAGCTGTGGCCGGCGTTCCCGACGAGGTGATCGCACGCTGGCAAGGCCGGGAACATCTCGGGGATCTGGAAGCATACAAGCACCTGACTCCCTCTGAACGGATCGACACGTTGAAGAGCGCGCTCCAGTCCGGCCGTACAAAAGGAGCCGTAGCGGACATCTATTTCAACTTGCACGAAGACGTCCGCGATGCCTTTCTCAAAGCGCAGTTGCAGGCAGTACATGTAACTCCGCTCGGCCTTTGCGTGCATGACTTCAAGATATCGCCCTGTCCAAAGATGTTGAACTGCGTCAAGGATTGTGACGACTACTTGTTCGATACCACGAATACAACTCATCGACAGAACCTCGTCCAGCTACAGGCGAGGACGAAGCTGACTCTGGAACAAGCCGTGGCCCAAAAGTCCTGCGCGGAGGCTGACCTCTCCGAACACTGGATCGCCGACGCAGAGGCAACTTTGGCCGGTGTTGATCGAATTCTGTCTGCCATACCAAGTGATGGAGAGACACTGGTGCGTCCACATGTTGGCAAGGGGTCGAGGTTCAAACCTCTCACGGAGCATTGAACATGCCGCGCCCATCGATGGAAGAAAAAGTGCGGGATGCCGTGAGAGTTTATCTCGCGACTGCCGTGGCGATGTCTCCGGAAGATGCGCCCCTGCATGTCCTGGCGGTGGCAAAACAGACCGGCTTTGACCGCAAAACTCTCAAAAAGTACGGCCTGGATATGGAGATTGCCGCGGCAGCAGAGGAGCAAGCAAAAGGCCCTGAACTATCACCGCGTGAAGTGCAACGCCGCTCCCAAGCCGATGCCTTGCATGATAGAGATCAGAAAATCGCCACTCTGCGCCAGCGTTGTGAGTCTCTCGTGGCACGAATCTGCATCGCGGAAGGCAACGCCCAGCGCTTGGGGATCGATCCAGTCGAACTTTGGAAACCCCTGATGATGCCAAATCGTTCTGTATCTCACGCGGGTGCCAAACAAAGAGGGCAAGGCTCGTGGCGCACGCTGGCGAGGTGAGCGTGCGGAGACCGGCTCAAGCTCAAACCCCGCCCCCGCTCGCAAGTAACGCCGACATTCACGAACCTGAAAGTGGACACGGTTTTTGGCCACAACAAAACGCTGGAAGTACCCATAACTCATTAATATAGTTCATGATACGAGTAAATCCCACGTCGAAAAGCCGTATAGTTCCTTTTTAAGGACAGCCAACAGCTAACAGCAGACAGCGATCAGTAAGAGAGCGTATAACCCACGATCCTGAACTGTCAGCTGTCGGCTGTCAACTGCTCTTCATCAGCGTCGCAATCAGAGTATCCCGGCGCTGGTTTGCCATTCGGTCTACGTTGCCGAGCACGCGCAACCAGGCGAAGAACGCGGCCAAGGCCAGGACCAGAAAGACCGGCACGGCCAGCCACGGCTTGTCCAGGAACCAGCTGAGCGCGAAGACCGCAGCGCCGACGCCCATCAATCCCAATTGTATTAAGAGGCTCAGCAGCGCATTGGCCTGCGATCCGCGCTGGCGCGAGATCCTGCCCGGATTGATGCGGTAGGGCATGATGAGCGAAAAGATATTACCCGCCGCCAGGTCGCACGGCAGCGCGAAGAGCAGCCATGCGGCCGTGGCAGCCGCCATCACGCCATCCGGCCGGCCCAACCGGAGCGTAGACAGGATGGCGGCCAGCAGAGCGTCCATGCCGAAGAGCAGGGCATGCAAGAGATTCTTGGCCAGCAGGACGCTTCGGATGGGAGTGGGAGAAAGAAACAGCAGTTGAATTCCCGCCCCCTCCGCGCCCAGGTTGTTGTAAAACAACTGCGTGAAACCGAGCAGGGCGTAGGCCACGCAGATCGGCAGCCCGTACGAGAAGGAATTCACCGCGCCGGAGCCGTTGCGAAACAGGCTCGCAACGATAAGGACCATCAAAACCGGCATGCCCAGCGCCCAGAGCAGGGGCAAGGTGCGCAGCAGGCTGCGCAAGTCCTTTTCGATCACCGCGGCGATGGGTCCGGAGCCTGCCAGCCAATCTCGGCCCTCGCGCCGCACGAGAGTGGCTCTGCCGGCTGAGCTCTTGCGTTGGCTTGTCTGCTGCTGGCTTGTCTGGGCCTTGCTCCGCTTGGGCGCCTGGCCCAGGTTTTCGCCGCGATACTCGCCCCGGAGACGCCCCGCCAGCACTGCTCCCGCAGCCATCGCATACAGCCCAAGCAGGCTCAGGGAGGCCAAAGCCGGCGCGGGCTGCGCATTGTCAACCTGCTCCAGAGTGCGCGCGGCGAGCCCCGGCGGAAGCCACTGTTGCACCGCCCTGACGGTCTTGAGCCAGGGGGCAAGCTCGGTCGTCATCCTGCGGTAGTTCTCGTACCGGTCCTGGGGATTGGCACGCCCTTGATGACGCTTCTGATGGAGGGCCGGATTCAGCAGTTGCAGGCTCATCAGCAGGAGCATGAAGACCGCACCCACAATCTCCCGCGTCTTGCGCTGGGCAAGCCAGCGGTCGATCCAGGCAAAGACGGCTCGCACCAGCAGGATGTTGAAGAGCGCGAAAACCACCAGGCCCAACGCCGTCCAGGCAGAGAGATCGGGCCGCGCCACGGTCGCTCCGATCCAGATGCCGAGGCAGCAAAGCGTGCCCAGGATGGTGGAGACATCGACCAGCCCAAAGACCGCATAGAGCAAAAAGTAGGACCAGAAGCTCACGGGAAAGCGCAGCAGGATGCTCAGGTCAAATTGTTCTTGTAGAGAGGCCAGCATCACCGGAATCATCTGCCAGAGAAAGCACACCGCCCAAAAGAGGATCGGAAGGAACTGCCACTGCCTCTCGTTGACAACGAAATATGCAGCCACGCCGAGCAGCGCTCCCGCACCCAGCCCGAAGCCGGCGTAGAAAACATACGCCACCGTGCGCACGCCCAGCTCAAAGGCGCCTAGCTTGGAACGCAGGCCATTGATGAAGATGCGCCAGCGCAGGCCGATCATGGCCGCGTACTGCGCACGCGCCTGGAAGCTGAGCACGCCGACCGATCTGGCGGTCTCGGCCTCGATCGCCCCATTCAGGCGAGCCATGAGAGCTCCTGCTGCGGCTCCAGTTGGCCGCCTGCTCCGACAAGCGAGAGGAAGATCTCTTCGAGGGTCAGGCGCTGCTGCTCGCCTGAGCCGGGCAGCGTGCTGGCCACGCCGGCGCGCAGCTCGCTGATCGAGCCATTGGCCACCAGACGGCCCTGACTGATGATGGCCACGTGGCTGCAGAGGCGCTCCACAATCTCGAGCACGTGGGTGGTGAGGAAGATGGTGGCTCCGCGATTGAGCATCCCCTGGAGCATGGTCTTCAGCATTCCGGCGGCAATGGCGTCCACGCCTTCAAAGGGCTCATCCAGAAACAGGACTTTTGGCCCGTGAATGACCGCCGCGGCCATGGCCAGCTTCTTCTGCATGCCGTGGGAGAAGTCGGTGACCAGCTTGCGGCTCTCGTCGGCCAGTTGCATGAACTCGAGCAACTCCTCGGTCCGCTGGCGCGTGGTCTCCTTGTCCAGCCCGTACATGCGGCCGACGAAATGAAGAAACTCAGGGGCGGTGAGGCGGCCCAGCAGAGCCATCCCTTCCGGCACGACGCCGATCTGGCGCTTTAGTTCCAGAGCGCTGGAACTAAAGGGCTGGCCGAGGATCTCGATGGTTCCCGCGGTGGGCTCCAGCAGGCCGGTGAGCATCTTGATGGTCGTAGACTTCCCTGCCCCGTTTGGCCCGAGAAAGCCGAAGAACTGGCCCGGAGCCACGCTCAGGGTGACATCCTCAACAGCCGTCAGCGCGCCGAAGCGCCGTGTGAGTCCATGCGTTTGAATCGCCGCAACGTCCATTTGCGCAAGGATAGCAAGGTTGGCCGCCGGAACAAAGCACAGGGTCGGGAGGAAGGGGGGACTATTCGCGAATCGAGGGACAGTTCATGTTGGCGGAGCGACGTGGCGGAGGTGACCACTATCACACGCTGAGGGCTGTGAAGCTGTGATTGGGAAGTGGTTTATTTTGAGTTGCTTAGGAGTGGCTCCACGCACTCACAGAATCTGTGTGTCTGTGATTCCGTGAGGGTGGCCCGTGGAAACCATTGACTTTACGGTTGTTAGGGATGGATCCACAGTTCCACAGGCAAAAACGACGTGTCTTTTATGAGCTTGCAACCGGGCAGGAGAAGTTGAGTTCTTTGCTCGGTCTTTCTAGATCAATTGTGCGCTGGCGGGGGGTATTCTCTGCAATGCACGGGGGGAAATTTGTGGATTCCCAGGTCCCCAATTGCGAGGGACCTGGGGCACCCGCTGCTTTGCAGCACGACTGAAGCCGTGCCCTGACGCTTCTGGGGGCTCCGCATCGAGTTTTTCCGCAGCCTGTAAGGGCCAGACTGATTTTGCGGCTTCGCCGGCACTGCCTATGTTTCGTCCTCTTCCTCTGGTTCGCCCAGAGGGTCGTTGTCGCGGTCGGTGACTTCGGCTAACTGGGCTAGCCTGGCGGCTAACTCGGGGGTCCAGGCGGCCTCGGGGGCGCGCCAGCTCCAGTTGCCGGCGGCTACCGAAGGGGTGTTCATGCGGGCCTCTGAGCCTAATTCGAGAAGATCCTGCGCGGGAACGATGGCGACCTCGGCTACGCTCGATTCCATGGCTCGAATCAGCGGCCAGACCGGACTCTTGTCCACCGGCCCGACGTAGGCCTTGACGGCGCTGCGCTCGGCCTTGCCGGTCGTCTGCCACCAGCCCAGCGAGGTGTCGTTGTCGTGCGTTCCGGTGTAGGCTACTGTGCCGGGGGTGAAGCGGTGGGGCAGGTGGATGTGGGCGCCCTTGTTGCTGAAGCCGAACTGGAGAACCTTCATGCCGGGCAGGTCCAATTCCTTGCGCAGCGCGTCTACTTCAGGTGTGATGAGGCCGAGGTCCTCGGCAACCAGCGGCAGGGCCCCAAGCGCACTTTCCATTGCGCGGAAGAGTTCGAGGCCGGGCGCCTTGACCCACTCGCCTTTGACGGCGGTCTCCTCGGCGGCAGGGATGGCCCAGTAGGCCTCGAAGCCGCGGAAGTGGTCGAGGCGGACGATGTCGTAGAGCGCGCAGGCGCGGCGGACGCGGTCGGTCCACCACGTGAAGCCAGTGGCGGCAAGCAGACCCCAGCGATAGAGGGGGTTGCCCCAGCGCTGGCCGGTGGGCGAAAAATAGTCGGGCGGGACGCCGGCGATGCGGATGGGCTGGAGCTCCTCGTCGAGTTCAAAGAGCTCGGGGTGAACCCAGACGTCGGCCGAATCCATATTGACGAAGATGGGCAGGTCTCCCATGATGCGGATGCCATGCTCGGCGGCTGCCTCGCGGAGGTTGCTCCACTGGAGGGAGAAGGCGAATTGCAGGACCTGCTCCTCGGCAACGCGGCGGGCATGCGTGGCGGCGGCATAGGCCAGGGCCTCGGGCTGGCGGCGGCGCAGCAGCTCCGGCCAGACGGTCCAGGCGCCGGTGTTGAACTGGCGGCGCAGCTCGGCGTAGAGGGCGTAGTCGGTGAGCCAGGCTGCCTCGGTGCGGCAGAACTTTTCATACTGGGCCCACTGCAAGGCCAACTGAGGCTCAAGGCTGGTGGCGTGTGGTCCACGGTCGAGGAAGTTTCCCGCGGCTTCGTCGAGCAGCTTCAGCTTGCGCCACTCGATCTCTTCGAAGTTCACAGGCCCGCTGCGGCCGGCTTGGCTTTGAAGCCGCTGGGGAGCGATCCAGCCCCACTCGGCCAGGGATTCGAGGCTGATGAGGAAGGGATTGCCTGCAAAAGCCGATGTGCCTGCGTAGGGTGAGTTGCCGTAACCCGTGGGGCAGAGCGGCAGAACTTGCCAGACATGCTGTTTGGCTGCGCCAAGAAAGCGAAGAAACTCATGGGCGGCAGGGCCGAGGTCGCCAATGCCCCCGTTGGAGGGCAGCGAGCTGATATGCAGGAGAACTCCGGATGAACGCTGAAATTGCATATCTTCATTATCGTCGGGATGGGGCAAACGATCATCCGCCGGGCGTCCCGGCGGCTATAATCCGACTGTCTGGTGAGCGAATGCCGGTTGCGGGAGACCTCGCGGTTTTGAAAGGCAGTGGTTGTGCCGTCGGGAGAATGCAAATGGTTGAAGATGCATCTCCGCAGGGGCTGAAGCCCACGTCAATTTTGCAGCTCTTGCGGCACGACTAAAGTCGTGCCCTGTTACAAAGCAGGCTTTGAATGAGTCTCTCCGCAAGCTGTAGAGCCACGCCCCTTCAAGATGTTCGGGACTTGCTTTCTAATGAGTTATTCCGCAGCCTTTGAGGAAAAGAGCATTCAAGAAAGAACCGAGGAGCAATTCTCTTGCGAAAACTATTTGGCCGATTCTTCATTTCATCGTTGGCATTGTTGGCATTGGCGCCGTCGGCATTTGCTTTGCCCGCTCGGCTCGCGGCTCTCATCCCGAAAAAATCAGAGCCCGCCGAGCCTGTTGCGCTGGCCAACGGCTGGCTGTTGCAGGACGTGGCCAAGGCGCCGCAAGCCGGCGCCGAGGTTTCGGCTTTGGGCTTCTCGACGACGGGCTGGTACTCGGCCACGGTTCCGGGGACGGTGCTGACGACTCTGGTGAACAATCACGTTTATTCCGAGCCGCTCTATGGGGAGAACAACCGGCCTGAGGTGATACCGGAGAGCCTGGCGCGAACGTCGTATTGGTACCGGACGCTGGTCGAGATTCCCAAGAGCTATGACGGGAAGCATGTCTGGCTGAACTTCGACGGCATCAACTACTCGGCAACTGTATGGGTGAATGGCGCGCAGGTGGGCACAATGCGCGGGGCATTTGTCCGCGGGATTTTTGACATCACGGCCAATGTGAAGCCAGGCAAGCAGGCCGTGGTGGCCGTGCTGGTGACGCCGGAGCCCAACCCCGGCGATCCGCATGAACACACACTGCGCGCAGGCACGGGAAAAAATGGCGGCATCACGGCGATCGACGGGCCGACCTTTCTCTCGACGATCGGGTGGGATTGGATTCCGGCGATTCGCGACCGCGACGCGGGCATCTGGCAGAAGGTCTTTCTCTCGGCAACCGGCCCGGTGGTGGTGAAGAGCCCGCTGGTGACGACCGATCTTCCTTTGCCTAGTACCGATTCGACGGACGTGGCCGTGCAGGCCACAGTGGAGAACGTCAGCGATGCGCCGGTGACGGGCGTAGTCTCGGGGAGCATTGAAGAGATCGCGTTTGAGCAGCCGGTCACCCTAGCCGCGCATAGCAAGCAGATTGTCAGCTTCGATGCAAAAACCACGCCGGTGTTGCATATCGAGCATCCGCGGCTGTGGTGGCCGAACGGCTACGGGGCGCAGAATCTCTATAAACTGCATCTGAGCTTCAAGGTTGATGATAAGGTCGAATCGGATTCTCAGGACGTAAGCTTTGGCGTCAGGAAGATCAGCTACAGCGTTCCGGGTACTGACACGCTGACCATCTCGGTGAATGGCGTTCCGATCTTCATTCGCGGCGGCAACTGGGGACTCGATGAGGCCCTCAAGCGCATTCCGCGCGAACGGCTCGAAGCACAGATTCACATGCACCAACTGGCGAATCTGAACCTGATCAGGAACTGGGTGGGGCAGAGCACCAGCGAGGACTTCTACGAACTGTGCGACAAGTACGGCATTCTGGTGTGGGATGAGTTTTTCCAGCCCAACCCGAGCGACGGACCGAACCCGACGGACATCGACACCTATATCGCGAATGTGCGGGAGAAGATTCTGCGCTTCCGCAATCATCCGTCGATTGCCCTGTGGTGCGCGCGCAACGAAGGCTTTCCGCCGCCGGAGATCGACGCGGAACTGCGCAAGCTGATGGCCGAGCTTGAGCCGACGCGGCGCTACCAGCCGAGCTCGACAGACGGAGCCGGGGTGCGCTCGCATGGGCCCTACTTCTGGCGTGCTCCGCGCGAGTTCTACACCGTGACCGACGATCTATTCAAGACGGAGACCGGCACTGTCTCTGTGCCGACGATTGAATCGATCCACGGCATGATGCCCAAGAAGGATTGGGAGACGATCAACGACGATTGGGCCGAGCACGATATGGCCAAGGGCGCGCAGCGCGGAGACAGCTATCCCGGCGTGCTGGCCGCCCGCTATGGAAAGATCGCCAATCTGGCCGACTTCGTGCGCAAGGCGCAATTGATGAACTACGAGAGCTACCGCGCGATGTATGAGGGGCGCAATGCGCAGATGTTTCACCCGACGACGGCCGTCATTACGTGGATGAGCCACCCGGCGCAGCCAAGCTTCGTCTGGCAGCTTTACCACTACGACCTGGAACCGAACTCGTCGCTCTTTGCGGTCAGGTGCGCGGGGGAGCCGGTGCATATTCAGTTCAACGAGGCCAACGGAGAGCTGGAGGTGATCAACAACCTGCCGCAGCCGTTGACGGACTCGGTGGCGCACGTGTCGATCTATCTGCTCGACGGAGCGCTGGCTGCGCAGTACGAGACGAAGGTGACGGCTGAGGCCAGCTCCGCGACAAGCCTTGGGCCGGTCAAATTTCCCGATTTGCTTACCTCGACGCATTTCCTCAAGCTGGAACTGGACGACGCGCAGGGGAAGGTCGTGTCTTCGAATTTCTACTGGCGCGGAGAGCCAGGCTATCCGGACCTGCTCACCGATCTCGACAAGATGCCCACGGTCCCGATCGAGTTTCAGGTTGCGCGCAAGGACGCGGACGGCAAGCGGCTGCTGACGCTGACGCTGCACAATCCGACCGCGAACATCGCACTGATGGCTCATCTGCAACTGCGCGGCGCGCACTCGGGCGAGCGCGTGCTGCCGGTCTATTACAGCGACAACTACGTGTCGTTGACGGCGAATGAGTTCAAGACCATCACCGTGGAGGCCGATCTGAGCGCCTTCAAGGGCGACGACCCATTGATCACGGTGGATGGGTGGAATGTGACGGTGGTTCCGGCCAACCTGCACGATGTGGAGATCGCGCCTGATCTCGATGCCCAGCCCGAGCATTCGCCGGTGACCGGGCTGCCCTTCCAGACGGTTGGATTGCGTTAGGAGTCGGGCGGGAATAGGGGTCTGTGAGGAGGACGTTCCCTCAGGGGCTAAAGCCCCACGTCATTTTGAGCCCTTACGGCACGACTGAAGTCGTGCCCTGATACAAAGCAGGTCGGTTTGGCATTCATCAGAGATAGCCTAAAGCCCAACGTCATTTTCGGCGTTTGCGGCTCGACTGAGGTCGTGCCCTGACTCTTGTCGCAACTCCACGGGCGTTTTTCCGCAGCCTGTGAAACCGTGCCCATTCAAAACGTACGCTTATTCGGGGATTCCATAGAAAACATGGTCACCGGACGGCAAAAGGCCCGCGAGCGAAATGGCTGCGGGCCTTTTGCCTTGCCTGTGGGATCTCGGGTCTATGTGCCAGGAAGCGCTGGTTCTTTTTGCTTGAGGATCTGGATGCGATTGTGTTTCTTGTAGTCGTCCATGATGGCGCTCAAGAAGACGTTGAAGGCCTGGCCGCGGCGCTGTTCGAGGAGCTGGTCCTTGGTCTGGTCGAGGTTCTTGGCGATCTCGTCGGCTGAAGGCTCCTGCTTGTCCAGAATCTTCACCACCACACCGGTTCTTCCGGCATTGATGGGCCCGCTGATGTTGCCAACCGCAAGATCGAAGAGCTGCGGAGCCACCTGGCCAACCTGGCCGAAATCGGGCACCTGGCCGGTATCGCCGACCAAATCGCTGGTCTTGAGGGTCGCGCCCACTTCCTTGGCGGCCTTGGCCAGATCGTTTGAGGCTTTGGCCTGGTTGGCCAGCTCCTGGGTCTCCTGGCTGAGGAGGATGGGGAGTTGCTCGCCGCGATAGTCGTCGGCTACATGGCTCTTCCAAGCGGCAAAGTCGGGTGCGTGTGCGGGGGTGACGCCTGTGACCTGGAAGACGGCGTAACCTTCACCGGTGGTGGCAAACTGGGGCGGATCGTTCTGCTTGGCCTCGAAGGCCTTGCCCATGATCTGGGAGGAGTCGGGCAGCGCGGCAATCACTTCGTGGGCGCCGAGCAGCGGCGTGGACGCCATCTCAAGATGATGCGCGTCGGCGGTCTTTTCCAGGCCGTTCTTGATGGCCTCGGAGGTGAGCGTCTGCGCGTAGTCCTGCTCGGCCTTGGCCGCCTTCTGGCGAATCAGCGTGGCCTGGATGGTGGGGAGGACTTCGTTGAGCGACTGGGAGTGCGCGGCCTGGCGCTCCTCTACCTGGATGATGTGATAGCCGAACTGGGATTTCACGACTTTGGTGTCGCCGATCTTCTGAGTGAAGATGGCATTGTCGAACTCCGGCACCATCATGCCGCGGCGGGCAAAGCCCAGCTCGCCGCCCTTGTCTTTGCTGCCGGGGTCGTCGGAGTTCTTGGCGGCCAGGTCGGCAAAATTCGCGCCGCCCTGAATCTGCTTGAGCAAGTCCTCTGCTTTGGCCTTGGCCGCGGCGTCGGAGTTGGCGTCCGTGCCTGCTTTGATAAGGATGTGGCGCGCGCGGGCCTGCTCCTCCACCGAGTATTCAGACTGGTGCGCGGCGAAGTACTGCTGAATCTCCTGCTGGCCGGGCTGCGGAACCCCGCCGGGCAGCTGGTTGGGGGTAAAGGCGAAGTAAGTGATCCTGCGCTGCTCAGGCACCGCCGTGGCATAGCGTGCGGCGTTTTTCTTGAAGAAAGCGGCGAGGTCGGCGTCGGAGGGATTGATCGTCTTGCGCAAGTCGTCGGAGGAGATGACCGCGTAGTCGAATTTGATCTTGATGTTTTCCTTGCGATAACTGTCGCGCACTTCCTGGTCGCCGACCACGACCCCGGCGGTAATCAGCGTCTGCAAGCGGCGGATGGCAATGCTCTTCTTGACTTCGCTCTCAAACTCCGGGATCGACATGTTGAACTGCCCGGCGACGAAGTTGGTATAGCGGTCTTCGCCGATGTAATTGCCGTTGGGGAAGAGGTATTCGCCGAACTGGCCCTGGTGCAGGAAAGTTCTCACATCGTCATCCGTGGCCTGGATGCCAAGTTTCTCGGCCTCGGCGAGCAGGATCTGCTCTTGCACCAGCCGCTGGCCAACCTGCTGCTCGATGATGCGCTCGATCATCGGATTGTCAGGGTAGCGGCTGCGCTGCATCTGCTGGCGGGCCTGCTGGCTGACCCGCTGCTGGGTCACGGTCAGGCCGGAAGACAGCAAACGGCTGTACCAGTGGGGGTAGATCATGGCGTAGGTGTCGGCGGATGAGGTTCCCTGGCCGGTCAGGCCGGGAATCAGGTAGATCACCATGCCCAACGAAGCGGCGGCGATGACGACGACGAAGAACGCCTTGGTTATGCGATTGTCTCTCTGCAGGAAACGGATCATGGATGGACTCGGACCTTCAACTCTCTACGCGCAGGCAGACTGTACCCGCCCTCACGCGGCATGGCGGCTCAAGGGCAGAGATTTCGACTGAATGCGCAATTGTCGCGCAATTGTGGCTCGGCGCGATTCTCAGTAATTATAGACGAGCGAGGGCGAGTCGAGGGCGCCCGCAAAGACACTACGGGCATCCCGGAGGTCGGGATGCCCGTTATGTCTTGACTGGACGAACCGATTTTACCGCCAGTAGTAGTACCCGCCGACCATGTAGTAGGGCCGGTAGTAGACGGGCGGATAGCCGTAGGGATAGCCGACGGCATACGGCCTGCCATAAGGATAATAAGAGCGCTGGTAGAGGCTGGGACCGCCGGGATAGAGCCCTTGCGCGAGCCTGGATGCCTCTTGCGCGTTGACTGGCGTGACAGTCAGCGGAGTTGCCAGGTGGAAGTCCACGCGCGCCTCGGAGGGAATCCAGACGCCCGGCCCCGGAGTGGCCGCTGAAGCCGCCGTACCTGCGGCTGCCCCTGCGCCCGCGCCGATGGCGCAGCCTATGCCACGGCCGGCGATGCAGCCGATGATCGTGCCCATCATGGCGCCGCCGACCACATTGCTGGCCGTCCGCGCGCCCTTGCCGGGCCCCTTCACCTTGAACTGGTCGGAATCGAGCGGATAGCTCTGCCCGCCGAGATCGAGCGAGGTGAGCTTGAGCGCCAACTCGGAGCTGCCGGCCAATTCGCCGGCCTTCTTGACCTCGGTGACTACTCCGTGAACGGTCGCGCCGCGGGGAATCGCCAGCACGCCGCCTACGGCCACGTCGCGAATCACGGTGAACTCAACCGGGGCGCCGTCCTTGGCGTGCTTGCTCGCAACTGGCTCGTTGGTCCGCAACTGAAGCAGCGTGTCCTTGGCAACAGTTACCGGGCCCGTGGGAGGATCATAGGCCGGCGGGGCGGGCCGCATCCGGGTGATTCGAGGATTGGCCGTACCGTACTGCGGCTGGCCGGGCTGGGCCTGAGGCTGGGTCTGGGTTTGGACCTGAGGTTGAGACTGACTTGGATAGGGAGCCTGTCCGGGGGCGGACTGCGGTCCATCCGCGGGTGGTGGTGGAGGAACCGCCGACATCGAGTCGTCCGGTTGACTCTCAGGCTGATCTCCGGCGCTGGCCGCGGCCTGCGGGTTGCCAACCGCCAGGCTGTTGTTCACCTTGGTGACGCCTGCCACATGAGCGGCAATCGACTCCGCCAGTTCGCGAGAGGCCTCGCCGGAGACGGTTCCCGAGAGCGTGACCTCGCCTTGAATGGTGGCCGCGGTGATCAGGTCGCTCTTGAGCGCCTTGGAGGCGTCAAGGGCATGCACCACGTCGGTCTCGATCTGGCCGTCCGTGCGCGAATCAACGGCCGGCGCAGAGGACGGGGCTTGTACAGCGCCCTGATCCGGGGACGTGGCCGGTGTCGCATCTTGTGCCAGCGCAATCGCGCCGCAAAAGGCAACCAGACCGGCCCACGCGAGGGCCTGGAAGATGAGTTTATTGAGCATTGGCCGATCCATTTTCACTCTCCTGCGGCTGAACTTCAGTTCCCGGTTCACCCTGATTAGACGGGGAATTGCGGGAGCCGTCATCGGTGGGAACCCCAACCCCGGGAAAAAGTTCCGTTGTGAAGGGGATGGTCTACGAATACTCTGGATATGTTCCCTGGCAAGACCGGCAATCCCTCGGGGGCTAAAGCCCGGAGGGTTTCGTGGCATCTATGTACGGGCTGAAGCCCGTACCCTTCAAACAGAAGCCCGTACCTTTCAAACAGACCGACTACGAATTCCTGAGTAGAATTGCCCTTCGCTCTCGCAGACGATAGACTGAGGGATCGAGGGGACCCCATGTTAGTCGTCATGAAGGCGCAAGCTACACCGGAGCAGATCCAGGCGGTTTGCGAGCACATTGAACAGTTGGGCTTCCGCGCCCATCCGCTGCCCGGAGCCCAGCGCACCGCCATCGGCATCACCGGCAACAAGGGCGAGGTGGACCGCGGCAACCTGGAAGAACTCTCCGGGGTGGCCGAGGTCATCCGCGTTTCCAAGGCTTATAAACTCGCCAGCCGGGACGTGAAGGAAGAAGACACCGTCATCCGGTTCGCTGGAACCGATGCGGCGATCGGCGGCAAGGGGCTGGCCATTGTTGCCGGGCCGTGCTCGATCGAGAGCCGCGATCAGGCCTTTGCCATCGCCGAAGCGGTGGCCGCATCGGGCGCACAGTTCTTTCGCGGCGGGGCCTACAAGCCGCGCACCTCTCCTTACGCGTTTCAGGGGCTGGGCCTGGAGGCGCTGCGCATCATGGCCGAGATCCGCGAGCGCTTTGGGCTGCGCATCGTGACCGAGGCCATCGACAACGAGAGCCTCGACCTGGTGGCCGAATGGGCCGACGTGGTGCAGATCGGCGCCCGCAATATGCAGAACTTCTCCTTGCTAAAGCGCGCTGGACGGCTGCGCAAGCCGGTGCTGATCAAGCGTGGACTGTCGGCGACGCTGGAGGAGTTTTTGATGGCCGCCGAGTACGTGATGAGCGAGGGCAATTACGAGGTGATTTTGTGCGAGCGCGGCGTGCGCACCTTTGCCGACCACACACGCAACACCTTGGACCTGAGCATTATTCCCGCCATTCAGCGGCTGAGCCACTTGCCGATCTTGGTTGATCCCAGCCACGCCACCGGCCGGCGCGACAGCATTCTGCCGATGGCCCGCGCCGCGGTGGCCTCGGGCGCCGACGGCATCCTGGTCGAGGTTCACAACCATCCCGAAAAGGCACTTTCTGACGGCCCGCAATCCATCTACCCAGCCCAGTTCGCAAGTATGATGGACGAACTGGAACTGATCGCCCCGGTGGTGGGCCGCACGCTGCCCAGGGGCATTCGCGTCGGGGCCGCGAAAGCTTGAACAAGACTTTTGGCAAAACCAATGAGGTGGCCGAGTATGACTGGACAATCACTACCGGATACAGAGCTTGATCGATTGGTGGTCCAGGGATGCGCCAATGATTACGAAGACTTCGACATGATCGTCAGCGAGGTACACAAATGGACCAAAAGCGAATTCAATGTTCCTGAGATCAGTAAGATTGAAAATGCGCTAATGAAAGCCATCGCAACCAATGATGTAATAGCGTATGAGTACAACGAGCCTGCTCGCCTAACACCTGCGCATGTTGATCCACAAAACATCAGCACAATTATGTTTTACGCCACAGAGCACGGCAGGGAGAAGCTACGAAAACTGGAGGTGGCGGGGATAGTATCTGGGCCTGATGACGAGCTCGGTTACCTGGTTTTGAAAGCTGTCGCCAATAAATACGCGACGCTGGACATGATTGTCAGCGAGACTGCAGGCGTGACGAACAATGAATACGGTGCGCCGAAGAATGGTCAGATTGAACGAGCACTGAGAAAATTCGTTGCTGATCATGATGTCACAGCGTATGAGCGATACAACAAGCATTCTGGCTTTACTCGCGCGCTTGCAGATCACCAGAACATTCGCACACTTTACTTCTACATCACGGAGCAATGCAAACGACGATTGAAAGAATTGGAAGCAGAAGAAATGAAGACTGAGGGGAAACTAGCTCTGTAAGAAGCCTGAGAGTTCCGCCGTTGCTATGGATGCGGTGTAATGGCAACGATGGTAATTACGGGAGTGCGTTTCTTGCCGGTGATTTCATCGGGGCCGTAGTGCCAGAAGATACGGTAAGCGCCGGGGGTATTATTTTGCGCGTAGGCTTCAAAGATTTTCTCGCCATTCAAGTCCGTCAGTGAAAGAAGCTCGTGTGTGTGCAGGCTCGGATGGTGTGGGTCTAATTCCAGGTAACCCAAAGCCTTGCGAACCTGCGTGGTGAGCGCGGCCTTCGACGGAGTTTTTTCGAGCGCTGTGAGTTGCTTATCTGCCGTGGGCGTGAATTTAATCTTCGTTCGCACATCTATTCCTTTTCAATCATCTTTTATGGATGATTGCCGGTCTAGTCGCGCGCATCCTTGGCAAACGAGCCGCGGTAAACGCTCTTCCCTTCAGCCGACTCACGCAAACCTTGTTTCACGCTGGCCAGAGCCGGAGCATTCTCGTAGAGCCACATCTCTGAGGCGGGCACAGCCTTGACTGGATCGAGAATCAGCTGGCCGAGGGAATTGCGGTAGATATTGTAGGCAGTGGCGCTAGCCAGCGCCGCGCCAAGTGAGAGGCGCTTCTTCGTATCCGGTTGAACAAACTCGGAGATGAGTTGAAAATCGGAATTTTTGAGAACAGCCACATCTGACATGGTAGGATAATAGCATTAGTGGAAATTGAAGTCAAGTGGGAACTGCCCACATTGGGAACACGGTCAATCCAACCGCAGGCTACGGAGAGGAGCAGGACAGCGTGACTCGCACCTGGTTATCAAAACCCTGAGGCTGGCAAATCAATTAAACTCAATGCGGCCCACTCTTGCTATCTGGACTCAACCCATGAACTCGCCGAACGCCATCGCCGCCCGCCTTCTTCCATTCACGCTGCTGGCCCTGGCTCTTACCGGCTGCCGCCCGCACGACTTCCCGCAGTACCCGGCCAACTATCGCGAATACGCTTATGTGACCAACGGCGGCAGCAACACCGTGACGGTGCTTGACGTGGTGGACGTGCGCCTGGACCGTGAGATTGCGGTCGGAGAGAATCCTGTCGCCGTTGCCGCCAGCCCCACCCGCAATGAGATTTATGTGGTCAACTCGGGCGCGACGGGCAGGGACGGTTCCGTTTCGGTGATCAACGCGGAAAATAACACCGTCGCGGCTACGATCGCCGTTCACCGCCACCCGGTATCGATAGAAATTGACCCCACGGGCGATCTGGCCTACGTAGCCGATTCGAGCTCCAATACCATTTCGGTCGTAGACTTGAAGGCGCGGCGCGAGATCGCCGCCATCGGCGCGGGCGAGGAGCCGGTGGCCGCCCGTCTTTCGCCCGACGGAAAAACTCTGGTGGTGGCCAACCGCCGGGCCAACTCGGTCAGTCTCATCGACCCTGCCGCGCGGCGGGTACGCGAGGTTTTCGAGGGCTGCCCCGGCGCCTCGGACGCCGTGATCCTGCCTGATTCTTCCAAAGCTTTTGTCGCCTGCTCGGGCGGCCATCAGATCATGGCCATCGCGCTGGCCCACGCTGACTCGCACGCGGCCCAACCTGCTCCGGCCCTGGCCGGTCCCGCACGGCCCGACCGGCTGGAAGCTATTTTGGACGCCGGCCAGGCGCCGCTGCAACTGGCCCTCAAGCCGGACGGCGGAGAACTCTTCGCCCTGAACTCGCTGTCGAACTCCGTCTCCGAGGTGGTCACCTCTACCGACGACGTCGGCGGCGCGTACATGATCGGAGACGATCCTGTCCGCGGCCTCGTCTCGGCCGACAATGCCCTGCTCTACGTAGCCAATCTCCAGTCCCAGTACGTCACCGTCTACTCGATCGACGACGGCAAGCGGATCGGCTCGGTCGAGGTCGGCGACGGGCCCTCGGCGCTGGCATTTTCCGGCTCCGGTCTTCTACTTTTCGTTGTCGATACGCGTTCAGGGGATGTGGCAGTGGTCCGCACCGCCTCGCGGTCACTCTTCACGCTGCTGCCCGCCGGCCGCGCTCCGAATGCCATCGCGGTGAAGGCCTTCAAGCTGCCTTGAGGAGCCTTTGAAGAAGTCCCTGTTGCAGGGGCTAAAGCCCGGTTGATTTTGCTGGATTTGCGGCACGACTGAAGAGGCTGCGGAAAAAGGCCTGATCGCTGGAGATTCGCCGCAAAAACATACCTCAGTGGCTAACGCCACCGCTGATTCCATTGTCTTTATACCGGGGATGAATCCCCAGCCTACCGCCCGAATGAGTTTTTCCGCAGCCTGTGAAGTCGTGCCCTTTCAAAACTTGGCCTCATTCAGAGGGCTGAAGCCCTCTGCTCCCTCCGAAAATCTCGATCTACAGCACAAGCACCAGGCTCCAGCGGCCTCCGGTTCTCAATTGAGCGACAGGCTCTGGATGGGAACGTCTCGCCTGGATTTGGATTCGCGAATGGAGGTGGCGAGTTTTCCATAGAGCCGCTGAACGGCAATCCAGCAGATGGAGGCCGGTGCATTGCGGCCCGGCAAGAGGGCCCAGGGGCGTCGCTTCTTGATTTCGACGAACCGGCCGGGGGTCCGGGTCATCGCGATCTTCTGCTCCTGGGCGGCCTGAACGTAACGCACCGCCAGTTGAGCGTGGTAGTCGGCTTCACAGTGCTTTCCGCAGCTACGTTCGATCTGAGCGAGCAGATAGTACCGGGCAGCGATTCGTTTGTGGTAGTGGGCGATGTCACCGAAGTTGACAGGCAAGGTTTTTTCCTCTCTTACCGTTTGTCGGCAAGGTTTGAACAGGGCATGAGTTTTTTTGCGGCTTGAGTTGAACGGGTTCCCGATTGAGTCCTTTTCGGCGAGAAAAGGCTGTCAAATCCGCCGCCCTGGCTCGCCTGGCGCTGTCAAAGAAGAATGGCTGCGATGGTCTATGGTGTTGCAATCGGGATGGCAATTTCAGTGGTGAATGATTATGAATTTCTCATGGGATTGAAGAGAGATTCGCATCGTTTTCTCGCAGGTTCATCGCGCCGGGAGATGGAGGGGCGGAGGAGGCGGGCCGATTGCTCGCCGAGTGCGCGGAATCGGGTGCGCAGCTATTGCTCGGGCACCGGAGGCGCGTCCTGCAAAGACAGTCCCTGGAGAGAGGCGTCGGCGCTCAAGAGCGATTGCTGGAGGGCGGCGGCGAGGGAGCCGGCTCCGCGGCGAAGGGCCGAAAAGCAGGCGGCGGCCAAGGGGGCACGCTTGGGAGCGGCCTGGAGAATGGGTTTGGGAGCGGCCTTGGGGGCGGTGCTGGCGGCGCGCTTGGGAGCAGGCTTGGATTGCTGGGCCCAGGGGCGCGGCGTTGGTTGGACGGCGGCATGGCCGGGAACCTGGCTCATCGCTATCTTCTGCTCTTGGGCGGCCTCGACGTAGCGCGCGGCCAACTGGTGGTTGTACTCGGCTGCATTGTGATCTCCCGCTTCACGCGCTTTCTGCGCCAGGGCGAGGTATTGGGCGGCCAGCCGAGTGTGATAGTTCCCGATCTCTCCGAAATTGGCGGGCATGGGTGATTCCGTTCTCCCGGTCTCCCGAGCAGAGGAAGCGTCAGTCAGGTCTTCTACTTCTCTGTGCGCCTGGGGGGGCGGTACCATCCAGAAACTACTTCTGCACATCTACTTGCACGTTTACTAGCACGTTCAGTGCCAAATTTTCTATCGGCATAATTAGAAATAAGTTAAGTGCATGGACCATCCTTCGCCGGAGCATCCGACTGGCGAGCGTCCAGCAGGATTCCATAGAGACTGCAAAATGTGTCAGGGCACGACTTCAGTCGTGCCGAAAGAGCAAGAAAATCATGTTGGGCTTTAGCCCCTGCGGTCTGTTTTTTCAGCTATTTGCAATGCCGCAGCGGCTAAAGCCGGAATCTAAACTGGCCAATTGCGGCACGACTGAAGTCGTGCCCTGACACAATTCATAACCTTAAGATGATTTTGCAGGTGGCTTCGGCGTTGAAATAGCTGTCTTCAGGCGGGCAAGTGCCTCCTATCCGGAGGTGCGGGCCGGTCTGACCAGGCGAAGACAGGAGAAAATCACAAGCTGGTAAGCATTTCCAATGGGCGCGGAGGGGAAGAGACGCTCAACGCGGATTGCGGGCGGCGGAAGCGGCGCTGCGCTTCTGCGCCCGCCATTTGAGGGCGAGCCAGGCCAGATAGCCCAGTTGAATGGCCCAGGTGATGGCGTAGGCGGCGACGGTGAACTGGTGGTCGAGAATGGCTCTTGGATCCATTTTTCTCCTCGTTTTGCTTGAGGTTCCTGGTGTGGAATCAGGCTTCCAGTGCTTCCTGAGCTTCCTGGGCTGCGAGTCTCTGGTGCTGGCGCTCGACATGATACCGAAGGGCGAGGATAAGGATGCCCCAGGCCAGCCAGGCCAGGACGTTCCAGCCAAAGGCGGCCAGCATGGCGGGGTCCTTGATGCCGGAGTCGGGCCCGCCGCCGAAGACCGGCGCGGGATGCTGGGTGCGCCACCAGCGGTTGGACATGTAGACAATGGGCACGTCGAGGGCGCCGAAGATGCCCAGAACGGCGGCCAGCGTCTGGACCTGCGGACCGGCGGCAAAGCGGCGCAGCAGCAGGTAGCTGACGTAGATCAGCCACAAGACCAGGGTCGTGGTCAGCCGCGCGTCCCAGGTCCACCAGATGCCCCAGGCGCGGCGGCCCCAGAGCGGGCCGGTGATGAGAACGACGGAACAGAAGACGACGCCCACCTCTGCGCCTGCGAGCGCCCAGGCGTCGGCGGCCTGTGCCCAGTTCGGATTACCGCGGCGGAAGGCCAAAAACCCGATCGACCCGGCCAGCGAGATGGCGAAGAAGAGAAAGGAGACCATGGCCGAGGGTACATGGTAATAGAAAATGCGCTGCACCTCGTGCATGGTCTGCTCGTCGGGGGCGACGTAGATGGCCTGATAGAAGCCCCAGATCATGAGAGCGACGGTGATTGCGGCATAAAGGCTTATGGCGAGTTTCTTCATTGGGGAATCCTGATCGAACGCTTTCAGTGTACTAGAGCCTGTTATGAACTTTCGCGCGAGCGGCGTTGCGGATGAAAAT